>WNFY01001638.1_pt1 | contig 35693 bp, 21 predicted proteins | sample 5400091 | NCBI WGS metagenome assembly WNFY01 (sample SAMN13153364, study PRJNA577476) | soil metagenome | isolation source: 60 cm soil or saprolite under grassland replicate 1 | place: USA:California | collected 2016-06-15 | reverse complement strand
CCAGGGTGAGGGCCACATCCTCGACCGAGTGATGATCGTCGACTTCGAGATCGCCTTTGCAGGAAACGTCGAGATCGAATAATCCATGCCTGGCAAACAGCTCGAGCATGTGATCAAGGAAAGGCAGTCCGGTATTGATGCGGGATTGACCACCACCGTCGAGGTCAAGCTTCAGACGCACATCAGTCTCTTTGGTTTTACGATGGACCTGCGCAACCCGCGCCGAGGTCTGCGGCACACCGCTCTTAGATTTGTTCATTGTCTTCACCTCGTGGATCCCACTCAAAAACAAACTGAAGGAAGCTCCGATCAAGTAATTCCCGACGCGTAGCGTCGGTATGAATTTAGCCCGGCCTTTCAAGGCCGGGAAGCGGCCACGGTGCGTACGCGTCGCGTCGCGACGCCTGAAACTTTTGTTGAGTTGTCAATCGTCGCTACGCGACGAGATCAGCGAACACCCTGATCCCGGCGTTGAAACGCCGGGCTAAATTCACTCCGACGCTACGCGTCGAAGACACTTGATCATAGGTTCCTGGAGTTTGGCGGACATCCAAAGGGGTGCCGCTCTACGCTCCAAATATTTCTCTTAATGCCTCAATCAACAGATCATTCTCTTCATGCGTACCGACGCTGAAGCGAAAGTACCTACTCAACATCGGATAGCCGCTCACGTCACGAATCAAAATGTTTCGGTGAATTAATTCCGCGAAAACCTCTTTTGGATCGATCGCCGATCGCACGACCATGAAGTTTGCGCGCGAGCGGACTGGTGTCAGCCCGTTGATACCAGTCAGGGCCTCGTACAAGCGCGCGCGCTCTGCGATGATTTCCCGCACCAAAGGGCGCAACTCATCCTCGTACATCTCGACGCCTACTTCGGCGGCAGTCTGTGAAACGATGTTCAGGTTATAGGGAAGCACGGCCTTGCCTATCTCACTCGTCAACTCCGGCGCGGCGAGGAGATAGCCCGTCCGCAACCCGGCCATCGCCATGGCCTTTGAAAAGGTCCGCAAGACCACAAGGTTTTCATGCTGCCGCAGGAGCGGAACCACCGAATGCTCGGCAAATTCGTGATAGGCCTCGTCGACAACAACCACACCATTCGTCGATTCCAGTAGTAGACGCAAGTCATCATCGCTCAGCACACAGCCGGTGGGATTATTTGGAGAGCAGACGATCGTCACTTCCGGCTGCAAGTCACGAACCGCATCTTTCAGTGCCGTGACGTCATAACTCAGGTCCGCATTAAGTGGAAGACTGATGACCTCGCCGCCAAGCACTGTAGTAATCTGCCGGTACAGAGCAAACGTCGGCTCACTGATCAGCACGTGTTTTCCCTCTTCGACGGTGACCATCAAAAGCGCCTGAATTAATTCATTGGATCCATTGCCGGCAATGATGCCGTCAGCTGTCCAGCCACTGAACTCGGCCAGCCGTTCATGCAATCTTCGGGGCGTGAAGTTCGGATAACGGGACCACGCGCACTCGGCGATGCGCCTTAGCGTTTCCTGCTTGATTTTGACGGGCATGTCCCAGGGGTTCTCGTTCTGATTCAACTTTACCCGCGCCCGTTCAGGCCGGAGTGAATAAGGCCGTAACTGACGCAGACGCGTCTTGATGCTCGCGAGGCTATTGCTCATCATCCGTTCTCCTCCAGACGAATCAGTGCCGAACGCCCGTGGGCGTCGAGACCTTCAGCGTTAGCGAGCGCCGCAATCAGGGGCGCAGTGCGCTTGAGTTCGGCGGCCGAAAACTTCACGGTGTTGGTTCGCTTGAGAAAATCGTAAACGCCGAGGCCGGATGAAAAACGCGCCCCGCCGCCGGTCGGCAAAACATGGCTGGGACCCGCCAGGTAGTCGCCAACTGCTGCCGGTGAATGCGGGCCGAAAAAAATCGCCCCGGCATTACGAACACGTGACGCAATACTTTCTTCGTCAAGGGCCATGATCTCCAGATGCTCCGGCGCCAGATCGTTGACAATCGCGCATGCTTCGTCCATATCGTCCACCACGATAATTCCACCGTACCGGGTTAGTGATTCTTCAATTACTCTGGCGCGGGAAAGTTTGCCGGCCTGGATTGTCAGATTGCGGACAACTTCAAGCGCCAGCGGGTTACTGGTCGTCAGCAGTATTGCTGACGCGTCTTCCCCGTGTTCGGCCTGGGCTAAAAGATCGCCGGCAATATACGGGGCGTGCGCCGTATCCTCCGCCACGATAACGACTTCACTCGGCCCGGCAATTGAATCGATCCCGACCGCACCGAAAACCAGTTTCTTCGCCGCCGCAACGTACCGGTTCCCGGGTCCGGTGATCTTGTCCACCCGCGGTACGGTTTCGGTACCGAACGCGAGCGCGGCGATCGCCTGCGCACCGCCCACGGCGTAGACCTCGGTCACATCCAGCTCAACCAACGCCGCTGCGACTGCCGGATTCTCCTGAAGTGTGCGTGGTGGCGTAGCGACAATTACCCGTCCGACGCCGGCTACCTGGGCTGGGACAACGTTCATCACGACGGTTGAAGGATAGCCGGCAGTTCCTCCGGGAACATACAAACCGGCACGGTCGATGGCTGTAATGCGCTGCCCCAAACGCACTCCCGCCTCGGTTTCCACCATCCAGGATTGCGGGAGCTCCAACTCATGAAAGGCGCGAACTCTTCGGATGGCCTCGCGGATCGCTTCGAGCACACGAGATTCAACGCGGGAAGCAATCCGGCGCAAGGCTTCTTCGTCAACGCGTAGTTCCGCAGGTTGAAGGACACAGCCTTCAAATCGCGCGGCGTATTCGATGAGCGCGGCATCGCCGTGCGCGCGCACGTCTTGCAGGATCGCCGAAACCTCGCTCAGCAAGTGTCCGTCGAGGGCGACATTGCGGCCCCGTATCCGTTCGAGTGTATCCACGAGCCGGTCCTTATCTCTGCTTGAGATCACCTCAATCACTTTGCAAGTCTCCTTCGCACCCTGCCGCTTCCAGGGCGGCGATTAAAGTGCCCACGGCTTTGGCCTTCAATTGATAGCTGGCCCGGTTTACCACCAACCGTGCGGTTGATTCCGCTATAACCTCAACAATGCTGAGACCGTTCTCGTGCAATGTCCTGCCTGTTTCAACCAGATCGACGATGCAATCAGCCAGACCCAGGACGGGCGCAAGTTCGACTGAACCGGACAGCTCGATGATCTCCACGGATTGGCCGCGCGCTCCAAAGAACGCAGCGGCAATATGCGGATACTTAGTCGCCACTCGCAACATTCCGGATCCGCCGCCGTGCATATCGGCGAGCGCGGCAACAACAACGCGACAGCGACCAATGCCGAGCGCGAGCGGCTGCAAGAGATCCGCTTCCGATTCCATCAGCACGTCGCGGCCGACAATGCCACAATCCGCAATGCCGTGCGCCACATAGACTGGAACGTCCATTGGCTTCACGAAGATGAACCGAAAGCGGCCAGACTCATCTTCTATCGCCAGACGACGAGACGAGAGCACATCTCTGGTGTCGCACAGACCGGAATTCGCGAACAACTCGAGCGTTCCAGCTTGCAATCTTCCTTTGGCAATGGCGATCGTCAATTGCGTCACCGCGTCACCTCGCCAGAACTGATTAGCACGCGCTCGCCGCGCGTGCGTCTCTCGATGACTTCAGAAAAGAGCGCCGAGAGATCGTTGTTGTCGATGACGCGTTGGACCTTTCTTTCCGATGGCGCCGCGAGCATCGCAGCGTTATTGCCTGCCAGAAGCAGGCCGGCCAGCGCGTCCAAATCAAGTACAAAGCCCACTGCCGGTTCAGACTTGCCGAAATTAGCTGTCAAGTTGTCGTAGCGTCCTCCGCTTCCAACTCTGGTGCCGGCGCCCTCGATATAGACCTTGAAGGTGAGTCCGGTGTAATAGTCGAGCCTCGATACATCGCCGAGGTCGATTTCGAAGTGATCCGTAAGGGCGAGTGATTCAATGATGCGCCAAAGATTCTCGAGACGATCAAGCGCGGCGATGGATCTCACGTTCGTAATAACACCGCGCGCTTCGGCGAGCGCTTCGAACTTTCCTGAAAGCCGAATCAGTTGCGAGATAGCTCCGCCGTCCTCCGCAGAAGCGCGCGAAGCGAGAAAGGACTCCAGATCAGCCACGTTTCGCCCGTCTATGAGTTGTCGCAACTGGTCGCGGGCGCCTGAATCGAACCCCAGACTCTCGGCGACGCCGTTAAAGACTTCGACGTCGTTGAGTGTGATCACGTACCCGGTGTCGAGATGCAACCGTCGGAGAACTTCGCAGGCGATGGCTAACACTTCGATGTCCGACGCGATGCTGTCCTGACCCACCAACTCGCAGCCGATCTGCGTTGACTCTCGTCGCCATTGGATAGTTGATTGCCCATGCTGGCGAAAGACCGGTGCGGCATAGCAAAGACGCAAGGGCCGGGGGCGGTTCGCGAAGAGAGTCGCGGTTACGCGGGCAATTGCAGATGTGACGTCTGGCCTGAGCGCGAGCAGACGGCCATCAGTATCCGAAAACCTGAAGGCCTGATGCGCCTCCAAAGGCCCCATGCCACGCTCGAAGAGAGAGTAATAGTCCAGCGTTGGTGTAATTATCTCTTCATAGGACCAGCCCTCAAAAACCGACATGGAGGTCTGTTCGATCAGCCGCCTCAGACGGGCCTCCTGACCGTAGTAGTAGCGCAGGCCGTTTGGAATTTTGGAGAGTGGCTCAGACATAGAATGAAAAACCTCAGCTTGTCGTTCTCGTTCGTCGAACAACTTGAGTCTGCGATCAGTTTCAACGCCAGACAAACTGTTTCGTCTGTCCTGACTCCCTCTCCCTTTGGGAGAGAGTTGGAGAGGCCTTGAGTATCGAGCCGCCCAGCTTCACCCCTCTTCCCCGCCCCTTCTCCCAAAGGGAGAAGGGAGACATCAAATCGCCAGCCAGTGCTGCTCGTTCAGAGTTCCCATCACTCGATAGCCAACAAAAAAGAACCCGCCGCCCAAGTATGTTTGGCAGCGGGTTCCTGAAGGTTTCGGTTTGTGCTTCTTGCTACTCTAACTCGCTTCGGACTCTCGAATCACAACCGCCAACGCGCTGCCCTGATGCCAATGATGCTTGGCACTGTGGTGCGAATGGTGGTGATGATGAGTTCTACTGAAGCTCATAGATTGTTCGGTTCGTTTCTTCCGCAGGTGGACTTATACCTGACCGGGTACCTGCGTGTCAAACGGATCACGACGGAGGGTAGCGTAAAGTTGTGTTGTGCAGGGCGAACGGCGCCGGAGCCAATCTCTTATTCACACCTCGCTGAAGCGAGGTGTTAATGAGATCAATCGCCTCGACGATTCCGCATGCATCTGGTTCTCAGCAACACACTATTAGGTCACCAACCGACAGAGTCGGCGCACGGCAATCTGCGGCGGTTACGTTTTCGGTCACCGCTATTCTTCCCGGGCCGAGGACGCGTCCTTCCAGGCGGCAAGTCACGCCGCCGCCGGTGTTAGTTTCGCAAGTTCCGCGAAATAGTGCTCGATAGCCACCTCGAGCGCCCCGCCCAATCCGGCCCCGGTCGGTTGGCCTGCTTCAACCGACCAGTTCGACAAACGCCCCGCCATCGTCCCGGCGACTGCATCCTCAATGGATTTCTGCATAAACTTCCAGCCGTGAACAATCCGTCCGCTTACCACCACCTGAGAGACGCCCAGGCCGGTAATAACATTGCCGATGCCAATCCCAAGGTTTTTACCGGTTCGGACGAGCACCGCCTGCGCCCTCCGCTCTCCCGCTTCGGCCCGCGCTACTATCTCGACAAAACGCGGAGACGCCCCGGCCCTGGCAGAACTTCTTTCACCTGCATAGAGCGATGCGGCGCTGGCAGCCGAAGCATAGACCTCCCAACAGCCGCGATTGCCGCACGCGCATGCCTTTCCATCCGCCACAATCGTCATGTGCCCGAACTCACCAAGCAAACCTCGGTCTGTGCCCGTGCCTCGATAAACCTCGCCACCCAACACCAGACCGACGCCGATCCCTGTGCCGGCGCGGACCAGGATGAAATCGTTTCGCACAGGGCTCGCTCGCAAACGGCGGCGCGCTTCATACATCGCTGCCGCGGTCGCATCATTCTCGACAATGACTGACACTTTGCGATCGGAAGCCCCCAGACCTCGGCTGTCTTCAGGAAACAATTTCTCTGCTAACGGAACATCACGCCAACCCAGGTGCGGAGCAAACAACAACTCTCTTCTGTCCGAATCTGTTGGACCAGGAACGCTAACGCCTACTGAAATCAGAGCGCGTTCATTCATCGACGTCTCGACTTGTCTCAGGATCGAGTTGATTCGCGCGAGCGCTTCGTTCGGGTCCGAAGGCGTGTCGAAAGACTCTTCAGCGAGCAACCGGCCATCGGTCGTCGCGGCGCCCACTTGAGTTCGACGCACGCCAATGTTGACTCCGATGACAAATAACTTATCGCCGCGTAACGAAAGACCAATGGGTGGCCTGCCACGACGGTTTCCAGCCGGCTGTTCCGGCGCCGCCTCGCGCAAGACGCCCGAAGCGATCAGCGGCGTCACCATCACGGTTACCGTGCTCCGATTGACCTCCAACCGGCGGGCCAGATCTACCCGTGAGATGGGTTGGGCAGCACGGACGATCCGTAACATCGCACGCGCCGTATTGCCTGAAGAAATTGCGGCCCTTGGAGGCGCCGGCTCCGGCCGTCGGCCTGAGGCTTGAAAATCAAGTTGCTCGCCGCCGTTGACACCATCGTTTTCGCCGAAGTTATTCTCGCCAGAGACACTCCTGGATATTGAAAGGCTCGCGCGACGTTTTTTCCGGGCCAGCAAACGGCCTACCGCATTGGGGACGAAACCGAGTTGAGCAATCGCGCTCTCGACGCGGGCGCGTGTTTCTGATTTCACGTCTCTCGAGTTGTTTATCACACGAGAGACGGTCATCGTGGAAACACCTGCGAGGCGCGCAACATCACGTAAAGTTGCCATAACATCTAACCCTCCTTGAACTACTCTCCTCTGTTCTCTGTTTGAAACAAGCAACTGACAGGCCAGCACTCGTCATCTGCAAGCGACTACCTCGCAAGGCTGGCTTCAGAGATAGCTAATTAATTTACCTGCCAATCAAAACTTCGGACTCGAGATGTAAAAGGTGATGATACACGCGCAGTGTTACGATGGGATGAATTCGCCGATTGAGATCATTTGATTGGTCGCACAACGTTTCTGTAGATGTGGGAAAGATAGAGTGACGATTTTGTAGGCTTGCGACTGAGAGCGAGCGCATGATCACGACGGCGTTTGGCACCTAGAATAAGAGTCACGACAACGCTGCCCGAGCCGTTAAACTGGTGCAGATCGATGAACATTGAGGCCGGTTCTTCGTGCATAATTATGCAGAGAGGAGTTAAATGGTGTTTCCACTTCGGGCGACCACTTTGCTAACGCAATCCCATGACTCGTCCAATCGCTATATTGATAGTTTGCGTTGGTGGCTTAATTCTGATTTCCGCCACTCCCGTTCGTCAGAGTTTTCGGATTCTTTCGTCGCAGGGGCTTGTTTCCAAAGTTGTGCAGAGTCCAGCTCCTTCCGCACACATCAAACCTGTTCCACGGACGCTGGCAGGGTGCATCGATGATATGTGGACGGCGACCAGCACTGCTAGTGCGCCCGTTGGGCGACGCTTTCATACGGCGGTCTGGACAGGCAGTGAAATGATCGTCTGGGGCGGGCAGGATCAAAGCCTCAACCCTCTTAACACAGGCGCCCGATACAATCCCAGCACAGACAGTTGGACCCCTATCAGCACCACGAATGCGCCCGCGCCGCGATCCTATCAATCCGCAGTGTGGAGCGGCAGTGAGATGATTGTCTGGGGCGGTATTGACGGTAACTTCAATGCGCTGAACACCGGAGGCAGATATGATCCCGGCACAGACAGTTGGAGCGCTGTAAGCACTGTAAATGCACCTGCCGGAAGATCGCGTCACACCATAGTTTGGACAGGCAGCGAAATGATCGTTTGGGGTGGGAACGGCGGCAGCACCTACCTAAACAACGGGGGTAGGTACAATCCCAACACTAATAGCTGGATCTCTGTCAGCACCACGAATGCACCTGTTGCGCGAGAGGATCACAGCGCAGTCTGGACCGGGAGCGAAATGATTGTCTGGGGCGGACTTGGCAATCAGTTCTTAAACAACGGCGGCAGATACAATCCCGTCACGGATAGTTGGTCCGCTATGATTCCGACGAATCCGGCCCGAGCTGGTCACACTGCACTTTGGACCGGCAGTGAAATGCTTGTCTGGGGTGGGTCTGATACGAACACGGGCGTCAGATACAATCCCGACTCCGACAGTTGGATCACAATTAACACCACAAACGCGCCGAGTGCGAGAGGCGCGGTTTGGACCGGAACTGAAATGATCGTCTGGGGTGGCGGTTCTACGAGCGGTGGTAGATACAGCCCGGCCACCGATACTTGGGCCGCTACCTGCGTAATGAACGCGCCGGTAGGAAGACAAAATTCGACCTCCATCTGGAGCGGGAGTGAAATGATTGTCTGGGGTGGGGATGACAATAATTTCAATCGTTTGAACACAGGCGGGAGATACTCCGTGCAAATGGGACCTCCGCCAACGCCGACACCCACACCGACGCCAACACCCACGCCCACACCGACGCCCACACCGACGCCGACGCCTGGCCCAACACCCGGCTTGTATGGAGCGACAAAAGGAGCGCAGTTATTCCTAATCAATCTCAACACTGGCGCCGGTACATTCATTGGGAGCTTGCCCGGGGGGGGCAGTACTGAAATTGAGTTCGATAACACTACGCAGCGCGGCTTTACCCAATTTCCTGATGGCTTTTTTTTGGGTCAGCAATTCGATATCAGCACCGGAGCCGGTATCGGCAGCCCGGTCTCCGATGCCGGTTCGTTCACGGGATTGGAATGGGTTGGATCGTCGCTCTTTGGAACTATGGTTACCGCCTCACACGGCGCTTCAGAACTTCGCACTCTCGATCCTGTAACAGGAACTTCAACGCTCATCGGCCCGACCGGCATTCTCGATCCGATTGCGGGGCTTGCACACGATACAACCACAGGTTTGACCTATGGTCTCACTGGTGGAGCGAGTGGGAGTTCTTCAAATCTTGTTAGTATAGACATTAAAACGGGAGTTGCAACCGTCATTGGTTTCGTCGGATTCAACGGTGGAAGTTTGGAGTTTGGACCGGACGGAAATCTTTATGCCGGCAGTGTTGGCAATACCGGCAATCTATATCGAATTGACAAATCAACTGGCGCAAGTACATTAGTCGGCGCCACCGGATTCATAAACATTACAGGTCTCGCCCTCGTTACTTCGCCACCGCCTTGTCCATTGACGTTCACGATCAACGATCCCGGCGACGCAGGCGACGTCAGATCCGGCGACCGGGTATGCGCGACCGCGGGCGGAGTCTGTACTCTGCGCGCCGCAATCCAGGAAGCAGACGCGTTGCCCACTTGTGGCGCGATTGATATCAACTTTAATGGGGTTACGAGTCCGATCAGTTTGAATACGGCATTGCCTGTCATAAGCCATGACGTCAACATCAATGGCCCCGGCGCGAATCTGTTAACGGTGCAGCGCAGCAACGCAGCGGGAACGCCTGATTTTCGCATCTTCTCGATCGATTCTGGCCGCACTGTGACAATATCAGGTCTGACAATCTCGAACGGAAGGATTACTCTGGGAGATTGCACTACCACAGTAAATGACGGCGCAGGCATCAATAACAGCGGCACGCTGACAATTACGAACAGCAATCTTTATGGGAACATGACGCGATGTGGCCGTGGCGCAGCTATCTTCAGCGGTGGCCTTCTAACTCTAAACAACTGCAACATCGGTGGAACTGCTTCTGGACAGGCAAACACTGGAGGCGGGGGCATCTTCGCGCACGCCTTGGCCATGACCGGCGGTTCTATTGTTGGTAATTCTGGCGGAGGGCTTATTCTTTCCTTTGGTCCGAACACACTAAATAGCGTTGCGATCACCGACAATACTGCGCCGCTCGATGGTGGGGGAATCGACATTTGGTCGGGCGGCACCTTCATCAATTGTTTGATCGCTAATAACACCGCTTCTCGCAACGGAGGGGGACTTAATACCATTGGTTCAGTAACGTTAATTAACAGCACGGTCTCCGGTAACAGAAGCGGAAGCACGGGGGGCGGCCTCGAGGTCCTGAACGCAGGTGGAAATTGCCAACTGACAAATGTGACTATCGCCAACAATCGTTCCGACGCTGATAACAGCGGCGGTGAACAGGGCGGAGGTATTCACGTTAATACGGGAACACTCAACCTAAACAACTCGATAGTTGCTGCTAACTTCCGGGGCGGGAGCGGTATGACGGCTGACGACATTTCAGGAACCGTGAATCCATCAAGTTCCTTCAATCTTATCGGCCCTGGTGGCGCTGGAGGCTTGACGACCGGCACTAACCGCAACCAAGTTGGCGTTGCCGATCCTGGATTGGGACCGCTCGCCAACAATGGCGGCCCGATAATGACACAGGCGCTCCTTGCTGGTAGTCCGGCAATTGACGCGGGCAGCAACGCCGTGGCTAAGGACCAGAACAATAATCCTTTAACGACGGACCAGCGCGGCGAAGGTTTCAACCGAATCATTGGCAGTATCGTTGACATTGGAGCGTTCGAGACAGCCGCGCCTCCTCAGTTGCGCATAGATACAGTCACCGCGCCGGCTGGCCGATCTTCAGGGGGCCAACAAATTATTTTGAGAGGCTCTCTTGCTAGACTAGCAACTGTGACGATGGGTGGAGCATCAGCCTTATGGTTTTACACAAATGGAGCGGGAGACCCAACCGCGATAAAAGTCACTACGCCCCCACATGCAGTCGGAGCGGTGCAAATCGATCTGACGCCTACATCAGGCCCCGTCTATTCCAAACCAAACGCCTTTGCGTATCTACCCAAGATCTTCACGGACGACACGATAGTTGTGGGCCAGACGATGTCCAAGGCGCAACACATCCTGGAGCTGCGGCAGGCAGTAGATGCGATGAGAGCAGTGGCCGGTTTGAGCGGGGCGCCGTGGAATGATCCAGCTCTGGCGCCGGGTGACCCGATCAGAGCAGTACACATCACTGACTTGAGGACGTTTCTGGAGGACGCGGCTACTAGGTTGGGGTTCTCAACTTCACAGTATACAGATCCCGGACTGACTACAGGATTTGTAATCAAGCGAATTCACATCGAAGAGTTACGACAACGCATCAGGACAATTGCCGGATGATTCGCGTATGATTCGCCAACCAAGCCTCGTAAGATTCTGTTGCTTGCTTACAGTTCACGATAATTGAGCCGAAAGTTTTTTGAGCAGGCGCCAGACGCTCCGTTCACCTTACCTGGCCCATGTTTGCCTCATCATCATTACCATCCGTAATCGCACCGAGACTGCTGCTCGATACCAGACCGGCGTATTTGGCCAGGACGCCACGCCGGTATCGTGGTGGGGGCGGAATCCAGGCCGCCCTACGACGTTCGAATTCCTCTTCGGAGATGTTCAATTGCAGCAGACGCGCCTCTGCGTCAATCGTGATCGAGTCGCCTTCTTCGACCAACGCTATTCCACCACCTACCGCCGCCTCCGGAGCAACGTGTCCGACGACCATCCCATACGTCCCGCCCGAAAATCGTCCGTCGGTGATCAGTCCGACCGCATCCCCTAAGCCTGCGCCAATGATCGCCGAGGTGGGAGCTAACATCTCGCGCATGCCCGGGCCCCCTTTCGGCCCTTCATAACGAATCACCACCACATCACCCGATTTGATCTTTCCGGAGAGAACTGCTTTCAGGCAGCTCTCTTCCGAATCGAATACCCGGGCCCGACCGACAATTCTCGGATGCTTAACGCCCGTGATCTTCGCGACTGCTCCCTCAGTTGCCAGATTGCCTTTCAAGATTGCCAGGTGACCTTGCGGATAGATTGGATTCTCCCACGGACGGATTATCTCCTGATCGCCCGGCGCCTCGGCCGGCACATTTCTTAAAACTTCGCTTACAGATTGCCCGGTGATAGTAAGCGCATCGCCGTGCAATCGATCGTGCACGAGTAACATCTTCATCACCTGTGGAATCCCGCCTGCCTGATGCAGATCGGTTGCCACGTAGCGACCCGACGGTTTCAGGTCGCAGAGAACAGGGACGCGTTCGCGAATTCGCTCGAAGTCGTCAAGTGACAATGGCACTCCAGCGGCATGCGCTATTGCCATTAAGTGCAGGACAGCATTGGTCGAACCGCCGACTGCCATTAGAACCGCAATCGCATTTTCAAAAGCTTCCGTGGTCAGAATATTTTCCGGCCGGATTTCATTGCGAATTGCTTCGGCCAGCACACAACCGGCGCGCGCGGCGCTCTCGGCTGTTTCCGCGTCCTCCGCGGCCATGGTTGAAGAATACGGCAGGCTCATTCCCATGGCTTCGATAGCCGACGACATCGTATTCGCGGTGTACATTCCGCCGCAGGAACCGGCTCCGGGGCAAGCGTGGCGTTCAACCTGGCGCAGCTCCTCTTCGTCGATCCGGTGGGCACAGAACTGACCGACGGCTTCGAAGGCGCTGACGATCGTAAGGTCTTTATCATCATAGCGCCCGGCCTTGATCGTCCCGCCGTAAACGAAGATTGATGGAATGTTCATACGCGCGATGGCGATCATCGCGCCGGGCATATTCTTGTCGCAGCCTCCAACAGCGATTAGACCGTCGAGACTCTGCGCCTGGCACACGGTTTCAATCGAATCGGCAATCACTTCGCGAGAAACGAGGCTGTACTTCATTCCCTCAGTGCCCATTGAAATTCCATCGCTGACGGTGATCGTGCCGAATACCTGCGGCATTGTTCCCGCTTTTCGGAGAGAATCGATCGCGCGTTCCGCCAGAGTATTCAGACCAATATTGCACGGCGTAATCGTGCTGTAACCGTTGGCGACTCCAACAATGGGTTTATCGAAATCCGCATCGCGAAAGCCCACGGCTCGGAGCATAGCGCGATTCGGTGTGCGCTCGACCCCGCGCGTTATTGTTTGACTGCGCGTATTGTTCATAACTAGTTCTTTGCTTTATCAACCAGTCTTCCTTCGGCGAGCCAGGGCATCATTTCGCGCAATTGCGCCCCCACGCGCTCGATCTGATGCGTCCTGGTTTGCGTTTCCAGTTCCTGAAAACGAGGGCGTCCACGACGATTCTCTTTCATCCATTCGTTTGCGAACGCGCCTGACTGGACTTCGGCCAAAAGACCTTTCATGCGCCGCTTTGTCTCCTCGTTGATTACAATGGGTCCGCGCGTCATGTCACCGTATTGGGCAGTATTAGAGACGGAATAGCGCATCTCCGAAATGCCGCCCTCGTATATCAAATCGACGATCAGCTTCATTTCGTGCAGGCATTCGAAGTAAGCCATCTCAGGCGCATAGCCGGCTTCGATCAGTGTTTCAAACCCGGCTTTGATAAGCGCCGTCAACCCACCGCACAACACAGCTTGCTCGCCGAAGAGATCCGTTTCCGTCTCTTCGCGAAAGTTGGTTTCGATAATGCCGGCGCGACCGCCGCCGATTGCCGAAGCATATGCGAGGCCGACCTGGCGCGTGTCGCCGGTTGGATCCTGATGGACTGCGAGCAAGCACGGCACGCCTGCGCCTCGTTTATATTCATGCCGCACCAGATGCCCCGGTCCCTTCGGCGCCACCATAAACACATTGACGTCGTCAGGCGCTTTGATGAAGCCGTAGTGAATCGAGAAGCCATGCGAAAAAGCCAGATACTTTCCGGGCGTCATCGATTCGGCCACATCCCGCGCGTATACCTCGGGCGCCAGTTCGTCGGGCACCAGCATCATGACGATGTCGGCTTCGGCAGCGGCCTGGGCAACCGGCAACACGCGCAGACCCGACTGTTCGGCTTTGGCAACTGAAGGGCTTTCCGGACGCAGGCCGACCGTCACCTCCCAGCCCGACTCGCGCAGGTTGTTCGATTGAGCAAAGCCCTGGCTGCCGTAACCGATGACGGCAATCTTCTTCTGGCGTAAGGCATCCGGGTTGGCGTCTTTGTCATAGTAGATGTTCATGGTTCCAATCCTCTCAAAAATAGTCCGACAAACTTTGAAGGTCCGAGTGAGTCAACGCTGTCTTTGCTTTTCAAAACCTGCGTAGCGGGTGCAAGCCAGGATGACGAAACAAGAAAACCCAGGCACGCGGAGCGTGCGATAGCGCACGGCTACGATTACTCACGATGAATGGCTGTCGCCACGCTTCGCGGGCTCCAAACAGCAATCGAATTAACCTTTCCTGTCATTCGTTTGCTGCCTCTTCGCCATTTAATAGGCGACCAATCGCGACGATCATCTGTGAGTGGGAAATGTCGACGACCTTAGCGCGGAACACGCTGACTAAACTCAGGACCTCCTGGCGCTGTGCTCCCGGTTTAGCATTAACGGTAATTAGTGCCATGTCGCGCTCGATGTGGGGACTGGTTGTTACATCCTGCACCTCGCGCACGCGCGCCAACCGTTCGCACTGCTTGACGATCTGTTCGATGGTGCGATCGTCCCCGCTGGTGACGATAGTGACGCGCGCCCACTGCGGATCGAGCGTCGCGCCCACCGCAATCGTTTCAATGTTGAACCCGCGCGCACTGAACAACCCGACGATCCGCGAAAGTTCTCCGGGTTGATCTGCGACCACGATGGAAAGGGTATGGTTCATTGCCGATTGCCAATTGCCAATTGCCGATTGCCGATTTCCAATTGCCGATTTGCGATTGTCGATGTCCGATTGTCGATTTATATTCTTGCCAGGTCTCTTCCTGCCTTGCGATTCAACTGAAGTCAGCAGAATCAAATCGGCAATTGGCAATCGAAAATCGGCAATGCTTAAACTCCTTCGCTCTGGAAAATCATGTCGCGCGAATTGGCTCCGGCGGGAACGATGGGGAAAACATTCTCCTCTTTGGAAACCAGGACATCGATTACCGCTACACCCTTATGCGCCAGGCCCGCTTCAAGGACACCCGCCAACTCGCCGGGACATGTTGCGCGCACCCCGAAGGCGCCATAGGCCTCTGCCAGCTTGACGAAATCAGGTGCCACCGACAGATCCACCTCCGAATAAGCGCGGTCGTAGAACATCTCCTGCCATTGCCGCACCATTCCCAGGTACCCGTTGTTCATGACCATGATCTTCACCGGGAGATCGTATTGCACCGCCGTGGCCAGTTCCTGGTTAGTCATTTGAAAACCACCATCGCCGACGACGGCGACGACGAGTTGATCACGAAAAGCCAGTTGCGCGCCGATGGCGGCCGGCACACCAAAGCCCATCGCGCCCAGGCCGCCGCTGGTAATCCATTGGCGCTCCCGTTTGAACGGATAGAACTGCGCCGTCCACATCTGGTGTTGCCCCACGTCGGTTGCGATGATCGCGTCCCCGTTCGTCAGCCGGTGCAATTCACGAATCACGTGCTGCGGCTTAATGTGATCCCCGCCTGCTGAGAAGTGCAGCGGTTGCTCGCGTTGCCAGGAGCGCAATTGTTCCCACCAGCGCGTCCGTCGCCGCTTGCTTTGATCGATCGAGTCTGGCCCAGACGATTCGACTTCGGCATACAAAGCCGTGAGCGCCTCGCCCGCATCAGCAATTAGTGAAAGATCCGGCGCACGATTCTTCCCCACATTGGCAGGATCGATATCGATGTGAATCACCTTCGCGTGCGGAGCAAAGGTAGCCAGCTTTCCTGTCACTCGATCGTCGAAACGCACGCCGACCGCGATCAGGAGATCGCTCTCGGCAACCGCCATGTTAGCCGCGAATGTTCCATGCATCCCGAGCATGCCCAGCGACAGCGAGTGCCCGGACGGAAAGCCGCCCAGGCCCATCAGAGTTGGGGTGACCGGAAGTTGCAGGCGTTCGGCAAACGCGAGCAGTCGGGCTGACGCGCCGGAATTGACTATGCCGCCGCCAACGTAAAGCACGGGACGCCTCGCTTTGAGGATGGCTGAAGCCGCGCGTTTCACACTCAAAGGATTGGGTCGGGATCTCTTCTCAGCGCATGGGAAGCTGATCTTTTCCAGTCGTGAGTAATCTGCCGGAGCGGCAGACACATCCTTTGGAATGTCGATCACTACCGGCCCGGGCCTTCCCGTCCGCGCCAAATGAAATGCTTCATGAACTACCGCCGCCAGGTCGCGCACGTCGCGCACCAGATAGTTGTGTTTGACGCAAGGCCTTGTAATGCCGACGGTGTCAACTTCCTGAAAGGCGTCCGTGCCGATTAGCGGCAGAGGCACTTGCCCGGTAATCACCACGATCGGAGTTGAATCCATATAGGCGTTGGCGATTCCGGTCACGGCGTTGGTGGCGCCCGGGCCCGAAGTGACCAGGACCGCGCCTACCCGTCCTGAAGCTCGCGCATAACCTTCCGCCATATGCACCGCCCCCTGCTCGTGACGCACAAGGTAGTGCGTGATGCGGTCGCGCGCGCGCCATAACTCATCGTAAATATGAAGCACCGCGCCGCCGGGATACCCAAAGATCGAGTCGACACCCTCATGCACGAGAGCTTCGATCAGGATCTCCGCGCCACGCGGAAATCGCTGGTCTAAACTCGCTTGCGGCGTTCTTTCTGGCGACGTCGGAATTTGTTGTTCAGCAATCATTTTGGTCACTCTAATAATTTGGAAGCCGAGTTTGGGAGAGGGCGCCGGTAATCTTTCCTATTAGCCAATTCTTGTACGACAAACTTCTTTCTCTTCTCCCTCTCCCTACTGGAAAAGGGTTGGGGTGAGGGCTTTATCGCCGCGTCGACCCCAATTAATACTTTGTCTTTTGAATGCCACTTGCCGCCCACGCCGCACAATACGAAAACACATTGCCGCTCTCGTGAGCCCCCATCCCCAACCCTTCTCCCAAAGGGAGAAGGGAGCAGGACAATTGAGTTTTTACGGCAGCACTGTCTCTCCCATCAAATACTTGTCAACGCCCTTCGCGGCACGTCGTCCATCCGCAATGGCCCAGACGACCAGAGATTGCCCACGGGTCATGTCGCCCGCAGCGAAGACCTTTGGCAGGCTGGTCATCTGGTCCTGATCAACCTCCACAGTTCCGCGCTCGTTCATCAGTACTCCCAGTTGAGACAACAACCCTTCTGTTTCCGGTCCCAGGAAGCCGAGAGCAAGCAGGACTAACTGGGCCGGCCACTCTCTCTCGGTTCCCGGTACTTCACGAGGTCCTGACCGTCCATTGCTTCCGCTGTTCAAATCGACCGCGACCGTTTGCACCGCGCGCAAACGTCCGTTCTCGTCACCCAGGAAGCGTTTGGTCATGATTGAGTAGGCCCGAGGGTCACCGCCGAACAAAGCTGCTGCTTCTTCCTGGCCATAATCGAGTCGATAGACTTTGGGCCACTGCGGCCAGGGATTGTCCGGCGCGCGTTGGTCGGGGGACGGCGGCAAGATCTCAAACTGGGCCAGGCTCCGGCAGCCGTGGCGCAACGCCGTTCCCACACAGTCGGTGCCGGTGTCGCCGCCGCCGATCACGATCACGTCCTTGTCCTTCGCGGACACAGAACGTCCTTCTTCGCGGTTGCTGTCCAGCAAACTCTTTGTGTTGGTCTCAAGAAACTCCATCGCGAAATGGATTCCCTGAAGATTTCTTCCTGCAAGCGTAAGATCGCGCGGCCGCGTTGCGCCGACGCAAAGGACAATCGCGTCAAAGTCTTTGGTGAGTCTCTCGACATCAAAGTCCTGACCAATATTCAATCCGGTCACGAATCTGATTCCTTCACCGGCCATCAGATCCAATCGTCGTTGAACAATCGTCTTCTCCAATTTCATGTTCGGAATGCCGTACATTAACAATCCACCCGCGCGATCGGCGCGTTCGAGGACCGTCACCAGGTGGCCCGCGTGATTGAGCTGGCTGGCGCAAGCGAGACCAGCCGGCCCCGAACCCACCACGGCTACGTTCTTGCCGGTGCGCACGGCAGGTGGATTTGGTACGACCCAGCCGGCTTCAAAGCCTCTGTCAATAATTGCCTGTTCGATGCTCTTGATTGTTACCGGAGCATCATTGATCCCGAGCACGCACGATCCCTCGCACGGCGCCGGGCACACGCGACCGGTAAACTCCGGGAAGTTGTTTGTCAGGTGGAGGCGATCAAGCGCTTCACGCCAGTGGCCACGATAGACAAGGTCATTCCACTCCGGAATCAGGTTATTGATCGGACAGCCGGAAGCAGCGCCGCTAATGATCTGGCCGGTATGACAGAACGGTACACCGCAGTCCATGCAGCGGGCGCCCTGCTCGCGCAAATGCGACTCCGGCATTGGCTCATGAAATTCCTGCCAATCAAAGATACGCTCTGCCGGCGGCCGTGCGGCCGGAAGCGTGCGCGTGTATTCCATGAAGCCGGTTTTAGTCATTGCCAATTTCCGATTGCCAATTTCCAATTGCCGATGTGGACTTGCCAGATGGCGACGATCCGATTCCAAAAAATGCCATCGCAGATGGTCTGCGATTTCAAATCAGCAATTGGAAATCGAAAATCGGCAATCCGCTCATTTCCCTCCGACTCGCGCCAGGTCATGCGAGTTCAACTCGAAGGCCGCCATCTCTGCCTCTTCGTAAGTCATGCCGTCGCCCTTCATCTGCTTCTGCGCTTCGAGCACACGGCGATAGTCGTTGGGGATGACACGGACGAATCTCGGCAGCCATTCGTTCCACGAGAGCAGCACCTCGGTCGCCCGGCCGCTGCCCGTATATTCGGCGTGGCGAAAGATCATGTCTTTGACTGCCTCGATCTCTTCTTCATCTGCCAACTCCGTGAGTTGGACCATCTCCTGGTTGCAACGACGCCAGAAGTCGCAGTGCTCATCAAACACGTAAGCAATACCGCCCGACATGCCTGCCGCAAAGTTACGCCCGGTAGTTCCCAGAACAACGACGCGCCCTCCGGTCATGTACTCGCAACCGTGATCGCCGACGGCTTCGACTACCGCCAGGACGCCGCTATTGCGTACGCAGAAACGTTCTCCGGCAACTCCGCAGATGTAAGCCTCACCACTGGTGGCACCGTACAGTGCAACGTTGCCGATAATCACATTCTCTTCCGCGACGAACGTTGCCGATCGCGGCGGATAGACGATAATCCGCCCGCCAGACAATCCCTTACCGAGGTAATCATTAGCGTCGCCTTCCAGACTCAACCGGATACCGCGTGGCAGGAATGCGCCGAAGCTTTGCCCGGCTGAGCCGTTGAAGTGCAGGCGAATTGTGTCATCGGGAAGTCCATCTGCGCCGTAACGTCGCGTTACCTCGCTCCCCAGAATCGTTCCCACCGCGCGATTAACATTTCGGATCGGAAGGCTGGCCGAAACCGGCGCCTTCCTTTCCAGAGCGGGCTTGCACAGATCAAGGAGTTGGGTGTGATCCAAAGACTTCTCCAGTCCGTGGTTCTGCGCCGTCCCACAACGACGATCAACGGTCTCCGGTACGTCCGGCCGATAAAGGATTTGTGAAAAGTCGAGCCCGTGCGCCTTCCAGTGTTCAACTGCACCGCGTCTTTGAATGCACTCGGTGTGACCTACCATTTCCTCAAGCTTGCGAAAACCCAACTTCGTCATCAACTCGCGGACTTCTTGCGCAATGAAATGCATGAAGTTCACCACGTGTGAAGGATCGCCGCCGAACCTGGCGCGCAGGGCGGGGTCTTGCGTCGCGACACCTACCGGACAGGTGTTCAAGTGACAGACGCGCATCATGATGCACCCGAGACTCACGAGTGGTGCGGTCGCAAAACCAAACTCCTCCGCGCCCAATAAAGCAGCGATTACGACGTCGCGCCCGGTCTTTAGCTGGCCATCGGTCTCAATCGTGATCCGGCCGCGCAGGTTGTTGAGCAAGAGCGTCTGGTGGGTTTCAGCCAGACCGAGTTCCCACGGCACGCCAGCATGCTTGATGCTGGTAAGCGGTGACGCGCCCGTGCCGCCGTCGTGTCCGCTGATCAGCACCACATCGGCGTGCGCCTTGGCAACACCCGCGGCGACCGTGCCGATGCCGACTTCGGCTACCAGCTTGACGCCGATGCGAGCGCGTGGATTCGAGCACTTTAAGTCGTAGATCAGCTCGGCAAGATCCTCAATCGAGTAGATGTCATGATGCGGCGCCGGCGAAATGAGGCCGACTCCCGGAGTCGAGTGCCGCACTTTGGCAATATGCGGGTAAATCTTGTATCCCGGCAGTTGCCCACCTTCACCCGGCTTTGCGCCCTGCGCAATCTTGATCTGCAATTCCTGAGCGTTGACCAGATAGTTGCTGGTTACCCCAAAGCGACCCGACGCTACCTGCTTAATCGCGCTGTTTCGCGAATCGCCGTTCGGATCAACGAAATAGCGCCCAGGATCTTCACCGCCCTCGCCGGTGTTGCTTTTGCCGCCAATCCGATTCATCGCAATGGCCAGCGCCTCGTGTGCCTCTTTGCTGATTGAGCCGTAGGACATTGCGCCCGTCTTGAAGCGCTTAACGATCTCTGCCACCGGCTCAACCTCATCGATTGGAACCGGTTTGCGTTCAGATCTGAGTTCCATCAAGCCACGCAGAGTGCAAAGCCGCTGCGCCTGATCGTCAACCAGCTTGCTGTACTGTTTGAAGACCTCGTAACTGTTCACACGACAAGCATGCTGGAGTTTGTGGATCGTCTCCGGGTTGAACAGGTGGTATTCCCCCTCACGCCGGTAGCTGTATTGCCCACCGCCGTCGAGGGTTCGTCCGTGGCCAGAGCGATCGGGGAAGGCTCGCTTGTGCCTCAGCCTGGCTTCTTCGGCAATTACATCCAGGCCGATGCCGCCAATGCGTGACGGGGTCCAGGTGAAATAGCGATCGACAAAATCCTGATCGAGCCCGAGCGCCTCGAAGACCTGTGCGCCGCAATAGCTCTGAAACGTCGAGATGCCCATCTTGGAAATGACTTTGACCACCCCTTTGTTGATGGCCTCGATGTAGTTCGTTACGGCGCGATCGGCGTCTACGCCGGTGAGCAGGCCTCGACGGATCATGTCGCTCAGGGTCTCGAACGCCAGATAAGGATTGATTGCCGCGGCGCCATATCCGAGCAGCAATGCGAAATGATGTACCTCGCGCGGCTCGGCACTCTCGATAACAAAACCGACTTGAGTGCGCGTGCCTTCACGAATCAGGTGATGATGAATTGCCGAAACGGCCAGCAAGGCTGGAATGGGAGCGTAGTCGCGCCTAACACCCCGATCGGAGAGAAGAATGATGCCGTAGCGTTCCGAGATGGCTTTGCTCGATTGGCGGCAAAGCGTGTCCAGCGCGTCTTCGAGACCGCGCCTGCCGTCATCCGCCGGAAACAACATCGGCAGCGTGATTGACCTGAATCCGGAAAAACCCGCATCGCCAAGATGCTTTAGCTTCTCGAGTTCTTTATTGGTAAGAATCGGCGAACTCAGCTTGATCTGCCGGGCACACTCAGCGGTCGGCTCGAGCATATTCGCTTCCGGACCGACGGTGGTATCAGTGGACATCACCAATGCTTCGCGAATCGCGTCTACGGGTGGATTAGTCACCTGCGCGAAAAGCTGCTTGAAATAATTGTAGAGGAGTTGCGGCCGTTCAGAGAGCACTGCCAGCGGCGTGTCCGTGCCCATCGAACCAACCGCCTCGTTCTTATCGAGCGCCATTGGTGAGAGCAACAAGTTAAGATCTTCGTTGGTATAGCCAAATGCCTGCTGCCGGCTCAGCACAGTTGCGGTGTCCAACTCGGCCGGCACTGCTGGCGATGGAATGTTGTCGAGGCCGATAAGGTTGTCCCTGAGCCATTGGCCATAAGGATATTCCGTCGCGAGTCGGCTCTTCAGCTCCTCATCGTCAATGATCCGTCCTTCTTCCGTGTCCACCAGAAGCATTCGCCCTGGTTGCAGTCTTCCCTTCAGCAAAACGTGATCGGGCGGAATATCGAGCACCCCGACCTCGGAAGCCATAACCACGAGGTCGTCCTTTGTAACGTAGTAGCGTGATGGTCGCAGCCCGTTGCGATCCAGCACTGCGGCTATCTGTGTACCATCAGTAAAGGCTATTAAGGCGGGACCATCCCAGGGTTCCATCAAACAGGAGTGGTATTCGTAGAATGCCTTCTTCTCTTCGCTCATCGACTCGTGACGGCTAAACGGCTCAGGAACCATCATCATCATTGCGTGTGGCAACGAACGGCCCGCGAGCGTCAGCATCTCCAACACGTTGTCGAGCATCGCTGAGTCGCTGCCATCCGCATCGATCACCGGTAGAATCTTGTGCAGGTCCGAACCGAAAACTCTTGATTTGAACTTACTTTCGCGCGCGAACATCCAATTGATGTTTCCGCGCAGCGTGTTGATCTCGCCGTTATGGGCGATGTACCGATAAGGATGTGCGCGCGCCCAACTGGGAAACGTATTAGTACTAAACCGCGAATGGACCAAAGCGAGCGCCGATTCAAGGGACGAATCACCCAGCTCCGGGTAAAAAGCCATCAGTTGGCCGGCGGTCAACATCCCCTTGTAAACGATTGTTCGGGATGACAGGCTGGAAACGTAGAACATGCCTCGCTCGTGAATCCCTCGCCTGGCGCCTTTGGTGACCCGCTTTCGAATGACATAGAGCTTGCGTTCAAAGTCGAGATCGTCCGAGACGCTTTCATCGCAGGCGATGAAAACCTGCCGGATTACCGGCCGCGAGGCCCTTGCTGTACGCCCGATCCCCGAATCGTCAATTGGCACGGTGCGCCAACCGAGCACGCGCTGTCCCTCTTCGCTGGCGATGGTCTCGAAAAGGCGCTCGCATTCGCGCCGGCTGCCAGCGTCCTTCGGCAAGAACACCATTCCCACCCCATAGGCTCCTGCTCGTGGCAGTTTGAAATTCCGCCTCTCGCACTCGCGTGCGAAGAACCCGTGAGGGATTTGCAAGAGAATTCCTGCCCCGTCCCCGGTGTTGGTTTCGGAGCCGCAAGCGCCGCGGTGCTCCAAATTCATTAGCACCTGAATGGCTTGCTCGACGATCCGGCGAGAGCGACGCCCTTTGATGTCGACGACGAATCCGACCCCGCACGAATCGTGTTCGAATTGCGGGTTGTAAAGTCCCTGTTTCATAGGGAAGACCGGCTCTGTCATGTCGTCGATCTCGGGTTCGGAATATATGAATAAAGCCACCAACTGAACTCGTTGATGGCCTTTAAAACTTAGCGTCGGTCGTGGGCCATCAGGAGCTGTCCTTCGGTTTCCCCACTACACTGACAACGAAACCAATAGAGCCAATGAAACCCGACCCTGACGAAAAACCTGTCGAATAAGACAGCGATAAATTTGGTTCCTGACCTGCCATCACAATGCCCAGATGTCGTTTCCAGCCGCGGCGAGTGATCCTTGCGTTCAGCTTGAAATCCGACGAATTCAATCTACATGCTTAACCACCCTTTGCATAATTTGTTTTTTTTAGGCCCTCATAAATCTCACGCTATCTCGACCAATGCTGAGGGTAGGCAGTGACACTTTTGTAGCGCCGATGTGAGGTCAGAACAAAAACGTATTCACGTCAGGGTCTGAAATTCATCCTTCGTGCTGCTGCAGTTATCTTTTTGTCTCATTAGCACCGCGGCTTTAGCCCGGTGACCATTGAGCGAGAACGGAAGGGGAAACCGTTTAAACGGTTTCGGTATTCCTAAGGAATCACCTTTCCACCGGGCTAAAGCCACGGTGCTAATGAGAAGTGGAGCTAAGTTAACTGCACCAGTACCCAACTGGCATCCTGATTAATCAGCCATGTGCGGCTTCAACGAGACCAAATCCCTCCGGTACAAGGCTTGCTGACCCGAGACTGTTTTTCCTGAATGAATTGGGTTGCTAAATCGGGGCAACACAAGCCGGTGGTTGCAAGAACAATGGTGAAAGCTCAGCGCGGATCGACATCACGTCGCGGTCAATCTTATCGCGAGAAAGTGCGGGCACACGCCGAGACTCGTCTGGCCGGACTGACCTCTGACACCGACCCGGCGGTAGTCTCACAAACGCTGCGCGACTTTCTTAAGATCGAAGACCAACGTCTCAGGATGGCCCACTACTTTGGTGCGCCCGGATGCGAAACGGCCGCGACCCGGAGCTTCGTGCTCGACATTGTGGTCCAGCACGCATTTCGTCATGCCGCTCAGGTGATCCAATCAGACGCAATCGTCAACGGTAGCCAACCAGGCTGTGCTTTATTGGCTGTCGGTGGCTACGGGAGGGCGGAACTTGCGCCTTATTCAGACCTCGATTTGCTGTTTCTCTACAGTAGCCAAAAGCTCAGTCAAATGAGACCGATCCTGACCAGTCTGCTGCGGCTGCTTTGGGATGCCGGACTTAAGATTGGCCACAGTTTTCGTACCGTCGGGGATTGCGTTACTACGGCTCTTGACGATACGCATCTGCGAACTGCGTTGGTGGACACCCGCCTTTTGGCTGGGAACAAGGGCCTGCACAAATCGCTGCAGGACGCCCTGGAAAAGGATCGGCGCCGGCGGGTGGTCTCCTTCCTCAGCGCCATCCAGCGAGAGCGCGATACCCGCCATGCAAGGTTCGGCGAGGCGGTTTGTCTGCAGGAGCCGAATATCAAAGAGACCGCGGGTGGACTTCGTGATTTCCATACGGCCATGTGGTTGGTGCACGCCCGGCATGGTTACAAGACGCTGGATGCCATGCGCGGGCACGACTTAGTCTCAGAAAATGAAGCGCGTAAGGCACTCCGCGCCTACGATTTTCTGTGGCGTATTCGGCATTCCGCGCACTTTCTGATGCGACGAAAGACCGAGCGTCTCTCCCTGGAAATTCAACCGATGCTAGCCGAGCAGTTTGGCTACCAGCCCGGGGCTCATCTTCTCGGTTCAGAAAAACTGATGCGTGACTACTATCGTCATGCCCGCGAGCTGCATTTGTTCTGTGAAGCCGTGGAGGCCCGCGTAGCTGATAACGAGTTGCCCGCTCCGCGTTGGCGGCGCAAACGATCCATCGAGGCGAAGAGCGAACCTTTTTCAATCAGCAGAGGACGTCTGCGGTTCGACGGCGAACCGGATTTCTTCGAAAAAAAGCCACTGGCGATCTTCAACGCCTTGGCGCTGGGACAGGCCGCCCGGGTTCCGTTCGACCATCGTCTGCGCGAAGTTCTGTCTCAAAGTTTGCGCCAAATCGGTCCGGCATCTCGAGGCTCGGTCGAGGTTTCGAATGCTTTCTTTGCGCTCCTGCGCCGTCGCGGACGTGTCGGTTATGTGCTGCGCTCGATGTACGACCTTGGACTGCTTGCGCGTTTGATACCCGAATTTAGCCGGATCAGTTTTTTGGTGCAGCATGACCTGTATCATCATTTCACCGTCGATGAGCATACGTTGCGAGCGGTAGAAACGCTCGACGAGCTGCATACGAGCGAGAACAAACCCCGGGCACCTTTGCGGGCTGTCTTCGAACAACTTGAGAACCCCTCGTTGCTCTACCTGGCGCTTCTGCTTCACGACATTGGCAAAGGTCAGGGCCGCGGCCACATCAGCCGCGGGGCCAAACTTGCTGAGCGCGCTTGCCGTCGCCTGCGCCTAAAAGAAGACGAGGTGAAGAAGGTCGTGCTGCTGGTCAAACAACATGTGACGATGGCGCACCTGGCGCAAAGGCGCGACCTGAACGAGCCCCGGGTGATTTCTGATTTTGCCGCCGGACTAGGGTCGTTGGATGAACTGAATATGCTCTTGCTCCTCACCTATGCCGATCTCAACGCCGTGGGGCCTGCGGTTTGGACTGAATGGAAAGCAACTCTGCTGTGGGACCTTTACCGTCGCACGAGAAAGCTTTTGACCGGTGAAGACGCAGCCAACGAAGACGGCCTGGAACGCGCCCGAATCAAAGAACAGATTGCCACGGCTTTGGCTCCGGCGGTGCCCTTAAGTGAAGTTGAACGGCACCTCGCCTTACTACCTGATCGGTATCTGCGCATAACCTCGCCCGCGACGGCGGCGATGCACATCCAGATGATTGAAACGGTCAGGGCTGAGGGGTTTGCCTGCCGTTGGATGCGACATAGTAACACCTCAGCCGAGCTAACCGTCGCCGTGCAAGATCGTCATGGCTTGTTTGCCGATCTGGCCGGCACGCTCGCCGCGAACGGTATCGAGATTCTGAGCGCTGAGCTGAACACTCGCGAGGACGGGATCGCCATCGATGGATTCATCCTGCGCCAGGCTTCGACCCGCCAGGCCGTTGAGGATCATCGCTATCAGGTGATCGAGCGAGCGCTTCGCCAGGCGGCTGCCGGCCAGTTGGATGTCACCGCTTTGGTTGAACGGTGGAGCACCAGAAATGCTCCTCGGAGGCGATCCAAAGTCATTCCCGCGCGCCGCCGGAACCTGCCGCAGGCGGTCTGTGACAATGAAACGTCCGTATCATCCACCCTAATCGAGGTTCACGCGATCGACGAACCTGGACTGGCCTATAAGATTGCGAGCGTTCTCGCCCGGCTCGGAGTGGAAATCGTCTGCGCCAGGATCGCCACGGAAAGGAGCGATGCGCTCGATGTCTTCTATGTTACGGACGGCGATGGCCTGAAGCTAACAGAGGAGATTACGAAAACAGTCGAGCGCGCGCTTACAAATGAGCTCAAATCAGTCAACGGGGTTATCGCAGCCTCGAAGCCGCAAACGATTCCAGGGAGAGAATTGAATGAAAAAAGTCGAAGCGATTATCAGGCCGCACCTGCTGGATGCCGTTAGGACCGCTCTCCAGGAAGTCGATGTGCACGGGATGACCATCAGCGAAGTGCAGGGCTACGGACGGCAGCGCGGACATACCGAGACGTATCGTGGTGCGGAATATCAGATCGAGTTTGTGCCCAAAATCAAGATTGAAGTGATCATCCCGGACGATATTGAGGAGTTCGTGGTGAATGCGATTTTGCGGTCAGCACGAACCGGAAAGTTTGGCGACGGCAAAATCTTTGTCACCCCGATCGAGGACATCATACGCATCCGCACGGAAGAGCGCGGAGAAGCTGCGATCTGAGGAGTCTCGCCGCCGCACTCCAAATTTGTTTTTCAGCAGCCTGCCAGGCCTTGTTCATTTATCGTTGAAGCTCTCGTCGGCAAAGAAACAACTTTGTCGGCCGGCCAAGCCGAAGCGACAAAATTGTAAGTTGAGCGCAAATGGTCTCAGCTTCAAAATTCTACAGCGTTTGCCTTTTGTCATTCACACCGGGCTTCAGCCCGGTGTGAAGGCGCCGTAACAAATTTAGGGAACCGTTTCAACGGTTTCTCCGTCCAGACCAAAAGAGCAAACCGTTAAAACAGTTCCTCGTCCTTTGTTGCCGTCATCACCGGGCTAAAGCCGCGGTGTGAATGAGAACCGCGCCAGGTAGCAAGCAAAATGCTTTTTCACTCAAACCGAGTTTGGTTTTTGATTTTCGGTGTTACTTCTCAGATTTGAATCCACGGATTCAATCCTCGCCTCCACCTGGCTTTTGTTCCCGATCTTGTCCGCAAAGCAAATCTGCTGTGTTAGTATCCGCGGAACGAAGGCGGCTACAGACCTATGGAGTTTTCGCAACTGGAGTTTTTCGTGACTGTCGTGGAAGAAGGAAGCTTCTCGAAAGCCGCCGAGCGAGTCTACCGCACCCAGCCTGCCGTGAGCATCGCCATTCGCCGTCTCGAAGACGAGATCGGCGCACCCCTCTTTGAGCGGTCGCAGAAGACTCAGGCGCTCACCGAGGTCGGCAAACTCGTTTACGATTACGCAAAGCGGATTCTCTCGCTGCGCGATCAGACCATCGACGTCGTCTCGGAGCTAAGGTCCCTTAAGCGGGGGCGGGTCCGCATCGGCGCCAACGAAAGTACCTCGTTGTATCTTCTGCCTCATCTCATTCTGGACTATCGGGCCCTTTATCCAAACATCATGGTGGAAATCTTCCGTCACGCGTCGGAGCGCTTACCTCGGGAAGTCCTCGACCGCAACGTGGATTTCGCGCTCCTGGCTTTTGAGCCGGTAGACAGCGATCTCGAATCTTTTCCAGTTTTGCGAGATGAACTCGTGCTAATCATGCACCCCGAACACCACCTGGCGAAACGTCAATCCGTCGCCATTGAAGACCTTGGTAACGAACCGTTCCTGGCGCATAACGTCAAGACCGGCTCGCGCCACAAAGTCATGGAGACTTTCGCCCAACACCATACGCCGCTCAATATCACCCTCGAGTTGGCAACAATTGAAACCATCAAACGTTTCGTCCAACTAAAGATTGGCCTCGCCTTCGTTCCCCGCATGTGCGTCGCTGAAGAGCTGGAGCGCGGCTCTCTGGTCAGTGTTCCGGTCGAGGATCTTACATCTGTTCGTACGCTTTGGGTCACACATCCTCGCGGCATAACCTTCTCGCATGCCGCCGCAGCATTTCTCACAATCCTGCACAAACACGCTAAGAATCACATTAACGACAAGTAAGACACGCGGTTCTTGAGTGCGTGGCTTTGCATAAAAATTCGATCGAAGCTGTTAACGAGTTCTTCTTCGTCGCGGAGGAGATGTTTGTACAAGCCCTGGCTGCCTAAGCGCAACGTCATTAGTACAATTAATTCCGTCATAAAAAATCTTATTTTGACTTTGACAACCTCGACCTCTACGATCGCCCCTTAAACTTTTAATGAATTATCAGTAGAACCTGCAGCCTTTGCTTTAAAGTGAAGGAAGACATCACAATCTCCAATCCTGATCAGAGAACTCTGGAGCAAGGCGCGCCTGGCTATCTGCCGCCTGTTACTTTTAGGAAAATGAAACCAGAACAAGCGGAAGCGCGAGAACTAGCGACCTTTCTTGAAACAGGTCAGACTCTGGCAGGAACCTATGGACTAAAGGGCGCGATTTCGCGGGTCCTCGAAACGCTGGATCGTCATCACGGCATGATGCGTGGAGTGGTGATGCTACTCGACCCGGACACGCTCGACATGCGCATAGCTGCTTCTCATGGTTTGGACGAGAGTGGAGTTCGCCGAATTAAATACAGAGTCGGCGAAGGGATAACGGGCCGAGTCGTCGAGACCGGCAAGCCGGTCGTTGTGCCTCAGGTCAGCCGCGAACCGATGTTCCTCGACCGGCTGGGCGTTAGGAAGACGGCACTCAGCCGGCAGGAATTGACTTTTATTTGCGTCCCAATCCTCGTTAACCGCAAGCCGGTTGGAACACTCGGCGTTGACCTTAAATACAAGGCCGATCGCGACTACGACCGGGCGACAAAATTCCTATCGATTATTGCCACGATGATCGCCCAGGCAATCAAGGTTGATCACCTGATCGAATCAGACAAACAGCGCCTGCTGGACGAAAACATCCACCTCAAGCAGGAACTTCGCGAGCGTTATGATTTCAGCCATCTCATCGGCAATTCCAATCCGTTGCGACAGGTTTACGAGCAGGTAACCCAGGTAGCGAGAACGAACACGACGGTCCTCTTGCGTGGCGAATCAGGGACCGGAAAAGAGCTAATCGCCCACGCCATTCACTACAACTCGCTGCGGGCGAACAAACCTTTTATCAAAGTCAGTTGTGCGGCGCTGCCGGAGACGCTAATCGAATCTGAATTGTTTGGCTACGAAAAGGGAGCATTCACCGGCGCGCAGAATCGCAAGAAAGGGCGCTTCGAGCTGGCAGAGGGCGGGACGCTATTTCTGGACGAGATCGGCGACCTGAATATATCCACTCAGATTAAGCTGCTCCGCGTGCTGCAAGAGCGGGAATTCGAGCGGCTGGGAGGCACCGACACAATCAAAATTAACGTGCGCCTGGTCGCCGCCACGAACAAGGATCTTGGGAAAGCAATCACCGAAAGGAATTTCCGGGAGGACCTTTACTACCGCCTGAATGTTTTTACGATCTTCATGCCGCCCTTGCGCGAGCGCAAATCTGATGTGCTCCTGCTCGCCGATCATTTTTTAGAGAAGTTCGCGCGCGAGCACGGCAAACGAATCAAGCGGATTTCAACCACGGCGATAGATATGCTGGCCAGTTATCACTGGCCGGGCAATGTTCGCGAGTTGGAGAATATCATCGAGCGCGCGGTCCTGGTTTGCGAGACTGGAGTAATTCACGGGCATCACCTTCCGCCCACGCTGCAGACTGCCGAAAAGTCAGGCACCGTCACGCGGCTTTCGCTGGATGCCGCAGTTGGCGCCTACGAGAGCGACCTCATTCAGGACGCGCTTAAGACAACTCGCGGAAATCGCAAGCGGGCGGCTCAGCTGCTCGACACGACCGAACGTATCCTGGGATACAAAGTAAAGAAGTACGGTATCGACTGCGATCGCTTCCGCTCCTGATGCAGGTTGGCTCATGCCCTTAAATTAAATCTCACCAGTAATGATGTACTTGCGGTCGTATTTGTTGCGTGTAGATCGCGTCGAGCGCTGACATAGCATTATCGGTCAGTGGCGGCAGGTCGGAAGCTGCGGCGTTTTCGTCTACTTGCTCTGGTCGTTTGGCGCCGGGGATCGCGCAGGTCACCGCCGGAAACATCAGGATCCAACGCAGGGCCATTTGGGCCATCGTCATTCCGGGCGGCACATAGGGACGAAGCGCTTCAACCGCCTGCAAGCCCAGTTCATAGTCCACTCCTGAGAAAGTCTCACCGCGATCAAACGCTTCGCCCTGCCGATTGAAAGCCCGATGATCGTCAGCTGCGAAGCGACTATTGGAAGTTAACTTCCCTGATAAGAGACCTGACGAGAGCGGCAGCCGCGCGAAGACCCCAACTCTCCGCCGTTGCGCCTCGGCGAAGAACAAATCACGCGGACGTTGACGGAAAATATTGAAAATGATTTGAACAGATTGCACGCCCGGGTATTCGATTGCCTTTAGGGCCTCTTCAACTTTTTCGACACTGACTCCGTAATAACGCAGCTTGCCGTCCCTGGCGAGATCATCGAGCGACTCGAACACTTCGGGCATATAATAGACCGCTGTGGGTGGGCAATGCAGTTGCAGTAAATCCAGCGTGTCCGCCTTTAGATTCTCAAGACTCCGCTCAACAAAGGCTGTGATGTTCTGCCGGTTGTAACCGCCGGCAACATGCGGATTGAGACGGCGGCCGGCTTTGGTGGCAACATAGAAAGGCTCGCTGCGCTCGGCACGCAATTGGGCCAACAGTCGTTCACTGCGCCCATCGCCGTAAACATCCGCCGTATCGAAGAGATTGACGCCTCGGTCCAGCGCACGATGAAGTGCGGCGAGGGAATCCTGATCATTAACGGCGCCCCATTCGGCGCCGATAGCCCAGGTTCCGAAGCTAATCGAGGAGACCTTCCAACCAGTACGTCCCAGTTCGCGATATTGCACGATGATCTTCCTGTATCCGACTTAGAACCAACTCTCGGAAGTTCCGGACCCAGTCAAGATGACAGCGACGTTCATTGTACAAGATTGAAAGGTGTCCTGACGCTCTTAATCGCGCAATTGTTTTTTGATGATGCTCGCGAAATCTCTGGTCACCCCCTCGTGCCGGTAGATTACGCGACCGTCAGGGCCAATGATGTAAACGGCCGGCAGCGTGCCGACTCCATACCGCTCGGTAATGTCTTCGCCTCGCAAGAGCAAACCGTACGTGTAGTGTTTTTCTTTCATCGCCGCTACGGGATCGTTCTTCTCCCAGGAGCTTACTCCGAAAACCGCGACTCCTTTGTCTTTGTATTTCTCGTGAAGTTTTTGCATTTGCGGCATTACTTCCGCGCATGGACCGCACCAGGTGGCCCAGAAGTCGAGGACTACGATTTTGCCACGATATTGCGCGAGCGTCTCCAATCGGCCTTCCGCGTCGCTTAGTTCCCAATCGGGTGCGGTTGCGCCTACAGCAAGTAACTTGCTGTTCTCTTTCGATTTCTCAGATTTCTGAGCGGGAACGTTCATCGCGAAGCAGGAACAGAGCAACAACATCATCAGCGCGATAGCGAGTCTCATCGTGGTTTGTTCGTCTTTCGTTTCTCGAGAACTTCTTGCGGACCAGGGAAGGCTGCTAGAACCGGTGAGAGTAACCGAGCGTGATGAAGTAATCCGCGAAAGCGGCATCGCCCGCACCACCAACCAAAATATCCGAGACGCTTCTCTTTCGATTTCGTCGTACTGCTACGGGCACTCCTACCGACCATGTATCTCTTCCCCGGAAATATTGCAGACCGGATTCCACGGACATTGCGTAGCCCGGTCGCCGGAACCCATTGCTCTTGCCGATCAAGTCCCGAACCGGAACGCCCTCGATCCGCCAACCGATGGTAAACGCGAAGCGGCGAGTGTAGGGCAGCGGCCTGGCAATGCCGACACGGGCCAAATACTGATCCGATACCGACATGATCGCTTCAGACGGACGGGATCTGCCGGTCTGGACGCCATTCATGTCGCGCGGGTTGAGCAGGTACGAGCCTGAAGCGTAGATCGTCGTCTTCTTAATTCGCTTATACGCCTGTATGTCCAGAGGAATACCCCAGCCGCCATCACCCAGTTGGATTGATTGATCCACTACCGAGGTCACTCGGGTGCCATTGGCGAGCGTCGTCGTATCGGTGACGCCGGGGTTCCCGGTCGGTAGCTTCAACCCGATCCCAAAAGAAATATTCTGCCCCGACTCGCTCGGCGGCTTGAATAGCCAGATCCGCGCCATCACGCTTATGTCACCAATTCCAGAGCTGTGAAAGATCTGCGTGGATGAGCCCCGCTGCCTGGTCGCGTGCTGGAGTGGCACAGCCACCGTCAAATTGAAGCGCCTGGTGACCGCGTAGGTTAGCGCGACATCATACAGATAGATGTTGTTAACGACTTCAGTCCCGTCCGCAGCACGTTGGGTTTGTTCCTTAGTGCCGACGTAGTGTCGATGGGAACGTTGTTTACGTAAGCCGATCGAGAGTTGCCATCGCCCCCGGTCGAGAAAACCGGAATCGTGCGAACCAGAGCCTTCACCGCCTGCGCATTGCACGCCAATCACGGGCGCGCTTTGACGTGCGGCAATTCAACCCTGCGCCCAAGCGCGTGGACCAGTCGAAAAGAAGCCAGCCAGGAGGAGAACTGACGTAATCCAAACGGGTTTTCTGTAAGAATTTCTGAGTGATTCGAACATGGCACCTGCCTTCGAGTTCGTGCGAACATTCCGACTTACTTCACAAAAGTCCAAAAAAACAGATCGAATGAAGACCGAACTTGCAGGCTATTCTTGCTTGTTAATTTGAAGCCCGGTCGCGGGTTCGTTATTGAATGAACGGTCGTTCGTTGTGCAACAAGTTAGGTAGGAAAAGCAGACCGCTGACTCAACGAACCCGCGACCGGGAAATTAGTTATTACGCGAGGGACGATACATTACATTGTGATAAGTGTCATGAGCCTGTTGGTTGGTCTTCGTCTCCAACTTTAGTTTGAGAGGGCACGAAAAGAGGCGCAGATTTGCACGGCAAACGATTATCGTAGGTGAACGAGACCGCGCTGCAAGGCGGTGGTGGCAGCCTGGGTGCGGTCGCTGACTCCCAGCTTGCTCAGAATACTATTGATATGGCTCTTCACGGTTGCTTCACTGATATTCAGGCGGCTAGCGATCGCCTTATTACTGTTGCCGGCCACGATCTGTTTCAGCACCTCCGTCTCTCGTCCCGTGAGATCAGAGCTGCCCATTCTCTCCGCCAGTCTCGCCGCCACATGAGCCGGGATCCGCCGCGACCCCGCGTGCACTTTGCGAATTGCGTCTTCCAGTTCTTCGAAGAACATGTCCTTTAGCAGATAACCCTGAGCTCCGGCTTGCAAGGAGCGATAGATATCTTCGTCGCCGTCGAAGGTAGTAAGGATGATCAGCCGAGCGTCCGGGAATTCTTTCCGAATGGCAATTATCGCTTCGACGCCTCCCATTTCCGGCATCCGTAAGTCCATCAAAGTGACGTCCGGTCGATGGCGCCGATAGAGTTCAATCGCCTGCTGGCCATTGGTTCCCTCGGCAACCACAACCATATCCGAGACGGTGTTGATAAGTGCGACGAAACCCTGACGCACAACCGCCTGGTCGTCAATCACCATGATTCTGATTGGAGTATCAGTCATTAGAAGTTGTGGTTGTTAACCTCAGGAGCGGGGGCAAGCCCCCTTCCCGACCTTAGAGGTTACTGAAGTTAAATCCTCATTCTTAATTTGAATGGCTCTCAAGCTAGATATATCGTACAACTCAATAACCTCAAGGTCAGGAAGGGGGCCTGCCCCCGCTCTTTGCCTATCATTGAAAGTTAGATCTTACAATTCCTTAGCCACTGATTGGCACCTCCACCAGCACTTCGGTACCTTCACCCGCCCGGCTATCCACTTTCAGCGACCCTCCAATCCGTACCACACGTTCCTGCATGCTGACCAGACCAAAGTGTTTTCCCTCCCCGTTCTTCGACTCCTGGTAATTAAAACCACGTCCGTCGTCTTGCACGCTGAGCTGCACCCGGCTCGCATCGAATCTCAGATTGATCAGAATATTTTGCGCCTCCGCGTGTCTCACCGCATTATTAATGGCTTCCTGTCCAATGCGTAGAAGATTGCCTTCAATCAGCGGGCTCAGCGGCCGGAATGTTCCGCTGACTTCGACTTTCGCCCTGACCGCGGTCTCAGTTGTCAGGCGGCGCGCGGTATCACTCAATGCCGCCGGCAGATCATTTGTATCAAGCGCCTGCGAGCGAAGATCCCAAACATAGCGGCGGGCTTCCGCAATGCCGTGACGCACCAACATCCGTACCCGATCCAAATGAGTTCTTGCCAATTCCGCGGAAGCCGGCATGGTTCGGGCGACGACCTCCAGTTGTACCGAGATGCCCAGCATCTCCTGCGCCAGATTATCGTGAATCTCGCGAGCGATGCGGTTTCGTTCGGCGAGTACAGCGGCAAATTGCGACTCAACATGCTTGAGACGGAAGCGATAAAGTTGCCAAACGATTAGCGCCCCCATGAAAGCGCAGAGAGCATAGAACCAATATGTTTGGTAGAAGTGCGGTTTCAGATAAAGATCGAAGTTGGCGCCGGTGGGACTCCAGACACCATCATTGTTGGAAGCGATCACGCGAAACTTGTAGTGACCGGGCCGCAGATTTGTATAGTACGCAACGCGGCGCGTGCCGCCATCCACCCAGTCACGATCAAATCCTTCGAGCTTGTATTTGAACCTGACTTTTTCGGGGGCCACGAAACTTAGCGCCGTGTAATAAAAATCAAGCCGGCTTTTGCCGGGCGACAACTCAACTGTTTGGGCCGGGCTGATCGATTGATCGTCGGCGCGAATCTCTTCGATGGCAACCGCGGGTGGCTGACCGTTCAGCTTTATCTTCTCAGGGTCGATCATCGCCACACCCTTGATCGTCGAGAACCAAAGTTTGCCGTCAGCGCTCCGCCAGCCGGCGGGATGCCCGCCGCCACTACACTCTCGCGTGACCATTCCGTCCGCGGGTCCGTAAAGCACCGGCGTGACAGCGCCGAGGGTTCCATTTGCAAAGTCATCTAACTCCTTCTTATTCAGCCGGAAGACGCCCCTGTTCGAACTCAACCAGAGGCTGTTTTGGCGATCTTCGAGAATGCTGTAAATAACGTCATCAGG
>WNFY01003910.1_pt1 | contig 35717 bp, 31 predicted proteins | sample 5400091 | NCBI WGS metagenome assembly WNFY01 (sample SAMN13153364, study PRJNA577476) | soil metagenome | isolation source: 60 cm soil or saprolite under grassland replicate 1 | place: USA:California | collected 2016-06-15 | reverse complement strand
GCCGTGCACAACGATTACATCTTCTCCGCGATCGGGGAGCAATGGGGATTTGTCGGAGGAATTTTTCTCATCGGCGCGTTTGCGCTGCTCTTACTGACATGTCTTTTCGTTGCTTTTTTTGCAGGCGATCAACTGGGCCTGCTCCTGGTCGTTGGAATGACCGCGCTCATTTTCACCCATATCTTCCAGAATATGGGGATGACGATCGCGCTGTTACCGATTACCGGCGTGCCCTTGCCGTTGATCAGCTACAGCGGCTCGTTTGTGCTGATGATCATGTTTGGACTCGGGCTCGTGAACAGTGTTTGGATCCACCGGCACGTTCCCGCTTGAAAGCCTGAATTGGTAGGGCGCGACCTGAGCCTGTTTGCCGTGGCGAGGGCGCGCCGCGATTGGTTCAAGCCACGCGATTTACTTTGGCCTGTGGTCGCCTAAAATCGGACGCTACGAATGGAAGCCGATTACAAGGTCAAGCTTGAGGTCTTCGAAGGTCCGCTCGACCTCCTCCTTTACTTGATCAAACAGGACGAGATCGACATCTACGATATTTCGATCGAGCGCATCACTCGCCAGTACCTCGAATATCTTCAGGCTTTCAAAGAGCTTAATATCGAACTTGCCGGCGAATTCATCGTGATGGCGGCAAATCTCATTTACCTTAAAAGCCGCAGCCTGCTCCCTGTTGATCAACAACCGCCCGAAGAAGATACGGACGAAGATGATCCGCGTTGGGATTTAATCCGGCAACTGATCGAGTACAAAAAATTCAAGGAGGCTGCGGAGGAATTGCATCAACGCGAACTCGAACAAGAGCGCATTTTCGCACGAGAAGGAGGCCCATCTCCAACTGCGCAGGAATCTCTTCGTCTGGGCGAGGTTGGAATTTTTCAATTGATCAACGCGTTCCAAGCGGTGATCAAAAAGATAGAAGCGCGACAGGACGTGCAGGAGATCTTCGGCGAACGTTTTAGTGTTTCGGAGAAGATCGACACGATTTTGCGGCACGTGGCGACTGGCGATTCCATTCGTTTTTCCGATTTGTTCGGGGCCGCCGTATCGCGCATGGAGGTGGTGGTGACTTTTCTTGCGCTCCTCGAGCTGATTCGTCTCAAACAAGTCCGTGCCATTCAGAAAAACATCTTTGAAGAAATCGAGATCGCGGCCGCAACAGCGTGAGGCAACCGCAACGCCGGTAGCGGTTGTAGCCACGGCGCTGTGCCGCCATGCCGGTTGCAACGAGCGCGGAGCGCCTCGACACAGCGAGGCGGCTACAACGTCATGCCGCGAATCTTGATCGCTGGGTGCGGTTATGTCGGGGAGGCCACCGCCGATTTGTTCCATGCGGTCGGCTGGGCAGTAGAAGGCTGGACGCTATCCGGGGAATCGGCAGCGACGTTAGCCGCTAAACCGTATCCTGTTTACGGGATCGATATCACGGATCGGGCTCAGATTGCTACGCACGCGGGAGTATTTGACGCGATAATCCATTGCGCCAGCTCCGGCGGCGGTAACGTCGATACGTATCGGCAAACCTACTTGAATGGGGCGCGTAATCTTCTCGATCGATTTGTCGGATCGAGGATGCTGTTCACGAGTAGCACGAGCGTGTATGCGCAAAGTGATGGTTGCTGGGTCACCGAAGAAAGCCAGACCGAACCGGGACGCGAGACCGGCCGAGTTTTGCTTGAGACAGAAGAACTCGTGCTCGGTCGTGGTGGCATTGTTGCGCGGCTTGCCGCGATTTATGGACCGCGACGTTCGGCGCTGCTGAGCAAATTTCTGGCGGGCGAAGCAATCGTTGATCCGGGAAACGATCGATTTGTTAACCAGATCCATCGGGACGACATCGCGGCCGCGCTGTTTCTTTTGCTGAATCGGCAGTCACTCTCGCCTGAGATTTACAATGTGGTTGACGATCAACCGATTTTGCAAAGCGAATGTTATCGCTGGTTGGCCGAGAAGTTGAATCGTCCGCTTCCTTCGCTTGGAAAACGGGAAGGGGAGCGCAAGCGCGGTGATAGCAACAAGCGCGTGAGCAATGCTAAATTGCGTCGCCTGGGTTGGAGTCTCCGGTATCCCAAATTCGCGGAAGCCATGGAGAAAAGCATTCTGCCAAGCTTCGCGGAGATTACTCAATGAAGGTTCAACCGCCGATGCACGGAGTTATTTGCAGTAACCGCTCTTTGGAGTGCGCGGACATGTCCGCGCTTTTAAAACGGCGACATGTCGCCGCACTCCAAAAACTCGAGATGTTTGTCCTCCTTTGTACTGCGCGGCACTTCTAGCTTACACGCGCGGTTTCTGCGTCAGCCAGACTGGCAGCGCGATGATTCTCGCGCCGCTCACCGAAGAGTTGGCGGATTACTTCTTCGACTGGCACCTCCTGGACGTTGATGTCGCTAACGTCGCATGCTTCGAGCAATTCCCGGCATGTCTCGGTAACTTTCGCGCGCGGGACTTTCAATTGCACTGAAACAGGCGTTTGCTCAGTCACTTCGCCGAACGCCGAAAGATCGCGTGTCGCCTCCTTTTCAAAAGTGAGGCTGAGAATCTTATGCCCGGAAAATCGATCGATGATCTGGGCAAGAGGACCGTCGAAGAAGATTTTGCCGTGATCAATCACCAGAACGCGATGACACAGTTCTTGGATATCCTGCATATAATGGCTCGTCAGCAGGGTAACGATCCGATGTTCCTCGTTGTAAATGCGCAAAAACTCGCGGACACGTTTTTGACTAACGACATCCAGTCCAATCGTCGGTTCGTCGAGAAAAAGCACGCGCGGTTCGTGAATGAGCGCGGAGATCAGCTCCATTTTCATCCGCTCGCCCAACGAAAGTTCGCGCACCATCACGTTCATTTTGTCCTGCACTTCCAAAAGCTCCGATAATCCATCGACAACCTTCTTGAATCGGCCGCGATCGATCCCATAGATGGCGCGATTGAGCTCAAGCGATTCCTGTGCGGGCAGGTCCCACCAGAGCGCGTTCTTTTGTCCCATGAGGAGGCTAAACTGCCGTTTCATTTCGTTGCGCCGCTCCCACGGAACAAAGCCGAGCACACGCGCGTTACCCGAGGTCGGGTTCAGCAAGCCGGACAGCATCTTGAGCACGGTGGTTTTGCCCGCGCCATTCGGGCCTAGAAAGCCGACAAACTCGCCTTCCTCGATCTCGAAGGAGACGTAATCGGCCGCCCGCGTTTCATCGTAACGTCGCCAGACCAGTCCCTTGATCGAACCCCAGAGCCCGCGCTCCTTCCGGTAGGTCCGATAAACTTTGGTCAGGCCAGAGGCTTCGATCGCTGACATAAAAGGAGAATGAAAGCCGAACTACAACATGAAGCTACGCCGTGGAGAGACGCGAGCAAGATGGCCGCATCTTTGAAGCCCGTGCGTTGTCTATTTCGTCGGTTGCCCATCTTAGCGAAAGCTACGACGTGGCAGGCAGTCCGGCGCTACAGAACATTGTCAAGGCATGAGAGCAGATGTGCAACGGTTTCCTCGGTTTCGTCGCGCAGCGGTACTGCCTATCCGAAAAGTTTATCGAAGTCGTTATGCGTTCCAATCCAAATCCAAACTCTATCTCGCCTGATCGTTCGCCGACGGCCCGATATTGTTCGCTGATCCGGACAGACCAAAGGTGTTCGTAACCGCCTAACTTTTTGAATCGTAAAGAAGGATGATGCGGATCATCCGCGAACAGGCGGTATGCTCGTCTTGCAGCTTCTCATGTTCGCGGGTCGAGTGGTTCGTAAGCGCGCCAGAAGCTCGGCCGCGTTCGCGATTTCACAAACGATTCAAATCCATTGGCTCGTCAAGCTCAGACGCGGATTCGCGTGCGAAAGCGTCGAGCTTGGGGCGCCGTTTTGGATATGCCAGCAACTTTTCCCACCGTTCATCATCTTCTCTGGATAGAAGAAATCGCGCGAATTCCGCCACAGCGGATTGCTTCTCCGGCGGCAGCGTTTCGCAGATGTCGATAATTTCTTTTGTCTCAGTACTCACGGCTTCAGACAATCATCCAAACATCTAAGCAAATGCGCAACCGTTTCCTCGGTTTCGTCGCCCATATTGGAGAGGCGAAAGGTTTTGCCCCGGATCTTGCCATAGCCGGGGTCGATGACGAGATGATGTTTTGACCGCAAATCGCTCGCGACTTTTAGCACGTCGATGTCTCGATTATTTTTCACGCAGGTGAGCGTTTTTGAACGGAATCCTTCCTCGGCGAAGAAATCGAAGCCAGTTCCACGAACCCAGTCGTGCACGAGTGCGTTCGTGCGTGCGTGTCGATCAAAGCGCGCGTCGAGGCCCTCCTGGAAAATTTCGTCGAGCTTGGATTGCAAGGCGTGAATATGCGCGATGCTCGGCGTGCTGGGCGTCATCCACTGGGCTTGCTGCTTTTTGAATTCGAGGAAATCGAAATAAAAGCCGCGGTTCGGAATTTTTTCGGCGCGGTCAAAAGCTTTCTCGGAGACGGAAAACAACGAAAAGCCGGGTGGCAGCGCGAGGGCCTTTTGTGCGCCGGTCAGCATCACGTCTATGCCGAGCGGCTCCATCTCGATCTTCACGCCGGAAAAAGATGAGACCGTATCGACGATCAGCGCGACCTCGGGATATTTCGCGAGAACGCAACAGATTTCCCCGAGCGGGTTCATTACACCGGTCGAGGTCTCGCTATGAATCAAGGTAACGGTATCGAATTTCCCAGTCGTTAATTGCCGGTCGATCGCTTTGTGATCGATATGTTTTCCCCAATCGACCTGGAGCGGCTCGGCATTTTTTCCGCACCGCCTGGCGACATCAAACCACTTATCAGAGAACGCGCCGCACATGCAGCAAAGGACCCCACGATCAACGAGGTTACGAATCGAGGCTTCCATTACGCCCCACGCTGAGGAAGTCGAGAGAAACACCGGCTGCTTTGTTCCGAACAAGGTTTGCAGCTTTGGATGCACTGCCCGGTAAAGATTTTTAAAATCTTCGCCGCGATGCCCGATCATCGGGCGCGAAAACGCCGCCCAGGTTTTTTCTGATACTTCAACGGGACCGGGAATGAAAAGCTTGTTGTGTGGTTCCATTGAAACAGCATCGAACCCGCCTTCGGTCGCCGCGGCGACCCACGGCACGGCAGGCCTCAACTCCGAAAAGTATTCGCGAGCAGACGCACAACGTCCAATACTAAACTTCGGCAGGTGACTTGATCACTGAACACGTGAGATGTAGCCCTGAGATATGAACCGACTTGTGGGAGCAATCATTTGCGCTGCGACGTGCGTCGCGTCTATAATTTGCGCCGAATCGCCGAACTATTTTGTTTACGTGAGCAATGAACGCTCGGGCGATGTGACAGTGATCGATGGCGCGAGCGATGCAATCGTTGCGACATTTCCGGTAGGTAAAAGACCGCGTGGAATTCACGCCGCACCGGACGGGAAACGAGTCTTCGTTGTGACGAGCGGATCACCGCGAATGGCCCCAGGCGTCGATGCCGAGCGCGCGCCGGCGGACAAAGCGGCAGATGGTTTGGCGGTGATTGATGCGTCTGTGCACAAGCTGCTTGATCGCTGGCATGTCGGCTCGGACCCGGAGCAATTTGCCATTTCCCAAGATGGGAAATTCGCGTTCATCGCAAATGAGGATGATGCGAGCGCACTAATCGTCGACCTCGATTCGGGGCAACCTCGCGGGAAAATAAAACTGTCCGAGGAGCCGGAGGGCGTGGGCGTTAATCCCGCGAACGGCGAGGTGTATGTGACCTGCGAAGCCAAAAGCGAGGTGTTCGCGATTGCTCCTGACGAACAGCGCGTGCTCGCAAAAATCGACACCGGCGGGCGGCCGCGCTCGGTCGCGTTTCTGTCGGACGGCTCTCGCGCCTACGTCGCGTGTGAAAACGGCGGGTACGTTGCCGTCATCGATGCCAAAGCGCACAAGATGTTATCGAAAATCCAGTTGCCAACGGGCTCGTTGCCGATGGGTACCGCGATTTCGAGAGATGGCAGGGAGCTTTACGTCTCAACAGGTCGCGCAAATGCAGTTGCGGTTGTCGATACGGAAAAGAATGCGATCACGGCAACAATTCCGGTTGGAAACCGCGCCTGGGGAATCGCGCTCAGCCCGGATGGATCCAAGCTTTACACGGCAAATGGCGCGTCGGACGACATGTCGGTCGTCGATGTAAAAGCGCGCAAGGAATTGAAGCGGATCAAAGCCGGGAGCGGACCATGGGGCATTGCTATGGTAAGCGCCAAGAAATAACGAAATAATCATCTGGAAGCCTATTTCTTGTGTCGCTGACGGAAAGGGACTTCAAAAAGCTGCATGCTTATCGGTCTTACACCGAGCGCGCAAAAACGAAGGCCGGACCTGCGCGTGCCCCTTCCGAATCAATTCGGGAGCCGGCAGATTGCGCACTGTGCTTCGCAGGACCGGCAATTCACTGCGGAGAAACATGAGCCCCGCAGATTGTGTTAGCGGAGTGCTTGACAAGAGGGCGGCGCATTGTGGTAGAAACAATTATGAATTTCCGCAGAGGTAATTTCATGAAACATCTATTTTCCATCTCGATCCTTGTTGCTAGTTTGTGCATGGCTGTTCTGAGCGCGGTTGTTTCGCCGAATGCGTTGGTCAACGTTACCCAGCATCACAACCACGACTCGCGTGACGGTTTTTACATCGATGCTGCGTTCACGCAGGCCGCCGCCGTCGGTCTTAGGCGCGTCCTGGGCTTTAATGGCACGGTTTCTGGTAACGTTTACGCCCAGCCCCTTTACGTAGAGAACCGTACGACTGGCACCGCGATGGTTATTGTGGTGACCGAATCGAACAATGTTTATGCGCTCGATAGTTCCACTGGGCTCGTCATTTGGCAGGGGAACTACGGCGCGCCGATAACGTCAGGTCTCCCGTGTGGGAACATCAATCCGCTGGGCATTACCGGAACGCCGGTCGTGGATCTTGCTTCCCGTTCGATTTTCTTCGATGCGGAGACGACGCCCATGCCTGGCACGTTCAAGCACATGATCTATTCGCTGAATGTCGATACAGGCGCCACTAACCCCGGCTGGCCGGTGGACGTGAATGCCGCGGTACCAGGGTTTGATTCATCGGTGCAAAGCCAGCGCGCTGCGCTCGGCATAGTCGGCAACATTCTTTATGTGCCCTACGGCGGACGCTTCGGAGATTGTGGAAGTTATCACGGCCGGCTGGTCGGTGTGCCGATAAATAATCCTGGCAGCGTAACGGCCTGGGCGACGATAGCTACAGGCGGAGGCGTATGGGGAGTCGGCGGCGTCGCCAGCGACGGCACCAATCCGTTTGTTGCCACCGGCAACACCTTTAGCACTGGTGGCGTTTGGAAGGGTGGTGAAGCGGTTATTCGCTTCCAACCCGGCCCGATCTTTACCGGTTCACCCAGCGATTACTGGGCGCCCACGAACTGGTTAAGCCTTGATAACGGGGATATTGACCTGGGCGGGTCCGGGCCAGTGCTCCTGGATGTACCCGGCGCCACGCCTTCCAGCCTGGTGCTGGCATTGGGCAAAGATGGCAATGCGTATTTACTTGATCGGAGCAACCTCGGCGGTGTGAGCACGCCGGTGGCTTCTTCGCATGTTTCGAGTAGTTCGATCATCCAGGCGGCCGCCACCTACCGCACGAGCCAAGGCACGTATGTCGCTTTTCGCGCCAGCAGCTCCCTGCTCTCCGCTTTCCGTGTTACTGCCACCAATCCGCCGACCATTGTCCCGGTTTGGAACGTAAGCCGAAACGGTTGCGGAACGCCATTCGCAACCTCCACAGATGGCACCAATAATATGATTGTGTGGGTCGTCGGCGCCAGCGGCGACCAGCGCCTGCACGGATACGATGGAGATACCGGTGCCGAGATTTTCGCCGGCGGCGGCGCAAACGAATTGATGGCAGGCACGCACTCGTACAGCACCACCGGCATTGTGGCTCGGGGGCGCATCTACATCGCCGTTGACAACAAAGTATATGCTTTTCGGGTCCGGCGCCAGCGAGGCAGTTCAAATTCTACCTTACCAACACAGCACTGAGGTTGACGTTTTATAGCAGCACGAATTGATTCGCGTCCTTCGGCAATCGGACGAGTTTGCTATCTGTCAGGGAAGGTTTGCGCGGCCCGATTCCAGCGGCGGCAGGCGTTTGAGCGGATTGCATCCTTCTTCGGATTGACTCGGATTGACTCGAGGCGTCCACTCACATGCAAGGCCACTCGATCGATCCAGATGAAGCAGCACCGCGTCCACGCGCGCGCGATTTGGCGACAATGTGCAGACCGGGTCCGTATTTGCGGGGTTTCCCGTTAACAACGCAGCCTGACAGCGGCAACCGCCAAAATCGATTTCCTTTTGCGGACAACTCTGGCACGGCTCAGGCATCCATTCCGTTCCACGGAACCGATTGAAACTTTCCGATTCGCGCCAAATCCAATCGAGCGCGCGCTCTCGGACATTTTCAAAACGCAAATCGGGAATTGCAGACGAAGCGGTGGGACACGGAAGCACATCGCCAATCGGATTGACGGTGAGATAACGCTGTCCCCAGCCGTTTAAACACGGCTTTGGGCGCGCTTCGTAGTAGTCCGGGAGCACATAGAAGATATCGATCTTGCCGGTGAGACGCGTCTTCGCGGCGCTTGCGACTTCTCGTGCGCGGGCAACTTGCTCGCGGGTTGGGAGCAACGCGGTGCGATTAAGAAATGCCCAACCGTAAAACTGCACGTTGGCGAGTTCGACCCGGCTGGCGCCGAGGGTCTCGGTTAATTGAATGATCTGCGGGAGGCGATCGATGTTGCGCCGATGAATGACGAAATTGAGACTAAGCGGAATTCCAGCCGCGCGAATGTTCGCAGCGGCATCGAGCTTTCGCTGATGTGCGTTTGTGCCGGCGATTTCATCGGCAAGGTCGACGTGGTCGGATTGAAAACTCAGTTGCACCGAATCGAGACCCGCGTCGCGCAATTCACGCGCGCGATTTGCATCCAAACCGATACCGCTTGTAATTAGATTCGTGTAAAGTCTCGCTTCGCGCGCGCCGTGAATGAGTTCGGCCAGATCGCTCCGCGCGAGCGGCTCGCCTCCGGAGAAACCGATTTGTAGCACGCCAAGTCCGGCGGCTTCGCGAATCACGCGGCGCCACTCATCGGCGGTCAGCTCACCGTTATTCCGCATCCGGGTCGGATTAGAGCAGTAGGGGCAGTGGAGCGGACAACGATAAGTTATCTCGGCGAGGAGCGCGTATGGGCGCGGCGCATTCATGCGAGCTCGACAAGCTTGCGACGCTGGAGATCGGCAAGGGTCTCGCGTACATCGGCGGCCAGCATTTCAAGATCGGCATCGTACTCCCGGGCCAATCCGAGCACGATCTCGCTTAGAGAACGTCCATCGCAGCGGGTAATAATTTCCTGAGCCGTTTCGTTTAGCTCGATGATGCCTTCGGGAAAAAGCAGCACGCCTTTGCCGGTTGTGCCATCGATTTCCAAGCGCACTCCGTCTGCGAGCCGCGGCTGCGTATGATCAGGAATCATAGTCATGCGTTTGAACAAGAAGCGGCGGCTTCCCAGTCGCCGAAATCTCCGGTGGCGGGGCGGTTTGGAAACCCCCTCTCTTTGATGTTCGCATAAGCATGTTGAATTGCATCAAGCATGGACCAGAGCACATCGCATTTGAACTGAAGCGCACGAACCGCGGCATCCTGCAGCTCGCGCGTGTTGCAATGCTCGATTGTGATTTCAAGCGCCTCATTTGAATCGCGTCGCGCTTGAGTGACTCTACGACGGAAATAATCGAGCCCGCGCGTGTCGATCCAGGGATAAAATTTTTCGAAAGCCGCGATCCGCGCCGCCAGCAAATCGGGAGCAAAAAGTTCGGTAAGCGATGAGGCGATGGCGACTGGCCACGGGCGGGTGCGAGCGAAATTCACATAGGCATCCACGGCGAAACGGACTCCGGGTTGCAGATTTTTATCTTGGGTCAATTCGGCGCGCGACAAACCGCACGCTTCACCCAGTCGCAACCATGCTTCGACACCGCCTTCGGTGCTGTAGTGTTCGTTATCCTCAACGAATTTTCTCCCAGTGCGGCTCTGCGCCTGTCCGCTAAGGACAGCGGACTCTACAGCTCTGGGCAAAATGCCATCATGATCGAGAATCCGATGAATCCAGACCCGTCGCACTTCGGGCAGAGGACAATTCGATAGAATCGCGGCGTCTTTAACGGGAATGCTGCGCTGATAATAGAATCGATTCGCAACCCATCCGCGCACCGCTTCAGGCGAAAGCCGGCCTTCGTTCATCGCGACATGGAACGGATGCTTGTCGTGATAAGCGCATTCACCGATCTCGCGCAGTTTCTCGACAAAAATTTCGTGGTCCCAAAGTCCGGCAGTCATAAGGCAATTTCTAGTCCATCGCAGGCGATCTCGATGCCGGCCCGTTCAACTTGGGCGCGCTCGGGCGAGCCGGGCATGAGGATCGGGTTCGTATTGTTGATGTGGATATACATCTTCCGGCGTGCTGGCGAATGGCGCAAGAAATCAAGGCTACTATCGGCGATGGGCAGGTGATTCATCTCGCGCGCTCGGCGAGCGCCTGGCCGAAAGGCGAGAAGTTCGTCATCCTTCCAAAATGTGCCATCGAATAAAACGAGGTCGGAAGTTTTGACGGCATCGTGCAATTCATCGTTCAGGTTGCCGGCAGCGGGCGCGATAAGGGCGGAGGCATTCGAGCCCTGGTCGCGGAACTGCAACGCGATACTTTTGGGCAATGAAATCGCACGGAACGCGACGCTCTTGCTCAATAAATCGAAATCGCGAGAAACCAGGCGCCATTCAACTCCGCAAAATGGCTTCAGAACCATGTCGATCCAATCCAGTGCGGCTCGCGTCTCATCGGTGGCATAGACAACAAGCGGCGTTTCCCGCTGCCGCAATAGCAACAAACCCAGCGCATGGTCGAGATCGGCATTGGTGAGGAGGACCCCTGCGATCGGAGTGTTTCTCGGTGAATTCGGTCGTGGGTGCAATGCCGGCGTGCGTTCGATTTGTTGCGCGAGATCGGGCGAAGCGTTGATCAAAAACCAGCGTTCATTATCACCGCTGATGGCAAGGCCTGATTGCATCCGCTGCGGGATTTTCCCAATACGCGCCGCCATGCAGTTTGGGCAGGCGCAATTCCACTGTGGCAGGCCGCCGCCCGCGGCGCTGCCGAGAATCCGAATCCGGATCAACTCGCGAAAGCTTTCGGAGTCAATTATTCCCGGCCAATCAAATCGCGCCCGCGTAGCAGGTGCATTCGAAAAAGATCGGCAATGTTTTTAGCTCCGGTTTGATCCACCGCTTTTTTGTTCGTGTCATAGCCTTATTGGACGGTTAGAAAGTTTCATTGCTTATATCATAAAACCATGCGTGTCCACTTCATTCCTTCGCCTCCAAGGGGAGGATGAAGGATCATGTTATATAGTCTATTGTAAGATGAAACGCATGTATCCGACCGCTTTTGTTTCCTTGCTTCTTGTTTTTGTCTCAATGGTTGGTGTGGAGGCGCCGCGCGCATCGCAACCCAAGATATCGGAAGAATTTTCTGGCGAGAAAGCGCTGGGTCATGTCCAGCGGCTGGTTGATTTCGGTCCGCGCCCGCCTGGATCTGAGGCGATCGAAAAATCGAGGGGTTACATTGAGAATCAGCTCAGTTTGTCAGGCTGGCAGGTAACGCGACAGGCATTCACCGATGACACGCCGCGCGGCAAAGTCCGGTTTGTGAATCTGATTGCACGATTTCCCGCACAAGAAAGCAGCGCGCCCTCTTTTTTGTTGTGCTCCCACTACGATACGAAGACGTTCGAAAGCTTCCGGTTTGTCGGAGCCAACGATGGCGGGTCGAGCACGGGTTTGCTGCTGGAATTAAGTCGGGTGCTTGCTCGGCATCCGGATCTTGCGGCAAAGATTGAGCTGGCGTTTTTTGACGGCGAGGAAGCGTATGAACACTTTTCTGAGAAGGATGGGCTCTACGGAAGCCGTTATTTTGCCAGACAGCTTGGAAGCGGCGGAGCCAGGCAATTTCGCGGCGGCATTTTGTTCGACATGGTGGGCGACCGTTCTCTGACGATCACGTTGCCACCGGATTCGCCGGCAGAAATGGCGCGCGACATATTTGCGTCGGCAGAGGCGTTGAAATTGCGAAGTGATTTTACCTACCTGGCCCAGGAATTGATCGACGACCACACGCCGCTCAACGCGATCGGGATTCCGACTATTGATGTGATCGATTTTGATTTTGCCTGGTGGCACACGGCCGATGACACGATGGACAAGATCAACGCCGAAAGTCTCCAGATCGTCGGCTCCGTCGCTGCATATTACCTGTCTGAGTTTGCGCTAAAATGAAATGCGGATGTTCGGCGGGCATTTTCGTCTTTCGATTTGTTTTCCGGAGTGAGGCCCCGATTGGGACAACGGAGTACTTCTACATTTCTGCATTGCCTGTCGGCGCTTTTACCCGCAGTCTTGAAAGAATTTCCACTCCCACGGAGCGCACACATTCATGTTCCATTCAAAGCACCAAACGATTGGAGTGATTGGCCTCGGGATCATCGGTCGCGGAGTAAGTGAGAATCTGCGCAGGAAAGGATTTCAAGTTTTCGTTTGGAACCGGACACCGCGTCCGGTCCCAAATTTTGTTGGTTCGCCTGCTGACCTCGCCAAGCTTTGCGATTACATCCAGATCTTTGTTTCCGACGACGAGGCTTTGCTGCACACCGTTCATCGGCTCAGTGAAAACCTCGCGCCGCGCCACATCGTCATTGGGCATTCGACTGTGGCTCCGGATTCTATGCGGGCGGCAGCAGAAATTGTCGGAGGTCGCGGCGCGCGTTTTGTGGAGGCGCCGTTCACCGGCAGCAAGGTTGCGGCGGAAAAAGGTGAACTGGTCTATTACACCGGCGGCAATGAGGAAGTATTGCGGCAAGCACGTCCCATTCTTGAGGCGAGCAGCAAAAGGATCGTCGAAATCGGCGACCTCGGCCAGGCCTCGGTCATCAAAATCGTAACCAACATGGTAACGGCCGCGAGTGTCCAGGCCGCTGCGGAAGCTTTGGCCATTGTTCAAGCTCTAGGTGTGCCCTTGGAAAAGTTCGTCCAAGCCATGCAAGCCAACGCGAGCCATTCTACAACGCTCGCAATGAAAATGCCGAAAATGATCAAGCACGATTTTGAGCCGCATTTTTCCGTAAAGCACATGCTCAAGGATATCCAGATCGCCAATCAGCTCGGTTTGTCGCACTACCTCGACCTGGGAGTGACCGCCGCTGCGCGCGATCAGTTGATGGAACAAATGCAGTGGGGCCGTGGAGACGATGATTTTTCTGCGGTCGCGCGCAAATATTTACCCGAGACGGAATCGCGTGATTACGAGGAGCCGCAACTGCCAGAAGAGGAGGAGCAAGCCAGCCCTGAGCCAATCGCACCAGCGCTGGAGGCAGCGCCCGCCTTGGCCCAGATGTTGTCCCCGCCTTCGGACGCCGCGGCGAATGGCCTTTCTTGATCTCTCGGGACGCACAACGCTCCGGGTTACTGGCAGTGATCGGCTTCGTTTTCTGAATGGGCAGATTACGAATGATGTGCGAAAAGCCTACGAAGCAGTGGCAATTGAGGCTTGCGTGCTCAACGCGAAGGGCAAGATGAACGCGCACGTTTTCGTTTCCGCTGGGCTCGAATGCTTTTGGATTGATGCCGATCCCGAGCTTCGGGAAGCGCTCCCGGCCAGACTGGAGCGGTATGTAATCGCCGACGACGTTCAGATCGAAGACGACACGGATCGATTCTCGATTTTTCATGTCCTGTCGCAAACTGCGCCGAACCTGAGCGACTGTAGAATTGTTTCTGTGCGCCGCTTCGCCGATCCGGGGTGGGATGTATGGACGGACGCAGCGAGGCATGATGGCATTTCGCAACAGTTATTGTCCGCATTCGACCCGGTCGATTCCGCTGCCGCGGAGACCATGCGAATCGAACAGGGCATTCCCCGATGGGGCCGCGAGCTGACGGACGAGATTATTCCAATCGAGGCGAATCTGGAAGAGCGCACCGTTGATTATGAAAAAGGTTGCTACATTGGCCAGGAAGTGATCTCGCGCATTAAGATGTCGGGCCAAACAAACAAGCGATTACGCGGCTTGATTTCATTGGATGATGTCCCGCTAAAGGCGGGCATGAGACTCGTCTCTATGGCGGAAAAAGGCAAAGCAGCGGGATGGATCACGAGCGCAGCGCGCAGTGGGAAAATCGGGCAGGAAATCGCGCTCGGTTATGTGAAACGCGGCTTGAACAATCCCGGCGTCAATCTGGATGCGCTCGCGCCGGAGAATTCCGGCGCAGCCGTGGCAATTCCAGTGCAAATAGTGTCACTTCCGTTTCTCTGACGCGTTCGGATGCGCTACGGGAAGATACCTACGCCCATTCTCAGCAGAACATGTTCCGTCGAATCTGCCGAGCGACGTAGCGAAGCCTCTTTCTGTAATTTCTTTTGTGTTCGGCAGTTGCGTGAAGTTTGAACTTGCATTTTAAAGGTCACGACGTGTAAAGTCCACCCTTCAGCTTTTGTCACTCAATCGTCACCTTATGAATCAACGTCTAATCGCAGAAATCGGCCGCACCCAGCGGCTCCAAATCATTAACTCTCTCAAACGGACCCGTGGACTGTCTGTTAACGAGCTGGTGGAAAAAATGGGGATGAGCTATATGGGCATCAAGCAGCATTGCCTCACCCTTCAGCGCGATGGCTACCTCGATACCTGGCGGCGACCACAAAGAATGGGTCGCCCGGAAATGGTTTACCGACTTACCCGCCGCAGCCATGATCTGTTTCAGGCCGACAGCCATCAGTTCACGCTCGATCTATTGAAATCGGTCCGGGAAATCTACGGGCCAAACGCACCGGAGAAGCTTCTTTACAATCTCTTCGAAAAAAAGACCGCGGCCCTCAAGTCCAAAGCCAAGGGGGAAACAGTGGCGGAACGCGCCAAGTGGCTCGCCCGTTTCCGTGATGGGGAGGGCTATATGGCCCAGTTCAGCAGCGGGGATGAGGGCGGACCTCGGATTGTCGAATGTCATTCGCCGATCATGAATCTGCTCGAACACTACCCCATCATCGGCCGGTTCGAGCAGGATATGTTCGAAGCCGTCCTTGGGACTCGCGTGCGCCGCCAAATGATTCGCAACTCGGGGCTCTACGAGTGCGCGTTTTATTTCGCGGTTTAATCCCGCTCGCTTTCTTCTTCGGATCACGGAGATTTTTGCTTTCGCAGGCAGCAAATCTCGGTTGATTGATCGCCCATGCCTCGGGCCTTTCCCTCCGCGGTCATCGAGAACTTGCAGCCGTTGATCGATGGAGGGCGCTATCCGGTTAAGCGCGTCGTTGGCGAGGATCTCGTCGTCGAAGCGGACATTTTTAAGGACGGACACGATGTTGTCGCGGCCGTCTTGAAATGGCGCGTTCTCGGCAAGCGTGAATGGCGGGAAACGCCCATGACCTTTGTTGATAACGACCGGTGGCGCGGTGCGTGCACTCTCTACGATAACGCGAGTCACGAATACACGGTGGAAGCGTGGACAGATACTTTCCGCAGTTGGCAGCGCGATTTCACGGCCAAATTTGAGGGCGGCATTTCTGCCTTGGAGAGCGAAGCAATGGAGGGCGCCGCCTTGGTCAAGGTCGCCGCCTGCCGAGCGCAGCAACCAGTGGATGCGGCACGATTGTTGGAATTTGCCGAACAAATCTGCACAGGTGCCAATTCTGAGATTAACGCAATTGCGCACTCCGGCGAGCTCGAGGTGCTGATGGCAACTTATCCGGACCGCTCCAGCGCGACACAATACACTCCGGTTCTGCGCGTTATCGTCGAGCGTCGGGCGGCGTTAATTGGCGCATGGTATGAATTCTTCCCGCGCTCGGCGGAAGGCCGCCGCGATCGCGGATCGACTTTCCGCGACTGTTTGCCACGGGTCGATGACGCAAAGGCCATGGGATTCGACGTGATTTATTTCCCGCCAATTCATCCCATCGGCCACGCCAATCGCAAAGGACGCAATAATTCGATCATCTGTGAGCGAGGTGACCCTGGCGTTCCGTGGGCAATCGGCAGCGAAGCGGGCGGACACAAAGCCGTCGAGCCTTCACTCGGGACACTGGCCGATTTCGACTGGCTCCAAAAGCAGGTTCGAAAACGCGGGATGGAAATCGCGCTCGACTTCGCGATCAACTGCTCACCCGATCATCCTTACGTCAAAGAGCATCCCGACTGGTTCTACAAGCGTCCGGATGGCACGATCAAGTACGCGGAGAATCCGCCGAAAAAGTACGAAGACATTTATCCGCTGAACTTTCGCTGCGAAGACTGGCGAGCGCTATGGGCGGAGATGAAAAGCATCGTTGTTTTCTGGGCCCAGCGCGGTGTGCGCATCTTTCGCGTGGATAATCCGCATACGAAACCCGTCGCCTTCTGGGAGTATTTGATCAAAGGTGTCCGCGAGAAATATCCCGATACAGTCTTTCTCGCAGAAGCATTCACCCGGCCAAAAATGATGAAGGCGCTGGCTAAAGCTGGATTCAGTCAGAGCTACACCTATTTCACATGGCGAAATTCCAAGCGTGAGCTCATCGAATATTTCACCGAACTGACCCAAACCGAGATGAGCGAATATTTTCGCCCTAACCTTTGGCCGAACACGCCCGACATCCTGCCGTTTGTGCTTCAGGACGGCGGGCGCCCGGCGTTTATGATTCGTGTGATTCTGGCCGCGACGCTTTCAACTCTCTACGGCATCTACAGCGGATACGAGTTGTGCGAGAACGAGGCTTTGCCAGGTCGTGAGGAATACCTCGACTCCGAAAAATACCAATTCAAGAAGCGCGACTGGAATGCGCCGGGGAACATTAAGGACTGGATCGCGCGGCTAAACAAAATCCGAAAAGAGAACAGCGCTCTTCAGTTTTATGATAACTTGCGATTCTACCCCGCCGAGAACGAAGCAATACTGTTCTATGGCAAAATGACCGCCGCGCGCGACAACATCATTCTCGTCGTTGTGAATCTCGATCCACATCGCAAACAGCATTCCTATGTCGATGTGCCGGTCGATCAGTTCGGTCAAATGGAGAGCGACGCATACGAAGTTCATGATTTGCTGAGCGATGCCCGCTACGTCTGGCGGAGCCGCCGAAACTACGTCGAGCTCGATCCGCAAATTCAACCGGCGCACATTTTCCGGGTGCGGCGCTGGGCTGGCGGAGATCGATTTGTTTAGCAACCTTGAGCGCTCCGCATATCATTACGAAATTCTTCGCATGAAGTTTTCTTCGCTGTTGTTTGCCCCGCTGGCAGGCGCTCCTTCTTTGCTTGCACAGGAGGCCACGCCGCCGCTGGTGCCGGATGTTCCGCACTCGCAGACTATCATGGATACCATCATCAACGCCGGGCCGGTGATGATTCCGCTCTTTCTGCTGTCGATCTTTTTCGTGGCGCTCGTGATCGTTTATCTCATGACGATCCGGCGCGGCGCGGTCGTTTCGAGCGGTTACATGGCGACAGCGGACGCGCTTTTGCGTAAACGCGACTATCTGGGGCTGCTCGCCGTTTCCAATCGGCACGGAGAAGCCATCGCGCGGGTCGTGCAAAAAATGCTCGATTTCACGACCAAGAACCCGAATGCAGATTTTCAGCAGGTCCGTGAAATCGCTGAAACTGAAGGAACCCGAGTCGCGGCGAGTTTGAATAATCGTGTTATTTATCTCGCTGACATCGGAATGATCGCGCCGCTGCTCGGTCTGCTTGGCACCGTCTTCGGAATCATCCATTCCTTCGGCGCGCTTGGAGCGGATATTGGGTCGGCTCGTTACGTGGCACTCTCACGAGGGATCAGTCAGGCCCTGGTCAACACGGCCGCAGGCCTGGCCATCGGTATTCCGGCGATGGTGTTCTACGCTTTTTTCCGCGGCAAAGCCCAAAAGTTGATTTCAGATTTGGAAGCCGCTTCGACGCATGTTTTGGCTTTGCTTTCGTTGCACTATGGCAGGCGGGCCCAGCGAAGCCCCGTGCTGATCGAAGACGAACTGTAGCCTGCCCAGCTCGCTGACAAATCACCCAAACAACATCGTCTCTTTTGTTATATGAATTTGCGTGGACACGCACCCATGCATCATCCCGGCATTCAACTGGCGCCGCTGGTCGATGTGCTCCTGCTGCTGTTGATTTTTTTTCTGCTCACATGGAACGCGGCTCGCACCGAGAACGAACTCGACGTCAAGGTGCCAAAAGCTTCCGCGGCGAAGGAGAAGGCCGCGCCAATCGGGGATGTGATAGTCAATGTGAAGGCGGACGGCAACGTTGTGGTGAATCGTCGCACTTTGAGCGGCCCTGAGTTGACCGAATTGCTGAAGAGTCTGGTTCAACTCAATCCCGAGCAAGCTGTGGTGATTCGCGGGGATGAGGCTGGCGCTTACAAGAACATCATTGGTGTCCTGAATGTTTGCACCGAAGCTGGGATTACCAATGTGGCTTTCGCAACAGCGAAATGAAAACGGCGCCAAGCACAATCGGTCGTTTGGGACTGGGAATGCTGTTTTTGATGGCGAACGTGGCTTTCGCTCAATCGCCGCCCGAAGTACGCCGCGCTCGGCCCGTGGATGAGCCGCCAGTCGCCCGCGCGCTCCCCGCGGAGGAGCCCGCCATGCCTTCCCCTTCGGTGGAAGACTTTTCCGAACCGGCGGCGCGAGAAAGCGACGCGCCCGATCGCCGCCAGCTGGATTATGCGAACGCGCTTTTCACTCGCAAACTTTACGATCTGGCGATCCCGGAATATCAGAAATATCTTGACGATTACGCGGGGAATACCGGGCGAGCCAACGCCTATTTTTCGCTGGGCGAATGCTATCGAAATCTCAATCGCCCATCGAGCGCACGGACAAACTTTCAGAGAGTGCTGAGCGACTATGGCGATGGCGAATTTGCCGGGCCGGCCGCATACGCTCTGGCTGAGATGGCTTTCAAGCAGAAGGATTATGCCGCGGCGCTTCCGCTCTTTCATCGCTCCGGCGCAAAATCAAAGAACGCAGCCGTGGCGTTGTCTGCGCGCTATTTTGAAGCTCGTTGCCTCGAGGTTCTCGGCCGCAAAGAGGAAGCCTGTGATATTTATCTGGAGGTTGCCGAGGCTGGAAATCCAAACTCTTATCGCGAGGATGCACGATGGACCGCAGCATCGATTCTCATCGGGCAGGGAAGAAAAATCGATGCGCTCAAACAATACGAAGCGCTTTCGAACGAAGCGCAAAAACCCGCCTTAAAGGCCGAGTCAGCCGTGCGCGGCGGGATGATCGCTCTCGATCTTATCCAGGCTGAAAAGGGCAAGATCGACAAAACAATGGTCGATAGGGCCACGACCTTGTTGCAAAGGGGTCGCTCTTTGTCTGAACCCGGAAAATTCCGCGCCATCGCGCAAGTCGGTCTGCGCCGCTTGCAATATCAAACCGGTCAATACGCGCAGTTACTCGTTGATTACAAAAAGGAACAGGAGAGCCTTCCGGAGGCAGCTCAAGCCGAGGTGTTATTGCTTGCAGCCAACAGCGAGCGGCAACTTGGTCATCCAAAAGAAGCTGAACAACTTTATCGCAAGATTATTGCAAAATTTCCGGATCGGGAAGAAGCAAAGGACGCCGCCTATCAGCGGCTGATCAACGTCTACAACTCCGATCCATCCGCGCTCCTCACTGAGGCGGAGCAGTTCCTTGCCACGAATCCCACGGGCGAGCGCGCCGACCAGGCGAAGCTCTTAAAAGCCGAAGCACTATACAAACAACAGAATTACGCAGCGGCAGCCTCGATTTATGGGGAGCTTCGTGGCTCTCAGCTATCTTCAAAGTTGCGCGCTGAGGCGGCTTACAAGCTTGGCCTCTGTTATGTGCCGGCGAAAAACGCTTCGGCGATTATCGAAGCTTTCACCTATTACGTGCAGACATTTCCGGACAACCCGCAGGTCCCCGCCGCTTTGGCTCAGCGCGCTTTGGCTTACGAACAGGATAAGAACTACGATGCCGCGCTTTCCGATTTGAACACGATTCTTACCAGGTATCCGAGCGCGCAGGAGCGGGAAGCGACGTTGCAGTTAAAGGCTTTGATTCTCGGACAACAGGAAAACACCAAAGGCATGGTCGATACATTTCGCCAGCTTTTGAAAGAATTCCCAAAGAGTTCCGTCGCAGCGCAGGCGCAATATTACATCGGCAAGGCTGCGTTTGAGGCGAAGGACTATAAGACGGCGTTGAAGGCGCTTAATGCCGCGCGGCAACTGAATAAGGAACAGTATTACAATCTCGCCTCACTTCGGCTCATTTTGTGCCAGTTTTACTTAAAAGACCGGCCTGCACTCATCAAAGAGGTAAACGAGTTCATGGCGAACAGTCCCAACGTGAATGTCCCGCCGGAAGTTCTTGAATGGTTGGGGATCGAATATTACAACGAGAAAAACTACGAGGCCGCCTCAAAGTATCTGAGCGCGCTTGCGAAGGTAGACAATCGCGGCAGCGTCAAACCAGACTTTTTGTTTTATCTGGGAGATGCGGCGACAAAGTTGCAAAAATTGTCCGAAGCCGAGGATGCACTTGGGAAATATTTACAAGTCGCGAAGGATCCAGCGGGGAAGGCGAAAGCGCTGATTGCGCTTGGAGCGATCAAGATTGGTATCCACAAACCAGACGACGCTCAGAAGATTGCCGAAGAGATAATGGTGCTGCAACCGGAGGGACGCGTGAATGCTGAAGCGCGATTGCTGGCAGGCGAGGTCCAACTGGAGCGCGGAAATTTCGATGGCGCTGGCAAGGCTTTCATGGGTGTTGCTCTGCTTTATGATGATCCAGCCATTACTCCTCGCGCACTGGACAAAGCGGCATCCGCGTACCAGCGGGCTGGTAAGAACGAGGAGGCAGATCGGCTGTCCCGGGAGTTGCGCGAGAGATATCCCAATTACGCCGGCAGTTGATTTGGAGTGCGCGGACATGTCCGCGCTTTTGAAAAGCGGCGACATGTCGCCGCACTCCAAAAAGACAGTTGCCTGTCCACGGCTGATTTGATTGCATCAACGCATGACCAAATTTCGTCCGCTTCTCGCTGAATTTATCGGAACATTCGCGCTGATCTTCGTAGGCATTGGCGCAATTAAGACCGCCGGGCACGATGTGCTGGCCGTTGCGCTCGCTCACGGTCTGACGATTGCGGCTTTTGTCTCCGCCACGCTGCACATCTCGGGAGGCCAGTTGAATCCAGCGGTGACCTTCGGTTTGGTTTGCGGCGGACATATGAAATGGACGAACGCGCTTCCTTATTGGATCGCGCAATGTCTCGGTGGAATCTCGGCTGCCCTGATTTGCCTCGGTCTGTTCGGGCGCGAGGTCGTCATTACTGGCACTCCGCAGCTCGCCATTAATCTCGCGCCGTGGCAAGGAATTTTGGTCGAAGGGATTCTCACCTTTTTTCTCGTGTTTGTCGTTCACGGCACCGCCGTTGACGAACGCGGCCCGCGGCGCATCGCCGGCCTCGTTATTGGAGCGACCATCACGCTCGACATTCTGTTTGGAGGAACGCTTACCGGTGCGGCTATGAATCCCGCGCGCGTGTTCGGCCCCGCCGTTGCGGCAAATTTTTGGCACGACCATTATGTTTATTGGATTGGACCGTTAGTGGGCGGCGCGCTGGGCGGTTTTGTTTATCGGCTCTTGATCGAACGACGGCTCGTGACGGCTTGAAAATAACCTCGCGTTTCAATTTTCTCTTAACGCTGAGCCCGCTGGCCGCGCAGACTGTAAGTGGCACTGTTCAGTATCTGTTTAGCGCCAAAGGCGCGGTGTTGATTCGCAGCCTGGGGCAACGCCCCAGGATATATAGAACATAAAAAACGCCAGCGCTGGAAGCGCGATTCATGCCAGGTGCAGAGATTGAAGAGCGCTTTCAGCGCTTGCTTTTCCCGAAGATCGAACTCCTCCTGGGGCGATTCCCCAGGCTAGTATGAGATCGCGCCTTTGGCACTAAACAGATACGCTGTTGAAAAACGGTACGTTGCCTGTTGATGTCGCTCCTGACGGAGCTTGGGCATGTTAGCAAATGATCAAGCTGTAATCATGTCGCGCCTAACGGCGCTGTCGTGTGCTTCTGAGCGCAACGTTTCAACAAAGCCACTGAAAGTCTATGTTCCGATCATTGCGAGGGTCTCGATTGGCAGCGGCGCGAGAAATTCTTTTGCGTCATTGATTTCTAAAACCGGACGCGCCAGATGGGCAATGAGAAGACTTGTATCCGGCTCAGGGGCAATCCCGGCTTGGGCGGTGATTTCGCATTCGGCTAATTGCTCAATTATGCGTGAGACCTTTATGCTCAGATCGCGATTGTCAGTAAATTGAATCGTGCAAATGCCGGGCTCGGTGGCTTCTACAAACGGGCTGAGCGTAAACGCGTAGTGAAGTAATATTTCCTGGATCGATTTTTCCTGCGTGCGCCCCCGCGCTTTGATCGTGACCTGCAAATAGCGCGCCAGGGCCTGACTCGGAGTCATTCCTTTGCAAATGCCGGCCTGTTCCGCAACCTCGTTCAGTTGAATGATAACCGGTTTCTTTTCTTGTTCCTCAATTAACGCTACCGGTTTTGCGCGCAGCTCTGGTTGATGGCGGATTGCCGCCTGTAAATAGAAATTCGGCAAATAAATTGTCGCAAACATCAATTTGCTTCTCCCATTTGGGCACCCTGCCGATGGAGCTGTGATCGTTGCACACGAATTTGCAGCCGCGAAATCGCACTTTCGTCTTCAAAAGTTTCCAGCGTCCACGAATTTTCGAGAACAATTTTGAGTTGCGCGCTGCTGACCGTCCCTTGCCGTGTCATGACCAGACATGCCGTAGGAGCCGACTCGACAAGACGTTGCAAACGATACCAGCTCGTCTGGAGAATTTTGCGCAATTCTTCCAATGGATTGAGCACCAGATCGACAATCACGAGTGGAAAATTCCCATCGCGCACGATGCGCAGCCTGAAGCAGCATATGAACAAGCGATGCGCTGCCCGCGCTTATTCGTGGGCTGATCAATTCGGTGATCGCGCCTTTTGGCAATCCCCCGCCAATCGCTTGATCGAGGAAAGATAAACCGGTAATTAGCCGGCGCGTCGTCGCTGGTACAGGCCTATGCGGGAAACGCTCGGCCAGCAATTTCCGAAGATCGATAATCCTGCTCGCCGCCATGTCGAAGCATGGCACAAAGTGGAATATGTTCAAAGGAACATTTTCCTTCTCGCCAGATGAGGTTTTTCTCCTGCGTCTGTGTCTACCGGCGACGCCTGCGGGCTTTTAGTTTTTGGTTGATATTGGCACCGCCAACCGCCTAAAACGGGTTAGGATCTAAGAATCACCTCACCATAAGAGGACTCCATCAAGTATCACGATGAATTCACTCAACTAAAAAATGAAATGAGGAAATCAACCAACTCATGAAAACAACCACTCAATCGCATAACTCCCGCGTCTATAGGCGCCTTCTCCACTCACCATTCGCCGTCGCGCTTCTGTCGCTTTTGTTGCTGGCGCTAAGCGCCCCATCCAGCTATGCCGACAGCGCCACGTGGAATCTTAACCCAACCAATGGCGACTGGAACACGGCCGACAATTGGACGCCGCCCACGGTGCCGGATGGCTCCACTGATGTTGCGACCTTTGATCTGTCTAATACGATTGCAGTTTCCCTTTCCGCCGCCACTAAGGTAGACAGCATCATCTTCAACCCGGGGGCCAGCAGTTACACAATCGCCACCCCCTTTGAACTAAACCTGGGCGGCCTCGGTATCATCAATAACTCGGGCGTCACGCAGTCCTTTGTCGTTTTGCAGATTCCGGGAAACATTAACTTCCGAAATAGCGCGACCGCGGGCGACGCCCATTTTAGGACGGGCCCTAGCGGCGGCGTAATCACCGGGGTCGCATTTTACGACACCGCAAGTGCCGCTAACGCAACCTTTGTCAATCGTGGTGGAGATCTTCCCGGAGTTACGGTTTTTTTCGATTCGTCGACCGCGGCCAACGCAATGGTCACCAACCATCCTGGAAACCCCAATGGCGCATTCACTATCTTCCTGAATAACTCGAACGCCGGCACAGCGACTATTGTTTCCGAAGGAGAAGGCCAGGGAAACAGCGGGGTGCAGTTCCGCGGTCATTCCAGCGCGCACCGGAGCACCATTATCGCCGGGGGTGGAGGGGTTGGGCAGGGCGGACAGATCGTTACGTTTACCGATTACACAACTGCAGGTAGCGCGACGATAATCGCCAATGGCGGAACTCGTAGTAGCGCACCGGGCGGCTTAATCATTTTCTACAGCTTCTTAGGAGGTGCGGCGACCGCCGAGAATTCAACGCTTATCGCCAACAGTGGCAGCAACGGCGGTCTTGGCGGGATGATTTCCTTCTCTGAAGCGACGCGGGGTCACAATGCACGGGTTGAGCTTGCGGATGGGACGGTGCTCACTATCGAGTTCCATCGCGCTCCAGGTACGAGTCTTGGCTCCATCGAAGGAGCCGGTCGTGTGATACTTGGTGCCAATAATCTCACGACGGGTAAGAACAACCTAGACACGACTTTCTCTGGGATCATCGAAGATGGGACTTCTGCGGGTGGCTCGCTCACAAAGGTGGGTACTGGGAATCTGACCCTTACCACTGCGAATAGCTACACCGGAGGCACGATCGTCAATGAGGGCATTTTGTTGGTCAATAACACGATTGGTTCAGCGACCGGGACTGGTGCGGTGCAGGTGATGGCCGGGACCCTCGGCGGCAGCGGTATTATCGAGGGCGCGGTTGCAGTTGGCACTGCCCGCGGTCCTGGAGCGATTCTAGGTCCGGGAAATGGTACGATCCCCGGCACACTTACGATCCAGAACAAGCTGACGCTCAAGCAGGATGCAACCTGCAGGATTGCCATCAACAGCAGCACACCCGCCGCCGATCAAGTTATTGCCAACGGGATAAGGATTCGAGGTGCGCAGATTGTGTTCGATGATTTTGGGACGAGCGTACTGCCATCGGGCACAACCTTCACCGTGCTTAGCAATACGGCGGCGACGGCAATTACAGGCACCTTTAGTAATCTGGCCGATGGCTCAACCATCACCGTCGGAAGCAACACCTTTGAAGTCAGCTACGAGGGCGGCGACGGGAACGATCTCACGCTCACCGTCGTGCCATAACAGTCGGCCAGCCCGAGAGGGACGAGCCGGGAGCTAAGTTTGTCAACTTTGCCGCTCGTAGCCATCGAGTAGCGATGGGGCATGTCGCGTGCATATGTTTAAGGGAACGTTACGGCGCTTAAGGGAGACTGAGCGCGCCCGGCACCCCTTTAGTAATTTGCGCAATCGGGCCGTTGTTTCCTCACGGTCCAACCGCCTCGCCGCGACATCAAGGACAAACTCTTCCCATTCGACGGTCTCCAACTTCGCATTTGGCAAGAAATTGTTACTCTCAAGAAAAACCAAACAGGCGGCGAGCGCCGTGCGTTTGTTTCCGTCCACGAACGGATGATTTCGGCAAAGATAAAAAAGATCTGCTGCTCCAATTTCGATTGAATCCGAGATGAGCGATTTCCCCATCATCCTCGCTTGGGGCGCTGCCCCGCCGATTCCAACAATACTTCGTCGCGAATACCGCGTGCGCCTCCATGCGCGACCAACACTTCCCGATGAATAGCTTTTACAGCCCCGACCGTCAGATGCTTGATTGATTCGATCAAGCCAGGCGTCTAAAAAGAGCGGAGTTCTTCTTGATCAATTGTTTCGCCGCTGTCGCTGCCTCTTGCGGCCCGATGGTTGGCTGAACCCGGACAGAACGATCGGCCTTCCCTCTGTCCTCTCTCGTCCGTCGTCTTTCATCTTTCATCTTTCATCTCCCTGCTGACGTCTGACTTTTCACTTCTCACTACTCACTTCTCACGGCTGCCTTACTATTTCTTCCGCCGCTGGTGTTTACGGATCAGCGAGACCATGACACCTTGGATTTTCAACTCGCGGGCCGGAATCAGGTCTGGATAACGCGGGTTTTCCGCTTTCAGATAGGGCCGGCCACGCTCTACCACGTAGCGCTTCAGCGTTGTTTCACCGTCGATCAATGCCGCCACAATGTCGCCGTTATGCACCTCTTTGCTGTCCTCCAAGATCACGATGTCGCCATCGACAATGTGGGCGCCGATCATCGAGTCGCCACGGACGCGCAAGGCGAATGTGCCGCGATTTTTGGAAATGTTAGCCGACCGCTTATCGAGAGAGACGTGACCTTCGATCGTCTGCTCGGTGAGCGCCGACATACCGGCCGGGATCTGCCCGTAAATTGGAATATCGGTGATCCTGACTTTCATCGCTGGAGTAATTAACGCCCGGGCTTTGCGCGAGTGCCGGTCAAGGAAACCTTTGCGCTCGAGCGCGGCGATGTATTGCATCACCGAAGTCTGACTGGCGAATCCGAAATGACTTTGGATTTCGCGCGTACTGGGTGTAACCCCTGTTTCTCGTTGTTCGCGCTGGACAAAGTCGAGGACAGCTTTTTGTCGCTCCGTCAGCATATTGTTAGGATCACGCACAATCCGGGCAACGCAAGTTCAAATGAACAGCATCCATCCGTAGTTGTAGCCGGAGTCGGTGACCCCGGCAGCTTTGGCTCCTCTCGCCTCTCCCCTTGCAGAAGGGGAGAGGACTAAGGTGAGGGGTTTTGGAGCCGGCAAGAGACAGTTGTCCAAAGGCAAACCCTCACTCTTCCCCCTCTCCCTTTCAAAGGGCGAGGCGACCGTGCGTGTCTGGGTCGTTTCGAAGGGGCCGAGGGTCACCGCCCCGCGGGCTACAGAAAAGCTACAGAAAAGCCTCGTAGTCTGTTTGCGCGCGGCCTGACTCATCGCGAAGCGCGACGTGCAGCATTTCATTTAGCCGATTCCTCGATTTCTGTCACGACGCGATCGAGTTCTTCAATTAACTCGTTGCTACCGTGTTCACGAAACGCCGACACGAGTGAGCGATAATACCAGAGGGCTCCTTCTTTGCCCCCGTCGAACCGCGACCAAAGGTTGTCTCCCTCCTGGCGCAGGTTATGCAAGATCGCACGGGCATTGTGGAGCTTATCGGCTGCCGATACGAGCCGCGTCGATACTGCGGCTCGCTTCAGATGCGCGATGTAAATTTCCTTTCGTTCCCGCCATGGTGGCTTCGGCGTTCGGAAGGTGTCGGTGCAGCCTTCGACTATTCTTGCCACCTTTTTTCCGAATTTACGCTCGATATCACGGAGCCGTTTCGCGCCGCCGCAATCTTCCACCGCATCATGGAGCAGCGCCGCGATCGCTTCTGTCTCATTCGCGCTGTATTCCAGCGCGATTGCGGTGACCCCGAGGATATGCCCGATATAAGAAATCCTGGTCTTCCTCCGAAGTTTGCCGCCGTGAATTCGGGTGGCGTATATCAACGCTTTTTCAAACTGAGGCAATAGTCGCACGTTTACTTTTCGTCTTGGCGAGGAAAAGAGATCGTATGGCGTTTAGCCACTCGGGTTTAAAGGAAAATCAGCGCACTTTGGGTTAGTCAGATACTAAAGATCAATTCCCATCGCGATGGCGCCAGGGATCTCTTCGTAGCCGGAGCACCTCCAAAATTCACGGCCGCTCGGATTATCGTTAGCCACCATGATAATGACGCGCTTTATTCCGATCCGGCGCAAATCCGCAAGGGATTCATCCAGCAGACGCTTGCCAAGTCCGCGTCCCTGATAAGCAGGATCAACCGCGAGATGATAGATGTGTCCGCGGCGTCCATCGTGACCGCATAATGCGACTCCAACGATCGCCGAGCCATGGGTCGCCACTCGGCTCAGCCCCGGGTTCCGCGCCAGAAATTGGGCAACGCCTTCTCTGTCGTCGCCCTCGGCGATCTCGAGACCTTCGACCCGCTGCCACAGCTCGATCGCCACGTCGTAATCGTTGATGAAAAATTCTCGGATCTCGATCTTGCCGCTCATTACGACGCCGCCGCGCTCGCTGGAATGAAAGTTTCCGGTTCTTCAAATCTCAGTCTCTTCCGCAACTCGTGCCAGAGCAGCAAAAGATTAACGCACATCTGAAGAATGATGGAACCAACCGATAGATACCACACATGCCTGATCTCAAAGCCCGGCGTCCGCGCGATGAGTATCGCCGGCAGAGCGAACAGGATCAGCCGTGTCATTGAACTAAACAGCGGCGGCAGAGTGTTGCCAATTCCCTGAAAAACGCTGGAAGTTGTGAAAACAATTCCCGCCGACACGAAATTTAGCGAGACGATGCGGAGGTAATCACTCCCGAAGGCAATCACGTGCGGATCGCTTGAGAAGATACGAATCAGCGCCGCCGGTGCGAGGTACGCGATCAACGTGAGTACCAGCATCATCAGCGTCGCAATGCCAATCGCGGAATAAACCGAATGGCGCACTCGATCGGCATGGCGGCCGCCGAAGTTCTGTCCCACCACGGGCGAGACAGCAAAGCTGAGCGCCACCACCGGCAGAAAAAGCGCCTGCATCACGCGCGCTCCGATGCCGAAACCCGCCTGGGCTGCTGGTCCAAAGCCGCGGATGATCGCGTAAACAACGATGATGTAAACAAAGAGCAGCACAAACTCAGCGCCCGCCGGCACACCGATTCGCAGCATTCCGCCCCAAATTTTTGGGTGCGGCTTGAAAAGTGGAAAACGGAAACGCAGGTAATGATATTTCCTTTCGAAATAAATCACGATCAGCACGTCCGCGACCAGAATGGAAATGAACGTGGCCAGCGCCGCCCCGGTCACTCCCAGTTTCGGCCAGGGACCGATTCCGAAAATCAGCAAAGGAGCTAGCACGATATTGAGTAGAACGCTGAGCACCTGGAACCCGACGGCGGGCTTGATGATTCCGGTGGCGCGCAGTGCCGAGCCCAGCGCCACTAGAGGAAACTGAAGCAAAAGCCCGGGTAAAAACCAGAGCAGATAAGCTTTTGCCAAGTTTGCCGTCGCCGCATCCGCGCTCAGCCATTCACAATAAGCGGGGCGTAGAAGAAATCCGACCGCGCCAAGAGCGAACGCAATCAGGATCGACATCACGAAAGACTGATTGAACACGAGCTCGGCCCGCGGTTGGTCCTTTCGTCCGGCTGCGTGCGAGATCAATGTGGTTGTGCCCACACCCAGCATTTGGGTGAGCGCCAGCACGATCATCGTCATGTTTCCCGCCACGCCAACGGCCGCGATCGCTTCCTTTCCGAGATGTCCAACCCAGTAAAGATCGGCCAACAAATAAAGAGTCTGCACCACCATGCTCACAGCCAAAAACGCCGACATGTGCAGCAGATGCCCGCTGATCGAGCCCTGAGTAAGGTCTTTCATTGGCCCGAAGCTTCGTTCAACGAAGCTGGAGAAGGAACGGCCTTCCATTCCATCAACGCCTTTTCCTTTTCCACGCCGTTGTTTTTTAGCCAGGCGCTCATCTGGTCGCCAACTTTCTCGCCGTAAATGCGATGTGAATAGACGATCGAGCATCCGATGCCGTCCATTAATTTGAAGCGAGCAAAAGCGACCTCAATGAAATTGGGTCGGCCAAAAACCACGGCGATGAAATGCTCCGCCGGCCGATCTGGCGTCCGAGGAACAGAATCGGTTCTGAGCACCCTCCCTTTGTGACTTTTGTAATTTTTCAGGACGGCATTCGCCTTCGTGCCCAATGCCTCACCATCGTGAGCATCTGGATAGACGTTGATCGTGATCATGTCCGACCACTTCTCGAGGTCTTCCTGGCCTTCCGGCGTGAATTCATGTTGATGATTCGTCGACCAGCGGTGCAGATAACCGACGGCGTCGAAAACGAATGCGGATTTCCCTGGTCCAGCAGCGGCACGCGTCTGCTCCGCGTCGAGTAGGCCGCACGCAATAGCGAGTGAGACAAGAATCCGAATGGCGTGGATCTTCACAGTTTTAGTCCGATTAGCTTCATCCGGATCGGCGTCAAGATTTTTGGTGAGCAAGTTCGAAGCCGCTGGAGGGGCGGACGAAAGCTTTCGGAGCGTGGTTTAGATGCGACCGGACTTCCCAACTTCGTTCGTGATCTTCATCAACGGAGGAAGCCCGGTTCAGTATTGGCGCCATCGGTAAAGCAAAGTTAGTTGCATTCCCGCTCGCGAATGCCGCCCTCTGGTTGCAACTTGGGCGAGCAAATAAAATGAAGAGGATCGGAATCATAGGCGGAATTGGCCCGGAAACGACCGTCGAATATTACCGCCGGATTCTCGATTTGTATCGGCGGCGCAATCCTGACGGCAGCGCGCCATACATCATCATAAACAGCCTCGACATGAAAAAGCCGCTGGAGATGCTGACAGCCAATAAACTGGAAGAGCTCGCCACGTTTCTGAGCGAAGAAGTGGAAACACTAAGGCGCGCCGGCGCGGCTTTTGCCCTCGTGGCGGCGAACACGCCTCATCTTGTTTTTGACGCAATCGCCCGGCAATCCCGTATTCCGCTGATCAGCATCGTTGAAACGACTGCCGACGCCGCGAAAGCAGCGGGTCTAAAGCGTCTGGGATTACTCGGGACGCGATTTACCATGCAAGCATCCTTTTATCTGGACGCATTAGCTGCCCGGGAAATCAAGGTGATTCTGCCCGACGAAGAAGAGCAGGCATACATCCACGCCAAATACATGGATGAGCTGGTGCCGGGAATCATTCTGCCGGAAACGCGCGATCGTTTAATGAACATCATCAAGAGCCTGAAAGATCGCGCGCAAATCGATGGAGCGATTCTGGGCGGAACAGAACTCTCCCTGATTCTGCGCGACGAGACCGTATTCGGCGTTAGAATTCTCGATACGACGCAAATCCACGTCGAAGCCGCCGTAGCGCGGTTGATTTCGGGGAGGAAATAGATACAACCCCCATTCCACCATTTCGGAAGGTAACGAGATTGTTACTACACTGTGTTTGGAAGAGACGACGTCTCGGGTTATAAGGCTTTAGGAAAAAACGAAAGAACATCTATGAAAATCACCCACTCAGAACTTTGCCAATTTGCCACTCACTGCCGCGCGCTGGGCGCCATGGCAATAATCCTGACGTTATTCGTGAGTAAGCAGATGGCGCAAGCGGGCGACGGAGACCTCGACCCGACATTCGGCACCGGCGGCCAGGTGACGACCGACATTAATCGCAGCACCGACATCGCTAACGCAGTCGCGGTCCAGGTAGATGGCAAATTGGTCGTCGTCGGGCAAACCTACAAAAACAATGATTACAGCACCGAGGACTTTGCCGTCACGCGCTACAATACGGATGGCACGCTTGACAACACCTTCGGCAGGGGAGGCAAAGTGCGAACAGATTTCCCCGGCCTGGCGGCGGTCCCCTCAGCGGTGGTCATACAGCCTGACGGCAAGATCGTGGTCGCAGGCGGCGCCTTTCCGCAATTCACTTTTGCCGGCAATTTTGAAGTGGTCCGATATAACCCGAACGGATCGCTCGATCGTTCCTTTGGGAACGGCGGCATCGTGACGACGACTTTTCCCGAGGGTAGTTACGCGTTCGACGTGGCTTTGCAGCCTGACGGCAAGATTGTTGCCGCCGGGACCGTCTTCGTAGATTTCATTCCTGGCGAGCCTTCCAATACCGATTTTGCGCTGGCGCGTTACAACCCGGATGGAACCCCGGACGCTGCCTTTGGCAGTGGCGGCCAGGTTTCAACCGATTTTGTAGGTATGGAAGACGATGCCTTTTCGGTCTTGATCCAATCCGACGGAAAAATTGTCGCAGTCGGCTCCGCCAACAGTCCTGCAACTTACTACGACTTCGCCGCCGTGCGTTATCTCAGTAATGGCACGATCGATACGGCATTTGGCGTCGCCGGAAAAGTGCAAACCGATTTCGGCGATCATAACTTTGATCGGGCGCGCTCGGCCGCCCTCCAAGCCGATGGCAGGATCGTCGCGGCTGGATTCGCGATCTCCCAAAACGGAGGAGTCCAGAATTTCGCAGTCGCGCGCTATACCTCAAACGGCGTCCTCGACACCACCTTTAGTCGCGATGGGAAAATGCAAATCGACTTCGGCAATTGCTGTCAGAGCGCCAACAAGGTCCTCCTGCAAAGCGACGGCAAAATCATCACCGTCGGTTACGCGAACACCGAAGACTCCGATTCCGACTTCTTGCTGGCGCGTTTGAATCCGCGCGGCTCACTCGATTCCACTTTTGGTATCGGCGGAAAGGTGCGCACGTCATTTGGAGATCTGAACGGCGGAGCCAACGGGGCCGCTCTTCAGTCCGATGGGAAGATTGTGGCCGTGGGATTTCAAGCCACCTTTAGTAATCAATGGGCCAACTTCGCCTTGGCGCGCTACCTTGATGGCCAATGAATGATCGCACCCTCGCGGTGGTAGTACGACTTGGGTGTCGCGTAATCAGGAAGTAGGAAGCCAAGACGTCAGGAAGTGTCATAGACACGATTGTCGATTGCTCGTTTCAGCGGAATTGTCGTGCGCAACTCAGTTTGGGAGCGGCGATCTCCCAGAAAATTTTCGGGGTTAGGACGCGACCCCGATTTCTACCCACGCGCCATTCGACTACAAAACTTTTGAAACCACTTCTAACTCCTAATTATTTCTCAAACGCTTCCTTATTCACAACATATGGCATCTTGGTCGGGTCGCCGCCGTAGTTTCCTTCTAGGACGTCGATGAGTGCCTGGACAGTGCGCCCGGCCATGCCTTTGTCGGGATCGACTGAGAGCCGCGTGATTTGCGCGCCGCTGGCGAAGTGATGAAATACTCGACAGCGGTCAGCGATTTCGGGATCGAGCAGCGGCGAATCCGGCGGCAGCGGTTCTTTCTCAAAGACGTCGAGCGCCGCCCCGGCAATCACTTTGTCTTTCAACGCTTTGGCAAGGGCTTTCTCGTCGACGACCGGGCCGCGTGAGGTATTCACTAGATACGCCGTCCGCTTCATCAGCTTGAGCGTCTTCTCGTTGATGAGGTGGAACGTCGGCTCGTCGGTTTCGCTTTCGCGCAACAGCGGCACGTGAATACTTACGTAATCGGCGCCGCTCAGTGCTTTCTCGAACTCCACGTACTTGATCCAGGTCTTCTCTTTCTGGATCCCCTTTGCGTGGCGCAGATCCATCAACTCCTGAATGGCGGCGACGTACTTATCGTTGTGATACGCCGGGTCGTAGCAAAGAATATTCATGTCAAAACCCGAGCACTTCTTGATCATCGCCAGGCCGATGCGACCGGTGCCGATGACGGCGATCGTTTTGTCCGTGACTTCGTCGCCGAGGAACGGCAGGAATGGATGCCACGACGGCCATCTCTGTTCGCGCACCAGGCGCTCGCTCTGCCACATCTTGCGCGCGAGCATGCCCATCATGAAAAACGCGAACTCGGCGGTCGCTTCGGTGAGCACGTCAGCGGTGTTCGTGAATGGAATTTTGCATTTGTTAGCGTCGCCGCGGTTGATGTTGTCAAACCCGACCGCAATCTGCGCCACGACCTTGAGCGAGCCCTTGCCTGCCTCGAAAACTTCGGCGTCGATCGGATCCCGGAGCGTGGTGATCAAAGCGTCGATGCCGTTTTTCACTTTCTCGATGATCAACGTTTTTGGCGGCGCCTCAGGGCCTTGGAAAACCTCGAGTTCGTAGCCCCGCTCACGGAGGCGGTTCTCAGCCGGATCGCCAATGCGGGAAGTGGCAAAGATTCGTTTCTTGTCGCTCATATTGAAGAAGTGGGAGTGGCAAAATATAAACGTGGCCGCGCGCTTTTGGCTATTGGCTTTAAACGGGACTACTATTTGGAACACCCACCCTTGCAACCAGCGTCATCAATCCTTGTGCCCACGCGCACGTCGCCGATTTTTTCCATCGCTGCTACGACCGGAAATTTTTGCCGACCGACGAAACCAGAGGGCAGTGGTGAAGAGCCAACGACAAAACCTCATCGGAAGAAAGAGCCTCAGTCGATAACTTGAAGGCTCCGCAACCGGTGGGAGAGTTCTTCCTGATCGGCGGCGTAGTAGGCCTCCCATTTGAGGCGCTCTTCCGGCGTGAGCGGCTCGTACTTGCTGGCCTTGGTGTTGAGCCGGTGATAGGCGTCTTGGAGCATTTTGGCGACCGCGGGCGATTTCAGGAGTTTGCCCACGCCCGGAACCGCAGACACACCGGCGTAGAGACGCTGGGCGCCAGATTGAAGGAGGGGAAAGCGAGGAGCCCGGGCCGGGTTCTTCCCCGTTTCGAACTGCGGTTTGAAGTCCGCAGCCACGTTCAAGAATTCGTAGACGCCCTGGCGGACGTGATCGGGATCGCGCCGGATCGCGTCGAATTGAACGACGAGAATGTTTTTCGCAGGAAACCGGTCGAGATATGGCCTGAGATGCCGCGCGAAGCATCCGAGGTCTCGGAGAAACGGATTTTCCATCATCTCCTCAAACGATTCAGGCAAAGACGCCACCACAGCGTTGCGATTGTACCAGTACCACGAGTAGATCATCTCAACCGGCGGCCGCAGGCAGAGCAGCAGTTTGATGTCCGGCCGGTAAGCGGCGATCCTGGCCGCCGCTTCCTCCGAGTAGAGGTAGCCGGGACAAAACTCTCCGCGGCAGAAAACCGCGCCGACCGCCGGCGGAAATTGTTCGTGATACCAGGCGTCGCCTCGCTCAAAGCAGCGCAGCTCCTGGCCAGCGATCCGCCGCAGGATCGTGTCGGCGAAGTAGTAGACCTCTTTGTCCGGAGCGAAGCCGATTTGGGGATGGGCTTCAAGCTGGGCGGAAAGCCAGGTGGTTCCGCATTTGGGCGCGCCAATGCCGATAAAGTCAATCTGAGACATGTGGGGCATTATCGGCGCAGTTTTTCCTAAAGTATATTACGAGCACTTCGTAGGATTCATTCCGTCGCGTGACATGGCTGCCCACTTCAATGCCCCCAAGCGCTGGGCAAACTTTATCCTATCAACAACTATAAGCATTCCTGCCTACGCGGAAAGCAGGCGTCTTGCTGCGGGATGCAACTTGCAGGCAAGCCGCTGCATTACGCCAGCTCAATCAGCCGCGAGAGATTTGCGTGGCGGCGGCCATGGAGTTTGATTGACGGGCAACTTAAGCTGATCCACAAAATGCGGTCGCCCTACAGATTCTTCTTTGCCCACGCGCCGACGCGATCGAGCGCTTTCTCGATGTTCTCGATCGAGTTAGCCACGCTGAAGCGCAAATAGCCCTCGCCAAAATCGCCGAACGCGGTACCGGACAGCGCGGCGACGCCGGCGTCATCGAGCAGCGCGTCGGCCAGCTTCTTTGATGGCCATCCGGTCGCCTTGATGTTAGGGAAAACGTAGAACGCGCCTTTGGGCAAGCGACAGGAGAAACCTTTGATCTGGTTAAGGCCGGCGACCATAATGTCGCGCCGTTGTTTGAACTTGGCGCACATTTCATGGACCGCGTCCTGCCGCCCGCGCAGCGCTTCGATACCGGCGAGTTGGGTAAAGCTGGCGGTGCAGGAGTTGGAGTTGGTCATGAGACGGGCAATGTGTGTCGCCAGATCGGCGCGCATTACGCCATAACCCATCCGCCAGCCGGTCATGGCATAAGTCTTGGAGAAACCGTCGAGCA
>WNFY01001177.1_pt1 | contig 35723 bp, 33 predicted proteins | sample 5400091 | NCBI WGS metagenome assembly WNFY01 (sample SAMN13153364, study PRJNA577476) | soil metagenome | isolation source: 60 cm soil or saprolite under grassland replicate 1 | place: USA:California | collected 2016-06-15 | reverse complement strand
GAATGGACTGCGCCAGGTACCAGATGTTGCAGTGGCAGCTTATCCCAACATCGCAATCTATTATCAGGGAGCCTGGGTGCGAGGGGGCGGTACGAGTGCAGCAGCACCTATCTGGGCAGCCGGGACACTCCTGCTCAATGAGGGCTTACGAGAACATGGGAAAGCAAATCTGGGAAGCGTACCAGAGTTCTATACGCTGGCCAATCATGCGGGCAACCTCCATCCCTATACCGATATCACAAATGGGAACAACCTGTTCTACCGGGCCACGCGCGGATGGGACTACGCGACCGGATGGGGTTCGCCAAACTTCAACGACATCTTACAGTTCGAGTTAGCGTTTTAAGCCAGTAGGAATGTCGCCCCGATTGGTAATCGTTTGAGTAGCGGTTGGAGTTAAAGTTTAGTTTGACACAGCTTTTGTACTGATGCGATGGGCAACTGCCGGACCAACCAGCAGTTGTCCGGCTACAACTATTGTGCAATGAGGCAACGTGCTTCGGCGACAAGCTCGTCATAGACGTTATGGACCAGGCTGGCAACGCTCGCCCAGCTAAACTGGAGTACGGAGGGACGAGCGGCGGCACTCATTTTTGCATACAGGTCAGGATCGCTCAAGAGCGTGTCAAGGTGTCCTGCGAAGAAACCTGCACAGCGAGGCACAAGGAAACCTGTCTCGCCATGACGGACAACACTCGTGAGTCCTCCCGCGCGTGTTGCTACCACAGGTGTCCCACAGGCAAGCGACTCGACAGCCACCAGGCCAAAGCTCTCATGATAGGATGGCACAACAGTCACATCGGCGGCATTGTAAAGTAATGGCAGTTCTTGTTGTGGTCTCGCTCCAAGAAAGTGTACACGATGATTGATGTTGAGTTCAGAGGCCAGAGCTCGCAGTTGGTGCAGATCCTTGTCATCACTCAGATTGCCTCCCACGATTACGACCTGGGCTTCCTCTTTCATCATAGCGGCAGCACGCAGCAGTAGATCGGGACCTTTGAATGGATCGAGTCTACCTGCATAGAGCAATACTGGCACCTGTGGTTGTAAGCCAAGCTGCTTACGTGCAAGCTGGCGATCGTGTAAGACAAAGAGCTTGAGATCGACGCCACAAGGGATAATCTCAACACGATTAGGCGTTGCTCCACAATAACGAATTATCTGTGAACGCTCATCTGCTGTAGCAGCAATAATACGGTCTACTTGCTGAACGAGTCGCTGCTCCATCTCCAGACGATATGCAGGCTCTGGTGCGTCGGGATTAGCCAGTTGCTTCAGCCGTCCAAGCGTGTGAAACATAGCTACGTGGGGTACATCCCATTGCCTTGCCAGTCTCATACCGGCTACACCGGACAACCAGTAATGACTGTGGATAACATCGTAATGCGAGGATGCATCGCGCCTGAACTCCTCTATGTGACGCGCAAAAGCGGGAAGATATTGATCGAGATCGTGCTTATGAACGGGTGCGACTGGCCCGGCTTTGATATGAATGACGCGTACATTACGGTTTAATTGAACGATCTGCGCTGTGGCTTCGTTTGTCCAACGAGTAAAAATATCAATATTGATATTACGATGAGCCAGCGCTTTCGCCAGTTCGCGCATATATACGTTCATGCCTCCTGCGTCCTTCGTGCGCCCTGGACTATCTAAGGGCGACGTATGGATACTGAGCATGGCGACAGAATGCGACATGTCAGATAAGCTCCTTAATAATTATTTTGTTTAACGATAACAGTTGCAGATACGTGGCCAGCGTCCCTCGCTAGCACGTTGCTTGTGTGCGAGCATCAGGCAATCTCCTTTCTTTTTATACATACAGTAAAACACTAGAGATCACTTATTCTATTTCATCAGGATTATTTGCTACGACGACGTAGATCGTTGATAGCCTCATACATCTCGTTGGTGCCTACGCCTGATCCCTGTGAGGTGTCTTGCAAACAGTCGATACGCTGCTTGAGAGCTGTATTGAAATCAGCAGGGGTCATGCCAATCCAGATTGCAAGATCATCCAGGATAGACTGATCTGCATGCTCAAAGGTATCGTCGAACTCATTCCAGAGCGAGAGTGGGACAGGGATCACAGCATCTGGACGTTTTGGATCAGCACAGGGCTGGATAAAGTGTGTAGTAAACCAGCGACGACGCGGCGGATAGAGGCGTCCGACCAGTCCGATATTGACCACGATTCCCAGGCGGCGAACATCATTGGCAGCCAGGCGTAGATCACGCTGATACATACGCAGTACATCCTTGATGGTATCCGCATGGACGCTTGTAGCAATGTGATAGCCCTGAGCAGGCAATGTCAGATAGCGGCGAGCAATACGTCCCCACATATAAATAGGCAGGTGATCGCTCACCTCGTTGCAGAGTGCATAGGTATTTGCTGGATCGATATCCGGGAGACGCGTAAACGAAAAGTTTTCGTACATACCAGACATGTAAGCCAGAGCGGTCCCTTCAGGCAAAAATTGGATCAAGGCATTGAGGGTTGTGGTTTTTCCCACACCTGGCTGTGGGTCTGTCGGTCCCGCCACCGTTAGCGAGGCTCCATGCTCAAGTAGCAGCCAGACAAGGGCGGCGGTCTCCGGGTCAACGCTGTCCAGCGCGATGATTTGTGCCAACGAGAGCTGCCGTCTTGACTCATAGTGCCAGTAATAGCGTTCATAAGGATCACGCGGATCAAACATGAGGTGCTTCCCTTCAGATGTGATCAGACTTCTTTCTCTCTACCAGAACCATTATTTTCTTCTATTTACTACGTTTTTTGCTCCCCAGCTTCGTGTGCCGGTTCCTGACTCTCTGTTTTTTCGGGTGTAGGAGGCTTCAGCCAGCTTGGATGAGGGCTCCAGCCAATCGAGACAACATGCGAGCGATGATGCTCTTCATTTATCTCGACGAGGCTCACAGAGGCATTATCAATGAACAACGAGCCTGCACGTTTTGCTTCCAGACCTGTATAATGAGCAATTAATAACTTCACTATATCTGCATGTGCAACAAAGACAGGGTAAGCCCCTATAGTATCCTGTGCCCGCCAGCGCTCAACCGCAGCCACGACGCGCTGCTGCACTTGAGGAAATGTCTCGACGCCCTCCGGTGCTACCGTCGGATCCTTGACATATTCTTTCCATGCGGGATCTTTTTTCGTCAGCTCCTCTATAATCTGCCCGGCCCATGGTCCTACATCAGTATCCATCAGGTCCGGCTCAAGTTGCACTTCCAGCCCACGCCCCTTTGCAATAATCTCGGCAGTATCGCGTGCACGTTCCAGAGGGCTACTGATAATAGCGCTCAGCGGAAGAATCGTCAAGGATTCGGCAAGACGAGCAGCCTGTTGTCGCCCGTTATCGTTCAGCAGCACCCCGGGTAGTTGCCCTGGAAGACGGTGTTCAACATTCCATATTGTTTGCCCATGTCGAACAATGAGCAGCGTTTGTTTCATACGTGTCTGTGTACTTTCCACCAGATGAATTTGTTGAAACCAGAGCCGGGTGCGCCAGTAGAAAAAGCGTCCCCCCACACTGAGATAGATCTGCACGATATGGAATAGAGCATATCCATTGCTGGTCAGTCGTTTCAGATAGCTTCTTATATGGCTCAAAACAACTCTAGTTCCTCCACCAGCTTAACGTGAACTCTCAACAGCAAGCCCATCACTTGCCCACGCCAGTCAAGCCGAGCGATTGTCTTTTATTGTATCAGCGTGAACCTGGGTGGTGCAAATCGTAAGGAGAACTATCAGAGCGATTCAAAAGTCCCCGTAGTGGCAGGCCTTGCGTCTGCCGAGTGGCCTGCTCTGCCTTCGGTCCACCCAGCAGGTCCACGCACTCGGCAGACGCAAGGCCTGCCACTACGGGTCAGTAACTTATTGTGGGGAAACAGACCGCCAGTCAACAAGTGCAGCAAAATGATTGAGTGCCGCAGGAGCATCATCTGCCGCCCAACCGTCGGGATGAACGAGCACATGTCGATGCAGATAGAGCAAAGCAATGAGCCATTTGCGCTTACCAGTCCCTGCTGGTCCACGCGCCAGCTCTGTCTCAGCCTGTTCCAACAACAACGTGACGATTGTCAGTTGTGCCAGGCGTTCTACCAGCCCACGCAATGGGAGCTGAGCGTTTTCGTCATCAAGAGTTGCGAGGCGTTGTAAACGTTCAGCGAGCTGGTGCAGTAATGGAAGTACTTCGCGGGCAACAGAAACGATAAAGGTATGTTGAAGCGATTGCAGACGTTGATATAACGAATTAAAGAGAGCGCTTTCCGCGCCTTCCTTTGCCATAGAGCGTGCTACATCCAGTACAATAACGTTACTGGAACCCTCCCAGACAACATTCACAATGGCATCACGTAGCATACGCGCATTCACCCACTCCTCTACATAGCCATTCCCACCGCGCATCTCCAGGGCCTCCAGAGTCACATATTCGCCGCGTTTGGGAATGTAGTACTTACAGAGCGGCGTTAAAATACGCAACAGGCGACGATCTTCATCGGTCCCACCACGATCCACGCGTTCCAGCACGGCTATCGTCTCAAAAGCCAGGACCGCGCAGCCCTCAACCTCGATCAGTAGATCAATCAGTTGACGACGCATCAGAGGATGCTCGGATAGCGCACGACCAAAGACGACACGACCGCGTGTATGCACTATCGCCTCCAGGTAGCTTCTACGCATGGCAGCAAGCGAGCCAATAGCAGCCCAGATACGGGTGAGATTGATCATCTCGGTCATCTGCACAAAACCACGCCCCAGCTCTCCCACAAGATAAGCCTGTGCACCATGGAGTTTCACCTCGCCAGTAGCAAGCGAGCGTGTACCAAGTTTATCTTTCAGGCGCTCAATAGTATAAGTATTACGCCTACCATCATCCAGCGTTCTGGGTACGAGGAACAGTCCCAGGCCACGTGTACCTGAGGGAGCGCCTTCTGGCCTGGCCAGCGTCAGGATAAGATCGGCAGAGGCGTTGGAGCAGAACCACTTCTCACCCCACAACTCCCATTGCGGCTGCAGTTCTCGCTGTGAGGATTGATTTATAGGAAGCGGTCGCGCAATGGTTGTCGTCAGGCCGACGTCAGATCCACCCTGCTTCTCAGTAAGAAACATCGCGCCTTGCTGCAACTCTTGCATTGTGAGCGCGGTCAGTCCTGGCAAGAAGCGCCGTTTGAGATCTTCGCTCCCATAGCGTTCAAGCACACGAGCAAGCGCATCAGTCATAGAGACCGGACAGAACACACCTGATTCAGCCTGCATGCCAAGATAGCCCAGAGCAAACTTGACCGATTGTGGGACATGTCCAGGCCAGCCGAGCGCTCCCATGCGATGAGAACACGCTGCAATAGCAAACTGCTCGTAAGCAATATATTCCAACTCGTGATAGGCGGGATGAAAGATTATTTCATCAATGCGTTGGCCGCGCTTATCGAATTGTTGTAGAACGGGTCCCTGGCGATTAGCGATCTCCGCCAGTGCATCCATACGTTGCGAAGCGACCGCACCCATATCTGTGAGCAGCTTCTGAGCACGTTCATAGTCATTATCTGATAGGGAACGGCGCAAGAGAAATGCCAGGTCGGGATCGGCAGTATAGAAATTTATATCATCTGTAGTCGGCATAAGTTGAGATAGATCTGACATCGTACGCTTCCCTTCCTGACAGAAGAACTACCCCATTATTCTAGCACACCCGCATTGACGGAGATCTCAGATTTGGTATACACTCTCACCAGTACTTTTCGGTGTTCTCGTAGAGGCATCCCTTGCAGGTACCGGGCGAGCGGGCGCAATCCGCGAGGAGTCTGTTCGATAGCTCGTTCATTGAAACGTATTGGGCGCGAGGCCCATCCCTACGAGCAATAAGAAAGTTGAAATACAATGAAAAAGCCACGCTTACAACATGTTTCTTGTTCGGTTCCCGCTGGTGCCCAGGACGCGATACGGGCCTTCTATGGCGGAGTACTCGGGCTGGAAGAGAAACCCAGCCCGAAGTCTCTCGCGTCTCTCTACCTTGTCTGGTTTTACGCTGGAGACACCGAGATGGAGCTGCACTTTATTCCTGACTCCATCTTGCCTGATCCGACGGGACAATACCACTTTTGCCTGGAAGTCTCCGCACTGGAACCATACCGCAACAGGTTAATAGAGGCAGGATACGCCATTATCGAAGCAACGCCTATTCCCAACCGTCCGCGTTTTTTCTGTCGCGACCCATTTAACAACCTGGTTGAGTTTACCACCATCCTGGGAGATTACAACGACGCGGAGTGAATGAGCCATAATAGTTGACAAAACGCGATCCTAATAGCTGATCTAGAAACCTGGCAAATTTTGCTTGACAAAGCAATGGCAATAGAGTACAATCCGAAACGGCAGTATGAGAACAATATTGCATGCGCCTCGTTCGTCTAGCGGCCTAGGACATCGCCCTTTCAAGGCGGGGATCACGGGTTCGAATCCCGTACGAGGTACTATTTTCTAGAGACGCCTGACATAACCGATTATTTTTGCTATGTCAGGCGTCTCTGTATTTATTCTTTTATTGGTGTATCTGGAAAATCGGGCCACACCACCATAGAGGAGGAGTTCTCACATGCTTAGCGTAGAAGAAGCACTTGAACGCATACTTGCTGCGATAAAACCGCTGGACGTTGTGCAGGTTCCACTTGCAGATGCACTCGGCCAGGTACTGGCCCAGGATATTGTGGCAGAGGAGGACATCCCTCCTTTCGATAACTCTGCAATGGATGGCTTCGCACTCTTGAGCAAGGATAGTAAGACGCACGATGGGCGACCGCCACGTCTACGCGTAACGGGAGGCGTTGCAGCCGGGTATGTGGCTGATCACGCGGTCGAAGAAGGTACAGCGATGCGCATCATGACCGGTGCGCCAGTCCCGCCGGGAGCTGATACAGTCATCCAGGTGGAATTAACGCGCTATGATGGACCTGAAAGTACGTGGGTAGAAGTTCTGCAAGAGGTCGCACCCGGAAATAACATTCGTCCTGCCGGTGAAGATATACACAGGGGGCAGACGGTAATGGTACGCGGGACCGAGATCGGTGCATGGGAGATTGGCATACTGGCAACACTTGGCCGGGCCTCAGTTCCCGTTGTACGTCGCGCTCGCGTAGCCATCCTGGGGACAGGCGACGAAGTGATCGATGTTGGAGAGCCTTTACAACCGGGCAAGATTCGTAATAGCAACAGCTACCTTCTTGAGGCAGCAGTCAGGCAGGTCGGCGCAGAACCAAAGCGCCTGGGAGTAGCACGCGATACTGTTGAGAGTCTACGTGAAAAGTTCAGCGAGGCCATTCAATATGACCTCATTTTGACCTCCGGCGGTGTCTCTGTCGGCGACTTTGACCTCGTAAAGAATATCATGCAGGAGCAGGGCAATATCAATTTCTGGCGTATCAACATGCGTCCAGGCAAGCCAGTTGCCTTTGGTCATATCAGCGGCGTCCCCTTGCTTGGATTGCCAGGAAATCCGGTCTCAAGTGCAGTCACCTTCGAACTCTTTGGACGTCCGGTCATACGCAAAATGCAGGGACATACGCGCCTGCTCAAACCACAGATTGATGTAGTTGTAGAAGATGGCGTAAGTGATAACGCCATGCGGCGTCATTATGTGCGCGCACGTGTGGAGTGGCAGAATGGTCGCTTTATCGCGCATACGACAGGGAACCAGGGCTCACATGTGATGACCTCGCTACTGGGTGCCAACGCATTTGTGATTGTGCCTGAGGGCGGAGTAGAGGTGCATCCGGGAGATATTGCCAGAGCAATGATGCTCGACTGGCCCGAAGTGTAAAAGTATCGTTTGCACCTATGTCATCAACACCGATGTGAGAGACGATAGCGAAGCTGATCGCGGGAGATACCTAGCAATGCGGCAGCCTGCACTTGATTACCATGGCAACATTCGAGTGCTTCCTGGATGAAAGTATACTCGATAGTGCTGAGGAAAGCACGCAGATCAACACCCTCAGGAGGAAGGTGTAATTGCTGCCGGAGTTCTTGCAAGCGCAGACTGGGGCTTGTTGCAGCCACGCGGATACCCTCGGGCAGATCTTTGGGCAAGATTTCGTTATTGTCGCATAAAATCTGACCTCGCTGGATTACACTGCGGAGTTCGCGTACGTTGCCAGGCCAGTGATAGCGTTGCAATAGGGCCAGCGCATCAGAACTGATGTGGAGCGGCTCATTACTATCGGAACTGTGGAGTTGCAAGAAGTGCTCTACCAGGGGCTCGATATCCTCCGGACGCTCTCGTAAAGGTGGCAGAGCGATAGTGATGACCTTTAAACGATAGAAAAGATCGTCACGAAAGGTTTTATGAGCTACCGCCGATTGCAGATCAACGTTCGTCGCGGAGATAACACGCAAATCAACATGAATCTCTTTGGTACTACCCACGCGGCGGAAGCTACGCGTTTCGAGGAAGCGCAGCAATTTCGCTTGCAGAATGAGTGGCATAGAACCAATTTCGTCGAAGAAGAGCGTGCCACCATCGGCGTGTAAGAGATAGCCCTCACGCGAAACTTTTGCATCCGTAAAGGCTCCAGCTTCGACGCCAAAAAGTTCGGTTTCCAGCAATGTTTCAGGAATAGCAGCACAATTGATAGCGACGAACTGATAGGAGGCGCGAAAGCTCATTTCATGGATGGCACGTGCTACAACATCTTTACCAGTGCCACTCTCACCTTGCAACAATACAGTCGTGGTCGGATACACAGCCACCTGGCGCACTATGGTTGCCACTTCTTGCATAGCAGGGCTGCGTCCAACCAGCATATCTGTGATAAAGTCGCCGCTACCAGAACCATCAAATGGTCTACGACTGAACGATGTATCTCGTCCCTTCATACGTACCCCCTCCATCCCGCAACAACACATGATCCATGTCAGCAAAAGGCACGACGGTCACGAACGAACGTCTCCTGCGTGAGCATACATATCGCTATACGTAGAAGCTAATGGACCGCTGGTCGGCAATGGTTGTAGAGGCTGAGGAGAAGCTATCCAGCCACGACCGGGCACAAATGTTGCATTATTGCCGCCATTTCCCCACTGCGACTGTGTCTCAAAAGGCATCGAAGAAGCAAACTGTGGCAAGACATCTGTTGTTGGCAAGGCTGAGGACCAGGGAGACGCAGTTGCTGCAGAATAATCAGGTGCAACAAAACCATTACTCAAGCCGGACGAGATGAGTTCTCTGGAGATCGGTGAGAATTCACCCATATGGACCTGCACAGGCAAAGAGAGTTGGACCAGACCTTCAGCAATCAGTTCACCGGCAACCTGGCATACCGTCTCGGGCGTCATGGACAACACCTGGCACGCGGTCTGCAGAGAAGTGCGACCATCTACTTTTGTCAGGAGTCGCCACTGATCTGGGGTTAACTGTACCTGTGGATTGCGCTCGCGCGCCACTGAGAGATCAACAGGCATCAGCACCATATCAGGGCGCATAAACGAAGTATCGATACGCTTCGGGGGCGCAGGCGTTGTTACTACCACAGGCCGTACGTTTGGCACATCAACCGGAGATTCAGACAGAAGATTGGTACTTTTAGGAGATAACATAGATGAAAACGAGTCTGTAGAGAAAACGGATGTGGGAGGAGCATCTTCAGCAAGCAAGTCGGAGGCACTAACGAGTGTCGGAACGTCAGGGATCTGCATAACAGGAACTGCTGATCGAGCAACCTCCTGCTGTGCAACAGCAAGTGTTCCATTATTACTGGAGTCTGATTGTGGGACAGGTATCAACGAAGGAATAGCAGAGAGCAACGTAGTAATTGAGAGCGCAACCAGTAAACGATCGGCAGGAGTTTGAACACCTTCATCAAAGTGTATTTCACCGCTTGTCCAGGTAAGGAGAACCTGTAAGACTTCAGTAGCTTTTTGTGTAGCCCACGTACGCAAATCTTCGTGGCTTACGTATCCCTGATTCATTAAGGCCAGCGCCATACGTGTTTCACTGTGCCGGGCATTGCCAACCACAAGGAGTGTTTCTTGCAGCGCATGTGCTGAAATAACGCCATCTAGCAGTAATCTATCCCCCAGTGTAGCGCTTGTGCGAACCGGGCCAATGCACATCAGACGACCGTCGCGACAATAAAATTCTACCTGGTGCACCCCTCGCTTGACCAGCAGCAATCCAGTTTTACTGTGTGTTTCGATTCGTTGCAAAATACTTGAAAGATTGATTTGCTCTAAATTACCTATTAACGTCGACACTGTACTTCACCGTCCGTCCACAAAACGGCTCCTGATAACTGGCTTCACTCCCCCCACAGGTAGATAACACCAGCACAAGAGTCCACTACGATATGTCGTAATACACACCTGCTTACCTATAAGCGTTTTGAAATTGACATCTATTGCCAACTGTTTAGCCGAGATAGAGCCATACCTTTAGACACCCAGGAGATAGATGTAGAAAAGCTGACTATACTCAGAAAGGACTTCATTGTCCTGGTACGGAGGGAGAGGGATTCGAACCCCCGGGGCTGTTAACCCAGCTGTTTTCAAGACAGCCGCAATAGACCACTCTGCCATCCCTCCGCCCTTACTATACCACAGGTACCGCCTCTTTGGAAGGGGACAATAGAATTTTTAACGACATTGCTCTTTTTTTTATAGAAATCTTATACCTGATGCGTCACCTCAAGCTCATGCAGACACAGGATTGAGCACTGAAGATTGTACATATGAGCGTAGTACTTTTGGAACGACTATAGACCCATCAGCCTGTTGGTACGTTTCAAAGATGGCTGCCATGGTACGACCTACCGCTAATCCTGAAGCATTCAGCGTGTGAACGTATTCAGCGCGTGCACTGTGAGTAGGCCGATATTTAATGTCTGCTCGCCGCGCCTGGAAATCTTCACAATTGCTGATCGAGGAAATCTCGACATAACTTTCCTGGCCGGGCATCCATACCTCCAGGTCAAAGGTCTTCGCAGAAGTGAAGGGAAGATTACCACTACAGAGTTCCACGACCCGGTAAGGGAGTTCCAGGTATTGTAAAATATGCTCCGCGTGTCCTAGCATCTGCTCAAGCACTGTATAGGAATCTTGAGGCGCAACGTACTGAAATAGCTCCACTTTATTAAACTGGTGCAGGCGTAACAGTCCTCGCGCCTGACGCGATGCTGCTCCGGCCTCACGGCGAAATGCGGTTGTCCAGGCAGCATAGCGCAATGGAAGGGTAGCGGGCGGCAGGATCGAGTCGCTATGCATACCCACCAACGGGACCTCAGCAGTAGGATTCAGATACAGTTCATCCTCAGAACTGAAGTAGACTTGATCTTCAAATTTTGGCAGTTGACCGGCACCCATCATAACAGTGCGTTTGACCAGTTGTGGAGGCATAATCTCAGTATAGCCATGTTCGCGTGTGTGCACATCCAGCATAAACGAGATCAAGGCCCGTTCCAGGCGCGCTCCCGCCCCTTTGAGCGTCACAAAACGGCTACCGGCAATCTTCGTACCACTTTCCGCATCGACAAGTCCTAAACGTTCGCCGAGATCCCAGTGGGTGCGCGGCTGAAAATAGAATGTGACAGGATCGCCCCATCTACGCAGTTCAATATTATCCCGATCACCATCGCCCTCAGGTACGCTCTGGTGAGGCAGGTTAGGCAGGTTAAGCAGTAATGGCTGTAAGCGTGCACCGATATCGGTGATCTGCATCTCCAACTGGCGGATGTCACGCGTTAGAGCCTTTACCTGCTGATTCGGAGCCGGGCGTTGTCCAGCTGAGGCCTTATCAATCGCGCCCCTACTCCGTACCATTTCTTTTTTGCCCTTCAGGGAAGCATAGAGGCCATCGCAGCGCGTGGTAAGGCCGCGTCGCTGCTCTGCCAGACGAAGTATCTCATCGATATTACGAGGGTCGCGCCGTCGCCGCAATGCCTCACGTACCACCTGTGGGTGCTGACAAATAAAATCAAGACTTAACATATCAGGCACAGTATAACATATAACCGATTGAGCTGAACATATCTGACACAAGGTACTATACGCAGTTTACTTTCCTACCACTTCAACATGTACAATGAGTATACCATTCAAGTATAGGAGCCCTACTTTATTGTATAGCCGCCATCAACGATCATAGCGGAACCGGTCACAAATGAGGCAGCATCCGCACCCTCTTGCGCAAACCCCGATGCTATTGATCGTCCAATACCTGAACCTGCACCGGTAATCATAGCTACTTTGCCATCAAATTGAGTTGGCACCTTTGTATCCTCTCTACTTGGTAAGATACTCAGCAAACAAGTATAGGTATATATATGATACCATCAGGAGACAGAGGGAAATAGCAAGCGAGTACTATTTCACCGGGTAGGGCAACCGCCGGAGAAAAGTGCACTAAACAATAGGCCAGGGCGCCCGCAAGGGGAAAGCGCCCCTACAAAGATCACGGTTATGTTCAACAAGCTCCAATATTAAATAAGAAGGAGGATCTGCAAAAAGTGGTGATTCAACTATACACCCTATACACCCTATGGTTGTAACGAGATCATCTCAGTGAGCATTGCTAGAGCCTCCAGAGGTGCTTGAGCATACCTATCAGCTTGCGCTGACGCTGATCTATTACTATGGGAGTCCATTCCTGGTAGTGGAGAACATCGGTTGTCAAGGCAAAAGGAGAGATCCCTCCGTCAGATCTAAAATACTTGTATTTCTTTTCATCAAAATCATAGTTCTCCGCCCTTAAGTTTTTAGCACTGGAAAGTAGGACCAGATTACCCAGGCGATGGACATATTTTTCACGCATTTCCTGGGTAGGAAACATTTTCACCCAATTGCTATTAGGAGCGGGGCGTTGTGGTAAAATATGCTCGACACTGATAGTTTCAAAATCATATGATGCTACCCCCTCTGAGAGACGTGAGTCCAGGCGTAAGAGCACATAACAGCAGACATGTGGAATAAAATACATATTTCCACTAAGAGCCTTAAGGACATCAGCACATTCTCTAGGCTTTAGTTGTAAAGGCGAATCTGGTGTATACAGATCTTTCTCTTCATGAATATATTGCAAAAGATCATAATAGCGATCCATACGTCTATACGGAGGAACTCTACAGATCATGAAACTTATAACCAGGCGCTCAAGATCAACAAGAAAACGCAAAACCTGCTGAGGCTGATGCCAGTTTTTGGAAAAATAAAAGAGAGCAGGAGGTATCCATTTTTTATGGTCAAGCTGATTTAGCCACTTGAACATATTATTTATCTCTTTTATTTCTTTTATCTCTTTTGATTTTATCTCTTTTGACATAGGAAGACCTTGATAATTTGCCTTCACAATATTGTTTAGAGCATGCCCGTAACGAAGCAAAATTTTGTCAATAAACTCTTGTGGAGTAGGAACTGGAGGATTGCCGGGAAAAACGTATTGTTTAAACTCCTCGATCATTCCTTTCATAGGCCGTTTTCTAGAGAATATTGCCCGTAAATATGTAAAAAGTTCATCAAATGTTTCACTACCCAATATATTGGACTCCATCTCCTCCCATTTTGTAACATAATCATTTTGTTTATCCGGCTGAACTTTGCTAATAATTTCTGCTTTCAAAATGTCGGAATAAGACAGGTTTAAGCCACGACCGTTCAAGACCGAAAAGATGCGGTAGGCAGAGTCAAGATTAGGATCAGAAACAGTAACGACGATTAGAAAACATCGATTAACGATAAATTGTGTCAGCGAAATAAGCTGATTTTCTGAAAGCTTTTCTAGCTCCCTCACGAATCCTATCGTATTGTCTCGAATATTTCTCTGGCTGTCCGGTAGTTGTAGACCTTCCAATTTTTTCAATGCTTTGATAGCGTCTTCGTCTTGAATATATTTCTGGAAAAACTCGGCATCTCGCTCTCGGAGTCTCAGACGGTAACGCCTGGGTATTCCAGTAACGACATTCCCCTTTTCGCAAAGAAAAGAGGTTAAACCATCAACATATTCCGATTTGATTAAACTACGTATTGTGGCCAGGAGCATTGTAAGTGTTGTCAAGCGCTGCTGCCCACCAACAATATCAGATTCTGATACATTATCGTCACTTTTGATAAGGACAATGCTACCAAGAAAATAAGGTGGCAATTCATCGATAGAATCGTCATCGCCCTCCATTGCCCTCAGTAAATCTTCCAATAATTGTTCAGACTCCTCAGTTGTCCAGGCATAGGCACGCTGGTAAAGAGGTATTCTAAAGAAAAAGTCATCACTGAAGATTTTTTTGATGGGATGCTCTGCGCCACGAATAGTCATCTTACTCATACACTACTCCGCTTATTATGGAATTTCTTGTCAGAGAGGAATATATTGAGATGAGCAGATGATGCAAAGACTTGACATTAATAGAGCTTATAGGGTTATAGGCAAGAATAGTTGAGGAAACATTTAAGGATTTCAATTCTTCGAGGGCTGTCATCTCTCATCACTGCTTTCCACACGACAACGACGTTGTATGAGCAACAATATCAAATAGTAGATGCATTGTCAATGGGTATGAGAGTGCGGAAATTTATTCTGATGATTCACCGACCAACCGGAGTAGGGGCGCGATTTATAAGCCCGCGGACATCCCCTGGTTGGTGCCAGCGGGCTTATAAATCGCGCCCCTACCCCGGTTGATTGCTCTTAATACTACTGCAACGTTTCATTCTCGCTTAATGCAAAAAAAGACGCGCTCCCCCTTTTAGAATTCAAAGCTTGACACTGTTGAGACTGGCATGTTACGATTAACCTATGGAGACAAAAATGTGTGCCGCGATGAGCAAAAGAGAATAGCTCATCTGCTGGCCTTCCATCATTATCACTATAAACGCATTTCGCCTGTTTCCGCCGCATAAGCCTGGCACATTTGCTTATGCGGCGGAAAGTGGTGCCGATACAATGTTGTGACTTACACTCGCATGAGTCGTAAGTTTCCCCTCATTGCTTGTGCTGCTCTCCTCCATACATAGTCAGTCAGTCATTTCACGCTTCTTTCCTCTGCATGCAGAGCCAGGTTCTTCGCTACGTCATTTTCCCTGTTGTGTTTGTTATGCCCGGCACGCTGTTAACGATTGTAAGCAAAGGAAGAAGCTATGTTACTGATCAATTTTGCTAAAGTAAGTAAAGATTTTGGCGGGAATTCCGTCTTTGATGAGATCGATCTGGATATCCTTGAAGATGAACGAATTGGCCTGGTAGGCGAGAATGGCTCTGGCAAGTCGACGCTTTTCAGGCTACTTGCGGGTGTGGAGACACCCAATGAGGGCACAATTGCACGCAAACGCAACATGACGGTTGGCTACCTGGCGCAGGAGATTGATCCGAGCCAGTATACAAAAACTGTTTTTGAGCTGGTCGAGGAGGTATCGAGTGCATTTACAGAGCTAGTAACAAGAGTACATACGCTTGAAGCACAAATGGCCGATCCCGAAATCGCGGATGATTCAGAGGCTATGAACGCGGTACTGCAGAAGTATGGAGAGGCCCAGGAGCGCTTTGAGGCAATGGGCGGCTACATGGTTGAACATAAGGCGAAATCGGTACTGACAGGGCTGGGGATCGAGCCGCATCAGTATCAGCAGACAGTTGGTTCGCTCAGCGGCGGCGAGAAGAAGATTGTTAACCTTGCCCGCATCCTGGTACAGACGCCGGACCTACTCCTGCTCGATGAGCCTGATAACCATCTCGATATGGAAGCGAAAGAATGGCTGGAACAGTATATGCGCGATTATCCAGGAACTGTGATGATCATTTCGCACGATCGACACCTGCTGGATCGCACGGTCAAGAAAATCTTCCAGCTTGAAGACGGTACTATCGACATCTATCATGGCAATTATAGTTATTATGTCGAGGAACGAAAGCAACGTCTCTTGCAGCGTTATGAGTACTATAAGAACCAGAAGGACGAGATCAAGCGGTTGGAAGCAAGCCTGGTACAACTGCGCGAATGGGCCAGGTTGAACGATAAGTTCGCTGGTCGTATGCATAGTATGGAGAAGCGCATAGAACGGATCAAGGAAGATCTTGCCGAGCGTCCTGTGCTGGTGCGCAATAAGATCAAGGTCAATCTCGATCCTGAGCGCAGCGGCAAGAAGGTGCTGGAAGTGAAGGGACTGAGTAAGGCGGTTGCCGGACGTGTACTCTTTGAGCCATTTGATCTGACAATTCTGTATGGGGAACGCGCTGGTATTGTAGGAGCGAATGGCAGTGGGAAGACAACGCTGCTAAAAACGCTGTTGGACATAGCACCATCAGATAAGGGAACAATGAAGATCGGAGCCAGTGTTGTCGCAGGCTATTACTCACAGGAGCAGGAGACGCTGCCTTTTGAGAGTACGCCAATCGATTTTGTACGCAGGCTTAAGAAGATGACCGAGTCGCAGGCTATCGCGGTTCTCCATCGTTTGCTGTTTTCCTATCGTGATATGCATACGACGATTCGCAATCTGAGTGGTGGCGAGAAGAGTCGCTTGCAGATTGCGCGCCTGATGCTCACGGATGCGAATTTTCTGCTGCTTGATGAGCCGACAAACAACCTGGATATTCCTTCGGTCGAGGTACTGGAAGCCGCATTAGAGCAGTTTGAAGGGACGATTCTGGCAGTTTCGCACGACCGTTACTTCCTGGATAAAATTGCGACGAAGATTGTGGCAATCGATGATGATAGTTGTGTGCGTACGTATCCTGGGAATTTCTCTTATTACTATGAGAAATATCAGTCGGAGGGCTATACTGAGATAAGGAAGTGATTCACAGCGGCCTTTCAAATTCCCCGTAGAGGCATACCTTGCGTGTGCCGTGTGGCATACCAGCAAGAGCATCCTCCCGACGAGACGAGGCACACGCAAGGTATGCCTCTACGGGTCACGCGAGCGACTTTTCAATCGCCCGATCTGACTGTTGAGTTGTAGGCAATATAGCGGCGATCTGTTATAATAACGCAGCAATTCATATTATTTCATAAAGGTTAAACTATATGAAAAGCAGAATCTGCCAGTTGTGACACGAAATTACGTAGGATTTTTTCAATTAAAACATGGAGGGCTTTTCTCTTATGAAACTGCAGACACAGCGGACCTTACATGGCTTCTCATTGATTATTGGCTGCTTACTACTTCCATTGCTGCTATCAGCGTGTGATCTGGGAGGAAGCAGTGCAACTCCGACGCCAACGCCTAAGCCTTCGCCCACGCCAGTCTTTACGACATATAAAGGGGATGGTTATTCTATTGGTTATCCACAAGGCTGGACCGCAAAGGGGAGTGGAAATCTCGTCACCTTCAGCGACGCACTGGGCCTGACGGCATTTATCGTCGAGGAGATCCCTAATCCCAATGGTACAATTCCAGCCGCTTCTGCTATAAATGGAGGATTAAATGGCTTCCAGGGGCAGGGTAAGAATTATCAAAAAGTTGATGTTGCACCGACTGTCACACTAAACGGAGAGACATGGAACCAGGGCGCTGCAACTGCGGACACTACGAATAGTGGGCAGACAGCTAATATAAAGCTTTTTATCCTCTCCAATAATCATCCAGCAAATTCACTTAATACCAAAACGTTCACTCTAATCTATTCAACAACGACAACGGGTTTCGATCTGGTGGATAAGGAGGACTTCCAACCGATGCTGCAATCGTTCAAGTTTGCGTAAAGCAACAGCGAACTGCCATTGTAGTGGCTCCACGGATAATCGTTCTAAGAGCACGATTGACATAGCTCGTGAACGTATCCATTGTGGAGCCAGCGGGCTTATAAATCGCGCCCCTACCCCATCGCGCCCCTACCCACCGCGCCTCTACGCTGATTGGTCGTAAAGCAGTTTAGATAGCAATTACTCACCAACGAGAAATACGATCATAAGGGGAATGCCAATAAACAACAAGGCGAGTAGAGGACTATACCAGCTTGTTCCTAACCAATTGAGATTCACATGGACCGTATAGGGGATACTTAGCAAGGCAAAGACGGCAAGGATTGCTCCCATGAAGAAAGAGCCTACAAAGGCCAGGAGAAGTGCTTCAAAGCTCTTTTTGACACTCTTTATTCCTCGCGCGATGAGATTTCCGACCAGAGAGAGTAAAATCATCGCTAAAAGAAAGAGCAGAATGCCGCTTATCCCCGCTCCAGTACCACTCGTAATAACTGCAAGCACCGGAAAGGTGAGAGCTCCCGCAAGAGACAAGAAATATAACATCACCAGCACGATAAGCGCTTTTATCATCACAGATCCAATATTCATACTACCTCCTCGTAAGATGCTAGCAACTGTAGATCATAGCCACCAGATCCATCTGAAAAGCACTATACAACATTTTATTGTATTCTGCACTATCTAATCAGTACCAGCAGGAATCCCAAACAAATTTTCAATTATTAGATGAGTTTTAAATGATCTTACCTTCTATCTTCATAGACGGAAGCAATGGAGAAAATTAACAACCTTTTTCAGCGGACCGAATAGTCGGATTGACAGCGATTTTGAGGGTTGCCTGGCAAAGTCGTCATTTTCTATTGCTCCTGGGAGGATTTGACATTAGATTAAGGAGAGAAGCGAATTTAGAAGTAGCATGTTGCAATCTTTGACATATTAGGTAGATATGGGATACACTATACAGGGTTTGATTACTAAAAGGCATGAGGATATCCAGAAAAGTTTTTTGATGATCACAGTCGTTAAACAGAACCCGAGGGGCGTAGAGAAGATCCATTATCAGGGCAAGATTGTGGAGCAGTTTGCCGACAGGGTAGTTATTCAGGCGGAGTGGACGTTGCCAACGAAGGAGTTGGGCTATACACGTTTTGAGCAAGGAGATCGCTTTACCGAATACTATTATACGGATCGCTGGTTTAATATTTTTGATATTGCTGGTGCGGATGGGAGACGTAAGGGCTGGTACTGCAATGTTGCACAGCCAGCTGTTATTTTCGAGGATCATATAGAGCAGATTGATCTACTCCTGGATGTGTGGGTGACACCTGATGGCAAGCCTCTTATCCTGGATGAAGACGAATTTGCTACCGATACCACGCTCAGTGAGGAGCAACGCGAGGGGGCCCGCGCAGGTCTGCAAGCACTGCTACAATTGCTGGCAACACAGCAAGAAGCTTTTTCGTCGCTGGCAAGTCATTAATCGTTTGCACATGGGTGAGGGAGCCACATTATGCTCCTAAAGGACAGTTCTTGATGGAAAAATGGGACAGCAGGCTGTTCCAGCACGAAGCTGGTATTGACGACCACACCGAGCAAGATTGGAACATTGTGGAGCTTGAGTCTCGCAGACATCTTCGCCGCAAGATCAATGAATTGATACGCCTTACGACCAGTAGTACGCTTACTACCACCGATCTACAACACCATTTATACCTCAACAAAACCCTCTTTGGCAGCCGTTTTATGCTGCACCTGGTGCGCGCTATCCAGCACGAGAACCAGGCCGACCGTCAGGCAGTTGTGTGGCTACTGACATTGTTGAACGATAAGGAAGCCATTGCTCCCCTTCAACTGATAGAGCAAAATGAGCGACTCTCGCGTCCCGTGCGACTTTCAGCGTCATTAGCGCTGGCAGGTATGGGCGCCACCAGAGAGATGACCGGCAGCAATCAGCGTCGGCGTCTGTACGCAATAAGTTGAGATTAACACGAAGTTCCAGGCATTGTGCTGAGAGAGGCCCTCAGTTTTTGAGAGTACTATCGTGTTCGTCTCGCATAAGGACTATAACGAAAAAAGGTCACTCTCAGCATTGAGAGTGACCCGTGCTATCCGAAGAACTCATACCGGCAAGTGGAAAACACCCTTGCCAGCGCTGAGCAGACCGGCGAACGCAGTGTACCAGGCAACCAGGCCTGTGAGGATACCAAGCCATCCCCCTATCATGAGGATGGTCGCACTACCTCCTGCTAATTCTCCGATGGTCAGGAGAAGGTAAGACAAGAAGAGGAGTGCAAGGGTGATGACTAGCGCGACATTCATTCTCAGTGAGCTAAGGAATAGGATCGCGGTGAAGATCGTCCAGGCCAGGAAAAACAATCCGAGCGCAGGATGCATGACTGAACCAAGGGCATTGAGGATACCCAGTGAAGGAGCCATGATCACGCCGAATGCCATCAAAAACCCTCCATAGGAGGCGAAGATGGTTCCGGTCGGCATATTATCTTGTCGCAATTCCCACATCCCGACCAGTAATTGGACCAGGCCGCCAAAGAACGCGACTGCCGCCAGGAGGCTCATCCCAGCACTAATAGAAGGAACAATAAATCCGGAAAAAATGCTGCCAAGGATGGCGGTCGTGAGGGCAAATGTCCCCAGGGCCAGAGGCAGAGGAGTAGCCACTGTAGGTTCGGCATGTTCGGTACCAGTTGTAATTTGAGCCATTGAAATCCCACCTTTCGCAGAAACGTGACTGGTATATCTCCCAGCACATATCTCGTAAACATGATCTCAGCGTCTGCCTGGTGCAGGCGTTGATGCCAAACGGTAGAAGGCAGGTCATCTACAACGCTGTAGATGGCTTCAGGCTCGTCCTAGAAAGGGGAAGGGCGATGGACCCACTTGATATGAAGACACGATACAAAAGGACGATGCATGAATGACGTGATGTTCTACGCTCCTTTCTTTTTTTGCTCAACTCATCTGATCATTGACAAACGACACGGGACAGAACATACATGGACTTGTATAGAGATATTTTAGCACAAAAGAAGGCTTTTGGCACCATACTCCTTGCCCATACTTCCAGGAAAAATCGGGAGGTGAAAGATGAACACGTTTACAGTTGTGCCATAACATTTTTACTGATGGCACGCAGGGTTGCGAATACTCCTCTTCCGTCAGAAGCGATTGCTTCAAAGCTAGGTACGCGGCGGCGATTGAGGTAGCGTTCGAGAACCTGCACTGGAAGAGCTGTAGGCATATCGCGCTTATTCCATTGCATGATAAAAGGAAAGTTGCCCAGGTCTTTGCCGATACGGCGCATATTCATCTCCAGTTCGGAGATGCTCTGGACGTTCTCTTCAAATTTTTCAGCTTGCGAGTCGACGACAAAGACAATGCCATCAGCGCCATTGAGTACGGCAAGACGGGTACGTTCATACAGGATCTGACCAGGCACCGTGTAGAGATGGAAACGCGTGCGGAAACCGTGGACAGTGCCTAGATCGAGCGGCAAAAAGTCAAAGAACAGAGTACGTTCTGTCTCTGTCGCAATTGAGAGCATCTCCCCTCTTGCATTCGGGTTGATGCTCTTAAATACATGCTGCAAGTTTGTTGTTTTACCGCAATAGCCAATGCCATAATACACGATCTTGCAATGGATCTCGTGACTAGCAATATTGATCAGCGCCATAGGTGCCAGGCCCCTCTAATCTCGGAAGAGCAGATCGATGGTATCCTCGACGGACGAGCGAAATTGCACATTGAGTACAGAGGACTTGGTGCGTGACGTATCGGTGCGTACACGCTCCAGGACCCGACAAAGTTCGTCTGAAGACTTTTTCGAGAGGACTTTGACCAGGCCAATGTGCGTCAACCTGTCAAAGATAATCACGAGCAGCCATTGTTCTTCAACCATCGACGTATAGATATTTTCCTGCACACCTTGTTGGAAGATATTGCGAAAGTCTTTCTCGTCGAGCAGCCTGGCAACCTCGCGCGAGGAAGAGAAGACACCCGCCAGCAGAGCCCCCAGAGTCGTTGCATTGCGTCGCGTACCGGCCCCTTGCACCGCAACCACCTGACCACTTTTGTCAATAAGCATAGCAGAAGTGGCATTCGTATCATTCATAAGTTTTGCAAGTACCGTGGAAATAGAAGCAAGTTCACGATCCGATATAACAAGGTTCGTCAGTTGTTCCATGGACGCGCCGCCCTCCGTGTACACGCCTAGCATAAAATCTTTTCCATCTTATATATTAACTACGCTATATCGAGAGCCTCAAGAATCTCATTGCGACTCGCTTTCACCAGGTGGCGGACGCGACCGATATTCGAGGCATTATCAAAAAGAGTTACCATCAGAGCGAAATCACCCAGAGGATCAACGCTCACCAGCCCATGTTCATATTCCATGAGGACGCCAACGACACTGCCACGCGCAATCTCTTGCCCAAGGGCTTCAGCGGTGCTCAAGCCAGTAGTTGTGATAGCCCCCACCGCCTCCATATCTTCTTTGCCGTCGCGCGTCAATCCTTCAATCATAAGACCATCTTTACCAACCAGAATAGCCTGACGCACTCCAGGGATCGACAAGAATCGGCTCAGCGTTTGCTTTAGATCAACCATACATTCCTCCCCGTTGAAGGCTACCAATTCTAAGTGTGTGTTGAGAGAGTATAACCCTAGCTATTCTAACTTATGCGCAGTGTAGGTGCAATGGCATGGGACATCTTGGCTAATGAACAAACGATCGTGCAGCAGGACGACCGCAAGGGTCAAGCGTCTTTACAACGATAGCTCATCGGGCCGCAAGGGTCAAGCGCTCCTAACAATGATACGGTTACACGCAACGTGCTTCCTGAGTTTTAAGCACTCCTCTCGCCTTTCTTTGTACCACATATTATAATGATGAGGCAAAAGTTGGGCTTCTTTACCTATCTCTAATAAGAACGTTTGTGAAGAGCATATCTACGTACCAGATATTTAGTACGTGCGCTACAAAGGACGAATAGAAGGAAATTTTAAAGCGATGCCAGATGAAAGTGGGGCGCTATGGATATCCAATAATAATTATTTTCCTGCTAGAAACGGTTATAGCCCGCGTTATATCATTCTTCATGGAACTGCGGGCTTCACAAGTGCAGAGGAAGTCGCTAATTTCTTTAAATCTACGGAGGAGGGTGAAAACCCTGCTTCTACCCATTATGTTATCGGTTTGTATGGTGAGATAGTCCAATGCATAAACGAGGGCGATGGAGCCTACGCAAATGGTGGAGTGACGGAGGGACATGATCCGTGGTGGTCGAGGAGTTTGAATCCTAACTATGTAACTATTTCTATTGAGCATGTGAAGCTGTCGCGGGATAATTCGGATGAGTTGACTGAGCTTCAAAAGCTGGTGAGCTTTGAGCTGGTGCGGCGTATTTGTGAGCGTCATGGGATACCAAAACGATGGGCGGATGCCGGGGGTGGAATAACCGGGCACTACTCGATGGATCCAGTGCATCGGAGTTTCTGTCCAGGGCCATATCCGTGGGATGAGTTGTTTGAGTTTTTAGTAAGAGATGTTTAAGTTATCATCGTTTGTATAGTTCGCTGTAACGATTTCAAGACCATCTGTTGTCGGAAACGCTTTTGCACGGCTTCACCGGGGGGAATCAGCTTGCGCTGGTTGGCTCCACGCTGGTGATTGCTGCTCTGTTCCAACCACTGCGTACGCGTATCCAGAAGATTATTGATCGTCGCTTCTATCGCAGCAAGTATGATGCTTCCAGGATGTTGGAGGCGTTCAGTGCTTCCTTGCGTAACGAAGTGGAACTTGCTCAGTTGCATGAACAACTGGTGGATATAGTGCAGGAGACGATGCAACCAGAGCACGTCTCATTGTGGTTACGCCAGCCGATTGAGCGGGGGAAACAACGCGAGCGTATGAGTGTTTAGAAAAATGGGGAGGGTTCTGTGGAGACATGCCTTTTAGCAGAACCGTATATCCAGTGTATGCATCATATTTTTGTGATAGGACGACAGCCGACCGACCACTGTAGGGGCGCGATTTATAAGCCCGCCAGCCCGCCGGGACCACACAGGGGACGTTCACGGGCTTATAAATCGCGCCCCTACAGTGGTCGGTCGGTTATGAAATCAAGCAACGGTGCATTCCCATACGATGCAAAAAAAGCCTGCACTCATATACTTGCCAGATACCATCCCTTCAGCTATACTGCATATCAGCCGAGCGAGACTGTAACCTTACATTACGCATGTGTTCACTGATCTATTACCTGATGAAGAGAGGACGAAGAGCCGATGGCAGAGGAGGCCAGCAAAGACTTTTTTATCAGTTATAACAAGGCTGATCGGGGCTGGGCTGAGTGGATCGCCTGGCAGTTGGAGGCAGAGGGATATTCTGTTGTGCTGCAGGCGTGGGATTTTCGTCCTGGTGGCAATTTTGTGCTGCAGATGGATGAGGCGTTAACTCGTACCAAACGTACTATGGTGCTCCTCTCTCCCAACTATCTTGACCTTGAGGCCGTCTACTCGCGTGCAGAATGGGCGGCGACATTTAACAAAGAAGCAGCCACCAGCTCCCAGTTTTCCAGGTGATTGGCCCGAGGTCTGGCATGTACCCTATCAGCGAAATCTCTTTTTCACAGGGCGTGATGAGCTTCTAGGCCAGCTTCGTGAGCAACTCACCACTACTAAACCGACTGCCCTGTCGCAGGCCAGAGCAATCAGTGGTCTGGGCGGTATTGGTAAGACGCAAACTGCACTCGAATATGCTCACCGCTATGGCTATGAGTATAGGTATGTGCTGTGGGTCAGCGCGGCTACTGAAGAGACACTACGCGCGGAGATGGTGCAGTTGGCAGCACGTTTGCAGGTGCCAGGACAGGATGCGCAGGATCAGTAGAAGACGATCGAGGCTCTTAAAGGCTGGTTGGCCCAACAGCGAGACTGGTTACTCATCCTGGACAATGCCGATGATCTGGCATTGGCTGCGAAGTATGTTCCGCAAGGGAATAGGGTACAGGGACATCTCCTGTTGACAACACGAGCTGCAAGCGGTGGAACATTTGCTCAGATTATCGAGGTTGAGAAGATGGATCGGGATGAAGGTGTCCTGTTGTTGCTACGGCGCGCTCATCTGCTTGCCGCTAATGCTCCACTAGATAGGAGCGCTAAGCGGGATCGAGTGGATGCGGAAGCTATTGTTGATGCTCTAGATGGCCTGCCACTGGCCATTGACCAGGCAGGAGCCTATATTGAAGAGACGGAAATTACCCTGTCGAATTACCTCAAGCTCTATCAGACGCGGCGCAAAGACCTCTTATCCCTACGAGGACAGTTGCCTCCCGGTCATCCTGAAACTGTGGGGACTACATGGGACCTATCTTTTCAACAGGTCGAACACGAGAATCCAGCAGCAGCGAACATACTGCGCCTCTGTGCTTTTCTAGCGCCTGACGCCATCCCAGAAACCATCATTACGGAAGGGGCATCAGTTCTTGGCGAGCAGCTCCAGGCAGTGGCTACCGATCCAATCAAGCTTAATGCAGCTATCAAGATCTTGCGGCAATACTCTCTCATTCGACGTAATCGGGAGAATAATACGTTGAGTTTGCATCGCCTTGTTCAAGCGGTTTTGCAAGATGCTATGACACAGGAGGAGCAAGGAACATGGGCAGAACGGGCAGTACGAGCTGTGTCTGAGGCGCTGCCCTGGGTTGATTATGGGACGTGGAGAGACGCACAGCCCTATCTGTCCCATGCAGATGCCTGCCAATTTCTTATTGAGCGATTTGAGCTGGCATTTCCAGAAGCAGCTTCTTTTCTTGATGCTTATGGGCGCTACTTCTACTACACCGCGCAGTACGAACAGGCTGAGCCTCTCTTTCTGCGTGCCCTGGCCATCAGCGAAACAATCGAAGGTTCTGAGCACTCCAACACCGCAACGAGGCTGCACGAATTGGCACAGCTCTATCAGGCACAAGGCAAATACACCCAGGCCGAACCTCTCTACCAGCGTGCCTTGCGTATCTCTGAGCAAGCTCTGGGTTCTGACCATCCCGACACAGCAGCGACCCTGCATCAACTGGCCTGGCTCTATCAGGACCAGGGGCTCTATACCCAGGCCGAGCCTCTCTACCAACGCGCCCTACGTATCTATGAGCAAGCATTGGGTCCTGACCATTCCAACACCGCAACGACCCTGCATCAATTGGCCTGGCTCTATCAGGACCAGGGCAAGTACACTCAGGCCGAGCCTCTCTACCAACACGCCTTGCGTATCAAAGAGCAAGCTCTGGGTCCTGACCATCCCCACACCGCGAACACCCTGCACGCGTTGGCCTCGCTCTATCACAACCAGGGGCTCTATGCTCAGGCCGAGCCTCTCTACCTGCGCGCCTTGCACATTCATGAACTGATGCAAGGTCCTGATCACCCCAGAACTGGCGAAACCCTCCACCAATTAGCTTTGCTCTATCACAACCAGGGGCTCTATGCTCAGGCCGAACCTCTCTATCAGCGTGCCTTGCGTATCAAAGAGCGAACTCTAGGTCCTGACCATCCCAGTACAATCATCACGCAACAGAGTTATGAGGCGCTTCTGCAAGTAATGAGACAGAAACGCAAAAACTCGTAATAATTAGTGGGTATCCAGGAAAGCAGCCTCTATAGGCGTCCAGTTAAGAAAAGATGAGTTTGTTTTGTCGAGCCGCTCCCAGTAGATGGGGTTGTTCCGTCGAGCCGCTCGCAGGGCGACCGCAAGGGTCAGCCCCTACAAAGACCCGTTCGGCCTCAGCAACCCGCCGTTATCTTTGTAGGGGCGCTTGACCCTTGCGGTCGCCCTGGGAACCATTTCATGGCGTGTCTCTGTCTCCTTCACTTGATGCCTATGGATACTAAGAAAGTAATCCCCCTCAGGATAAAATGGAGCCTAAAAAGAGCGTGGGCGACCGTGCTGGTCGCCCTTGTGATTGCTTGTTTACCTGTTCTTGGTGCCGTAATTAGGCGCTTCCTTAGTGATAATCACGTCGTGAGGGTGACTTTCGCGCAGACCGGCCCCGGTGATGCGGACGAATTGGGTCTTCTCCTGCATGTCCTTGACCGTTGCGGCCCCGGCGTAGCCCATGGCCTGGCGTAGTCCTCCGACGAGCTGGAAGACGAGGGGACCAAGCAGACCTTTGTAGGCGACGCGGGCTTCGATGCCTTCTGCTATCAGGTGGGTTTCGTCTGTGTCGCCCTGGAAGTAGCGGTGTTTGCTGTAACGGCGCTGCTTCATGGCTCCGACTGATCCCATGCCACGGTAGTCTTTGAAGCGCTCACCGTGCGAGATGATGAGTTCGCCCGGGCTTTCGTCAACTCCCGCGAGCAGACTGCCGAGCATGACGGTGTCAGCGCCTGCTGCGACGGCTTTGGCGATGTCGCCAGAATACTGGATGCCTCCATCAGCGATGATGGGGATGTTGTATTGGTGTGCGATACGGGCGCAATCATAGATGGCGGTGATCTGGGGCAGACCGATGCCGGCGATGATACGTGTTGTGCAGATGGCTCCGGCTCCAATGCCAACTTTGACGGCATCGACGCCAGCATGGATCAGCTCTTCGGTTGCTTCAGCGGTAACGACGTTGCCTGCGACGAGCTGGACTTTTCTGCCGAAACGATCATGGATACGGGCGACGGTTTCGATGACCATGTGCGAGTGGGCATGGGAGGTGTCTACGACCAGTACGTCAACGCCTTCCTCGATAAGAGCGGCGCAGCGCTCCATGCTATCAGGTCCGACTCCGACGGCGCCCCCCACACGCAGGCGACCGTATTCGTCTTTAGCGGCATGAGGATAGAGAATTTTCTTCTGAATATCCTTCATGGTGATGAGACCTTTGAGCATGTTGTGCTCGTCTACCACGGGCAGCTTTTCGATTTTATAGCGGTGGAGGCTGTCACGCGCCTGCTCCAGGGTTGTGCCCACGGGGACGGTGATCAGGCGGTCACGTGTCATCAGTTCAGAGATGGGACGATTGAAGTCGGTTTCGAAGCGAATATCGCGGTTCGTCAGGATGCCGACCAGCTTACCATTCTCCGTAATGGGGATGCCGGAGATGTGGAAACGCTGCATTGCGCTGAGCGCTTCTTGTAAGGAGGCATCTGGTTCCATCGTAATCGGGTCGGTAATCATGCCCGACTCAGAACGCTTGACCTTATCGACCTCCTGAGCCTGTTCGTCAACGGATAAGTTACTATGGATAATACCGATGCCCCCTTCGCGTGCCAGAGCAATCGCCAGCCGCCCCTCTGTGACTGTATCCATAGCGGCGCTCACGATAGGCACATTGAGCATAATATTACGGGTGAAACGGGTCTGCGTAGAGACATCACGAGGCAGGACGGAAGAGGCAGCAGGAACAATGAGAACATCATCAAAGGTGAGACCTTCTTTGGCAAACTTTTCATCGAAAGTGCCTGGGTTATTGCCCACAGACATAATCGCAATTTCCTCCTTAAAAAACCGTAGAGGCAGGCCTTGCGTCTGCCTGCCGGGAGCAAGCCCTCCCTTTGAGCCACAGGCAGACGCAAGGCCTGCCTCTACGGAAAAAAACGCCCAGCACACGTTCTTCGCACGCTGGACCGCCACCGGGCTTGTCATAGAGATGAGGTTAAACCCCACCTGTCTCAATTACATGAACCTCGCTTAGCCGGGTGGGGTGAACCCGACCCCTACTAGAGGATTTTTGTTGTTAACGATGTAAGTTGGTTGAATATTTCCTGATAGTGTAGCATATGAAATTGATTGGCGTCAAATCGTGTTTTTTGCGCGGGCCAGATTGTTGCATTGAACAAGTACCGATGACTATCATGACCAGATCGAAGGTCCACACAGGGGCGCAGTTTAGCCCGCAGCCATCGGTGTAGGGGCGCGGTTTACAAGCCCGCAGCCATCGATGCAAACAGATTTCACTGGTAGTAATTGTGCGGACATGCACCATTGCTAAAGGTGGCGCGTGATGCGGCGATCCCCCACGATTTCTATGTTTCCGGCGTGGGCTGCGAGGTCGCGCATAAAGCGTGCCTTGTCTTTAGGCGCAATGAAGATGGAAGACAGGTAATGAAGGTTGACACCCTCTTTCTTATAATCGATGCGAACCTGGTTAAATGACCATGTGGCATGGGGTGAGATACGTACAGACTGCACACGCTGAATAGCGCTTAGAGGTATCTCCCGACGAATAGCTCCGCTGCGAATGAGCAAAGTTGAGGGAGTAATTTCATAGTAGACCGGGACAGCAAAGCCCAGAATAAGCGCCCAGATTGCTACAGTAAGTAAAAGTACGACCAATCCACCTACAAGTCCGCCTGGCTCTGTGAGAAGATAGAGTGCCGTGATGAGAGGTAGTAGTAACGCTACTCCGATGAGTACTACGATCCAGGCATCTCTCTTCGTGTTATATCTGCTTGTTTGCAATTGAATCTGTCCATGCGCGTGCATAGTGTGCCTCCTCGGTTAGACTGCACAATATTTCATTACTAATAGTAACTTAAATAAAGACGCATTTGTTACAACAATTTACCTGTTATTTAAAGAATAACGCTCACTATTCACAATCTGCTCACAATATGGCTATATACTATCACAAGCATGGTTCTAGCAAAAATGAGGGAATGTTGGACCCCCGGCACCCGCAAGGGATGCCACTACGAGAAATGGTAGAGGGAATGCTGGACCCCCGGCACCCGCAAGGGATGCCACTACGAGAAATGGTAGTTGTTATACGAGTGGGAAAAAACCGCGGCATTTTAGTTATGTATTTTCGCATTCATTGGGATTATAATAAAACAGAAACTTCCTCGTGGTTTTGTATTTTATCATTAAGGATAAGGAATATGCCAAACAGGATACTGCAGTCTCCTCAACAACGCCCGCTCGGATTGACCATCATCGCGGTCCTGGTCGGTATTCAGAGCTTAGTTTTTCTGCTGGTGGGTATTACTTCGGTCTCAGCGGCATCTGCGAACGGGAAAATAATTGTGCTCCTCGCAGTTGTAGGTATTGTTTCCCTGGTCTTCGGTCTCATTGCGTTCTTTTTGTGTCGGGGATTACTGGCGCTCAAACGCTGGGCATTCTGGGGTACGCTTATTCTGCAAGCTCTGAGTCTGATCGGGAGCCTGGTTGAACTTACGCAGGCGAACGCCAGTATCAGTTCTATTGTGAGCAGCATTGTCCTGCCTGTAGTGATCCTGGTCTATTTCCTGGCTGATCGCAATGTGCGTGAGCTATTCCATAGCTGATACATGGTAAGTCCAGATATCTGCATCGGGCATCTAGAGCGACCACCAGGACACACCATGAACTGGCTCGCAGAGGGACCGCAAGGGTCAATCCATCTCACTTGAGGCTCCAACCTTTTCGTAGTGGCATGCCTTGCGGGTGCCGGGCGAGCGGGCCAGGCCCGCGAGGAGTCTGCCAGGCACCCGTTAAGTGAGATGGATTGACCGCAAGGGTCGTCCCTACGGGTCTGCCTTCGCTGTTTCGCCCCAAACAGTGAGAAAGTAAAAGAGTCCACAAAAATCCTCTTCGAGCATCTCATTCATCACTTGCTCATACAGGTGCTCAATCTCTTCTTGATGGGTAACACCCGCAGAGATCATGAAGGGTTGCAGGAGTTGAAAACCCATCTTGAAGTCCTCATAGGTAGGGAGATGTTCTGGTGTCCCGGCAGAGTAGTTGAGCACATGCGCTTTGCTCCCAAGAGAGTGAAAACCACCAGTACGCAGCAAGCGCCCCAACATGGGCGTGGTCCCGAAGTGTCTGCCGGTCGGGGAAAAGCTGCGTCCAACCCGAGCAAGTGCCTGATTAAAGAGCGCACAGAATGTTTCAAGACCCGGTTTGTTGGTGAAGCCCCATTCAGTCTCCGTCAGGCGAAGCACGCCTCCTGGTCGCAAGAGCCGTTGACATTCTGCAATCAGTCTCGGCCACGCGTCTGGAGCCACAAGGCTAGCGATGGTACGCGCGTTGACCAGGTCAAAGGAGGCGTCAGGGAAGTCCAGGGGTTGGAGTGCATTCATCACCCGGAAGTGGGCGTTGGGAAGCTGGCGCACCTGGGCATACGCCTGGGCATACTGGATCATACTCGTGCTGATGTCGATGCCGGTCACTTCCATCTCCTGATAGTGATGAGCGACGTCGAGCACCCAGCCACCGGGACCGCAGCCGATGTCCAGCACATCGAAGATGGTTGAGAGATCGTCGCGCTCGGAGAAGAGTCCTCCCATCGCACGAGTAGCAATGCGATCTTGATCGATGAGGCGCGCCATCTCGGCCCCACTTTCGGCGTCAATGACATATGTGTTGTCGGGGTCACGATGTGAAAAAGATTCCGTCATGAGAAAACTCCTCCCGGCTTCACTTGTTAGCAAGTGGGAAATACAAGAACACGCGCTCCAACTCCTGCCAGACGAGACGTTCCGCTTGCACTCGTGTAAGGAGTAGTTGCTGGCGTGTCGCTTCTTTCAGATGGTCGAGGACCCGCGATTGGAAGGTCGCGAGGTAGGGTCGCTGCTCCTCAAGCGATGGCATGACGCCAGGTGTAATATCCTGAAAGGGATAGAACTGCTCAGGTGCAAAAGCTACTATCAACAGGTCGGCATACTCCCGAAGAAGAGCGAGCCGTGACGGCGTAAAATACGCTGGTTGCGTACTGAAGACACAGAGACATCCCACGGCTCGATCCACGTGGAGTAAGGGAACGGCGACGATGCTCTCAGCGCCGATCGGCGGCTGAGGATACAGGCTATCGTCACGATCTGCCACCAGCAATGAAGACGCCCATACCTGACTCTCGCGGATCAAACTGTGCGAGGAGTTGTTGGACAACAAGAAGGCAAAGGGACATCTCACGAGTATTGGGTGGAAGAGTCGTGTAATCGTGAAAGAAACGAGCGTAAAAGGCCGAAGGAATCGCCTGTGCCTGTTGTTCCCTCGCCTTTTCATTGAGGAAAAGGTCAGGATATTCCTGTTCAATCAAGAGAATGAACTTTTGCCGAGAAGCAGGCACAGCATCTGGTAACGCACGTAAAGTCTCCGGGCGCGGATTTGATGTGTTATTTGCCCAGCGCATGAGTGTCACAGGATTGACATCAAGCACCTGGGCAATAAGCTGGCGCTCCTGGGAAGAACGAATAACTTCACGGAGCAAAGTACGCCAGGTTAATATATCTTCCATGGGTTTCTATTCATCCATCTCGTCTATCACACGTTGCTGTAAATTGGAGAGATACTCTAGTTGTTTGTGATAATCGGGCATAAAGTGCAGGTCCAGATCCTCGAAGGCGTAGAAATCGCTCCGATCGCAGACCAATACCAGCAGTTCGGCGTATCGCTGCAGTAGGGTTCGGCGCTCTGAGAGAAAATGACCGGGTTGTGTAGAGGAGCAGGTAAGACAGCCTGCAATACGACCAGAGAGTAGCAAGGGATAGGCGGCAACGCTTTCTTCCATATCTATCCAATGAACAGGCAATGAACCTTGTTCAGCGCGAGATTGGATCACAACAGAGTGCCCAGAAGAGATAACATACCCGGCGAGAGACTCTGCTCCTCCCAAAAAGGAGGCATGCAATTCCAGGTGACGAGGCCAGGGCGGGGTTCCAAGACCAGCACATACATGTATAGTGCGGACTTTCTGTCCCGCAGCAGGCTTCATACATTGGTTTAAAGCGATTGCCATACCTTGCTGATCCGGGTCCAGTTGTGTAAGGGCCTGTTGCAAGACCAGGTTACAGAGGGTCCAGTAACGTTGTATCAAATTAGTTGATGTATATTCTTTGAAAAATTGTGCATAGAATGAAGAAGGAATTTCCCTTTGAGACGAGCCTGCGCGTTCATCACTTTCCCGCATTGGAGTGAAATCTGGAAATTCTTCCGAGAGCAATGGTAACAGGTCGCCGCGCTGTGACTGAGGAAGAGCATCGAGCAGGTTCTGGAGGTTGTGCACGCGTGGCTTAGATACGCCACTGACCCAGCGGTTCAAGGTAATAGCACAGACACCAAGCGTATTGGCAAGGCGTTGTCGATCATCAGGATTCTTGATGATCGCGCCTAAGAATTCTCGCCACGTTATCACAGCTTGCACCTCACTGTCTCCTTTCGACACATCCATGTGTAAAGCAACACATGCGGATATACTATTATATCCTCTCTCTGCTTAATAGTAGCAGGAGAGCACACATACGTCAACTATTTTGGAAAAAAGGAACTTTTTACACGTAATATCTACTTAAAAAGAGATTTCCATTCTTGAATAAAGATGGGTGTAGTAGGTTAATCAGCTTCTGGAGTTTCATTTAATGATACGAAATAGTAAAGAGACTGCTTGTTACCCTGTAATATGATAGATATTATAAGGTAACAAGCAGTCTCTTTATCAAGATTGATTAGTTTCAATCTATAGAGTACGCCGCCCGCGAGAAGACATAAACAGGTTCCAAAGCAGTACGATCACCGCTAGAACTAGTATGAGGTGAATGATTCCTCCGACATGTGCAACTAAGAATCCAAGCAGCCAGAGAATTACAAGAATAGCAACAACTGCCCAGAGAATGCTTGATAACATTTTTAAAGACTCCTCCCTTTGTATGTATAGATCCTGCAGGACTTCTGCATCTTTTTTGTGAAGTCCTATCCATTCCGTAACCTTCTATAGTGATTCACGTAACACAGGACCAAAAAGATTTAAATTTGTCGATGAAGTGGAGAAGTTACAACAATGAGGCAATCTGTTGCTCCAAAATGACGTATTGTTGAAAAGTGTACCCAAAAGGAAAATTAGGCAGGGGCGCAATGATTTGCTATAATTGGTATGATTCGCGATTGGCACAATCGTTTAATCATGGTGAGATTCCTCACGATGTTCGCAGGTGTGCCCATTATCTGTTTTCAATTAATTTAAGGAGCATGATGCTATGTCTGCAGATGCGCAGACAACGACGCGAGCGGCCCAATCTGCACAGGTACAGAGTAATGAGGCCATCGTCGTTGCTAATTTCAGCAAAAGTTACGGCTCGAACCGGGTCGTTGATTCCTTACAGTTTACTGTGCAAAAGGGCGAGGTGTTCGCGCTACTGGGTCCGAATGGTGCGGGGAAGACGACGACGGTGGAGACGCTGGAGGGTTATCGTACAGCTGACCAGGGGACTATCCAGGTGCTGGGACTCGATCCTATTAAGCAGGCACGCGAGTTGAGGCCGCGGGTGGGTGTGATATTACAGCAGGATGGGTTGTACCCGGCCCTAACAGCACGGGAGGTACTGCATCTCTTCGCAGGGTATTTTGAGCAGCCCCAGGACCCTGACGCTCTCCTCGAACGCGTGGGGTTGGCTGGTTCGGCGAAGACGCGCTGCCGTCGCCTGTCAGGTGGGCAGAAGCGTCGCCTGGCGCTGGCAGTGGCACTGGTAGGCAATCCAGAGCTGGTCTTTATGGACGAGCCAACGGCAGGCATGGACCCGCAGGCACGACTGGCAACATGGGAGATTGTACGCGATCTTAAGAGCAACGGCATCACGGTACTGCTCACCACGCATCTGATGGATGAAGCTGAACGCCTCGCCGATCGCGTAGCAATTATCGATCATGGGCACCTGATTGCGCTGGATACGCCTGCTAACATGACAGGCACACAGAACGCCAACGTTGTTCACTTTGTCGCTCCAGCCGGGCTGGATAGCACGCAGCTCGCTGCATTACCATCGGTACGTATGGTCAGTGAGCAGCGTCCGAGCAGTTACGTGATCGAGACGGACAACATACAGGCTGTACTGGTCGAACTGACCACATGGTTACGCGAACGCAATATTACCCTCTCCGAACTGCGTGTAGGGCAAGGATCGCTGGAAGATCTGTTCCTGCGTTTGACCGGATCGGAGGTACGAGAATGAGACAATCGGTTCACCCGGCACACTTGGCTCACCCGGCACACGCAAGGCATGCCTCTACGAGGTGGGGGAGGGAGAGAATAACATGGCAACAAATACGATAAGATACAATCCGGGTAGTAGTAAAGCGGCACCGTTTGCACGCCAGGTAGTAAACCAGGTACGGTATGAGCTGCTGCTCACGCTGCGGCGAGGCGAGAATATCCTGGTTACATTGATTGTCCCTGTCTTATTGCTTATCTTCTTCACCTCACTCAACATCATTCCGGCACAGAATGGCAGCCCGGTGAACTTTCTGCTACCCGGCATCCTGGCGCTGGCAATTATCGCAGCGGGAATGGTGAATCTGGGTATAGCGACTGCGTATGAACGTTACTATGGGGTATTGAAGCGGTTGGGCAGTTCTCCGTTATCCCGTAGCGGTCTTATCATCGCCAAGGTGATCTCTATTTTGATTCTGGAAGTTATACAGGTGCTGTTGCTGGTCGGTGTCGCTATTGCGTTCTACAAATGGCAGCCCACAGGATCGGCTTTGTTGGCGTTGGCAATTATCGCGTTGGGAACCGTGACCTTTGCCTCGTTGGGTCTGGCAATGGCAGGAGCGCTGCGGGCCGAACTCACACTGGCAGGAGCGAACGCGCTCTTCCTGATCTTTCTGCTGATCGGTGACGGCATCTTGCCATTAGAGCATCTTCCGGCTCCACTGGCTGCACTGGCACAGATACTCCCGGCAGCGGCACTCACACAGTCATTGCGAGCGGCGATGACGAGTGGTGCGGCATTCCCCACGTATCCACTGATCGTATTGCTGGTATGGGCTGCGCTGATTTTATTGGTGGCGATACGAACGTTTAAATGGGAGTAATTTCCCCGTAGCGGCATGCCTTGCGTGTGCCGAGCGTCGCGTTTTATCAGGGCGTAGGCTAATACCACGTTCACGCCCGGCACACGCAAGGCATGCCGCTACGGGTCTCATCAACGGCTGGGCTTCCACACCCACTGATTTGGGCAAGTGTAATCGAGGACGGCAATTCTGCCTGTGCCAAATGAGGCGATGATGACCTGGGGTACAATCGAAGCCTGAAGATGATTTTGCAGGTCGGGCAGCAGCA
>WNFY01002865.1_pt1 | contig 35795 bp, 28 predicted proteins | sample 5400091 | NCBI WGS metagenome assembly WNFY01 (sample SAMN13153364, study PRJNA577476) | soil metagenome | isolation source: 60 cm soil or saprolite under grassland replicate 1 | place: USA:California | collected 2016-06-15 | reverse complement strand
GCCCTCGCACAGTGTCACCCGAACGTGAGCACCGATCACCCGGTGGGCAGCGAGGCAACCCACGTCACGATCACCCTCACCCTCACCTGCCAGGGCGAGGTCTACGACCAGCAGGCGGTCGAGCAGCTTGCCAGTGCCGCTTTGAGCGCGCAGGCCCGTACGACCCTGGGCACCGGCTACAGCATGCAGGGTCCCATCACGACCAGCATCACCCAGGTCGCCACCACCGAGGCAGCCCACGGGACCCTCTCGCTGCTGGTGAGTGCACAGGGAACCTGGGCCTATCAGTTCAGCGCCGCCCAGATCAGCCAGTTGAGCAGGCAGATCGCGGGACTGCCCCGGCAAGAAGCCGTGTCCCTGCTCAAGCACGACGCCCATATCCAGGCAGTGAGCATCACCCAGACCTGGAACGCGAACACATTGCCCACCGACCCGACCCATATCCAGGTCATGGTGTTGGGCGACGTGGGTGGGTAGGGGAACGAAAAAAGGAGGCAGCACCGGGATGATCTTTTAGAAGAAAGCAGAAGCAAGCAGAAAGGAAAACACACAACGACATGACAGAGCGCCGACATACCCGCAGAGGGCAGGGCACCACGACCACCACGCTCACCAGAGCCGTGACCCACATCCGGCTCAGTGAGACCAATACCTGCAAACTGGCCGCCCTTGATGCCCTGGCTCCGGTCTATCAGGCGCTCTGTCAAGAGTACATCACCTACTTTTGCACCGAAGGAACCCCCGATAAATTTCACGCGCCCCTCTTTGCCACCCCGCTCTCTGAACGCTGGCACCGGGTCGCGATCCAACAGGCAGCAGGCATCGCCCGCGCGTGGCGAACCAATCGGGAACAGGCGTATCGAAGCTATCTGGAAGCGGTCGAGGACTCCCTGGAAACAGAGAGGACGACACCATCCGATCCCAAACGCAAAGAGCCAGAGTGGAAGGAGTGGACCACCCCCATGTTACGGCAAACCTGTATCCAGGCCAACGCCAATGTTGCCGTTCTGGAAGTCTCCAACGACTCCACCTTTGACTACTGGCTCAGGATCAGTACTCTGGAGAAGCGCCAGCCCATTCGTGTTCCGGTCAAGCTGGCAGGCTACCATCGTGCAGTGCTGGCAGGCAAAAGCATCAACAGCAGCGTCACCTTGAACCGGCGCGCCGATGGCTGGTGGCTCACTCTCTCCTACGAAGAAAAGATCGCCGTCCAGACTGAGCCAGATGCCCCGGTGATCGGCCTCGACGTCGGCATCGCCAACCTGGTGACCAGCAGCGACGGGAAGCACTACGGTACCTTTCACGGCAAACTGCGCGAGCGACAGAAGCGAGATCGAGAGAAGCGCCGTCGCAAGGCCAAGCTGAGAGCGTGCCTCAAAAAGAAGGGCGTGGAGAAGCTGCCTTCGACCAGCAGCAAGAGCGGGCAACGACTCAGGCGCCACGTGCGTCAGGAGATCAATCGTGCGGTCAATGTGTGTCTGGATGAGCACCCTGATGCCCAGATCGTCTATGAACACCTGTCAGTGGCCTCGATGAAGTTCAAGGCGCGCGCGATGAATGCCTTTTTGCGCGCATCCAATCTGGCACGCATTCCAGAAAAGATTGCCTGGGAGTCGGCGAAGCGGGGAATGAGCGCCACTAGTGTCAAGAGCGCGTACTCCTCTCAGGAGTGCAGTGTGTGTCATTACCCTGATCGTGCCAATCGCCCCGACCAGCAAACGTTTTGCTGTCGAGCTTGCGGTCACACGGCACACGCCGACAGCAACGCCTCGCAAAATATCGCGTCCCGGTTGGGTGATCTGGAATTATGCGCTTGCCAGAACCGGCAGGAAGTTAAAGCATTGCTTATGAGGAGACATGAGCAGTGGAAGCAAACCTTTGGGCTGTCCGTAGTACAGCCCGCCGTCCAGTTGGGTTAGTGGGACTCCCACCCGCTTCAACGGACGTAGCTTAACGCAGAAAATCTGGGCATGGAATAGTTGTCCATATTTTTTGCAACTATATCACCGCTGGCGTCCGTCGTAAGCAGAGGGGTGTGAAACGTCAATAGTTCCCCAGAAGTCCAGGACAATCGCATCTAAATTTTCAAGCGGCTTGTAAGGCGCATTTATACAGCAGAGCTTTAAATGGCGGTTTGCCATGACACAGCCTGTAGAGCCAGCTCCAAAAATTAGATGCGATTGCCTTCCCCAGAAGTCCCATACATTTGCCTGAGAGTCAAAACAGGTGTTATTATTGCTCTGAGTGCAATCCTCACCGAAGAACAGTAAGAGCCATGTTACAAAGGCTGAAGACTCAATGGGCAAAAAAATACTATTTCTGCTCACGCTTGGGGCGGTAACTGTCTTCTCCGTTCTATACATCGTGGGTGGAATGCAGATCTACTCGCGCTATCAGCAAAGTAGCCTGGCTAATGAAGAGTACTGTGGCGGCCAGTCGCCGGTACGTATCTGCGTTCGTTCGCCGCAGGCGCTTTTTAGTGCGTTTTATCCCTCATATGTTGCGACTCATACACCACTTTTTACAGTGATGTATAGTAGTAGTAGCCCTAAGACACTGCTCATCAGCGTGACAATCAATAAGTTTAGTCAGGTGCAGACGCAAACAGTGAACACTGCCACTGGCATGCGGAATGCATCATTCGTGCCATCGCTACTGGCGCGGGCCCTCCCTACTCTCACCCAGGAGGAGAATACCTCGTTACACGTGCAGGTGAGAGATAGTAAGGGACAGATCTATTACGTCAACGATATTCCTTTATTGTTGCATTCTCGCTGGTTAATGCAATGGATACCGGCCAATCGCTTGCAGATCGCTGCCTGGGTGACGCCTGATGATCCGTCGATCGCCGCCCTGGTGACGCGTGCCTCTACGCACCTGGCAGATCAGCAGCCGCCTGTTCCCCAGGGGATGATCGGGTACAGAGACGCGACTCCTCAACAGGTCATTGACCAGGTTGATGCGATCTATGATGCTTTGCGCCTGGACTACCATATACGCTATGTCCAGGCAGGTGTGCCTTATAACGCCAGTGGGGGCAGCAGCGCAGCGCTACAAAACATCAAGCTGCCAGCCGAGGTGCTGCAACAACGCAGCGGCATGTGCGTGGAGTTGACAACCCTGATGGCATCTGCCGTGGCGCGCATTGGTCTGAATCCTGAGATCGTAATTATCCCAGGTCATGCTTTCCTCGGAGTCGCACTCAATCAGGACGACACGCAGTTTGCTTATTGGGATGCTGTAGATGTAAACAACAATGTTGCCGCAGATTCTTCCAACGTAGCAGCCGATAATCTGTATGGGAAAAATTTGCAGCAACGAACGATTCTAGATATCATTATGGTGAGCGATGCCCGCAATGCGCTCATCGGCCCGATGTTATAGCGCGATTGGAGGAAGACGACGAGCACAGCAGATTTTCCGACCTGGTTTAACGCAGGCTGTTACAGTGGCCTGGCCTGCTGTATGCTGGCTATCGCCGTCAATGCGTTGTTTACCAGTCTGCGTCGAAGGGGGACGACACGGCAGCTTGCTGGCGCGCTGCTCGTCTGCGTCATATCCGCTCTGTTGTTGCTTCTGGCGCTGGTCTGGTACAATCTGCGTTTTGCCGCGAAGCAGGGACAACTAGCGGGTGCGGAGGTCGAACTGGCGCTGGTCTATGTCGCGCTGTGGAGTTGGGTCATACCATCAGGCGTAACCATAGCCTACTGCCTCTTCACCGCTCCTCACAATACGAACACTGCCCTGCACATTCCGCGGCAGAAGTCCGCCGCAGAGACCGTCTCGCTGCTAGATCCGCCCCGCTATCGCGCAGGCGTTGCGGCGCCATTTGTCTTTAACGAAGAGACGCCGTGGGGCTGGTTGGAGTATCGCAGCGGGAATTTTCATGGGCAACGTCTCGCGCTCAAGGGCCGGGCGTGCCTGACGGATTGCGGCAGCCTCAATGGCGTGATGTTGAACGGCAGGCGAGCACACGGTACGGTTCTACTGGCTGCGAACGATATCATTCAGATCGGCGAACAAAGTTTTTGTTTTATTCCATCCGACGAGCAGGCTGTCTCTTTAGGACTTAGCGACCCGCTTGCTCATCACAAATGGCGCTCCTCGCAGGACTTGCTGACCGGCCAGGGCGCAGCTATTGTCGCTCGTACCGAAATGCCTTCTGTGCTCGTGCCTTCAGACGAGACTACCGAACTGGACTACAAGACGCCGCGACCAGCGTCAACAAATCAGGGCGGAGCATTGCGTATTCGTGACGGTGAACTGGCCGGTCAGTGCTTCCCGCTAGATCGCGCCATCGTCAGCGTGGGGCGCGACCAGGAGTGTGATGTTGTGATTAACGATGCCTCGATCTCGCGCAAACATGTGCAATTCTTGCGTCAACTCGACGGAGATTATGTACAGGATCTTGGCAGTCGCAACGGCACGCAGGTCAACGACGAGCCGCTGCTCAATCCGAAGCTTCTGCATGCAGGTGATGTTGTACTGATTGGCAACATTCACCTCGAATACAGCGCAATGCTCGAAGTGCGCCCTATTCCTGCTAAGCAAGCTATCACGCCACATCCTCCTTCTTCTGGACTACTCGGCGGCCCTACGCCATTAAAGCTACCAAGCAGACAAATACCTCAGCGTTAGGAAGGTACGAAAAAGATAAATTAATGGCGATCAAAGGTAATGCTTTTTTGGGACGTATGTGTTACAATGACTATGTGGTTAGGGAAAGTGTATCCCACCTGGTAAGTAATCTGTGAAGCCTCGGTTTCGTTCCGCCCCCGGACTCCAGGATTTGACTACCTGATAACCACCAGGAGATATTTTCCTCTCTTCAATAGAGTCACAAGAGATATTTCTTGCTTGAGATCGCACCTGAAGCTATTGTGTAAGCGGAACGAAGATACAAGAAGGGGAAATACCACCCATGATGTCCAACGAGGGCTACCGTGATCGCATCCTTACCTGTCGTGATTGCGGAAACGACTTCACGTTCAGTGCTGGAGAACAGGAATTTTACGCCAGCAAAGGATTAACCAATACTCCCGGTCGGTGCCCGAGCTGCCGTGCCGCGCGTAGAGGTGGGCAGTCAACCAGCTCATCACGCGCCCCGCGTGGTGAACAGTACGACGCAATCTGTGCAAATTGCGGCCAACCAACCTCCGTACCTTTTATTCCTCGCGAAGATCGTCCAGTCTATTGCAGTGATTGCTTCCAGGCCCAGCGCGCCTCGCGTCCACGTCGTGATGACACGCGCAGTTATAGTGGTAGTAGCTATGGTGGCAGCCGGGGCCGTGACCGTCGTGATGGTGGCCGTGACCGCCGCGATAGTCGCTGGTAGCAACGTCATCTCCAAAAGAACACACAAGAGCATCCTGTATCCCCGTATGGATACGGGATGTTTACTATTTGCAGCGGAGGAACGGGGCGGGAAGCTGAGTGTACCGCCTATACATGTGTTATACTGTGGCAGTGTCGCTTATATCCTCAACATGGAGGTTTTTTACTATGACAGGTACCCCAGAAGGTCATTGGCCACACTACTCTTTTATTGTGCCGCAGACCTATACCAGGGCCAGAGTGCGCCTCGTTGGCCTGGGGAACTATGCCCCGAAGGGCACCATCACGAACGAGTTCTTCGCCTATATTTCGACCCGTCTGGGCGACCCAAGGACTGCTGGGGATCTGGAGCGCGTGACCGGGCTGACGACGCGTTATGTTCGCGAGAGTACGCTGGCCCTCTGTCGCAGGGTAGTCGGTGAGGAGGCGCCAGGGCTGATCGCTGATCCTGACGCTGATCCTGACGAGTCCCTGGTGGACATGGCGGTGATCGCGGCCCGGCGCGCGATCGCCAGCTCCGGCTACAATGTCTCGGACATAGACGCAGTTATTGGCGCCTCTTCCTCCGATAACGACGCTTTTCCCACGATTGCCGGCTGGGTACAGATGCGGCTGGGGCTGCCACCCATACGCGCGACTATGCTCAGGGGTGCCTGTGCCTGTCAGACCGAAGCGTTTCAAATCTGTAGCGAGATTCTCACCGCCAGATCGGCGAAGCTGGTGCTGCTGGTGGCCGCCGAGGGTCTGCTCCCCAATATTATGAATGTGCTGGATTGGAAGATCAGCTCGCTCTTTGGCGAGGGAGCCGCTGCGTTCCTCCTGGAGTTAAGCGACGACGATGATATGACGTATATCATCAACGGTTCCGATGCGAGCAAGTCGGCCTCGCTGTTATACCAGACGCCGCTGCGCAAAGATGTCATCGAGATGGCGGAGATCGACATCAAGATGCAGCAGTTGTACAGGGAAGGCAAGGGGAAAGAACTCAATCAGTTGCTCACGCAGTACCTGGTTGGGTATACGAGGATGAACGGGAAAGAGGTCTTTCGTGAGGCACCACGCGCGATGGCCGAGTGCGTGGATGTGCTGTGCCGTCACGCGAATGTGTCGCCCGATAAACTGGCGCATATCGTGCCGCATCAGGCCAATTCGCGCATCACGCGCCGCATGGGCGAACTGCTGATGCATGATTTCGGCTGGCCCGCCTCGACCATGGGGAAGCTGGTCGACAACTTCCGCAATTACGGCAACCTTTCCAATGCCAGTATCGCGACGGCGCTCGTCGAGGCGCTGCGCCAGAATCGACTGCAAGATGGCGAATGGATATCGCTGCCCGCCGTCGGTGGTGGCCTGAATTATGGTTGCTGGCTGCTGCGTTACCATGCCTTCAAGAATCCGGACGCCTTCCTGCAGCCCGCGTAAAAAATACTTCTTGTTGTGGGTGGCGAGGTGGCGACTCAGGCCGCCACCTCGCCACCCACAACAAGAAGTACGTGAGCCGCGACGCGGCGATGAGTCAGCAACAGGGAGCTGAACAGTTACCAAGACAACTGATGTTATTGAAGAACTAAGCCACACTCTCCTCTTGTGGTAGCTGCGAGAACTGTTCATTATACAGGCGAGCATACAGCCCATCCAGTTCCAGCAGCTCCTGATGCGTCCCGCGCTCCACGATCTCGCCCTTATCCACAACCAGGATCACATCGGCGGCAAGGATGGTCGAGAGCCGATGCGCGATTGCCAGCGTCGTGCGACCCTGCATCAGCGGCTCCAGAGCGGCCTGGATCAGGCGTTCGGAGTGCGTATCGAGCGCGCTGGTAGCCTCGTCCAGGATCAGAATGCGTGGATTCTTGAGGATCACGCGCGCGATCGCGATGCGCTGTTTCTCGCCTCCGGAGAGCTTATAACCGCGCTCACCAACGATCGTATCGTAGCCATTCTCCAGATCCAGAATGCGTTCGTGGATGGCGGCGGCCTTCGCGGCAGCGATCATCTCCTCCTCGGTTGCATCCTGGCGCGCGTAGAGCAGGTTTTCGCGGATCGACGCGTGGAACAGGTAGGTCTCCTGCGTCACCATACCGACCATCTGGCCGAGCGAGCTAAGCTTCATATCCTTAACATTATATCTATCGATCTCAATGGCACCGCTATCGGCCTCGTACAGGCGAGGGATCAGGTACGTAATCGTCGTCTTGCCGGCACCGCTCGGCCCAACCAGCGCCGCCAGTTGTCCGGGCTTGATATCGAACGAGATATGACTCAACGTCGAATGATCCACCGGCTCCTCGCCCATTGTAGGAACGGCGGCAGGCACCGGGGACTGTTTGCCATCTGGGTTTTCGAAACCGCTTGGCAGTTTGAGATCATCGCGCTTATAGGTAAAGGAGACATCCTTAAAAGAGATCTCGCCCTTCACATCATCGGGTTTGAGATCGAGAGCATCGGGCTTATCCTTAATATCGACCGGAATATCCAGGTACTCAAAAATGCGGTCGAACAGCGCCAGGGCGCCCTGTATATCCACCTGCACCTGCAACAACTGGCCGATAGGGAAGAAGATCCTACTCTGCAGCGTCGTAAAGGCAACGATCGTACCGAACGTCATCCCCACCCCGAAGATGCTCTGGTGATTGATAATCTGCAAACCAGCGACCAGGTAAACGATAGCCGGCATCACCGAGAAGAAGGTACCGATGAACATAAAGAACCAGCGACCAATCATCTGCTGGCGGATTTCCAGGTTCGTAAGGTTCTGATTTTCATTCTCGAACTGCGTCTGCGCGTACTTCTGGCGTCCGAAGGTCTTAATCAGCAGGATGCCGCTCACCGAGAGCGTCTCCTGCATCATCGCCGTAAGGGAGGCCAGACTCTTCTGCGTCTCTTTGCTGGTCACGCGGCGCACATTGCCGACCTTGTACGTGAACCAGAGGAAGAGCGGGAGCAGACCGAGCGAGATAAGCGTCAGTAGAGGACTGAGGATAAGCATAGCAATGATCGTACTCAGCACCGTCGCCACATTGGCCACAATACTCGTAGCTGTATTCGTCACCACCCCCTGCACGCCGCCTACATCGTTAGAGAGACGCGACTGAATCTCACCGGTGCGCGTCGCGGTAAAGAAGCGCAGCGACATATTCTGCAAGTGCTGGTAGAGCTTATTGCGGAAGTCGCGCATCACATTCTGACCGATCACATTATTGAGGAAAGACTGGTAGACCCCGATCAGACCAGAGACGATGGGGGTGACAAACATAATAACCACATAAAGAATGAGGCGAGAAGTATTATGCGCACCAATGGCATCATCAAAAATGCGCTGGATCAAGAGCGGATTCACCAACCCCAGACCGCTCGTCAATGCAATAGTGATCAAGACCAGAATAACCTGGAACAGATACGGCTTAAATGCTACCGCGACACGTCTCAGCGTGCGCGCATCGGTCTTGCGACCACGGTTTTTTTGTTCTTCGAGATAGGCGGACATGCCCCCGCCCATTCCATGAAATCCCATACACAAGGGCTCCTAACTTTTGTTGAAAGTATACATTTTGCTAAGTGTAACACACGATTACGATATATCGCAATGGATTTTAAGAAAAACGTATAGAGGTAATTGTATGTTTACCTATTAAGAACAATTTTTCTTGCCATTTACATCCCTATAACTCTTGAGTAGGGATGGGGCTTGCCCCCATCCGGCTCGACAAGCGCAATCAGGCCACGGAACGGAGGATTCGGGGACCAGGATGGAGGCAAGCCCCATCCCTACTCAAGCAAGTATAAAGAGAAAAGAGGTGAAGGACATCGGTCAAGAGTACGGTTCAGAACCTGTAGATTTTGCCAGGCAGAGGCGCTGCAAAAGGCCAGCCAGGAGCGCCCCGCGCTGTGGTATAGAGTCGACGTGAAGGAACTCGCGATTGAGATTGTGCATGCCGCCACCGATAGGGCCGAGGCTATCGAGCGTGGGCAGACCCATCTCCATGAGCAGATTAGCATCGGAGAGGCCGCCCTTGCGCTCCGGCGTGATATGCATGCCCAGCGCCTCGCCCTCCGCCTGTGCCATCGACATCAGGTACATAATGCCTGGCGTTGGCTCGTAGGGATGTCGCCCGTTGGGGAGGAGCGTCAGGTGCGCATATGTATCTGGAACATTGCTGCCTGCTGCGAGCTGTTTCAGGGCCGTCGCGGCCTGTTGGAGACCCTTCTCGGAAAAGGAGCGCACCGAGATGTAGCAGCGTGCTATATCCGGCACAACGTTCAGTGGCTCCGTGCTGCTAATGCGCGTCACATTAAAAGTAACGCCTGGAAACAGCGCGTTCAGGTTATGGATAGCGATCATCTTATGGGCCAGTTCGATAACGGCGGAGCGTCCCTTGAATGGTTCAGCGCCCGAATGAGCCGCCACGCCCTGTACGGTTAGAAGGTACTTATCGGAGCCCTTGCGCGCGTGGGTCAAAATCTCCACCGAGCGTGACGACTCCAGCGCCAGGCCGAAATCGAATTGGGGAGCCAGTTCGCGCAACAGTGGCGAACTGCCCACAGAACTCACTTCTTCATCGTTATTAAAGACCACGCACAGCTCATCGTAGAAGTCGAAGCCCTCCTCCACGAGGGCGCGCAGGGCGTAGATACACATCATCACCCCGGACTTCATATCGATCACGCCCGGACCGTAAGCGATGCCGTCGCGAATGGTAAAGGGTTGTATCTCAGCCGAACCGCGCTCGTAGACGGTATCCACGTGCCCGACGAGCAAGATGCGTGCATAACCGATCCCTCTACGCCTTGCCACAAGATTATTGCCAAAGCCCTCCGACGGGTGCAGGGTCACAGTAAAACCGATCTCATCCAGCCACTGCGCCGCGTACTCTATAATGCGGTTCACACCCGCGACCTGGCCTGAGCCAGAATCAATATTCACCAGCGTCTCCAGGCGCGCGAGCAGTTCGTCCTGATAGGACTGTAAGCGTAATACGTAGTCCTGGGCATAGGTTGTAGCAGGATAGGACTTTTGTGGCATGAGCGAGTATCCTTTGGCGTAACGAAAACGGTGTTTGTCTTTGTATTGTACCATACAGAGGCCTACCCCATTTTTTTTGCTGAGCTCTGTCAACCAGGAAAGGTTTGCAGGATAACTCATGCCGCATCGGCCATCGGAACTTTGAGCCTATTGACTACGCAACACGCTTTTTTGCATCGCCAGAGAAAGTACGGCGCAGGCGCTTGTAGGCCGTGCTCAGCAGCGATGCCTGTTTGTTGCGCTCAACTATATCCAGCGGGCGTGGGCGTCGATAATCGCGTAGATTGATGCCCATCTTCAAAAAGACGGATTGGAGCAGACCCGTCTCTTCGACGAAATCTGCATATTTTGCCAGATCAATCAGAATGGCCCGGCGCTGCATCGGTGGAAACCCATCGATGATGCATGCCAGTTCCATAAACAGATCTTCTGACATAAGCTGTTCAAGCGCAAGTTCCGAGAAATCAGTAGTATCGAGAGACTCTTCATACTCAAGTGGAGTAGAGAGTGTCGTCAGGTGAACAAGTCTGCGCTGTCGTCTCCGTAGATCGCGCAGGCAATTGCGGGCAACCGTCAAGCTAAAGTGCTCCACCGACTCGATCGTATGAGTATCCCCGCCAACCACGGGACGGAGGTAGTGTAGAATACGGATAGAGGTTTCTTGCAGGATATCATCGACAATCTCCTGCTCCTGACCACGCCAGACAGGTAAGGGCTCCGTATAGATCCAGGAAAGCACATACGGTTTGAGCCAGTTCTGCAGTTCGCTCCAAAACAGATTACACTGAATTTGATCACCACCGGAACAACGATCGCAAGAGTGCAAAGACAGTCGATGGGTCGTCATGGGTACTGCCTCCAGTTCCTGGTATATTCAGGATGTAGAAGGATGTGCTACACGATGCTCTCCGCTGCGGTCTCTACAAAGCTGTATGTATTCTCAGTTTTTCTTCAGTGTGAGAGAAAAGCTAAGGGTGATTGCAGGTTAACTCTTAATAAGATGAGCTCTTACTAAGCATATGTTACCTTGTCAGGTGCATAATTGCAAGGATTTCTCTGAAGATACAGCATCTTCTAAGGAAAATCGATAAATACTTATTAGAAAACATGCTAGTAAATCTTTCCTAAATGAGAGGAAAACGTAGGAAAACTCTTGAACATTGTGATATTTATGATATCATAGATAGAGGCATAGAAAATCTTTTATTGCCTCTCTATTTTAGAGGAAAGATGAGAATGGACGCGCGTAATCCGCAGAGAATACAACAATATCTCGAAGATGAAGCGTTGCAGCGTCGTGTGCAGCAGAATATCCAACGCAGCCGTGAAGATCTCGCGGTAACCATTGGACGCGCCTCCGAACTTTCCGGTTTCAGCATCAGTCAACTGCGCGATCTGGAAAAAAAAGGGCTGCTGAAGCCCATTCGCCCCGAGCTTGCGGATGCGAAGAGCGCAACCGGGCAGCGCCAGTATCCTATTGCCGAGCTGGAGAAGCTTGCCGTTATTCGCGAATTGACTAATGCAGGCATTCTTTCAAGCGCGATTCCACCAAACATCGGTAAAATATGGGCGGCGCTGCAACGTTCGCGCTCGCCCATGGGCGTCGAGAGCACTGGCGACGCGTCGGCTCCGTCAGCAAGTAGCAAGTTTCTTTCAATCAATCAGCGTGTAGACGTTGCCTATTTAGACAGCTTCTCCTGGCGTTTCTACGCCTCGCATGCCTTGCAGATGGCGCTCATGCTGGTGTCAGAAGACGTGCCGGGCACCTACTCCGGCCTGATTTTGCCTGTGAAGGAGTGGCGCTTCGAAGGCTTTATGCCCAATTCGACGAATCTATCAGAAGTGGGTGAAAGCCTTGTGGGCTGGTTGGGTCAGACGCGTTCGTTCTGCACCTTGCTTACAGCGGCGCCGGCCCTGGATTACCCCAGCGACTTTCATATAGTGCAGCTCCATATAGACGGTGATGTGCAGACAACAGAGCCGGAGAATCGCACATTGGTACTGGTACAGCGCGATGAGGCGAAAAAACTCAACCTTGTGGCGGATGCGGTAGAGGTTGCGCGGCGCCTCCTCAAGCCATTGTACGAGGATAAAGATAATTGGCGCAGATACTTTGGCGAAGGCATGCAAGATCTGCTCAACCCTGGCATAGATTTCACGCCCAGAGTTCCCGATAAAGTGCTGACCAGCCTGGCGGATATGGTCATACGCCTGGGAGGAAAAGACGCTGACGGAGAAGACCGCTGGCGCTTCAGTTACATCCTGCTGCCGGGAAATCGGCAATTGCCATTGCAACAGCAGAGCCTTGTCATACGTGCAACAAGCCAGAACATTGCCTATAATGTAGGTAGTAGGGAACTTGCGCCAGAGCGCTATCGGACCAGTTTAAGTATCCGCGCCTTTCAGAGCAGCTCTATCATCTATCGCCAGGACCTGTCGCAGGTAGATGTCACCCCTGAGTTTAGAGAGACCGAAGGACCCGTACGCTCCAATATCGCGATTCCCATCGGGGGCGAGACTGAAGAACCGCTGGGTGCCCTCTACGTCGCATCATACAAAACCGCTGCCTTCTCTCAGACAGATTTTCGCCTTCTCAGAATCATGGCGAGAATGATCGAAGAGCTGCTTCGCAACTATGTAGCGCGCAGGCAGCTCGCGAGGGGACTGTCTGAGTTGATAAAGAAGCCTGGCAGCATAGATACCTCTTTCAAAGATCTGGGATCTGAAAATGATTTTATCGACGATATAGAGAAACTCCTGAAAAGGATACAGGAGAGGACGCTTGTTCCCGAAGATGCGGCACTCGATACGAACGCGGCAGCCATATCCGGGCAGATCTCGTTTATCGCCATCGATATAGACAACCAGGATCGCGTCGTGCGCGATTATGGTGAACTGGTGCTGCGCAACCTGCAACGAACGATCGGACAACGTATTCGTGATCTGTTACCCGCGCTCTTTTCCCGCTACCTTGATTGTAAACCCTACTATATTTACGCTGGTCGATTTTACCTCTTCTTACATGGCTTCTCATTGGAGGAGACGAAGAGGAATGCGCTGCGACTGAAAAAGGCCCTCGAAGGCAACGTCGCCATCAAGCGGGCTGATCCATTGGGAGGCACGCATGTTATCCCTGATGTCAGCTTGCACCTGGCTGTAACGTGGTATTCTTACGAGAAAATACAGGAATTTCTCGTGATGAAACAGTACCAAACCATCGCCGATGTGAGCTCGATAATGTATCGGAGCCTGGATTCTGTCCTTAAGTTGGGCATGGATGAGGGCGGCAACGTAGTCTACGTGTGGGATATGGAAACCAGGTCCTTCACTACCTATCAGCAGGATTAGGTAAGAGAATACCTGGGTAGGAACACACTTAGGGGTAGTGGGTTTCTACTCAATTGTTGGTTATTTTTATTTTTGGGGGGAGTACTGTAATGTTGGTTAAATTGCTTGTTTTAGGTAGACCCGGAAGTGGAAAAACTACAGCTTTTCGTCGCATAAACACATTCATGAAGGACAGGGAGTGGTCCGTTACCAGAATAAGAGACTACGAGATATTGCAACGCATGTTCAGACACGACACCGAGAAGAAGAAATTTCGCCTTGCAGATCATGGTGGTTTCGATGTCGTGGATTTCTCCGTACTTGATAGTGCTCTTGTCGAGGTGGAGAACCAGGTACGATCGCATATGCCAGCTATGAAGGAAAATGAGCTGGTTATCATTGAATTTGCCCGCTCTGATTATAAGACAGGGTTAGAGCCATTCAGTTCTGAATTTCTACAAAATGCGCATATCTTATTTATAGATGCTGATGTCGAGACATGCGTACAGCGTATACACCGGAGAGTGACAGATCATTTAGCAGTAGATAATCATTTTGTCTCTGATCATATACTGAGAGGCTATTATGGCAATGATAATAGACCTTACATGAGATATCTTGCTGGATTAAGCGCTGAAGCTTGTAAGAAAGGGGATGGTACAGGAGGCATTGTTCAGTGCGTTGAGAATACAGGCTCTCTCGACGCTTTCTATGCCGCGATCGATGATTTTATCGCTGTTGTGTTGGCGCGAGTGCTACACCTGAACCCTCCTCCTCAATCTCTTATAAGCAACGCACAGATTGGCCGCGTGGAGACTTCGCGTTGCGGGTTCGGAGGGCAGGGGACCGCTGTAGTCGCGCAACTGGATACCCTCGCAGGAGAGGGCCTGCTCCAGGAATGTGGGCGGATCGTTGAAGTCGGAGGTGTTGGCCAGGTCCGTCAGCAGGGCTGTGCGCTGCTGGTCGGGGAAGCTTGCTACGATGTGGGCAGCCGCGACGATGGCGGACTTGACCATCAGGTGATCAAGAGCGATCTCTGAAGGATCGATCAGGTCGTGCGTCGTGACATATGTTTCTGCGCTATCAGTGCTTTGAGAGGGGCGCACGAGATACTGATCTTTGCGGCGGCGGTCCCGAAAGTAGTTCTGTGCGATGACCTTGCTTAACGATTTGAGCGAGACAATCGGTTGAACTTCGCCACGCCTGGCACGCTGTCTGTACTTGAGTGTGCGTAGGATAGCTTCCTGAACGATATCTTCCGAGACCTCTTTCTGCTGTCCACACCAGCACGTCACATTTGCATAGGCAACCCACTTTTCAACTACAGCTAAGAGCCAGGCGTAGAGATCGTTCCAGATCTGTTCGTCGTCGTATCTGTCCTCAGCGCGGATATGAGCGGTCATTAACATGCGAAAGGCCTCCGGGCAACCTTTTGAGTTAGTGCGTACTGTGTAAAATGCTGTCACCTATGGTAGCCGCTCACATGTCTCTGCTACCACATGCCTGAACTTTTCTGAGAATGAAAGAAAATGCCTTAAGAAACTTCACAAAACAAGAAATAAATCTTGTATACTATGAACAATAGTACCTAACGAACAGAACTTTGTCAACACAACTGAGGGGAAAATTTGTCAAAAAGCTGCGTTTCATGAAATTGTGTATGGTAAAGACAGATCTTTATTAACAATCATGACAGAAATGTCTACAATCTCAGAGGTTTCTGATGGAGGCGGAGATGTACGAGCGAAGTTTGCAAAGCATTAGAGAACATCTTCAGAAAGAGGACGCCCAGGGACGCATCTTGCAGAATATTCAGAGAGGGCGCGCCGAGGCAACCGTGACGATCAGTCGAGCAGCTGAGTTGTTCGAGTTCACAGAGAATAAGTTGCGTGATTGGGAGAAATATGGTTTCCTCAACCCATTGCGCCCGGTTGGGTCTATGGGGAGACGTTTGTACACGCTGCGTGAACTGGATAAACTGGCGATTATTCGTGAACTGATCGATGCAGGTTACGCGCCCAGCGATATTCCGCCCGATATCGACCAGCTATGGCAATCTCTCAGTTTTCCTGAACAGGTGTTACGAAACTCTGAGCGTGAGCGCTCGACAATCATCCAGTATGATAGCATGGATGGCTTTCCGATCAACCTGCGCATAGAGAGGGCACGACAGGAAGCCGCGTGGCGCTACTTTGCCTCGCGCGCCTTGCGTCTATCATTGTTACTAGTTAGCGAAGACAGACCCAACACCGCCGCCGGCCTGTTATTGCCGCTTGACATAGGGATGACGAAGCCTGCTTTAAAGCGCGCAGAGGATATCTCAATGCTTGGCGAGACACTGGTTGGCTGGCTTGACCAGGCGCACTCCTCCTACACATTTTTGACCACTACCCCTTCATTTGAGTATAGTACTGATTACCGTGTACACGCATTACAGACGATGAAGTCTGGTGTAGTGCAGGACGCGCTTCCGCAGGACCCGACATTGATTGTGGTACCGAGAGAGACCCGGCAACTGACGCTGGGAAGCGATGTTGTCGAGACGATTCGCACGCTTTTACAACCGCTCTATGAGGAGAGCGCGAGCGTCAAGCAGTGCTTTGGACATGGCATGCATGATCTGTTGGAACCGGCAACAGATCTAGGAAGCAGCGCGATGCACGAAGATGGCATACTGAATGGCCTGGCCGAGATAGTCGTACGCCTGGGAGGGTTGACGACGGAAGGGCATGAGCGCTGGCGTTTCTGCTGTATCCTCTTGCCCAACCATCCTACATCAATTCTACCACTGCAGCAGCGCAGTCTGGTGGTAAGGGCGCAGAGCAAACACTCACCTCACCAGATCGGTAGTACAATGGTCGCTCCGCAGTCACCAGTCATCGGACTGTGTTTGAGTGCCTTCCAGAGTGGACACATCATCTACCTGCCCGATGTCTCGCATGTAGACGCGACGATCGCTGCTCGTAAGGCGGAAGAACCTGTTAGATCAGCGATAGCAATTCCTGTGGAGAACGTAGATAACGTCTCAATCGGCGTCATCTATGCCGTCTCGGAGTACCCTGACGCCTTCGCGAAAAATGAGCAGCGGGTAATGCGTATGGTCGGAAAGATGGTGGGAGAACTGCTCGAAACGTATCAGCTACGCCTGGAAGCAGTTGGAAGATTGAGGGATTTGATAGCATATCCCGAACATGTGGACATGCTTTTTAAAGAATTCCTATCAGAGAATGAATTTATACGAGATATTGAAGCCCTGCTTCTGGAGGGACAGTCGAGAGAAGACGAGCTGAAAGAAGTAGTTTCTTTTATCGCAGTTGACATCGATAATCAGAGTAGCATCGCCAATAAATATGGCGATCGTATGGCGGGGGAGCTGGCAAGATTGGTCGGATTACGTATTCATGGACAGTTGCGAGCGCTTAAGGATAATGCAGCCTACGAGCTTTATCATATCAACGCGGACAGGTATTACATTATCCTGAAAGGGCTGGGTCTCGAACAGGCGCGCTCAAAGGGGGAACAGCTCAGACAGGCGCTTGCAGGCTCCTATCAGATAGATCCAATGCGCGATCCCGCCGGGCAGCCAGCTCTACCAGAGAATATGTTGAGCTTCACAAATATCAGTGCGCGGCTGGGGGTGGCATGCTACTTCTACTGGAAGCTAAAAGAAGTGCTCCTGCGCTTCGCTCCCGAGACTGCGGTGGTCGAGTTCCGCATGCAGATAATCGGTTTCCTGGAAGAGGAGCTTAACCTGGGCAAGCGCGAAGGCGGCAACGTAGTGATGAGTTGGGACCCGAAGACTCGAGGGTTTGTACGCCTCGCTCCTGAAAAATGAAAATTGACGGTTGTCAATAGCCTTTATGTCTAATATAGACATTTCTATTAGGTTTTCTTGTATACTTACTCTATAGAAAAATGCTAGCCACATTCTCAGCAGAAGCTTGATTTTCTCTTGCCTGAGCCTCTGTTATGACATTAGTGGGGGTGCGATCCGTCGCGCCCCCTCTATTATTAGTTTAACGATCTGGCTAGAGAGATTTATTTATCGTGTATCTGATCACGAGAAAACAAGTAAGCTAGAATGAATCGGGTGTTAGCTTGTAGGAGTGTTCAGCGTATGAAAATATTTGTATTGGGACGGCCTGGAAGCGGCAAGTCGACAGCCGCTCGCAAGGTGAATTATCTATTAGGGCAATATGGTTGGTCTGTCAGACACGTCAACGATTATGAAATCTTATACGAGATGTTTTTAGCGGACACGCAACATCTCCGCTTTCGACCAACGGAGCATAATGGTTTTGACGCAATCGACCTGGCGGTGATGGATAATGTTCTGGAAGAAGTAGAGAAAAGAGCGCGAAATAATTTATTAGAAGTAAATGCGGTAACAATTGAGTTTGCACGCAATGACTATCGCAAAGCGCTGAAACAATTTACCCCTGCTTTCCTCAAAAGCGCTTACTTTCTCTTTCTTGACGCAGATATCGAGACCTGTCTGCGGCGTGTGCATGAGCGTGTTGAGCGCCCGAACTCGATCGATGACCACCCCTCTTTTTCAGACGATATTTTCAGACAATATTATAACAGGGAAAACAGAGAATATATGGCTCATTGCCTGCAAAGAGAGGTCGGTCTCTGCCAGAAGGTCAAAGTGATTAATAATACTGGTGCTTTTGGGAATTTTTTATCGCACCTCGAACAATATGTTAATGAAATACTCAAGGAAGAAGCGTATCGCCAGAAGAGGCAAGTTGCTCCCCAGAAGAGACAGGTTCTCCCCCAACTGATGTATAAAAAGTAAGAAAGCATTTGCAATTGCGCATCTTTTGTCATTGTTACACAATATGCTTGTAATTGAGCGAATAGTGTGTAATAATGGTACATGCATGTCTACTGTGTGTAATGATCTGGATATCTACTGAGATATGAATGAGAAGCGCACAGCAACGACAGGGGTATAACGTGGGTTGTGAGAGAATAACAGGAGGTACACCTGGAATGGGTGCAACAGTGTTTGTCTTAGGGCGTCCGGGTAGTGGTAAATCGACCGCTGCCCATTATCTTACCGAATTAGCGCAGCGAAGAAACTTTTCCCCCCTCTTTCTACAAGATTACGACATTCTCTACAAAATGTTTATAGAAGGGTCTGAAAAATTTCGTCCCACGGATTGCGGGGGATTTGATGTCCTCGACTACTCCGTGCTGGACAGTGCATTGAGGCAGTTAGAGAGGAGCGTGCAGGCATCTCTAGCGTTTGGGCGGACGGATATCGCGGTAATTGAGTTTGCGCGCGACGATTACCATGCGGCATCGAGTCTCTTCAGTCCGACCTTTCTGCGGGAGTCATATTTCTTCTTTATCGACTCCGACCTGGAGGAATGTATTCGGCGGGTACGGGAGCGCGTGACCGATCCGCCCCTGCCGGATAACCACTTTGTTTCCGAGCATATAATGCGCACGTACTATGGAGGGAATGACTGGGAGTACATGGCACACCGGTTCAAACAGGAGTTCGGTATTCGCAAAGAGGTCGTTGTCACACGCAACGGCGGACCACTGGAGATGTTGCTGGATGAAGTCAGCGATTTTGCTGAGATAATCTTCAAAAGGGAGTTTAACGCGCATCTCAACGGAGTTCACGCGTGCCCGGTTCTGTTTCGGGAGGTTGACCATATGTGATACAGTAATGGGGACGTGCACCTGCTATTAGTTGATCAGGAGGCTGGGCCGAGTGGCATCAACACATACTCCCTTTGAAAAATTGACCCCGATTCATCCAGACCGTCGTATTACGTTAGAGACAGGAGCGACGCCGATTGCTCCGCGCCTGATAGACCTGTTGATTCCGTTGGGGTTTGGACAACGGGCGCTGATCGTTGCGCCGCCTAAAGCCGGCAAGACGACGATTTTGCGCCAGATCGCTTCTGCTGTGCTCAAGAATCATGAGCAGGCGCATCTATTCCTTTGCCTGGTGGACGAACGTCCTGAAGAGGTGACTGAGTGGCGTATGGAGGTGCAGGGTCCCCAGGTAAAGCTCTATGCTTCGAGTTTCGATCAGGCGTTGTCGAAGCACGGACAGGTCGTCGAGCGCGCACTACAGGATGCCAGGCGCGAGGTCGAGCGGGGACAGGATGTGATCATTCTGCTGGACTCGCTGACACGGCTGGCGCGTGCCCACAACCTTAACACCGACATGTGGAGCGGCGGGCGTAATCAGCGCGCGGCGCATCTTTCCCGCGATCGACGTCGCCGTCTCCAGCACGCGCCAGGAGGAACGGTTACTCTCTGCCACTGAACTACGCGCAATGTCTATTGTACGACGCCGTATGGCCGATCTACCCAGGCGTGAAAGCACGGAACAGGTTGTGCGCCTGTTCGAAAAGACCCACTCCAATGCGCAACTGGTAGAGGCGATTGTCAGGCAGGGGTAGCGCGCAAACGACACAGATTCCAGATTGCCAGGCTGGAATGCAACGCCAGGATAATTGCAACGTATAGCTAAGTAAAGGTGTCATCTTAGCTATACCAGATGGAGGACCAGGTATGCGTTGCCCTTATTGTGGAGGGTTAAACGCGGAGCAGGCGCAGGTCTGCATCCGCTGTGGCAGGGACATCTCAGCGAAGACGCCTCCCGCGCAGACTTCCGCGTCTCGCCAGCGTGCGCCTTATCCACCCCCGCAGCCGCAACAACCGTATCAGCAGCCCTATCCAAATCCGCGCCAGGCACCGCCCGCGCCGGGGTATCCACGACCAACAACGCCACCAGCACAACAGCGCGTGCTCCCTGTCCCAGCGGGACAGCGTACGACTACGCCCCCTGTCCCTGTGAGGCAAAACACTGCGACGCCGGCGGCACCGGAACCACCCGCACCATTTCCGCCGCGCACCATAGATCACCTCAACGCTCTTGAGCAGGGTGCCCTTGCATACAGTGTCGTCGAAGATACGGAGAGCGTGGGGCGCAAAAGGATCGTACGTATCCTCTATCCGCGCTGTGCGCCATGGCAACAGATGGCTACGCTGCTGAAGGCGCTGAAAGAGCAGCGCGCGGATAAGTTCAATACGATCATTGTTCAAGGGAGCTATGGTCAGGAGCGCGCCGTCTATGGCTTTACAAATGGACAGCTCCAGTTCGATCGCAATGTGCGCCTCGGTAGCCAGATCATGAACCGCTATCAGATCGAGACGGGCAATGGCTTTGAAGCCGACGCCATACGTGTTGTCTTATCGGAGTAAACGGAACATACATATGCAGGCAGTAGAACTGATTCGTAAGAAGCGGGATGGGGAGGTGCTCAGTACGGCAGAGATTGACTGGTTGGTAGAAGAGTATACACGTGGATTCATTCCTGACTATCAGGTATCGTCCTGGCTAATGGCCGTCTACTGGCGTGGCATGAATGCGCGTGAGATAGGCGACCTGACGCTGGCAATGGCGCGTTCGGGTGAAGAACTGCACGTGCGCGAGACGATCTCTCCCGTGGTGGATAAACACAGCACGGGGGGTGTCGGCGACAAGGTGACGCTGGCGGTTGCTCCGTTGGTCGCCGCGTGCGGAGTCGCCGTCGGCAAGATGACCGGACGTGGACTGGGCCACACAGGCGGCACGGTTGATAAGCTGGAATCTATTCCCGGCTTTCGCTCAGAACTCTCGCGCTCCGAGTTTCTACGAATATTGACAAAGTGCAATATTGTTCTGGCCGGTCAATCGAGCGAACTGGCACCGGCGGATGGCAAGTTCTACGCGCTGCGCGATGTGACCGGGACCGTCGAGAGCATTCCTCTGATCGCGGCTAGCATTATGAGCAAGAAACTGGCGGTGGGCGGTTCGCACCTGCTGCTTGATGTCAAGTTCGGCTCCGGGGCGTTTATGAAGACGCCAGAGCAGGCGTACGAGCTGGCAAGGGCGATGGTCGAAATCGGGCGCGCGGCAGACATGCACACGGTTGCAGCGATCACTTCGATGCAGCAGCCCCTGGGATGTGCAGTTGGCAACGCGCTAGAAATGGTGGAGGCGATCGCCATTTTACACGGTGAGGGGCCGCCGGATGTCGCAGAGTTATGCTACCACGAGGCCGCCGAACTGCTCGTGATGACCGGGAAGTCGGCGAGCGTCGGTGAGGCCGAACAGGTTGTTGCACGTGCCGTACGTGCAGGGCATGGAGTGGAGAAGCTGGCGGAGGTGATCGCTGCACAGGGAGGCGATGCGCGCTATATCGAGCGGCCACAGTTGTTGCCCTCGGCCCCCATACGCACAATGCTCACGGCGCCTCGTAGCGGCTATATCGCAGGCATCGACGCGGAACGTATCGGCCTCGCCAGTATGAGCCTGGGGGCGGGACGCTTCAAGAAGGGCGAGCAGATCGACCCTCGCACGGGACTTGTCCTACAGGCCAGGGTCGGTGCTTATCTGCATGCCGGAGATCCTCTTATCGATATTCACGCGCGCAACGACGCGGAGGTGACGGCGCTTCGAGATACACTCTACGCCTGTTATACATGGAGTGATACATATACATATGTAGATCGGATGATTTACGATACTATACGCCCCTGATAGTTTCCTCGTGACATCTAGCAGCAGATAGATGTTGTCTACTTGTCTTATAAATTTACTTCCATTTGTGATAGCTTGACTGCAAGGTAACAATAACTGCTGGCACGGAGCAGTACGTCGTTTAAGGCTTTTCTCCTATAGTAATGTACACCTCCCAGCGCCGACTGCGCACGCGCTCGGAGCGGCGCTGCAGGCCATGCTGTTCGAGAGGGATATGGCGTCCGAACCAGGTGTTGGGCAGAACATCAGTGATCACGCCGTCTCCATCGCCGGTTCGCTTGCTCCGGGCGATCTCCTCGTTGAGGTTGTGCCGCTCGCGTGGGCCGAAGAGGGCAGCGGGACCATACACCAGCGCTTGCAGCAGAACGAGGAGTGGCTGCACGAAGCCAACGGGCAGCAGATTGGCGCCCTCGATCACAATCAAGCGACCGCCGTGACGGAGGACGCGCTCCACCTCCGCGATCGTATCGGGGTCATAGATATACTCTGATGGAAAGGTGCTGACCACGGTGTCGAATGAGCTGGCGCTGAAGGGCAAATGTTGAGAGGAGCCCTGAATAACCCAGGTATCCTGGCCCGCGTGACGCCGTTTCAGCGTCGCACGGGCGGCTGCGACCATCTGAGGCGAATGTTCCACGGCCCGGCAAGTGTAGCCTGCCTCCAACATATCTGCCAGGAGATCGCCCAATCCGCAGCCCAGTTCAAGGACGTCAGTGCCATGAATACGTGGCAGGACCTGGCGCTGCCAGCCACGCCACTGACCGGCGAAGGGGACCGTGCTGGCGAAGCGATAGAGGTAGCGGTTCTTATAGAGCGTTTCGAAGAGCAATTTACGCACAGTTGGTTTCACTGTGGGCCTGCTTTCAAGAATACATCGAGCAAGTCGCTCAGGCATTCAATCGTCAGATCGGGTAGAATGATGTCAGGAAGGAGCCTGTCTCTTTTCTCTTCCTGTTTGCGTGCGTAGCCAAGAAGATGCTTATCATTCAGATATGGCTTATCGGGCTGGAGCTCTGCCCTGACTTCAGCGATGATGCGCTGTTTGGGTTTCCAGACGGCGAAGATGCCGAGCTGATTGGCGCCCGCGATATCCGCGCGCAGCGAATCGCCGACCATGATAGCCTCTTCGGGAGCGACGCGCAAAGCATTGAGCGCGTTCATAAAGATCATAGGATTTGGCTTGCGTATGCCGAGGTCCGCTGAGACCGCTATGCGCGTCGGATCGAAGTAGTCGAGCAGTCCGAGCGTGCGCAGATCTTCCACGAAAGGGGTGCCTCCCCATTGGCGATTGGTCACGAGGCCCAGAATAAACCCTCGCTCGTACAGCGTAGCCAGCGTCGGGAGAGCATCGGGGAAGAGGGTGCGCGATGGTGGGACACGCACGCGCAACGCATCGTAGATAGTATCGGCGACGGCCCTGGTGAACTTAGGGAAGCCCAGGTGAATAAGCGCCTCCTGGGTTGACATGGTGAAATCAGGCTCGTAACCAGGATGCTGGCGCCTGATCTTGCTCATAAGTTTATCTATTGCTTTACGCACCTCTTCGCCGAGGCGCTCATCATCGGCGGCAGAGAGGTCCACGTGGGGCGCGTGTTTGCGTAGGAGAGCGACTGCCTGCAGATTAGCGTCGTGTTCCAGAGCATTCCAGGTCTCTTTATCATTGCGCGTCCAGAGCGTATCGCCGCCGTCGAACAGGATGCAGCGGATGTTCTTGCCCCTCAATGTGCTGCGGGTTTTCTTCGGCACGCGCTTCCTCCCTTGTCCTCAAATATAAAAAGGCCCGATTGCAGTGTCCGGCATCCCGTGATAGACCTCTACGGGAGGAGTGCAATCGGGCCTCTCCACTATCTTAAGCTAGCGTGCGGATGATTCCTCGCTGGGGCTAAGGATATCATCGATCAGGCCATACTCGACCGCCTGCTGTGCCGTCAGGTAGTAGTTGCGGTCGGAGTCCTGCATGATGCGCTCCATCGTCTGGCCGGTATGATGTGAGAGGACCTCATACAGGCTGCGGCGCAGGCGCAGGATTTCGCGCGCGGTGATCTCGATATCAGCCGCCTGGCCTTCCGCGCCACCGAGAGGCTGGTGGATCAGCATGGTGGAGTTCGGCAGGCAGTAGCGTTTGCCGTGCTGGCCCGCTGCCAGTAGTACCGCGCCCATGCTCATTGCCATGCCCATGCAGACCGTTGAGATGTCAGGGCGGAGCCACTGCATCGTGTCGTAGATGGCGAGGCCGGCATAAATGCTCCCACCTGGGGAGTTAATGTACATATTGATATCTTTGGTTGCATCTTCACTTTGAAGGTACAACAACTGTGCTACGATACTGTTGGCCACCTGGTCATCGATCGGGGTGCCAATGAAGATGATGCGCTCTTTTAACAGGCGCGAATAGAGGTCCCAGGAGCGTTCGCCGCGCGGCGTTGACTCGATAACTGCCGGGATAATCCCTCTTGGTTCCAGAACTTCTCGGGACTCTTTGATCCACTTTGGATCACGTGGATTAAACACGCTTCCCATGTTTGCTCCTTCTTATTTTACACGGTTCTCTCTTATTCAAACGGGGAGAGAAAAGCCGTCAGTAAAAAACTCAATGTGCTGAGGAAACCCACAAGTTGCGGGGAACATTACCGATATGATAGCACTTGTAAGAAGTAAACGCAAGAGAAAAGGGCTCGCGCAAAGCAAGCCCTACTATTCATGTCTGGGATGGTGCGGGCGGTAGTCGCGCGCGCGCTCGAACTCGACCCTGGCGACCAGGCTGACGTCAGTCAGGCGGGAGCGGATGCGCTCGTCAACGCCCTGGAGTCCCTTCGGGTTGGCCGTGATGACCGTGGGCATGCCCATGTTGTAGCGATAGTTGAGGAGCTGGAAGAGCTTCTCATTGGCCCAGGGAGAGCTCTGCTGCGCACCCAGATCATCAAGGATCAAGACTTCGGCCTCACGCATCTTGGAGAAGAGCTGATCGAAGACCTCGGTAGAATTCGGCGCGAAGGCGGCGCGCAAGTGATCGAGCAGGTCCGGCACGACGGCAAAGAGCACAACGGCGCCAGACTCGAGACACTGGTTGGCAATAGCGGCACCCAGATGCGTCTTGCCGCAACCGTTGGGGCCGACCAGCAGTAGCCAGCCTTCGGGGTCCTGGGCATAGTCGTAGGACATTTCGTAGGCTTCTTGCACGCCTGGAACGCGCGAATTGAAGGTTCTGAAGGTGCGATCGCGGAAGGCATCCAGGTTGGACATATCGCGCAACTGCTGGCGGCGCTTCTCTTTGCGCTCGGCCTCTTTACACACGCAAGGAATGGGCTTGCCGAAGTTGGGATGTCCGTAGGGGACATCGGCGCGCAGGTAGCCAGCCCCACTGCATTTAGGACAGGTGCCCTTTGGATTGATCGGAGCGGGCGTCGTCGGCACGTATGCCACCGATGAGCTTTCCCGTACAGCCGGAACCGGACGTGCGGGTCTCTGCGGCTCCTGGTAGGGTTGTCGCGCCGGCATCTCACGGCCCATACCGTTCATCGCGTTGGGCACGAGCGGCTGGGTATCGCGCGTTCGATAGGCTTGAGCGTTCTGCTGGCGAGGTGACGGTAGCGGCGCCCGCGCAGTAGCAGGAAGAGCGGGCGGCGTCGGCTGCGGCGGCGTGGCTGTGCGCAGGTCGCGTGTGCGGCGCTGCAAGGGATGGCCTGGATTGACCTCTTCGATACGTGTGACTTCGGGCTGGACATAACTTGCTCTGCGATGGCTGATAATGGCCTCTGCGCTCTGATAGGGCAGGGGTGCTCGCGGCGCTCGTGGCGCTCGTGGCGGAGTCCGGGCGTCCTGATAGGGTGGACGCGGCGTAACGATTGCTTCCCAGTCGCCCTCCTGCATCCCCTCCATTTCGTCCACCTCGCCCGTCTCGTCTTCCCATTGGGGGAGCGCGTCAGCATGTAGCACATGCCCATAATCATCTGTATAATAGGTACTGGTCGCGCGCGGGCGAGGTCCCTCATTATAATATTGTGTGGGCATTGGCCGCTGCGGGTATGATTCGTTCACCGCCATCGGCAGGCGCGTATAGGCCGGGCGCGAATACTGTACTGGCATCTGGTTGGCGGGCATGGAAGCAGACGCCCTGTAGGAATGGCTTTCTTGTTGAACGGCGCGCTCTTCCTGCTGCATATAATTTTGTGGCCCTTTGGGCGCTGGCGTCGATGGTGTATGCTGAGAATTGCGTTGTTGGGAAGCATAAGAGTACCTCGTCCTTTGTTCGGGCAAGGGAGAGCGCGGGGTCGCCTGTTGAGGTGCCTGTGATCGCTGTCTCAGGGCACCATGAGTGGGGCGCTGCTCGCCCTGCTGGCGGCGCTGTGCCGCTGCTTTCCCCACAATTTCTTGAAGATTATCGCTCAGGCGTTCCATTGTTGCCTGCCTTCCGTTTCCCAGCGCCTTAAAATGGCGCGTATATAACTCCAACTGCGTTTATTATGAATTGCGGCCTCGCGAATAGCTGCCTCGATCCATTCCTCGGGATAGGTGTCGAGCGCGTCTTTTATTTCCTCCACGACTGCTGTCCCAAGAAGGCCAATATTTTGTTCAAATAAAGTAAAAATATTAGGACGCTCTACTTGTACGGGGCTGGTATATGCGGAAGAGGTATGCGCTTTTCCGCGTGTATAGGGTAGCGGCTCCTCATTGCCGCTGTGTATCTCGTCTTCCGGCTCGACTTGCTGGCCGCGAACGGTCAGGAGTCGCGCGGGAAGGACCTCACCTCCTTGTAATTCTGCCACAATTTTTTGATTACGTGTTGTATTAAAAAAGTACCACCCGATAATATCGATTTCATTGCGGCTGCCACTTACGACCGTCAGATTAGCGCGTAAGAGCGTGCCGCGCGCCTCAGCCTGCTCCAGACCCTGGTGCAGGCGCTCTTCCAGTGTCCGCCCATCGCCTGCGTAACGCAGGCTACGCATCAGGGTGCGGTCCGAGCGCAGTTCGCGTTCATTTGTGCAACGCGGCGTATCCTGTTTGCGTGCCAGCAGCCAGAACAGATGCAGCGTCACCTTCAGTTCGGCCTGGTCTTCGATCTCCGGCAGCAACTGCGTAAAGAAGATCTCGGGTACCGGCACATATGGATTTCTGCCCGCCGGGAATCCAGCAAAACCTGTCATCGTTCTCCCCCATTATTCCTCTATCGGCGGCGAGACTTCCAGATCGCGGAAGCGCGTCTGGCTGGCCTGGAAATAGAGGCTGACTTCACCAACCGGCCCATTACGATGCTTGGCTACGATGATGTCGGCGATATTTTTGCGTTCAGAATCGGGATTGTATACGTCGTCTCTGTAAATAAACATAACTATGTCGGCATCTTGCTCAATGCTATTGTGTACGATGATATTATTGACGACAAAGTTATGATACTTGTCTACTGTCAGATCGTAGACCTCCTCTTCACCATTGGGTTGGATGCTTACTACTTCATCCCAGTACACATCGCTTTGTGCCAGAGCAGATAATTCAACAGATTGAACTACTGCTGCCACTCTTAGAGCACGCTCACGACTCATGCCTTGCTTATATATACTCGTTGTTGCAGATTGGGGTCCAGGCAACGTACGAGGTAGAGCGATATGCATTCCAGGATCTATCTCATCTAAACGCAACCATCCCTTGAATGACAGGAATTTATGATTGGCAGTTGCGCGAATACGGTTCCCTTTACGAGTGGTCATTTTGTAGACGGGCTTCTGTCCAGTTGAGAAAGCATTTGTCGCTATCCTCTGTTCAAGTTTCCATGTTTTCTCATTTAGTGCCAGGACATTGAAACTATGCTGTCCAATGAGTGAGTCAATTCGTCTATATATACCCTCGTCAGGCAAGTACACTAACGACTCACCCGTTAAGCAGCCACTTTCTCTCAAGTCCGATAATTGTGGCACCTTCGACTGCCTACTCTCCACCCTCCTGCACGCGGTTCTCGTTGCGTTTGCCGCCTATGGTCGATTGCATAAGTTGCAGGTAATCAACGATAATCAGATCGACGCCATGTTCGGCCTGCAGACGCCTAGCCTTGCTGCGCATCTCGGTCGTAGAGATGCCCGCTGTATCGTCGATCCAGATATTGCCCTGGCTCAGGTTCTCCATTGAGATAACGATGCGCTCCCACTCGTCGTCCTCGATCCAGCCGGTGCGCAGGCGCTGCTGGTCGATAGAAGCGTCCATAGAGAGCAGGCGCTGCACCAGTTGTTCCTTGCTCATCTCCAGGCTGAAGACGGCGACCGATTGCTGGTGCTTCAGAGCTGAATTGTGAGCAAGGCTAAGGGCCAGGCTCGTTTTACCCACCGCAGGTCTCGCAGCCAGGATGATCAGATCGGAGCGCTGCAGGCCGCCGGTGAGGCGATCAAGATCGGTGAAGCCCGTCGGGACGCCCACGATCGTGCCGCGGCGGTCGTGGAGCAGGTTCAGCTTCTGCATATAGTCAATCATCAGGTCTTTGAGGGCCGAGAAGTCGTTGTGTGTGTGACGCTGGCTGATCGTAAAGATAGACTGTTCGGCCTTATCGAGCGCCTCCTCGGCATCGAGATCTGAATAGGCGACAGCGGCTATCTCGCCGGCGGCATGGGCGAGGCGGCGCATGATCGCGTTGCGCTCGACAATGCGACCGTAGTACTCGACGTTGCCGCTGGTGGGGACCTGGTTGATGAGCGCAGTGATGTAGCCGGGACCGCCGACCTCGTTGAGCTTGCTCTGGCGCTCCAGGATGTCGCAGATAGTGATAAAGTCGGCAGGGATACGCTGCTCGTAGAGCTGGAGGACAGTTTCGTAAATGGTGCGATTGCCATCGCGGTAGAAGTCCTCACCCTGGAGGAAATCCGCTACCTGTACGATGGCTTCGGGATCGATGATGATACTCCCGAGAACACCACACTCTGCCTCGATGTTTTGTGGTAATTGCTTTTCCACGTCGTTTCCGGCTCCAGCTTCTAAAGGGTCTATCAATGTTTGATTGCAGTGCTTGCCCTGCGACAAGCCGAGTAGCGCCAGGACCCAACCACGAGTCGCGGAATACCGCCGTGCTGATACTGTCCACTTACTTTTACAGTTCACAGCGGTAAAATGATTATAGCACATCTTCGCACAAACGTTCGAAGTGCATACTGCGCGTGGTTGAAAATTTGCTCTCCCAAATCTCGTGTTCCCAAAGTGTAACGAATCTTGCGTGCGAAATCAAATAGGGGCAATGGCTGTGCTCTGTGGATAAGTGGATAACTTTGTCCTGCACCCGTGCGTAACTCGTGCATGTACGTGACATAATTCCGACTTATCCTCCGTTTATCCACCGTAAGTATAGAGTTATCCACCGTTATCCACAGAGTTATCCACAGAGTTATCCACCGAAATTTGTTCGTCAGACGTAGAATTGTGGTAAAGGGAGGGGGAATGATGGGCTAGATGTATAAGGGAATGCGAGGGCTTGACCCAACTGAATGAGCGCGCTATTATAGCACAAAGATATACACGGGTTGTAAGGGTCGTGTAATTTTAGAAGGAGCACTGTTAAGAGTTCATGCCAAAGACGACAAAGCGCACTGCTTCCAAGCGTGCTGCGAGAATTGCAAAAGCGCATGCCACTGAGCTGCCAAAGCTTGAAGTGAAAGAGCCTGAGCGTCGGCGTTCGCCTGGCTCTAAACCCCCGGCCCGTGGTATTGCGCGTTATCCCTGGGCGACCACCCTGGTTTTAGTCCTGGTCCTTGTTGGTGTGTATGCGCTTTACGCGAATCATATCGGGCCGTTTGCGCCGCCTAAGGCGACACCGACGGCGCTGTCACTCTCTGCGAAGCAGACCGCTACAGCGGCGGTGGGGGCGACCGCCACGACGATTGCTAAGAACGCCGAGCCAACGGCGACCGCTTTGACGGCTGCGATGCCAGCGTCGCAGAAGTCACTGATTGCAGCTTCACCCTGTCTTTCGAACAACATTATCAGCAAGATCACCGACACTGCGTCCGCTCCCACGGCGGCCCAGTTCAAGGATATCAAGCACACCTATAGCTCCGCGCCTGCAATGTCGATCAACACCAGGAAGGTCTATTGCGCTGGCATCAATACTAATCGTGGCCTGATCGTCGTCGAGTTGCGACCGGACTGGGCACCGAAGACCGTCAATAATTTTGTGTACCTGGCGCAGAACAAATTCTATGACGGCATCGTTTTCCACCGCGTCAATCAGACTGGTTCTTTGAAGATCATCCAGACGGGTGATCCGCAGGGGAACGGCCAGGGTGGTCCTGGTTACAAGTTTAACGACGAGCCGGTCAAATATGAGTACTACGCTGGCACGGTGGCGATGGCGAATTCGGGGACGAATACCAATGGCAGCCAGTTCTTCATCAATCTAGACAACAATACGAAGAACTTGCAGAAGTCGTATAATCTGTTTGGGCTCGTCGTGAAGGGATTGAATGTCGCGTTGCAGATTCAGGGTCCTGGCGACGACGCGAGTACAAAGAACATTAAGCCAGATGTTATGAATCATGTCGTCGTGGTTCCGGCATCTTAAAACAATGAACGCAGGGGCACCGAGTGTGTATCCCTGCTATCAGGTAGGAGGAATTTGTGGCAAAACAATATAGAGAAGCGCCGGCGTTGCAGATCGACACGAAGAAGAACTATAGGGCGATCTTCCATACTTCCAGAGGTGATATTAACGTTGATCTGTTTGCGGCCCAGGCACCTGTGACGGTGAACAATTTTGTGTTCCTGGCGCGCGACGGTTTTTACAATAACACGACGTTCCACCGTGTGATCGGCGGCTTTATGGCGCAGGGCGGCGATCCGACCGGCACCGGAAGTGGCGGACCCGGCTACCAGTTTAAGGACGAGCAGAGTGCGCTGGCCCTTAAGCACGACAAGGTTGGTGTCCTATCGATGGCCAACGCCGGGCGCGATACCAATGGGTCGCAGTTCTTTATCACCTATGGGCCGACGCCGCATCTCAACGGTAAGCATGCTGTTTTCGGGCAAGTCGCCGATGCCCCGAGCCTGAACGTGCTCAAGTCGCTGCGCGAGCGCGATCCACAGCGCGATCGCCAGCCGGGCGATGGACTGCTCTTCGTGGAGATCGTGGAGAGTTAGTTATATTCTAAAACTTGTTACGATACGCAATGCCTGTCCCTGCTGTCCAGAGAGGATGGCAGGATTTTTGTTTACTCTACCGCGCGGTCATAGTACGGATTTCGCCGCGTTGTGATCCATGTGACCAGCAGGCTGATCAGGCCGCCGATGGTGCCGTAGAACAGGGCGATGATGATTAGCGGCAGGATAAAGGTCGACGAGAAGGCAGGCGTGCTAGAATTGCCGGGATAGCCGGGTATATAGCTCATTATGTTGATGCCGAGGTAGAGCACGGCCCCTGCGAGCAGGCCCGCAAAGAAGCCGAGGCGGCGCTGTATGGCGTAGTGTCCAATAAAGTAGCCCAGCACACAGCAGACAACGATATCCAGCAAAACGCCCAGGCAATCCAGGCCGGCTATGGCTACCGCTGTATCGTAGCCCATTTTTTCGCCCAGGGCGGCGGCCTTCTGGAAGGCGGCGACGTTCAAAAACGGAATCAGGAAATGGGTAGCTATCATAACGATGCCCGTGAGCGCTCCGGCGAGCAGGGCGAAGCGCAGGCGGTGCTCGGGCAAGGCAGGAGGTAATGCTACCTCATCATCTGAATCATATTCCTCATCATAATCTTCGTTGGACACGCCTGGTTCCTTCTGACGACGTATTGGACGGCGCAAAGGACGACGTCTCTCTCGGTCTTGCATAGCGCTTACACTCCCTCTTAATTGCTCGCTTTGATCTGCGCATAGACAGACGAATGGCTATTGATTATCTGCCAGTTGCTTGTGGGCCAGTAGACCAGGACCGCCTTCCCAACGATGTAGTCTTTCGGAACGTCTCCCCAGTAGCGCGAGTCGTCGCTGACCGGTCGATTGTCGCCCAGGACGAAGTATTGGCCAGATGGTATCTTCCATGACTGGGGTTGGACCGGATTAAAGGCGGCGCTGATATAAGGCTCGTTCAGCAATACGCCGTCGACCCATACATGTGTGGCGTCAACCTTCACCGTATCGCCGGGCAGGCCGATCACGCGCTTGATATAGTCCTGCGTGGTGTCTCGTGGGTAGTGAAATACGATCACATCTCCTCGTTCGGGCGTGTGAAAGAGGTAGGAGACCTTGTTGACGAGGACATACTCATTGGTATGCAAGCCCGGTTCCATACTTGGTCCTTCGACATGGTAACTTTGAATCACAAAGCGGATGACTAAAAAGATGAGAAGCGTTAGTACTACTGTTTCAATGATTTCTCTGGCCAGATGTGAACGTTTCAAATTAAACCTCGCTGTTTATATACTCACTGTTAGTATAGTAGAGCTATGCATAGATGTATAGTTTGCATACTGTATCTTCTGCTTTGAACATTATAGCTGATAGACGCCAGCACTACCATCTTTTGGGCCATTGATAGCGCTTTAATCTTAAAAAGGCAGCTAATTCATGTATTCCTCCCTTGTGAACAACCATATATCTTCATCATAGAAAACTGATTTGGACCTCCTGACAATAATGGACTTTAGGAGGTTAAAAAACGATGTTGAAAAGAAATACCTTACTTTTACTGATGTGGTTAGCGCTTCTACTATTCTCTGGACTGGCCAATAGTCTCTCTGTTCATGCTCAATCATCTGTATTGACTGCCAATGGTCAACCGCTGATCGTTAAGGGGAACTGGCAGCCCCAGAACTATGATCTCGTATATACGGTTGCTGTCAGCAGCCAGCAGCAACCCAATGGTCCTTTGGAGGTTTATCGTACTTCTGCAACCGATCAACGTATGACGGTGCAGATCGCTGCTGTGGAACGCGGCAACTACGCGACTACGCCCCAGTTTTTCCCGTCGGGTGATGGGCAGCGCCTGGCGCTGTTGACACCGATACATAATTCGCCGGATAACGCTGCCATCAGCGTCATCTCTACGGAGAGCGGTGCGCAATCTCTACTACTTGCAAAGGGCGCGGCTGCGGCTGACAGGCCCGTCTGGTCGGCTGACGGGCAGGCATTATACTACCACAAGGTGGTGCAGCCTGGTGTACAGGTGGCGGGCATAAAGAGCGATAACGCGGCGAGCGAATACGATGAGATCAGCCGCGTCGATCTGCAGGGTCACGTTCACACTATGGAGCAGCGTGTGCAGGACGGCAGCTCATTGCGCATGCTCGGTCTGGACCACACGGGCGCGCTGATTATGACGCTGGCACGCACTGGACTGCCTGTGGCCCTTGTACGGATACCGACCACGGGCGACAAGACGTCGTATAACAGCAAGTTGGATATAATCACAACGTTGCCGCGCGATATTCTGCCGGGCAATGTGCTGAGTATAGGAAGTGATGGTGCGTCCGTAGAGTGCGAACGGGTGCAGAAGTGGCACCCCCTGATCTATACAACGGTCCGTATCAACTTTACCGGTAGTATAGTTGCGCAGGTCACACCTGCCGTTGATACAAGTAAGCCTGCGCCCAGGGTGATAGAGCTTAATCGCTCGGCTGATGGCAAGGTGGATGTCTCGGCGCATATAATGAGCGTGCGCCAGGACCTGAGTGCACAGGGTATCCACAATATTCCGGCGCAGGAGGCGCTGGTCCTGACAAATAAGAATACCGGCGCCACGCAGCAGCTGATGCTGCGACCAGGCGAGCAGATTATACAGACGTTCTGGACCCGGCACGTCTCTCCCTCATTGTTGCCGCGCGCACCCATGAAGTTAAGCCTGAAATTTCCCGTCATGCCCAGCACGATTCGTCCCAATACGGCCACAAATGCTGATCCCAAACAGCAGGATGAATGGATGTTAGAAGTACATGCTGGCATACTAAGTGACTCGCCTGTACTGTCAAAGATGTGCTATGGTACTTGCCCGCATGGTTTTGTTGGTGCGCCGCATGTCTCTGCCGCCATTCTGCATGGTGTGGCCTATACGGAGAGCGGCTGGCACCAGTTTAACACGGGTGATTGCTGTGTAGCGGGCGAAGCGGCGGGCACAACCGTTCAAAGCTTCGATGGCGGCTGGGGCGAGTTTCAGCAGACCTGGGCGATGCCGCCCCAATGCTACAGCGCCGGGAACTGCCGCAGCGATGCCAGTCGCATCCAGAACAGCCAGAGCTACAACATAGGAACCGGTGCGCAATCGTTAATCAGTGCCTGGAACTCGAGTGCGGGCGTGTCATCGAAAAGCGATCCCAATGACCCATATAAGGCGAATGACTGGTTCTTTGCTGTCTGGGCGTACAACGGATCGTACGGCAACAATCCAAACGATGTGTCATCGTCTGTCTATGGAAACTGGTATCCCGGCGCGCCGTATCGTTCGATCTACGAAGAACTGGTCTGGTACTATGCCGCGCATCCACAGAGCACGACTGATAATTACTTGCCCAGCCTGGGGAGCGGTCTCTTGCCGCCGCAGAGCAATTTCGCCAATACCTCCGATAGCTTTGTTTCCTGTGCAACGTGCTATATTCTTGACTGGACCTCTGGCAGCTATGATCGTGACTGGGTCGGTGCAAATGCCAGCGCGCAGGTAGCCAGCGCCTTCAAAGCTGCCTTTGCGCGCTATGGCGGTGAGGACGTCGTGGGTCTGCCGCGCGACAACAGCGGCGGAGCCGGGGTGCATCAATCTGGCGCGGGCCTGCTACAAGACTTCGGCGGCGGATCATTTCAGCCAGGAGCGTTACTGCTCGCCAACGGAACGTCAACGGTCTACTGGATCTTCGGCGGCGTCTGGACGCGGTACGCGAATGTCGATCGCGGCACGGGCGGATGTCACGGCTATCCCACCTCCGCGCTGAATGCCTACAAGGATGCTAAACCTGGCAATGGCAACTACTTCCGCCAGAACTTCCAGAAGGGCTATATCGTCTGGGATGCCACGAAGAAAGCCGTCGTCGCTGATTCTTGCGGGTAGATCGGACATCGCAAAAGGCTGAATTATTGTTCATCGCCGGGCGTCGCTTTTGTAGCGCCGCCCGGCTCATTGTCGCCCTTGACCGGGTGCCGGGTAAGATCCTGCCAGGGGATGCGCCCCGGCGTATCGATATCGCGCAGGTGCATCACATCGTTGTAGCGCTCAAGCGTCCAGGCGTCTGGGAAGAGGCCGGGCGAACCTTTGTACCAGTGGGTGATCGAGGTGTTGCGTGTCTTGAACCGGGCGCGTGGAATATGCATCGTGCTGAGTCCAAAGAAGAAAGCGAATGACGTATCAATGATGCCTCCATGACAGACCAGGACGACAGTCTGGCCTTCGTACGTATGGATGATGCGGCTCAGAGCAGTACAGGCGCGCAGCGAAAACTGTGCCCAACTTTCTGCATCGGGAGTAATCTGGAAGAAAGGCAATTGATCCAGGGGGACTGCTCTGTAGCTGGCCCGGTATTCGCTGACCGGCATATTCTCCGCCTCACCGTCGCGCCGCTCTTCAATCTCGCTATCGAGCATAATCGGCAGGTCGAGAGCGGGCGCGATAATCTCC
>WNFY01001683.1_pt1 | contig 35822 bp, 43 predicted proteins | sample 5400091 | NCBI WGS metagenome assembly WNFY01 (sample SAMN13153364, study PRJNA577476) | soil metagenome | isolation source: 60 cm soil or saprolite under grassland replicate 1 | place: USA:California | collected 2016-06-15 | reverse complement strand
GTTTTTGCTCAGGGGAACGGTGGATGAAGACTTCTACGACTTGGGCAATCTCGGCTGTGCGGGTAGCGACGGCTACGACGACGTGGAAACTGGCCTACAGGTGAAAGTCTCCAACGAGGCGGGTACGGTTATCGGCAACGGTAGTCTTGATTTGGGCGAGGTTACCGACGATGGTTGCAAGTTCTCGTTCATCGTCAACAACATACCCGTTGCCAAGTTCTACAAAATCGAGGTAGGGCGCCGTGGGGAGTTGAATTACAGCTACGACGAAATGAAGGCGGCCGGCTGGAACGTCGCGCTATCGCTCGGCTACAGAGGCTCGTAGAATGGGGTGACATTCGCTGGCTTCGTGTGTTGTGAGGCGATGGTCATGGCCAAGCGCACTGCCACCAAGCTGCCTGCGTCCAGCGCCCGCGGGCCCAAGGCGGCCAGGCAGCGCCGCCTGCAAGCCGCCCGCCTGTTCCAGCAGGGCCACTCCCAGGCCGAGGTCGCCCGCCGCCTTCAGGTCTCCCGGCAGACCGCCAGCCGCTGGCATGCCCGCTGGCTTGCGGGCGGCCGCGCCGGGCTGGCCGGCCCGGGCCGCTGGGGCCGCCCCTCGCGCCTGACCGACCGGGACTGGCGGCGGGTGGAACGCGCCTTGCTGGCCGGCGCCGAGGCTCACGGGTTCGACACCGACCTGTGGACGCTGCCGCGGGTCGCCGAGGTGATCTGGCGGCTGAGGGGGGTCAGCTACCACCCGGGGCACGTGTGGTGGCTGCTGCGCCGCCACCAGTGGAGCCCGCAGCGGCCCGCCCGCCGTGCCAGCGAGCGCGACGAGGCCGAGATCGCCCGCTGGCGCGCGGAGGAGTGGCCCCGGATCAAAAAGGGGCGGCAAAGCAAGGCGCGTGGATCTGCTTTGTCGACGAGTCCGGCGCGGCACTGACCCCACCGGTGCGTCGCACCTGGGCGCCCAGGGGCCACACCCCGATCCTTCGGCATCGGATGCGGGGCCGCAAGCGGGTCTCGCTGGCGGGGGTGTGCTGCTACCGCCCCGACGGGTCGGATGCCCGGCTGGCGTTTCACCTGCGCGAGGGCGCCTACGACACCGACCAGCTGCTCGGGGTCGTTGGTGGGTTGCAGCGGCTGCTGGGCGGCAGCTGGCCGGTGATCGTGGTCTGGGACAACCTGCCCGCCCACACCAGTATCGCGATGCGCGCTTGGGCGGCCGCCCAGCACGAGTGGCTCCAGATCGAATACCTGCCCGCCTACGCCCCCGACCTGAACCCGGTGGAGGGCCTGTGGGCCAACCTGAAAGGGGTGGAGCTGGCCAACCGTGCCTGCGGTTCGTTGGAGGAGTTGGCCGCGGCGGCCGAGCAGGGTGTGGGGCGGGTACGGGGCGAACCCGAACTGCTGTTCTCGTTCCTGCATCAGGCGGGGCTTTCCCTATGAGTGTCACATCATTTTACGAGACTCTGTAGCGCAGCCGCGTCGTGAGCCCGAGGCGTCCTTGCATCCCCTCCCGCCGAGCCACCCCGCGCGTCGTTCCTGTCCTGCGCGCGTTTCGACTCCCAGCGCCATCCGCTCAGGCTCTCACAACAGAAGCGCTGACGCGCCGAGGGAGCCGGCTTCTTACCTATGCTTGCGGCGTCCCCAGGTACGTGGGCGGATACCTGACTGCTCTGGACGTTTGTGCTGGTAGCGACCCGGCCGGGCGGTACTGCGCCCAACACCGACCGTACCACGGTGGGCGTTTGTGCAGGTCACAGAGTTTACCCATCATGGTACCCCCGGTGACCACGATGGATAAGGGGACGAGGGTGAGCCTCCCCGGACAAGCCATGTTGGACGAGCCTGCCCGCGGTTCGCGCGTGGACGAGTCTTGCGGTGATTGACAACTTCGGATCACGACCCCCTCCGATCGCCCAGCATCGGGAGCCGTTCGGTGTCGGGTCGACGCTAGATGACGTCTGCGAAGCCCTGCTCCGCCGAATGGCTGAGAGAAATAGGAAGCCGATCGTCCGAATTATCACCAGAGAAACTCATCCGGAACGATCCGCACGCTGCCACCCACGACCACTTACTGCTACCAGGTACGATGAGCCAGAAACGAGAATGACCTGCGGAAATTGCGTTCCCGCAGGTCACGGTCTACAATCGGAATTCCCCTGGGTCTTTGTTACCATGGATGTGCTCTGCCGACTGAGCTAGGGGGGCACGGCTCCGATCTTACCTGCTAGGGCCGTGTGAGCCGCAACTCGTACTGATGAGCGTGACGTGCTCTCACCTCGCTCATCAGGAACTCATCAGGAATCCATCAGGAGTGCCGCACCAAGCCTTCCTGATGAGTTCGTACACGGTGGAGATGATACATGGCCTGGATCGTGCCGATTCCCCCATCCCCTCGCCACCCCAAGCCGCGCTGGCAGGTCCGCTACCAGGACGGCAGCCGCGAACGGTCCGCAGGCATCTTCAATAGCCCCAAGGCCGCTGAGACCGTGCGCAAGCGGATCGACCGAGGCCTCCCCCCGACCCTCGAGGTCCTCGCCACCGACTCCGTCGACGCCACCAAGGCCCAGACCTTGATCGGCGACTACATCACTAATACCTGGTGGCCGACCTGGAGGGCCCAGCACCCCGACTCCGCCACAGCGTCGGCAAGCGCATCGAGAAGTGGATCCTCCCCACCTTCGGGAACCTCCCCTTCGCCGCCCTGGACGCCGACCGGATCGGCGCCTGGAAGGCCAGCCTGGTCGCCGAGGGACTCAAGCCCACCACCGTCAACACCTACCTCAGCCTGCTCGGCACCATCCTCAACACCGCCGTCGACAGCGACTACCTCCCCCACTCCCCGCTCATGCGCAAGAGCCACGCCGGCCGGGTCGCCGCGGCCAAGAACCTGCCCGTGGACCGCCGCGAGGTCTGGATCACCCGTAGGCAGCTCGATGCCCTCGCCGAAGCGATCGACGCGCGGTATCGGGCGCTGGTCCGCGTGGCCGCGCTGACCGGGATGCGCTGGGGAGAGCTGGCCGCGCTGCGATGGGAGGACATGCGTCTGGATCATCCACTGGATGACGGCGCCGTCTCCGGCCCTGGCCGGCTGCGGGTCGTGCGAGCGTTCAGCGACCCCGGCCGCAGCGGCAACGGCCGCTTCAAAGGCCCGAAGACCCAAGCTGGGAGGCGCACCATCGCGCTCGACACCGACACCTGCGAAACGCTCCGCCAGCATCACGACGAGTTCAGAGACGAGGAGACCGGGCTGGTGTTCACTACCCCGGGCGGCGCGCGGCAAGGGTGGGACGCTGGCCGCCAACAACTTCCGCCGCGTGTGGATGCGGGCGCTCAAGCGGGCAGGCCTGGACGGCCGGTGGCCGGAGTACGGCGGGCTGCACTTCCATGACCTGCGCCACTCGCATGCCACCTGGCTGCTGGCGCTACGAGTGCCGATGATCGCTGTCTCCAACCGGCTGGGGCATGCCAACCCGGTGATCACGATGATGGTGTACGCCCACGTGGACAGGCAGGTCGAACGTGGCCTGCTGACCGCAGAGGACCTCGGATTGACCGCTCCTGACGACTCTGAGCCCAAGGGTCGGTCAGCCTGAGCGGCAACCTGATTTAGTAGATGAGCCGCCACTCGCGCGCGGCAGGCGCCCGCTCCGGTACCTGCCGCGCATCCGTTCCAACCGCTTCGGATCGGCTGGCGAGGAGGTCGTTCAGCTTCTCTTCGGGAAACCGCCACATCCGCTCCCCGACCCGGATCCCGCCGAGCAGATGCTTGTGCTTGTAGACCCAGCTCGCCGAGACCTGGAGTCGCTCAGCGACCTGACTGGCGGTGAGGTAGGCCGTCGTCACGGGACGTCGAGGTCAAAGACGGTCAGAGGTTCACTCAAAGCAAACGGATCGCGGGGCTGGTCGATGAGCTGACGGGCCTGGTCGATGACGACCTCGACTTGGCTGCGACGCAACCGCTGCGAAGCGCCCACGGACGGCTCGCCAAGGGCCCGGTCTGGATCCTGGATTTCGTAATCCTTGCGGAACCGCAGGATCGCCAGCGCACCTTGCCGCCAGACCTCACGGGCCTCAGGCGGCCGCGGAGGGTCGCCAAGTTCCGAGAGCAGGTACGCCGGTGGCGCCGCCATGACCTTATCCAGTGCGCGCTTCTGGCGGTCCAGCAACGCTTGCGCCTGCCACCGACCTTGGACGAGTTGCTGAAGGTGCTCGAGCTGCCAGTCGTAGAGAGCCCGGAGCCGGCGCTCATGCTCCTCCACGATCCGCTCGGCATGCCGCTCACGGTCGATAAGCCCGCTGGCGCTGCCGCTTGCGCAACTGGATCTCGGCATCCAAGGCCTTGCGGGTCTCGGCGTCGAGCTGGCCGAATTGCCCTCGACGGGCTTGCAGTCGCGCGATCCAGTCGTCGGCGACAGCTCGCTGGGACATCAGCGTGCCCAGCCGTCGCCGGCTGGCCGCGTAGGCTTGCGGATCCACCGGCGGGCGCGTGTCCAGGAGTTGAAGGGTCTGGTGCACGCTGGCCCGCAGCGCGCTCGTTGGCATGATCCGGGATTGGCGTCGTACCTCCTGGGCCATCGCGCCATGGCTCCCACCAGGAACAGCACGCAGCGATGACCTCAATAGATAGCGCAAGGCATTGAGCAGCCGGGAAATCTCCGCAAACTGCGAGCTGCTGGCGATGTCTCGTAGCAACGACGTCGCCCGTTGGCTTGCGGGATCGTTCATGCCCCAAGCGGATCTCCGAGCCCCATCGTCCTGGGGAAGGGTGGATGGCTGAAGTGGGTGAACTGCAGTACGCCCAAGGCGAGGTCCGCGGCCTCAGAGACGTGCTGGCCGATCGCATTGCGGATCAGCTCCAGCAGGTTAGCTTCGACGTGGCCGGCAGCGCGGCGGTCAACGGGGGCCACCGAAGCCGCGATTCGACGCAGCCCAGGCAGCAGCACCCCGGCCAAGGCGACCATCCACTGGCCGCGGTGTTGGGCGGCCAGATGAATCAGCCAGCTCATGCTTCGGGGCCTGAGCCCGGTACCCACGCTGTACAGGGGGTTTCCGCTGCACCCTGACGACGACAAGGACCCATACGTGTTCCGGATCGACCTCTCCGAGTTCGGCATCGGCACGGGGCGTGTCGTATTCAGCCGCGAACCCGGAGCGGGGACGAGGGCAGTCCACCTCGACCTGGTCCCAATGTCGCTCCAGAAGCGACCGGCGACCAGCAACCCGCGGCTGTGGCTCAACGGCGCCCTGGCTGTCGCCGCCACGGCGATCGCCGTCCGCCGGCGCCGCGCCCGCCCGCGGCGGTCAGCGTCGTAGTACCTTGCCCGCCGGTGTCGGAGCTGTGGGGAGGTACGGATGGGGTCCGCGCGGCGGGACGAGGTCGAGCAGGTGCTCGACCGGGCCAGGCGGTGGGCGATGGGGCGGACGTCGTCGCCGTCGCGCTGGTGGGTTCGTGGGCGCGGGACGCCGCTCGACCTGACTCGGACGTGGACCTGGTAGTGCTGACGACCGACCAGGCTCCCTACCTGGACCGCGACGACTGGATCGGCGGGCTCGGCGCCGATCGGCTGGTGATGACGCGGTCGTGGGGCCCGCTGACCGAGCGGCGGCTGGTGCTGCCGTCGGGTCTGGAGGTCGAGGTCGGGATCGCGCCGCCGTCGTGGGCGGCCGCCGACCCCGTCGATGAGGGCACTCACCAGGTGATCACCGACGGGGTCCGCGTACTGCACGACCCGGAGGGGCTGCTGGCGAGGCTGATCGCGGCGGTCAGGCTCTGAGGAAGTCGACGAGGTGGGTGTTGAACTGGCCCTTATAGGCGGGGAGCTGGGCCAGTCCGTGCGGGGCGCCGGGGTAGACCTTCAGGGTGGCGTCCTTGACCAGCTTGGAGGTGCGCATGGATACGTCATGAACCAGATGCAAGCCGGGATCCCGCCCGACCCGCGTGCCATGCGCATGATCGACGCGCTGTATGCGTCGCTGTGACCGGGCCGACCGTGTCGCCAGAGCCGTCGAGCGCGGCAGCGCGGGGCTGCGGTCACCTGCAAGTCATCGGGCTGAAGGTCCTCTGGAGTGGGGGCCCTTGGGCCACTGACGCTGCGGCTCCCTGGGAGGAGTCTGGCTCAGGCTCGATGGGAAGAAGGGGTGATCGGCATGGCAACCATGCAGACCCTGGCCGGACGCTCGCAGGTCGGGCGCGCATACGGCGGCTTTTGGCGCAGGGGAATCGCGGCCGTCATCGACTGGCTGGTGATCGGTGTCGTGGTGTCCCTGTCGATCGGCTACCACGGGCAGCTCGCGCCGCCCCACTCGACCGTCAAGGTCGTCGTGTACTACGCGCTGGCGGCGCTGGTGGCGTGGCTGTACTTCGCGGCGATGGAGGCCTCCGCCTGGCGGGCGACCCTCGGCAAGCTGGTCGTCGGGGTCAGGGTCACGACCCTCGACGGGCAGCGGATCGGCTTCGGGCAGGCGACTGCGCGGCTGCTGGCCAAGTTTGGCCTGTCGCTGCCGCTGCTGGGGCTTGGGTTCGTGATGGCCGGCGTCGATGCCCGCAAGCAGGCCCTGCACGACAGGGTGACGGGCACCCTGGTGGTGGTGCGCGGGTGAGGTTCCCGCCGCCATAGATGCCTCTCGGACGCCACCACGCCGGCTCTGGGGTAGCCGAGCGATCGGCAGGTGCTGGTGGCCGCTTGATCGTCTCCCAAACGCGGCAGCCGGCTGATGGTGTCCTTTTGGCAGCCGGCGACTGGCGCCCGAACCGTTCGTGCCCGGGACCATTGCCCAGCCAAGATGGGACCTCCGGCCATAGTCAGCATGATCAGCGGATCAGACGATCTGGCCATCCCCGGCGAGGGAGCCGGCGGACCGCTGAGAGGAGCGCCAGATGCTCGAATGCCCACGCTGCGGCAACGCGGCCGAGTACGTGGCCGGCGAGGTCTTCGTGCTGGTGTGGTGCGGCTTCTGCGCCGATGTGATCGAGGTCGGCGACCTTGACCTGCGCGCTGCTGCCTCCACGGTCGTGGGTGGCATGGCTGCGACCCGCTGACCGTCGTGTGTGATCGAGGCGAGGAGGCTTCCATGAGAATCTTGCGTCAGCGATCGGCTCCTGAGGCGCCACCGCTGGTGTACCGGCAATGCCCTGGCTGCGACTACGACCTGGTGACCGGCACCGGCAACAAGTCGTGCGGCTGGTATGACTGCCCGTACCTGCCCGAAGAACTGAAGGTCTTCTGCCCTGAATGCAACCACAACTTCGCCACTGGCGAGGGCGCGCCGTGGTGCGGGGAGCCGCCAGGCTGCCGCTGGGCGGCCGAGGGCTACCAGCACGCCGAGAGCGCCCGCAAGTTTCAGGCCGGACAACACTGACCAGCTCAGGTCCCAGCTATGCGGCCGTGGACGCCATGGCCACCAGGGCGATGACCTTGTCCCAGCTCCCTCCGAAGATCTTGCCGGCCGCGTCGGCGAACGGGCTGGCGGAGCTGGCCAGCGCCCGGACCGGGATGATGCCCATGATGGCCACCCTGGCGACCACGTACACGATGGTGGTGACCAGCGTGCCGATGATCGTGGACCGCGGGATCGTCCGCTTGGGGTCTTTGACCTCCTCGAGGAGGAACTTCAGTCGATCGGCCGGCGTGCGCGCTCGACGGCGGCGCGGAACGGCTCGGCGAAGGAGCGAGCCAGCTTGCGGGCCTCCTCCGGCCGGGCCAGGCGGGAGACGTCGGCCACCAGGTTCACCGAGCGGAAGGGCCCGAGCCCCTCGAGCTCGGCGCTGAACACCTGGCGGGGCCGGCCGATGACCTCGAGCGTGGCGGGCAGCTCGCCGTCCGGAGGGAAGGCGAGCCCGTTCAGCGTCCAGGGTGTGATCAGCACCAGGACGGGCGTGTCGTGGGCGGTCGCGGCGCCGAGCACCTCGACGGCCAGGCGCGGGTTGGCGACCGGGTCGCCGAGGAAGACGCGCTGGTGGACGGCTTCGAACACGGTCTGGGTCCGCCGCGCGAGCGCGTCGAGGCCGTCGCGGTCGGCCGTGCCGTCATCGTCGATCGGTTCCATGCCAGCAAGCGTGGACTCCCTGCCCGCCAGGGTTTCAGAGCGGAAGGTCCCGCCCCGCCAGGGCCGAATGCCTTTAGCGACGGTCGTACCGCCTGGCTTCACTCGTCCGTAGATGCCTGAAATCCGCACCAGCAGCGGGCAGGAGGAGATTGGAGTGGCCGGATCACGCTTGCGCGAAGGGCAGGCGGCCGCGCCGAGCCTGATGGAGGCCGAGCGCGCGCCACTGCTCGAGCGCCTGCTCGGCGCCGGCGTCGACCGCCGCGCGTTCCTGAGCTACTGCGCTGGGATCACCGTGGCGCTGGCGTTACCGCCGAGGTTCGCCCCACGCGTCGCCGAGGCGCTGGCCAAGGTGGACCGGCCGTCGCTGGTCTGGCTGGAGTTCCAGGACTGCGCCGGCAACACCGAGTCGTTCCTGCGCTCCCGCAACCCCTCCGTGGCCGAACTGGTCCTCGGCATGCTGTCGATCGACTATCAGGAGACGATCATGGCGGCCGCCGGCCACGACGCCGAGGCCGCGCTCGACTCCACGGTGGCCAAGGGCGGGCACCTGGTCGTGGTGGAGGGCTCGGTGCCGACCGGCGACGGCGGGGTGTACTGCACCATCGGCGGCAAGACCGCCCAGCAGCGGCTCAAGGAGGCGACCAAGGGCGCCGCCGCGGTCGTCAACGTCGGCACCTGCTCGTCGTTCGGCGGCATCCCGGCGGCCGCGCCCAACCCGACCGGTGCGGTCGGCGTGCCCGACCTGGTGTCCGGCGTGCCGGTGCTGAACCTGCCGGGCTGCCCGGTCAACGCCGACAACCTCACCGCCACCCTGGCCCACTACCTGACCTTCGGGGAGCTGCCGGCGGCCGACGACCTCGGCCGGCCGTTGTTCGCCTACGGCGAGCGCATCCACGACGCCTGCCCGCGCCGCGGGCATTTCGACGCCGGGCAGTTCGCGCTGGAGTGGGGCGACGAGGGTCACCGCAAGGGGTGGTGCCTGTACAAGCTCGGCTGCAAGGGGCCGAGCACCTCCCACAACTGCCCGTCGGTGCAATGGAACGGGTCGACCAACTGGCCGATCGGCGCCGGCCACCCGTGCGTGGGCTGCTCAGAGCCGTTCTTCTGGGACACGATGACGCCCTTCTACGGGCGGCTGCCCAAGCTGCCAGGGCTCGGGGTCGAGACGTCCGCGGAGCGCGTCGGGCTCACAATCGTGGCCGCGACGGCCGCGGGCTTCGGCGCCCACGGGGTCGGCAAGGCGATCCAGCACCGGGTGGCTCGCAGTCGTGACGACCGTCACGCCGATGCTGACGGCGCTGAGGCGTCGCAGCCGGCATCACCGCAGGAGGATGAGGGCTGATGGCCAGGATCGTGGTCGACCCGGTGACCCGCATCGAGGGTCACCTGCGCATCGAGGCGCAGGTCGACGGTGGGGCGGTCCGCGACGCATGGTCGTCGAGCACGATGTGGCGCGGCATCGAGTCGATCCTGACCGGGCGCGACCCGCGTGACGCGTGGTACTTCGCGCAGCGGATCTGCGGGGTGTGCACCACCGTCCACGCGCTCGCCTCGGTCCGGGCGGTCGAGGACGCGCTGGGCATCGAGCCCCCACCGAACGCGAAGCTGCTGCGCGGCCTGATCGCGGCCAGCCAGTTCGTGCAGGACCACGTGGTGCACTTCTACCACCTGCACGCGCTCGACTGGGTCGACGTGACCAGCGCGCTCGACGGCGACCCCGCCAAGGCCGCCAAGGTGGCCGCCACGCTGTCGGACTACCCGCGCTCCGGCGCCGGCCAGTTCAAGGCGGTCCGCGAGCGGCTGCGCGCGTTCGTCCAGGGCGGCCGGCTCGGCCCGTTCGCCGGTGGCTGGTGGGGGCACCCCGCCTACCGGCTGCCACCGGAGATCAACCTGATCGCCGTCAGCCACTACCTCGACGCGCTCGACTTCCAGCGCGACTTCGTCCGCATCCACGCCCTGCTGGGCGGTAAGAACCCGCACCCGCAGACCTATCTGGTCGGCGGCATGGCCGTCCCGATCGACCCCAACAGCCAGTCCGCCATCAACGCCGACACCCTCGCCGAGCTCCGCGTCCTGCTCAACCGGGGGCTCGACTTCGTGCGCCAGGCGTACGTGCCCGACCTGCTGGCGATCGCCTCGCACTATCCGGAATGGACCAAGATCGGCCGCGGGCTCGGCAACTACCTCGCCTTCGGGGACTTCGCGCCCGCGCGGGCCGTCGCCGGGAGCGGCCAGGACGACCGCTTCCTGCCCGGCGGGGTCATCCGCGACGGTGACCTGTCGCGCGTCGAGCCCGTCGACACCGGGGCGATCGCCGAGTACGTCACCCACTCGTGGTACCGCTACGAGCGGGGCGACCAGGTGGCGCTGCCGCCCTTCGAGGGCGAGACCGTCCCGAACTACACCGGACCCGAGCCTCCCTACGAGCAGCTCGAGACGGACGGCAAGTACTCGTGGCTGAAGGCCCCCCGCTACCGCGACGTGGCCATGGAGGTCGGCCCGCTGGCGCGGATGCTGATCGCCTATGCGAGCGGCCACCAGCAGGTCCGCGGAGCGGTCGACGGGGCGCTCGGCAAGCTGCGGGTCGGCCCCGAGGCGCTGCTGTCGACGCTGGGCCGCACGGCCGCCCGTGGCGTGGAGGCGCTGGTGCTCGCCGAGCACGCCATCGAGCTCCTCGACCAGCTCGAGGGCAACATCGCCGGGGGCGACCTGCGGATCCACGACGGCCGGCTGTGGGAGCCGGCCACCTGGCCCAAGCAGGCGCAGGGCGCCGGCCTCGAGGAGGCTCCCCGGGGGGCGCTGTCGCACTGGGTGGTGATCAAGGACCGCAAGATCGCCCGCTACCAGGCGGTCGTCCCCTCGACGTGGAACGCCAGCCCGCGCGACGCGCACGGCCGGCGCGGAGCCTACGAGACGGCCCTGCTCGGCACCCCCATCGCCGACCCGAAACGGCCGCTGGAGATCCTGCGCACGGTGCACTCGTTCGACCCTTGCATGGCGTGCGCCGCGCACGTGCTCGACGCCGAGGGCCGCGAGGTCGTGGAGGTGCGGGTCCAGTGAGCACCGAAGCCCCCAGCCGTACCGAGCGCGCCACGCCGACGACCGCGTGGTGGTGCGCGTCTGGGACCTGCCGGTGCGGCTGATCCACTGGCTGCTGGTCGCCACGATCGTGGTGCTGTCGGTGACCGGCTTCTACATCGGCACCCCGGCGCTGTGGGCCGGCAGCGGCTCCAGCGCCTACCTCATGGGCAAGATGCACGCGGTGCACATCGGCGCGGGATGGGCGTTCACCGCCCTGCTGATCGCCCGCGTGGCCTGGATGTTCCTCGGCAACCGCTGGGCCCGCTGGGACCAGTTCCTGCCGCTCAACCGCGAGCGCCTGCGGCTGTCCCGCGACTCGGTCGCCTACTACGCGTTCCTGCGCCGCGAACCACCAGCGGTGATCGGTCACAACCCGCTCGCCGGCCTCACCTACCTGGTGCTGTTCACCATGTTCGCCGTGCAGGCCATCACCGGGTTCGCGCTCGAGGCGCTCGAGGACCCCGACGGGCTGATGTGGCGGCTGACCGGCTGGGTCTTCAAGGTCGCGCCGATCCCCGAGGTCCGCCTGGTCCACCACCTGGTCATGTGGCTGACGGCCGGGTTCGTCGTCCACCACGTGTACTCCTCGGTGCTGGTCGACCGCGAGGAGCGTTCCGGGCTGGTGTCCTCAATGGTCACCGGCAACAAGTCGATCCCCAAGGAGCGGATGGGAGGAGACGAGGCCGATGGACGGCCGTGACGGCCACGCCCGCCCTCCCTTCCTGGTGCTCGGGCTCGGCAACGAGCTGTTCACCGACGAGGGAGTCGGCGTCGCCGCCGCCCGCCGGCTCGCGCGGCTCGACCTGCCCGGCGTCGAGGTCCTGGACGGTGGGACGCTCGGGCTGGCGCTGCTGCCGGAGCTGGAAGGGCGCGAAGGGCTGCTGCTGCTCGACGCGCTCCTGTTGCCCGGCGGGCGTCCCGGTGAGGTCGCCGTGCTCACCGGGGACGAGCTTCCCGGCGCGCACGTGCTGCTCACCTCCGCGCACCAGTTGGGCGTGGTGGAGGCGCTGGCCGCGGCGGAGCTGGCGGGCCGGGCGCCTGGCAGGGTCGCCGCCGTCGGCATGGTGCCCTCCAGCCTGGAGACCGGCTACGGCCTGACCCCGCTGGCCGCCGCCCGGGTGGGTGCGATGGTGTCACGGGCTGCCGCGCTGCTGGCCACCTGGCTGCCGGGCGGGCGGGAGGCGGTCGCCCGTGCATGAGCGCGGACCCGTCAGCGGGGCGGTCGTGGCCCTGCTCGCCACCGCGGGCAACCGGCCGGTGACCGCGGTCACGGTCGCGCTCGGGCCCAGCATGGATCCCGACGCCGCCAGGACCGCCTGGTCGGCGGCGGCCGCCGGCACCGCTGCCGCGACCGCGGCGGTCACCTGGAGCGAGGCTCCGGACACCCTCCACTGCCTGAGCTGCGGCCGCGACTATCCCGGGGACCGGCTCACTCCCTGCCCCGGCTGCGGCGGCGATGGCCTGGTCGTCGTCGAGGCGCCGGCGGTCGAGATCACCGCCTGGCGGCTCGGGGAGGCCGGATGAGCGGCACGCGCACCAGTCACCGCCTGGAGGTGCACGGCACCGTCCAGGGCGTGGGCTTCCGTCCGTTCGTCTACCGGCTGGCGACCTCGCTGGGCCTGGACGGCACCGTCCGCAACGCCGGCGGCACCGTGGTGGTGGACGCCGCCGGCGCTCCCGCCGCCGTCGACGCGCTGGCCGCGCGGCTGCGGACGGAGGCCCCGCCGCTCGCCCGGGTCGTGACCGTCACCGTCGCGCCGGCACCGCGGCCGTGGCCAAAGGCCGGCTCCGGCTTCGCGGTGGTGGCCAGCGACGCCGCCGCCTCCGCGAGCCGCGACATCCCACCGGACGTGGCCACCTGCGACGCCTGCCTCCGCGAGCTGTTCGACCCCAGAGACCGGCGCCACCGCTACCCGTTCGTCAACTGCACCGACTGCGGCCCCCGCGCGACGATCATCGACGACCTGCCCTATGACCGGGTCCGCACGGCCATGAGCGGGTTCCCGATGTGCCCCGCCTGCGCCGCCGAGTACGCCGACCCGGCGGACCGCCGGTTCCACGCCGAGCCCATCGCCTGCCCGGCCTGCGGCCCGCGGCTGGCCTGGCGTCCCGGGGCCGCCGCCCCGCCGAGCGAACACGGCGACGATGCCCTGCGGGCGGCGGTCGCCGCCGTGGCGACCGGCGGCATCGTGGCGCTGAAGGGCCTGGGCGGCTACCAGCTCGTCTGCGACGCCAGCGACCATCGCGCGGTGGAGCACCTCCGTGCGGGCAAGCGCCGGCCGGCCAAGCCGTTCGCGGTCATGGTCGGCGACGCGGCGGCGGCACGGCGGCTCGCCGAGATCTCCGCCGTGGAGGCGGCGCTGCTCAGCTCGCCGGCACGGCCGATCGTGCTGCTGCGAGCCCTCCCGTCGACGCTGGCGCCGGGGATCCATCCCGGCGTCCGCGACCTCGGCCTCTTCCTGCCCTACACGCCGCTGCACCACCTCCTGTTGCACGACCTCGACCGCCCGCTGGTGGTCACCAGCGGCAACCGCTCGGAGGAGCCGATCGCGATCGACGACGACCAGGCGCTGGAACGGCTCGGCGGCATCGCCGGTGGCTTCCTCCAGCACGACCGCCCGATCCGCGCCCGCTACGACGACTCGGTGGCCCGCGTCGTGCATGATCGCCAGGTCGTCGTCCGGCGTGCCCGCGGCTACGCGCCCGCACAGGTCCCCCTGCCGCTCGGGGCGCCCGAGCCGCTGCTCGCGCTGGGGGCCGAGCTGAAGCACACCTTCACGCTGGCGGTCGGCGGCAGGGCGGTGGTCGGCCCGCACACCGGCGACCTCGAGGATGCCGACACCTTCGCGGCGTTCGAACGCAACCTGGCGCACCTGTGCCGGGTGGAGGGCGTGAGCCCAGCGGTGGCCGTCCATGACCTGCACCCCGCCTACCTTTCGACCCAGTACGCCGCGCGCTGGGACCGGCGCGTGGCGGTGCAGCACCACCACGCCCACGCCGTCTCGTGCGCCGCCGAGCACGGCCTGACCGGACCGTTCCTGGGGGTCACCTACGACGGGCTGGGCATGGGCGACGACGGCACGCTCTGGGGTGGTGAACTGCTGGTCGCCGACCTCGTCCGCTACCGTCGCTTCGCCCGGTTCTCCCGCGCGCCCCTGCCCGGCGGCTCGGCGGCGATCCGCCGGCCCGCCCGCATGGCGCTCGGCTACCTGTTCGGCGCCGAGCGGATCGGCTCCGGGGGGATCGACCCGTCGCTGGCCGGCGACTTCGTCGGCCGCCTCGACCCGGCGGAGGTCGCCGTGGTCGGGCGGATGGTCGAGCGGCGGCTCAACAGCCCGCTCGCGTCCAGCGCCGGGCGGCTGTTCGACGCGGCCGCAGCGCTGCTAGGGCTGCGCGACGACGCGTCCTACGAGGGCGAGGCCGCGGTGGCGCTGGAGTCGGCCGCCGCCGGCGGCGCCCACGGCGAGCTGCCCTGGCGGCTGGCCAGGGTCGAGGGCCTGTGGGTCTACGACGCCGTCCCCACGCTGGCCGCGGTCCTGCGCCAGCGGACCGCCAGCGTGGCCACCGGCGTGATCGCGGCACGCTTCCACGCGACCGTCGCCGCGGTGACGCTCGCGCTGGTCGAACGGGCCGCCGCCCAGACCGGGCTGCGGGAGGTCTGCCTGTCCGGCGGCGTCTTCCAGAACCGGCTGCTCGCCGAGGCGGTCCTCACCGGTCTGCACGAGGCCGGCCTGCGCGGGTTCGTCAACCAGCGCGTCCCCTGCAATGACGGTGGCATCAGCTACGGGCAAGCGGCGGTCGCGGCCGCCCGGCTGGAAGGGAGGTGAGCGCCATGTGCCTCGGGATCCCAGGGCAGGTGCTCGAGATCGACGACGCCGGTGGGCTGCCGATGGCGGTGGTCGACTACGGCGGCATCCGCAAGCAGGCCTGCCTGGCCTACGTTCCCCAGACCAAGGTCGGCGACTACGTGATCGTCCACGTCGGCTTCGCCATCAGCCAGGTCGACGAGGAGGAGGCGGAGCGCACCCTGGACGTGCTCCGCACCATGGGCGACGCCGTCGAGCAGGAGATCGGCGTCCCCCTGCCCCGCCGGGAGGTGACGCCGTGAAGTACCTCGACGAGTACCGCGACCCTGTCCTCGCCCGCCGCCTGCTGGAGGAGATCCACGCCGCCACCACGCGTCCGTGGACCCTCATGGAGGTCTGCGGCGGCCAGACCCACACGATCGTCCGGCAGGGCATCGACGAGCTGCTGCCCGACGGGGTGCGGATGATCCACGGGCCCGGCTGCCCGGTCTGCGTGACCCCGCTGGAGCAGATCGACCGCGCGCTGGCCATCGCCCGGCGTCCGGAGGTGACCTTCACCTCCTACGGCGACATGCTGCGCGTTCCCGGGAGCGAGACCGACCTGCTTTCGCTCAAGGCGCGCGGCGCGGACGTGCGGATCGTCTACTCGCCGATGGACGCGGTCCGCGTCGCCGCGCAGCGCCCGGACCGCGAGGTGGTGTTCTTCGCGGTCGGCTTCGAGACCACCGCGCCGGCCAACGCGATGGCGGTGCTGGAGGCGCAGCGCCGCGGGCTGCGTAACTTCAGCGTGGTGGTCAGCCACGTGCTGGTGCCGCCGGCCATGACGGCGATCCTGGACTCGCCGTCCTGCCAGGTGCAGGGCTTCCTGGCCGCCGGGCACGTCTGCGCGGTGATGGGATGGACCGAGTACGAGCCGATCGCCGCCCGCTACCGCGTCCCGATCGTGGTCACCGGCTTCGAGCCGCTCGACCTGCTGGAGGGCATCCTCATGGCCATCCGGCAGCTCGAGCAGGGCCGGGCGGAGGTCGAGAACCAGTACGTCCGCGCCGTCCGGCGCGACGGCAACACGGCTGCCCAGGAGGCCATCCGGCGCGTCTTCCGCGTGACCGAGCGCGCCTGGCGCGGCATCGGCCCCATCCCGACCAGCGGCCTGGCGCTCGCCCCGGAATTCGCGGCCTACGACGCCGAGACGCGCTTCTCGGTCACCGACGTCCACGCCATCGAGCATCCGGCCTGCATCGCCGGGGCCATCCTGCAGGGCACCCGCCTGCCCACCGACTGCCCCGCCTACGGCACCATCTGCACCCCGCGCACGCCGCTGGGGGCCCCGATGCTGTCCAGCGAGGGCACCTGCGCGGCCTTCTACAACGCCGGCCGCGCACGACCCGTCGTGGAGGTGCCATCGTGACCACGCTCGACCCGCTCGCCGCCACCTGCCCCACGCCGCACGCGGAGACCGAGCGGGTGCTGCTCGGGCACGGCTCCGGCGGTCAATTGTCGGCGGCGCTGCTCCGCGACGTGCTGCTCCCCGCCCTCGGCCGGGCCACCCCCGGCGGCGCGCTGGAGGACGCCGCGGTCATCACGGTCTCCGGCCTGGACCTGGTCATGAGCACCGATTCGTTCGTGGTCAACCCGCTGTTCTTCCCCGGCGGCGACATCGGGTCGCTGGCCGTCCACGGTACCGTCAACGACGTCGCCATGATGGGCGCCGAGCCGCTGGCGCTGGCACTGGCGCTGGTGGTCGAGGAAGGGTTCCCCATCGACGACCTGCGGCGAGTCACCGCGTCGATCGCACGGGCCGCGCTGGAGGCGGGCGTGCCGGTGGTCACGGGCGACACCAAGGTGGTGGGTCAGGGAGCGGCGGATGGCGTCTTCGTGACGACCACGGGGATCGGCCGCCGGCTGCCCGGCACGACGGTGTCCGCCGCGGGCGCGCGGCCCGGTGACGCCCTGCTGCTGTCGGGCCCGATCGGCCTGCACGGCACCACCGTGCTCAGTGTGCGGGAAGGGCTGGGCTTCGAGGCCGACATCGCCTCGGACACCCGCCCCCTGCACCGCCTGGTCCGCGCGATGGTGGACACCGCCGGCGGCGCGCTGCACGCGATGCGCGACCCCACCCGCGGCGGCCTCGCCTCCGCCCTCAACGAGATCGCGCAGGCCTCCCGCGTCGGCATCGTCCTCGAGGAGCCGGCCATCCCGGTCCCGCCGCCCGTCGCGGCCGCCTGCGAGCTGCTCGGCCTGGATCCGCTGCACGTCGCCAACGAGGGATGCCTGGTCGCCGCGGTCTCAGCGGGAATGGCCGACGAGCTGCTGGACGCCATGCGATCGATGCCCGAGGGCGCGAGCGCCGTCCGCTTCGGCGAGGTCGTCGACGACACCCTGGGACGCGTCTGGATGCGGACCCTGGTCGGCTCCCGACGGATCGTCGACATGCTGGTGGGCGAGCAACTCCCACGGATCTGCTGAGCGCGCCGCCGCGGGCACCGGCCGCGGCTCTCCGCGGTGCCGGCCACTCTACGCGCCGCCGGCTGCTGGTCCGCCATCTGGGCGGAGCCCAGCGGGAAGGCCTTCCAGGAAGGGGCCCGTGCCTACCCTGGGGGGTAGGGTACTTCGGGGTCAGGAGTTCGGGACCTTCGGCTCTGCCCGTGCTGGCCGCCGGTTGCCATCCTCATGTGAGAGAGATCACAAGGAGGAGGCGGGGACATGGGCGACGGCGAGCAGACCCTGACGATCGCGCTGTTGTCGGGAACCGACGAGAAGCTCAACGCCGCCGCGCTGCTCACAGCGGGTGCGGCGGCGCTGGGGCGGAAGGTCGACATCCTGCTGCAGTACTGGGCGCTGGACGCGTTTCGGGCCGGCAACCTCACCAAGGACCACGGCCTGGCGCCCGAGGCAGGACCCGACGGCGCCGCCGCGGTGCGGCGGCTGCAGGCCGAGGGCGGCGGCCAGCACTGGAGCACGGTCCTGGCCCAGGCCAAGCAGCTCGGCGAGGTACGCGTGCACGCCTGCTCGCTGTCGATGGACCTGCTCGGGCTGGCCAAGGACGACCTCGACCCGCTGGTGGACGACGTGGAGGGTGTCACCGCCTTCATGCTCGCCGCCGACGGCCAGCTCGTCTTCATCTGAAACGGAGGAGATCACGATGAGCCAAGTCACCACCGACCAGGTGATCGACGCGCGGGGGATGGCCTGCCCAGGGCCGCTGCTGTCGCTGATCGGCGCGATCCGCCAGCGCGAGGTCGGCGCCGTGGTCGAGGTCTGGTCCAGCGATGCGGGCTCGGCGACCGACATCCCCGCCTGGGTCGCCAAGGCCCGGCACGAGCTGGTCGAGGTCGCCGCCGAGGATGGCTTCACCCGCTTCCGCGTGCGGAAGGCGCGGTGAGCGGCGATGCCAGCCAGGGTCGTTGTGCTCGGCGGCGGCGTCGGTGGGACGCTGGCCGCCAACCTGCTCGCCCGCCAGCTCGGCCGCGACGTGCACGTCACCGTGGTCGACCCCACCGGCATGCACGTCTACCAGCCCGGCTTCCTGTACGCCGCGCTCGGCAGGGCCAATGGCCGCTGGCTGGCCCGCGACGAGCGCACCCTGCTCCGCCGGGAGGTGGAGCTTGCCGTCGAGGGGGCCACGCTGGTCGAGCCCGACAAGGGCCTCGTGCGGCTCGCCCACGGCGGCAGCCTGCCATTCGACTATCTGCTGCTGGCCACCGGCGCCAGGCTGGTCCCTGACCAGATCCCGGGCCTGGTCCAGGGCGCCCACGAGTTCTACTCGCTACAAGGGGCGCTGCGGCTGCGGGAGGCGCTGCGCGGCTTCAAGGGCGGCCGGGTCCTGGTCGGCGTGGCGGGGATCCCCTACAAGTGCCCGCCCGCTCCGGTGGAGTTTACCCTCATGCTGGACCAGTACCTGCGCCAGCGCGGCGTGCGTGGCAAGTCGCAGGTGACGCTGCTGTCGCCGCTCAACCGGGCGTTCACCATCGAATCGGCGTCCAAGCTGGTCCAGCCGATCATGCAGCGGCGTGGCATCGGCCTGGAAACCTTCTTCAACGTCGAGACGGTCGACCCCTCCGCCGCGACCGTCAGCTCCCTGGAGGGCGACAAGGCCGACTACGACCTGCTCGTGCTGGTCCCCCCACACCGTGGCCAGCAGGTCGTCGAAGCCTCCGGGCTGGGGGACGCAGGCGGCTGGGTGCCGACCGACCGGGCCACCCTGGGACACCGCGACCACGAGCGCGTCTTCGCCCTTGGCGACGCGACCGACCTGCCGATCTCCAAGAGCGGCTCGACCGCGCACTTCGAGGCGCCAGTGGTCGCCAGCCGCATCGCCTCCCTGCTGCGCGGCACCGCGCCGAAGGCCAACTACGGCGGCCGGGTGATGTGCTTTTTGGAGACCGGCGACGGGCGCGCGACCGCCCTGCGGTTCGACTACCAGCATCCGCCCGTCCCGCCGGCCCCATCCCGCTTCTGGCACGCCGCCAAGTGGGCGTTCAACCGCCTGTACTGGGACACCGTCCCCCAGGGGCGCATCCCCGAGCGACGCGCTGCCACCCACGATTCCGAGAGGAGACCGGCATGAGCACCCCTGTCACCACCACCACCCTCGACTTCAAAGGCCTGTCGTGCCCACTGCCGATCGTCAAGACCGCGGTCGCGATCAAGCAACTGGCAGCCGGCGAGCTGGTCGAGGTGCTGGCCACCGACGCCGGCTCGGTGGCCGACTTCACCGCCTGGTCCCACGCGACCGGCAACCAGCTCGTCGAGCACACCGCCGAGGGCGGTGTGTACCGCTTCGTGATCCGGAAGGGATGAGCCAGCCATGACCGACACCACTCAGATGGAGGCAGCCGTGACCGCCGCGCAGGCCAGGCAGAAGGCGAACAAGCTGGTGATCTTCACCTGGGGCGGCGACCTCGACAAGGTCTGGCCGACCCTCATCCTGGCCACTTCGGCCGCCGCCATGGGCATGGAGACGATCGTCTTCTTCACCTTCTGGGGGCTGTTCCCACTGGTCCGCAACGACATCCGCCTGACTGGCGACAACTGGATGCAGAAGCTGCTCTCCACCATGCACCGCGGCGGCACCGAGCACCTGAAGCTGTCGCAGATGAACTTCGCCGGCATGGGCCCGGCGATGATGCGCAAGCTCGCCAGCGACCACAAGGTCGCCAGCCCACAGGAGCTGCTCGAGCTGGCCCGCGAGATGGGCGTGCGGCTGATCCCCTGCCAGATGACCATGGACCTGCTCGGCCTGTCGCGCGAGGACCTGATCGACGGGCTGGAGGAGCCCGCCGGCGCCGCCACCGCCCTGGCCGAGGCCCAGGACGCCATCACGCTGTTCATCTGACCTGCGGAGGTGACTTCGATGCCCAACCTCAGGGTCGTCCACCAGACCGGCGACCGGCTCGAGATCCAGGTCCGCGACCACCGGCTCGTCTGCGACCAGCCGGTGGCGGACGGCGGCTCGGATCAGGGCCCGACCCCGACCGAACTGTTCGTCGCCAGCCTGACGGCCTGCGTCGCTCACTACGCCGGGCGATTCCTGGCCCGCCACGACCTCGACCCCGACGGGTTGCGGGTCGACTGCGACTTCACCATGAGCGCCAACCGACCCCCGAGGGTCGCCTCGATCGTCCTACGGCTGGTCACACCCCACCCGCTACCCGACAACCGCCGCCGGGCGCTGCTCGCGGTCGCCGACCACTGCACCGTGCACAACTCCATCCGCCAGCCACCCGACGTGCACATCACGCTGGTCGAACCGGCCGGCGCTGCCGCCCAGGCGGCGATGGAAGGATAGCCTGGTTGTCCGCACCACCTGGAGGGTTGGTCATGCAGCTGGACGAGAGCACCTTGACCGACGCGCTGGCCCGCCCGGCTTCAAAATCCTCGCCTGCGGCATGCGCCACTGTCTGCGCGATGAGCAGGCCGCCGAGCAGGCCGGATACAGCCAGGCCGAACTGGAGAAGCTCTTCCTCCAACTCCGGTAGCCACGCCGCAGGCAGCGTCCGGCAGATGGCTCGCGGCAACGCCGGAGATGGGAAACGCGCTGCATGACGGGCCAGGGCAGCGCCACGACCAGCAACAACGGGGAAGCGACGCTCCTCCGGGCCAGTCGAACACCCACGCATGTGCGCTGTACACGCTCCAACCGCTACTGCATACCCGAAGTGGCTGGAGAGCAACGCTCGAGATGGTCATGAGGGGCGACACGAACGCGGGACTGAACTCGGAGTCATCGCAGGTCCCGGCCGGTCTGGGCGTCGCGGTCATCCGCGGCGTGAGCGCCGCACTGCCGCTCGCCATGGCCACGATCGTGTCCACGACCCGAGAACCGGCCGAGACTGACATAGCGCTGCCCCGTCGTCCACGCCCAGGGCCGGCCCGACTCGACGACGGCGTCCTTCACGATCGGCCGGGCCAGGCGGACCGTGTCGGGGTCCTCGGGCCCGGACAGTAGGAACATGTGGTACTGCCTGCCCTCCTCGCGCGGGCCGTCGTCGAGCAGCGTCTGGATGACCTCGCCGACCAGGCGGTCGGTGTCCGAACCTGCATCGCGCCGGGCGGCGGCTTCCTCATCGGTGAAGGTGACTGGGTCTTTCGATACCGGATGCGGGGCATATGGACCTGGAACGCGCTGTAGCTTCCGCCCTCGTCGCCCCGGGCGTGCCTCATCGCCGCCGCCACCCGGGGGAAGGGTGCACGGCCCGCTGGAGGTCGGGCAGCTCGGTGATCACCGCCGCCCGCAGCAGCTCATAGTCGGCCGCGGGGATCGAGCGGATGCCCTCCTCGGCTGAGGGCCGCGCCTCGAACGACCAGCTCTCCACCAGCAACCCGATGACCCCGGCCAGCTCGAACTCTGACGGAGGGCTGTCGCGGAGCATGAGCAGGTAGCGCTGGAGCTGGCGTCGCTCCCGGATGGTGAACGTCAGGGGGTCGCGGAGCACCGCCCAGTTGCCGGGGGTGAGCTCGACACGCTGCCCTGCCAGGAGGATGTCGCGCACGGACAGGACGCCGAGGACGCCGGTGCCGTCGGCCACGACCAGGTGCCGGATGTGCCGCGCCGCCATCTCCGACGTCGCCTCGTACACCTCCCAGTCCGGGCCGACCGTGACGACGTCCTTGGTCATCAGCTCCTCGACGCGTGCGCCGTCGAGATCCACCCCCTCCGCCACGGCCCGAAGGATGTCCCGCTCGGTCAGCATCCCCATCAGGTTGTCCCCCTCCAACACCACGGTCGACCCGGCTCGGTGCCGCATCATCACCTGGGCCGCGCCGCGCAGCGACTCCCGCGGGTCGACCGCGATCACCGGCCTGGTCGCCAGGACTCCGACCTTCACGCCACCTCGCCTCCCCCCGGCGTCTCCGTCTCCGGCGCCGGCCCCGAGTCCGCCGTCACATACGTCCAGTCGGCCCGCTTGAAGCGGTACGAACGGTCGAGGGTGAACCGGCGCGTCTCGGGGTCGAAGTCCACGAGCTTCGGCAGGTGGACCGGTCGCGGCCTGGGGCACGAGCGCCCCAGATGCTCGCGCACCTCCACCTCGAACGAGCCGAGCGTGCCGCCAACGGTCAGCGCGGTGCCGAGCGGCAGGGCACAACGGGAGCCGCCGGTGACCGTGCCGCACCTCGCCAGCGCGGTCTTGACGTCGTCCTCGCCGCCGGCACCCCGCTCGATCCGCTCCAGGGCCTCCACGATCTCTCGCGTGCCCTGCTTGCAGGCCGGGCACTGCGCACACGACTCGATCCAGAGGAACCTCGCGAACTGCAGCGTTGCCCTGATGATGCAGGTCGACTCGTTGTAGGCGACGAAGCCCCCCGACCCCAGCCCCGACCCGATCGCCCGCATCGCGTCGAAGTCCATCGGGGTGTCGAAGCGCTCGCGGGTGACCGGCCGGGCCGAGACTCCCGCGAAGACTACCTTGAGCGCCCCACCGTGGGGTGCGCCGCCCCCGACGTCCTCCAGTAGCACCCGTAGCGGGGTGCCCATCGGCAGCTCGTACACGCCCGCTCGGCGGATGTCGCCGGACACGGTGAACAGCATGGTCCCCGGGCAGCTCTCCGTGCCGAGCGAACGGAAGCGGTCGGCTCCGTCCCGCAGGATCAGCGGCACGTTCGCGAGCGTCTCGGGGTTGTTCACCAGGGTCGGGTTCGGGGAGCCGCGCTGCGCGAACAGCCCGACCCGGTACGGTGGAAAGATCCGCGGCAGCGGGTCACTGCCTTCGACCGCCTCGAGCAGCGCCTTCTCCTCACCGAACAGGTACTCGTCGGGGCCCGCCACGAGCTCGACCGGGACCGGCCCGAGCATGCCGCTGGCGCGCATCTCCACGATCGCCCGGCGGAGCAGTCGGATCTCCCGCTCATAGGTCCGCTTGACGGCGACGACCGCGCGTGCCGCCCCCACGGCGAAGGCCGCGATGGCCAGCCCCTCCAGCACCTGGTAGGGATTGCTCCGCAGCAGCCAACGGTCCTTGAACGTGCCGGGCTCCCCCTCGGCGGCGTTGCAGACCACGTACCTCGTCCGACAGGGGTGGGACCGGGTCGCCTGCCACTTCGTGGCCGTGGGGAAGCCAGCCCCGCCACGGCCACGCAGGCCGGAGCGGCGGATCTCGGCGATCACCCCCGCGGGCCCGGACGAGCGCGCCGACGACAGCGCCAGTCCCCCGCCGCGGGCGAGATAGTCGTCCAGGCCGGTGACGGGCCCGGCGCCCAACAGGATCGAGTCGGTCCGCGCGGTCGCCATGCCCGTCACCTGCGCGAGCGCCCTTCGCCCCCGCCCGCCGCCTCGTTCAGCAGGTGGTAGGCGATGAACAACTGGGCGATGGCCAGGGGATCGGAATGCCGGCAGCGGTTCCCCTCGACGAACAGGCCGATGTCGTCGCGCTCCAGGTGGTGGTCGAAGTCCATCCGCTTCCACAGCAGCGACTCCACCCGCGAGGTCTCTTCCGGTGAGATGTCCGCGGCCACGGTGAGGAGGTCGACCGGCATCCCCTCGTCACGCCCGAGCGAAAGGCCGATCGACCGGCAGCCGGCCGCCATCGCCTCCTCCGCGACCTCCACGAGGTCCTGGTGGGAGATGGTCGGCCGCAGCACCATCCGCATCGACAGGTGCGCGCTGTCGACCTCGCCTTCGGGAGGTTGGAAGCGCACCACGATGTCCGCGCCACGCCGCTGCGGCCGGATGAAGGCGGCCGAGTCGGGTTCGCGGCGCTCCAGCTCGGCCAGGACCTGCCCGGGAGCGTACCCCCGCTTGGAGCAGTCGCGCTTGACCTTCCAGCCACGCCGCAGATCCTCGGGGGGGTCGAGGTAGACGCGCACGGCGAAGGCGTCCCGCATCCGCTTGGTGTGCAGGGCGAGCAGGCCCTCGATCACCATGAACCGCCGCGCGACCACGTACTCGGGCGCGCCGAACGTGCCGTCACGGTGCTGGTAGACCGGCTTCAGGACCGGCTCCCCGGTCGCCAGCAGCCGCAGGTGCTGCGCGAGGATGTCCATGTAGTTGCAGGCCGGGTCGAGCGGGGTGATATCCAGCTCCCTTCGCTGGGCGCGGTCGTAGCGGTGGTAGTCGTCGGTGCAGAGGGTGGCCACCCGGTCCGGGCCGACCAGCTGCACGACCCCCTCGGCGAAGGTCGTCTTGCCGGCGGCACTATCCCCGACGATCGCGAGCATCACGGGCCGCATCAGCTCACCTCACACCGACCGCCGGCCGAGTCGATCCGCTCGACGCCCAGCCGGGCGTGACTGTCGGCGCCCGAGCTCAACAAGGTACATCGCCCCAGGAGCCGGCCTGGAACACACGACTCTTCCGGATGTCCTCGGCCGCGATCGTCACCAGGTCCCGCTTGGTGAGCCGGCGACCCTCGCTCGCCGCCTCGAACAACCGCATGGCGTGGCGCATCCGGACCCGGTCGAGCCAGTTGCGGACCGAGCGTCCGTTGGCGAATCGCGGCTGCTTGATGCGTAGCTCCAGGTATTCCTGGAAGGCGCTCTCGGCGTCGTCCGCGAGGCGGTAGCGCTGCTGCTGGAGCATGCGGCGAGCGATCTCGGTGAGCTCCTCGGCGGAGTAGTCGGGGAAGTCGATGTAATGAGCGACCCGCGAGGAGAGCCCGGGGACGTCCGAGAAGAAGCGGTCCATCTCCTTCTTGTAGCCGGCCATGATCACCACCAGGTCCTCCCGCTGGTTCTCCATGACCTCCAAGAGGATCTCGACCGTCTCCTGGCCGTAGTCCCGCTCGTTGTCGAGGCGGTAGATGTGGTAGGCCTCGTCGATGAACAGCACGCCGCCCATGGCACGCTTGATGACCTCTCGCGTCTTGGGGGCGGTGTGGCCGACGTACTGACCCACCAGGTCGTCCCGGCTCACGGAGACCAGGTGCCCCTTCCGGACGTAGCCCAGCCGGAACAGGATCTCGCCCATCCGCTTCGCCACCGTGGTCTTGCCGGTCCCCGGATTGCCCGTGAAGCACATGTGCAGCGTGGGCCTGTCCGACTCCAGCCCAATCGACCGCCGCAGCTGGTCGATCACCAGCAGCGAGGCGATCTCGCGGACGCACTGCTTCACCGTACGCAGGGCGACCAGGTCGCGATCAAGGTCGGCCAGGACCGCCTCGACCTTCGCGTCGGCCAGGACCGCCTCGTGGTCCACCTCGGTGTGGTCCGGGATGTCGCGAAGCGGATCGGTGGTGCCAACGAACCGCTCGTCGACCCGACCCCGACCGAAGCGCCGGGACGCGTCCTCCCTGGCCCCCGGCCCGAGTGCCGGGGGCGTGGCGCGGCCGTCCCTTCCGGACCAGCCCAACGCCTTCGTGGCCGTCGCCGGCGGCACCTCCGACGCCAGGCGCCCCGCAGTGGCGTCGCCGTCCATCGTGGCTCCTATGACCGGCGGCCGTTGCCGGAGCGCTCACCGTGCGGCCGCTCGACGGCGTAAGGGTGGAGGGTGTAGCGGATGACGCGGTCGTGCGCCTCCTGCCGGTCGAGGCGGAAGCCCAACTCCTGGAGCGGCCGATGCACCAGGAACTGCAGGGCCGTCGTCATCTTCGTCATCGTCGGGTCGTACAGGCTCACCCGGACGTAGTGGTCGGGGAAGGCCTCACGGCACCGGTTCACCTCGTAGAGCGCGACGGCTGGGTCCTGCATGTCGAACATCGGCATCCCCCACATCTCCCAGTACACGTTCCGCGGGTGGGGGTCGTCGGTGAGCTCCACCGCGACCGCCCACCCGTGGTCGATGCCGTACCGGATCTGGGCCTTGATCTCGTCGTCCGAGAGGTCGGGCAGGTAGGAGAAGGTTCCCTGCCTGATGCGAAGGCCGGTGCTCATGGCGTCCTCCCCGAGGCGGTGGGGGTCGGCGTCTCCGTGACGTCGGGGATGTCGGTCGACTCGTACTCGTAGGTCACCTCGCCCCAGACGTCGAGCGCCGCGGCCAGTTCGGGCGAGTGCCGGCCCGCCGCCTTCAGGATGTCCGGGCCCTCCCGCAGGTAGTCACGGCCCTCGTTGCGGGCTTTGATCATCGCCTCGACGGCCACGCGGTTCGCGGCGGCGCCGGCGGCGATCCCCATGGGGTGCCCGATCGTCCCCCCGCCGAACTGCAGCACCACGTCCTCCCCGAGGTAGTGCAGGAGCTGGTGCATCTGCCCAGCGTGGATGCCGCCCGAGGCCACCGGCATGACGCCGGGCATGTGCACCCAGTCCTGGTCGAAGTAGTGGCCCAACGCAGGATTCGTCGGGTTGCGCTCCTCGCGCAGCGTTGCGTAGTAGCCGCGGACAGCGTTGGGGTCACCCTCCAGCTTCCCCACGACGGTCCCCGCATGGAGGTGGTCGACGCCCAGCATCCGGCACCACTTCGCGATGACCCGGAAGTTCACCCCGTGGGTCTTTTGGCGCGTGTACGTCGAGTGCGCAGCGCGGTGCAGGTGCAGGATCATGCTGTTCGCCCGAGCCCACTTCGACATCGACTGCATGGCCGTCCAACCGATGGTGAGGTCGATCATCACGATGACGCTGCCGAGCTCCCTGGCGAACTCGGCCCGCTCGTACATGTCCTCCATCGTGGCGGCGGTGACGTTCAGGTAATGGCCCTTGGTCTCCCCGGTCATCCCGATGGCACGGTTGACCGCCTCTATGCAGTACAGGTAGCGGTCCCGCCATCGGTTGAACGGCTGGGAGTTCATGTTCTCGTCGTCCTTGGTGAAGTCGAGGCCGCCGCGGAGCGCCTCGTACACCACCCGGCCGTAGTTCCGCGCCGACAGCCCGAGCTTCGGCTTCACCGTTGCTCCAAGGAGCGGCCGCCCGTACTTGTTGAGCATCTCCCGCTCGACCACGATCCCGTGCGGCGGTCCCTGGAATGTCTTCAGGTACTCCGGCGGCACCCGAAGGTCCTCCAGCCGGAGCGCCTTCAGCGCCTTGAAGCCGAACACATTGCCGATGATCGACGACGTCATGTTCGGGATCGACCCCTCCTCGAACAGGTCGAGTCCGTAGGCGATGTATGCGATGTACTGCCGCGGGACGGTGCCTGGGACCGGCTCGACCCGGTAGCACTTGCCCTGATAGTCCTCGTAGGCGGTGAGCTGGTCGGTCCACACCACGGTCCACGTCGCCGTGGAGGACTCGCCGGCCACGGCCGCACCGGCCTCCTCCGGCTCCACGCCGGGCTGCGGGATGACCCGGAACGCCGCCAGGACGTCCGTGTCGGCCGGCTCGTAGTCCGGCCGCCAGTACCCCATCTCGGCGTATGGGATGACCCCCGCCGCGAACCTCGACCGCCGCTCCCCGCCGCCCGTGCCGGCCATGTCCATCCCTTCGCTCCTGACCCTGCCCCGAGCCGGCCACCCGTGGGGCCGCCCCAGCCGCCGCCGATCGAACCCGCCCTCCATTCGGACCGTAGCCCCACGATCATCAGATAACAATGAAGACTTCTTGACATCACTTAGGGAAAGTCCTAAGTATGAACGGCGTGACGCTGGGACAGCTCAGGACCTTTCTCGCCGTCGTCCAGGCCGGCTCGATCCGGGGCGCGGCGACGGCCCTCGTCGTGACCGAGCCCTCGGTGTCCGCCGCCATCACCGCGCTGAGCCGGGAGCTGGGAGTCCCGCTGACCGAGCGCGTGGGGCGGGGGATCCGGCTCACCGAGGCTGGAGGCGTCTTCGCTGAGTACGCCACCACGATGCTCGGGTTGGCCGACCGGGCCGGACGGGCCGCCCGGGAGGCCGCCGGCCAACCGGGTCACGTCCGTGTCTCGGCAGTCACCACAGCCGGGGAATATGTCCTCCCGCCCATCCTGGCCGCGTTCCTCCGGCAGCAAAGGGACCTGCAGGTGACGATCGAGGTGGGCAATCGGGCTGACGTCCTCGCCAAGCTGCTGAACGAGCAGGCCGACCTCGCCCTGGGCGGCCGGCCGCCGGTCGGCGCCGCCATCGAGGGAGAGCCCTTCCTCGACAACCCGCTCGTGCTGGTGGGGCGGCCCGACCATCCCCTGGGGTCGCGGCGGTCGTTCGACCCACGGCTGCTCTCCGGCGAGACGTGGCTCCTACGGGAGCCGGGGTCCGGGACCCGCAAGGCCACCGAGGAGCTCATCGCCGCGAACGGCGTCGAGCCGGGCTCGATCATGAACGTGGGCAGCAACGGGGCGATCAAGCGGGCCGTGGAACTAGGACTCGGCGTGACGATGATCTCCCAGGACGCCGTCGGAGAGGAGCTCGCAGCGGGCCAGCTGGCCCTACTGCGGGCGCGCGGCACCCCCCTCCGGCGGTCCTGGTACGTCCTCTCTCGCAAGGACGCCCCGCTGCCAGGGAGCGCCCAGCTGTTCCTGGCGTTCCTCAGGTCGCCCGCCACCGCCAGCATGCGGGCTCGCTGGTCCGACCCCTCGCGCTCCCTCGGCCGTGCCGGCAGCGAGAGCGTCTCCGTTCCCGCGCCCTGAACGCGCCCCCCGTCGGCGCCCGCCCGCGGCTCAGACGGCGCGCCTGGACGCGACAGACCAGGGGATCACCTTCGAGGGAGTCCAGCGCGCCGAGGTGGGGCGTCGCCTGGTCCATCGAACGGTGGCCCTGACCCTCGCGGCACGGATCGCCCGTGACGAGATCGCCCAGGCAATCCAGCTCGACATCGAGTGCGACCCCCGGCCGCCATTCGACGCCGGCTCGCCCGCAAACCTCGCCTGGTGATGGAGGCCCTGCGCGGCGCGAGCCGCTTGTCGTCCAAGGCAGGTAGGGCGCGACACTCCCCGCCAGGTCGGAACACCCTCGCGGGTGCGCTGGACACGTTCCAAGCGCTCAAGCGGCCTGGGTGGCGCCGCCGTCACCGGTGCCTGGGCATGGGTGCCACCGAGTCCGGGATGACTCAGTACCTGGCGAACTGTCCGGTATCTGCCCGGAAGTTCGCCACGATCTCCTCGGACAGCGTCGGCTTGGTCTCCTGGATGGCCGCAAGAAACTCCTGCGTGCTGGCTCGGTGCTTGATTCCCTCGAAGTGCTCACGTTCAAAGGCGCGCTGGGCTGCCTTCCGCGCCGCAAACTCAATGTCGGCAGGGGTGAACAGCTCCGAGGCGCCGACCAGCACGTCCAGGTCGATGTCCTCGTCGGTGATCTCCTCCGCGTAGCGACGCCAGATCGCCTGCCGGGCCTGCTCATCCGGCGGGCCCACCGGTAGGACATAGTCGAAACGCCCGGGGCGAAGAAACGCCGGGTCGAGTCGACTCACCCAGTTCGTGGCACACACCAGCAGGTGGTGCGGGGCGTCCCGCAACCTGGGGATCTGCTTCAAGAACTCATTGGTGACGCTCGGGCTGGCGCGACGCTCTTGGTGTCGGATCGAGGCCAGGTCCTCGACCTCGTCCACAAACACCACGGCCGAGGACAGCTCCACGATCAGCCCGAAGGCATCGGCCAGCAGCTTCGCCTGGCGCTCGGGACCCTCACCGGCCAGCTCGGCCGGCTCCAGCTCGACAAACGGCCAGGCCAGACGTGAGGCGATGCCCTTGGCGAAGGTGGTCTTGCCGGTGCCCGGGGGGCCGAACAACACGATGGCTTTCGGCGGCGAGACGGCGTGGCGGGCGGCGAGCTGCGGTTTGGCGAGCGGCAGGATCACCCGGCGCTCGATGATCCGCTTCGCCTGCTCCATGCCCCGCAGCTGCCCCCACAGCGCGGCATCGACCATGCGCCCTCCCAGCCTGCCCAGCGTTGTCGGAGCGGCAACGGTGGCGCGGACCGACCGTTCCAGATACCGCATGCTCGAGACCTGCTCGAACTCCGACCGGGTGAAGAGCGTCCCGATCCCCTCCCCCTCCCGCAACACCGTGGCGAGTTTGCGCACACCTTGTTCGGCGAACCTGGCCTCCAACTGATCAAGCAGCTCGTGAGCCACGTCTGCCTGCAAAGGCCCAGGGGCGACGGCCAGCCTCGCGACCCAGCCGACGGCGCCGGTGGCGGCCCCGACCACCATCCCGACGATGTCCCCATCCGCCTCGGCGACCAAGCTGAGGCCCGTGTCCGGGTCCATGAGATCGACGGCTTGGTCGACCGTCAGACCGTCAGGGCCAACTGGAATACACCCCACGCCTCCCCAAAGCTGGAGGATCCGGCCGAGATCCTCAGCGCGATAGTGCCGGATGCTGGTGGCCATGGCGCGCACTATGCAACTGGGCATCCAGGACCGCAAGCAGCCCACCCACATCGAGCCCTACCCGGGCCGTCGCCACCGCCCGCCGCACGGGACAGCCCCCCGATGCCGATCGGCCAGCGGCGCAAATCGTGTCGTGCCCACGGACCAGCCGCGGGCCTGCCCGCTTGGACCCGATCGCCGATGCTCTCGCCTGACGGCTCTCCCGTCGTTGACACTCCCCACCTTGCGGCACGCGAGCGGACCTGCTCGGGCATTGTTGGCTGTGTCAAAGATGCATCCAGACGCGAGGCGTGCCGAGGCGTTACCAGACCAACGCCTCTCAAAAAATCCTTAACGGCAGGGAACCGCTGTGCGGAAGGCCGTCTTCGCAGGTCGCGCGCGACCGTAGATGCCGCAGTTAATGTTCTATCGGCGTGCAGTTATGCGTGCTCCCGATGCGTGACAAACCCACTGACGGAGCATCGATCATTGGCTCCTGGCTCAACTCACGCGCGTACTCTGCAGCTCATATATCTGCATATGCACACAACCATGCTACTGCATCGCGCCCTCCGCGGTACTCACCAGCCCAACCCGAACGCATCTACACTTTCTCCTGGCTATTGAGATCCACTTTATCGTTTCGAACTCAGGGTCCACTGGCGTCCGTGTGCGTTCAGATGTCGAACTCTGGGTAGCTGGTCGGCGGCTCTCGCGTGCCAGACTCGGCGTCCGCTGCTCCCTGCCCGGCTTGGATTGCGTTCCGATTCGGTTACGGCCCGACCCGGTAGGGGCGCATCATCTCGTTGTCCTCGTGCTCGACGATGTGGCAGTGCCACACGTACAGGCCGGCGAGGTCGAACTTGGCCTTGATCCTGGTGATCTCCTCCGGGTAGGCGATGACGGTGTCCTTGTAGCCGGTCTCCCAGCGCTCCGGCGGTCGGGGAGGTCCCTGGGACGGCTCGAACGGCTGGCGGTTGACGACCTGGAACTGCACCTCGTGGACGTGGATGGGGTGGGCGTCTTCGGTGAAGTTGTGGAGCTCCCAGATCTCGGTGGCTCCCAGCGCCGGGTGCTCGGTGATCGGATCGTCCCAGCCCAGGTGGACCGGGTGCCCGCTTGCGTCCAGGGTGCCAAGCAGCGCCGCCCTTGGCCCCACCCCTTCCAGGACCGCGGAGTCCTCCTCGTTCAGGGACACCCCCCTGGTGGTGCTCGCGGGCCCGAGCGGCGTGAAGGTCGGCAACCTGAGCTGGTCGGGGGGCACGCTGGTGTCTCTGGAGGCCAGCGGCACCACGGTGAACTTCATGACCTGGCCCGTGGTGGCCGGATCGGCGGCCTCGAACTCCTGTCCTGGCTCCCCGCCGCCGAACGGCTCGTCGGGCCCCTCGTTGATCAGGTACAGCTGGGTACCCACCGGCATGCCGGTGAAGTCCACGATCACGTCGGCCCGCTCAGCCAGGCCCATCAGCAGCTGATCGAGTTGCACCGGAGCGGGCAGGAACCCGCCCTCGGTACCGACCTGCCAGAACGAAACCGCCGCCTTGGCCGGTCGTGGGGCCAGCGGGTCGGCGACGATCTTCAGGATCACAAACCGCGAGTTGCAGCCGTTGAGGAACCGCAGGCGGTAGCGGCGCGGCTCGACCGCAAGGACCGGCCAGGTGCGGCCGTTGACCACCATGGTGTTGCCGAAGAACTCCGGGTTGAAGATCGGCGAGATGTCGCTGCCGGGGATGTAGGGGCCGCCGAAGTCGTCGAAGAACGTCCGGCTGGCCGGGTAGAACAGCGAGCCGTCGGCGTTGAAGCTGCGGTCCTGGACGGCGATGGGGATCTCGTAGTAGCGGGTGCCCGCCGGGTCGCCCAGCCTCGGGGCGGGTCCTGGGAGCACGCCGGCCGGCAGGTCGTCGGGACCGCCCCGCAGCAGGTAGAAGCCGGCCGGTCCGGCGTACACGTTGGCCCGGGTCATCCCCAGGGTGTGGTCGTGGAACCACAACGTTGAGGCCCGCTGGTCGTTCTGGTACTGGAACACCGCCATCCCCGGCGGCCACGCCTGGTGCCACTTGGCCTGGAACTTGGCCCGGAGCTCCTCGTAGAAGCTGCCCACCCTGGCATAGCCGGCCGGGATGTTGGTGGCGTGGGGCAGGTACCAGGCCTCGGCGAACCCGTCGCTCTCCTCGGCGCTGTGCGACCCGTGCAGGTGGGTCACGATCGGCACCGGCCCGGTGTAGGGACCCGGCGTCGAGGTGAACGCGGGGCGGCTGTCCCGTCCGGCCGTTCCGCCGGGCGGGTTGGCCCAGTGCAAGGTCGGATCGACCGGCAGCAGATGCGGCAGGTAGCGGCCGTTGCGGTCGACCAGGTCGTTGATCCACTTCACGCGGACAGGCCGGTCGACCCTGGCCTCGATGGTGAACGCCGGATAGTTGAACGTCCCGCGGTGGGGGGCCGAGCCGTAGCCCCACACCGTGGTGGCGGGCATGCCAGGCGGCAGGACCTGCTGGCGGAACTGGCGCACGGCGATGGCGTATCGGTCGATGGACTGGTTTCGCGGCCCGGTGAGGGGCGGCATCACCGGGGGGATCACCAGGGGGGCGGCGTACTTGTGGATCGTGGTGGGGTCCAAGCTGCCACCGGGGATGGCCGCCCAGGCCCGCCCGACCGCCTCCCAGGGCACCAGCAAGCCCGCCCCGCCCACCGCCCCGGCCTTCAGCAACTGCCGCCTGGTGACCATCGCGCACCCCCGTCGTAGAGGCCCACGTCCGCCGGCGGGCGTCTCACGGCCCGACCCTCCCGGCATGTTCGCAGGTCAACCTCTCTCGAAGGCAGGATCGAACGCTCCTGACCGGCCAGCTCGCCTCACGACCCGCTGACTCGGGCCGTACCCGAGATCGCAACCGTACCGAGCTCGGGTGCTGCGGAGCCGAGGCCGGCACGGAGCTCGCCAGGCAGTCCGAATCCTCTCTTTCTCCCAACGGGACCCTTACCACCCTTGAGACGCACGGCACAACCCACAAGCGCCGTAGCAACGGTGGTTCTCTCAGCCGGTGGCGAACAGCCGCGCGATCACCCCCGCAGCGACCAACCCGCCAAGGAGTCTGGCCAGCGCCCGCCGCCGCGGGCTCGCCTGGGCCGCCAGGGCGTCGCCCAGCGGGACCAGCCCCAAGGCCAGCAGCGCATACACCAGGTGCAGGAACTCCTTGGGACGCTGGCCGCCCACCAGCAGCGCCAAGCCGCCCGCGGCGGTCATGCCCAGCAGGATGACGGCCGCGCGCAAGCCCACCAACGCAGCCTTGGCGGGGGCCGCGCGCTGACCAGCCGCACAGCCCCCTCCCCGGCCACCACAAGGATCGCCGCCAGGCTCGCGAGCGCGAGTGTCACGTGCAGGTCGTGGGTGAACACGGCCGCATCATGGCGCCGATCCCGCCGCCAAGGCCAATCGTCCTTGGTCGGGTAGCCCGGGGGAGTCTCACCCCCGGGCTCCCACAGATCCGTGCGTAACAGTCTCCCGTTACACGGCTCTTGTCGTTCTGGTCATCTGACGGCCGGTTTCGCCCAGATCCAGTGCGCGAAGTACCGAGGTTGCCGGGCGATCGCGTCGCGCATCGCCTGGATGGCCTTCTTCCAGGTCCGCAGCCTCTTGTACTTGTTCATCATCCACCGCAGCAGGTAGGTGTTGATGCGATGGAGCACGGGATGCAGCGCACGGCGGTAGAAGGCCCCGTGGAGGGTAGGGAGCTGGCGCGGTAGCGGTGGTGGCGGTAGGCCCGGCGCTCATCCCCGGGGTTTCCCTCGGGCGCCCAGATCCGGTGACCCTGGCCACCGCATGCTCCGTTTCCAGCTCCCCCCCGTCAATCCGTGCATGCGGTGTAGGGTAGAGCGGAGGCGCGTTACTGGCCGTGACCAGCGCGTTTCCTCCGCCCCCCCGTCGAACGGCTCGTGAGGTTTTCCCTCAAGCCGCTCACCGACAGCGTTCACCGGCAGCGTTACGGCATGACATAGCGAACGCGGCCCCGCCGGTGAACTGCCCTGGGTTTGATGGAGGCCTGAACCGTTGGGTGTTTACACGACCTCCTTGGACGGTTGGTGTTCACGGTAGTAGCGGGCTTCGTGTTCTGCAGGTGGGATGTGGTCGAGCGCGCCGTGCAGGCGGCGCTGGTTCCACCACTGCACCCACGCCAGGGTGGCCAGCTCGACCTGGCTGGCTCCTCGCCACGGGCCGCGGGGGCCGATCAGCTCGGCCTTGTACAGCCCGTTGACCGCCTCGGCCAGCGCGTTGTCGTAGCTATCGCCTCGTGAGCCGACCGAGGCCACCGCACCCTGGTCGGCCAGCCGCTGGCTGTAGCGCACACTCAGGTACTGCACGCCGCGGTCGGAGTGGTGCACCAGCTCGTCCAGGCCGGCGTCCTGGCGGGCCCAGATGGCCATCTCCAGGGCGTCCAGGGCCAGGGTGGCCCGCAGGGTGGTGGCGACCCGCCAGCCCACGATGGCGCGGCTGTAGGCGTCGATGATGAACGCGGCGTAGCAGAATCCCGCCCAGGTGGGCACGTAGGTGAGGTCGGCGACCCACAGGCGGTTGGGCGCTGGCGCGGTGAAGTCGCGGTTGACCAGGTCAGCGGGACGGTCGTCGATCGCAGCCGGCGTGGTGGTGCGCTGGGCGGCGCCGCGCACGACCCCGCGGATGCCAAGCGCGCGCATGAGCCGGGCGACCCGGTCGCGGCCCACCCGGGTGCCCTCGCGGGCCAGCTGCCGCCAGAGCTTCTCGGCGCCATACACCTGGAAGTTCTGATCCCAGACCCGGCGGATCTCGACCTTGAGCTGGGCGTCACCGACCGCGCGGGCCGACGGCGGCCGCTGCTTGTGGGCGTAGTAGGTGGACGGTGCGACCTGCAACACCTCGCAGATCGGCTCGACACCGAACTCCTCCCGGTGGGTGTCGATGAACCGGGTCACTTCGGCAGGCGAGGGTCGAGCTCCCTCGCGAAGAAAGCCGAGGCCGCCTTGAGGATCTGGTTGGCGCGGCGCAGCTCACGGACCTCGCGTTCCAGCTCCGCGATCCGTTGCCGCTCAGCGGTCGGCACGCCCAGGCGGCGGCCACCGTCGACCTCGGCCTGCCGCACCCAGCCGCGCAGCGACTCGGCGCCGATGCCAAGCTGCCGCGCGATCCGGGTGATCACCCCGACGCGCTCGCCGGTCTGCTCCATGGTCTCCAGCACCATGCGCACCGCCCGCTCACGCAGCTCGGGCGGGTAGCGCTTCTGGGCCGGGTGGGAACTCGAGTTGTGTGCCATGACTCCATCCTGCCTTCCAAGCGATGGAGCCTCCACA
>WNFY01000800.1_pt1 | contig 35832 bp, 27 predicted proteins | sample 5400091 | NCBI WGS metagenome assembly WNFY01 (sample SAMN13153364, study PRJNA577476) | soil metagenome | isolation source: 60 cm soil or saprolite under grassland replicate 1 | place: USA:California | collected 2016-06-15 | reverse complement strand
GAGATGGTGCTCTGGTGGACATCGAGGCCGATATACTTGATGCTATCCATCGGGTGTTCCTTTCGTTAGGTTTGGTTTCTGCTTAAGCACAGCAACCAAATCCTACTTCGAAAGGGGCGCCCTTTTATAATGCGTGGCCTACACAACGCGGTGTTCGTTGTGTGGGGTATTTCGAGATTTCAACACGATCACATTTAAACCCACTCGAGCCAAAACCGGGCCCATTCGACAGGCTCAGGGCAAGCTTTGAATGGGCGACCTGTCCCTCAACCAACAGATTCGCCCGGTATTGTTAGATGTTTAGCTGTTATCAATCGGGAAGTGAAGCCTTCAGTGCGGTACGTTAACGTTGATGCTATATCGCACGCGATACAGCGCCCCACTCGTATCCCAAGCCTGCAAGGTCAAGGCCTGCGTGCCGCTTGGAATATTCTCCACCGGCATGAGGATAGTTGGCCCGTTTGAGGACGCTACGACCGTGTTGCCGATGTAAGCTCTCATTGCCGTTATCGGAAGCGGGTTATCCTCGACGCTCGCCTCAATGGTAAATGAATTTCCGACATACTCATTTCTTGCCGGCTGCGGCTGAATGCCAATTCCAGGCAGACATGGCGATCCCTGCGGGCTACAACGTTGCCAGTCATAGGTGTAGCTCGATTTCAGGGTCCGCCCGGAGACAAGTGTATTTCCGAAGATATCCCATGCCACGATCACGAAGGAATGATTACCCTGCGAGTCTGTCTTCGCAGGTACCGTCAACCTATCGGTATTGTCGAGCGTGAATTGTTCCTTATCGTCGATGTAAAGTCGCATTGCCCGAGGAATACTATTATTTTGCCCGCTTGCAGTTGCGACTATCGGAATTCGAGTGGAAAGAATGGAATTCGATGGAGGACTGCAGAAATTGATGCCGGGGGGCGTTGGCCCTGAACAAGAAAACGGAAATCCGTCGCCGACAACCCAGAACGAAACTCGCGCTTGATAGAGATTACCCTGTGAATCCCAAGCATTGATCGCCAAGTTGTGGAAGCCGTTCAACAGAGTATCGGTTTGTTCATTGTTCAACGTCGCACCGGACTGGAGATCCTCCCCTTCGAAAAACTTGCGATTGTTGTCATATGCCTTGACCTTGACGATATGGGCGCCAGCTGCGGGAGTTGAGTTGAAATCGATGAACGGAAATACGTCCAGGACCCCTTCGACGACAATTCCATAAACGACAGTGCCATTCTGAGTGGGGCTGCAAATCCGAACTCCTGGATTCGCCGGAGGAGCACAGTCCGCAAATGTCTGAGTCGCCGACAAGAAAAGGCCAGCGATTAAACTAAAAGACAGAGTTGAATTACGCGAAAGCATAAGAGCGCCTCCCGGCGAGGATTAACGGTAAACATAGAACAGGATCTACCAGGTCACATGGTGAGTCTCCCGCACATGGCTCCTACTTCTGGTCGTGGGCGGCGTTCAGATGTGGGGCATTCAGAAGAGTTGTTCGTACAGGAAGAAACTTGTGGCTTTGATGGTTTTCCTCTTTAGATTTAATGTTGTTCCCTTGAGCCTACTTTCCTACAGGAATCTTTGTCTTGACAACGATTCTTGCATAGACCGAAAAATGAAAATGCACGCTGCTAGTTAAGCTACGTAGGAAAAACGCGTTGTAAAGAAATTCTCTCCGCTCACGATCGATACTTCAAGGAGTCTCGCTGTGAAATCTTCGAATGCAGTTTCTGTATATTGCCGTAGTTTCTATTCGGTAGTGTTGGTGATTCTTTTTCTCTTCGTACTCAGTCCCCTTCTGGCTACTGCGCAATTAGCAACCATTTTGGGGACGGTAACGGATCAATCTGGCGCTGCGGTTCCAAATGTGCCGATAACAATCACAAATAATGACACCGGGCAGGCATCCCAATTCACGACCAATACTGTTGGACAATACGTTGCGCCCAGCCTGCCCATCGGCCGCTACTCCGTTCGCGCAAAAGGTGCAAATTTCGAAGCCGCGGAACAGAAGGACATTACTCTCACGGTGGGAGACCGCAGACGTATCGACTTCCAGCTCAAAGTAGGGGCTGCACAACAAAGTGTCACAGTGGAAGCGACCGCCGTCGCGGTGCAATCCGATACAGGAGAACAAAGTTATCTGATCAATGGACAACAAGTCACACAGCTCTCCACCAACGGACGCAGTATGTATACACTGGAGACACTGACTCCAGGCGCGTCCAGTATTCAGCAGGATTTTCAAGTTCCCACGTCGGCCGGTGGTGACGCCAACGTGAGTTTCAATGGACTACGGGAAGGCCACAATCTGTGGTTGATTGATGGCGGAGAAGCTTCTGACCGGGGAGGCGCGGGAGGATCGGACGTCATGCCGTCGATTGACGCGCTGGCGGAATTCCGCACTTTCACCTCAAACTACAGCGCGGAGTATGGGTTGTCGTCCGCCGGAACACTGAGTACAGTCGTTAAGTCCGGAACCAAAACCCTTCATGCCGGGGCCTGGTACTTCGGGCGGAATGACGCGCTCGATGCGCGGAACTTTTTTAATCCCGCCCCCAAGCCGGTTGCCGAACTTCGTTTCCACACATTTGGGTTCAATGTTGGTGGGCCGGTGACCTTTCATCCCAAAAGTTCGAACCCCAAAACATTTTTCTTTTACAACATGGAATGGCGACGCTTGATCCAGGGCCAGATTCTCAATCAAACTGTGCCGCTCGCCAGCGAATATCCCGATGCGAATGGAACCGGAACTGGCGCAGTATTCCCAACTGTCGATTCAAATGGAAAGCCATTGGTGATTAGCGCGCCTGCGAATGTTGCCGCACTTGGCGCCAATTGCCCGAGTGGAGTTCCACCTGCTGGCGTAACCCCAGGGGCTCCATTCTCGAATAACACGATTCCCTCATGCATGATCGAACCGAATGCTCGCGCCCTGCTGAATGCGGGAATCTTTCCCAAACCGACTGACGAAACAACCGGGCAGTTCGTGGGAGGCAATAACAATCCCACAAATGTAACCGAAGAGATTGCCCGCATTGATCATCAATTCACCGACAAATTGTCGGTGTTCGGGCACTTTATAGCCGATCAGGTTTCTCAAACATTCGGCACCACGCAATGGAGCTCCGACAATGTTCCTACCGCGTTCAACACATTCGGCAACCCGTCGTATCACGCGGTGGTTCACGCGGCCTATGCGATTCGTCCGAACCTGCTGAATGAGACGGCATTCAATTACAACGGAAACCGTATTCACATCAATCCCAAGGGCGTTTTCCAAGCGCCTTCTGATTTCACTTTCAATCGCATCTTCTCCGCTGTGAGCCAGAATGACTTGAACCGTATCCCCGCCATCGCTCTGAGCGGATCTACCGGGACGAATTACACTAACAGTTGGCAGCCCTGGAATAATACAGCGGACGATTACCAGATCCGGGATGATGTTTCGTGGACCGTGGGAGCACATCAAATTAAGTTAGGTGCAAGCTGGGCCCTCTATAAAAAGGTGCAGGACTACTTCGCCACGACCCAGGGGAACTTTACTTTTGATGGATCATTCAGCGGAAGTGATTTCGCTGATTTCCTGTTGGGCTACGCACAGAAATATCAGGAGTTTGCGCTCAAGAGTGCGGGCCACTGGAACAATATTTCTCCAGCTGCATACATTCAAGACAACTGGCGGGCCACGCGCCGACTCACTCTCAACCTAGGATTGCGCTGGGATGGAATTCCACATACTTACGAAGGCAATGACAATATGGCGAACTTTTATCCCAATTTGTACGATCCAGCAAAAGCGGCGTTGTTTGCCACGGATCCAGCCAGCGGACAAACCAACTTTAATGCTATCTCTCCAACCAGCCCGGGACTGGGCACAAGTCCTGTGACTGCGTTGCAGGGCATCCCAATTTATTTGAACGGTATTGGCATTCAGAATAAGAATGGTATTCCAAAAGGATTGGTGGATGATACCTGGAATGCCTTCGGTCCGCGGATTGGATTTGCTTTAGACCTGACAGGCCGCGGAAACACAGTGCTGCGGGGCGGCTTCGGCATTATGTATGAGCGTGTTCAAGGCAATGATATGTACAATGCCGCCGCCAACAGTCCGTTCGACATTAACCTGAATATCAACAACGTTCTTTTCTCCGATCCCCATGCCAGCGCGCAGCAGGGCGGCGGGACGATTACCGCAACTTCGGCAATTCCGGTCTCGACGATTGTGGGATTGACTCGTAAATACAAAATTCCTACCAGCTATCAATACAGTCTTGGCATTCAGCAGTCTATAGGGCATGGCGCTGTGTTCTCGATTTCCTATGTTGGGAACCAAAACCGCTGGCAGAGCTTCTCGCAGGAGATGAACCTGCCACCGCAAAGCGAGTTGGCGAGCTTGGCTCAAACTAAAGCTGGAACAAACGGCACGCCCTTCAACGGCCTGGTTTCATTCCCTGGCTATAGCTCAATTCTGCTGAATTCGTCAGGAGCTAATTCCCACTACGATTCTTTGCAGGCAGAGATTCATGGCCGCGTTACTCATGATCTTCAATTGCAAGCGGCGTATACATATTCGCGAGCGTTCGATCCTACGACCGGCAACCTGGGTGGTGGAGACAGTTTCGACCTGGACCACGTTTCTAATCCATATGTGGGCTGGAAGTATGACATGGGTCCATCCCCTCTGGACCGGACCCATATCGCGTTTGTCAATTTCGTCTATGACATTCCAGTGTTCCGGGCCAGTTCGAATCGCTTATTGAAGACAACGGTCGGCGGATGGCAGTTGTCGGGTATCGTTTCGGCAATGTCCGGCGCCCCCCTCAACATCGGCTGCAACTCCACTTGTGGAGCTAGCTTCCAGAGCGTTGCCAACATCTTTCCCGGCGGAGATGTACTGAACCGCCCTGACTTGGTTGGGAACATTTCTTATCCTAAAACCGTTGACCAATGGTTCAACCCGGCGGCATTCGCAGCGCCAGCGGCGGGGACGTGGGGCAACCTTGGTTTCGATGCTCTTCGAGCACCAGGACGCCAGAACTGGAACCTTTCACTGTTCAAGGAATTCGTTCTCAATGAAACGCGCGGCAGCCGCGTAGAATTTCGGGCAGAAAGCTTTAATACATGGAACCACACGCAATTCGGCGGCCCAGGGCAGAATGGCGGTATCAGCACCAATCTCGGAGCTAGTAATTTTGGCGCTGTGACTGCGGCTTGGGACCCGCGGGTGTTTCAGCTGGGATTGAAAGTGATTTACTAGTTTGTACTTCTGTCGTGCAGAGGCCCCACATCCGAAATTTAAGATGTGGGGCTTTGTTGCCTAAGATTCTTTGCTGGCCTGAATCTTTTTGGAGAGTCATCTCTTGGTGGGCTGGCCCATCTTATTTCTTTGATTCTTCTTTCCCTCACTCCAACTGAGGCTGCCCCATCCCTTTCCCGATTTTGGAAAGGGTGGGATTCCGCGGACCTCAACCGCTGCCGCTTTTGCTTTTGTGGTTTTAGCCATCACAGACACTCTTTCTCGTCCGGCACAGCAGGTCTCTCCACTCCGCAGATCCTCGAATTTTGCGATGATCTGCTCCGGTCGGGATGATGTTGGTGGGGATGCTGGGAAAACTAGCGGTGGTGGAGCCGGCCTACGACTTGGGTGTCCTGCTCGTGGCTTGGGGATTGCCCGTGTCCTTCTTTGCAGCACGCCCCCGGAGGAATCGGAGCTCCGTGTGGACAGGTTTTGGGATGGCCCAGGAAGCTGCATATCTTGTCCGTGGCTTCCGGCGAGAGGATATGTTCAAACTTGCAGGCCTGCTGTTCGATCTCTGTCTCGCTATCCATGGCCAGGCTGTCGGTAAATAAACGTTCCGCCAGGCGGTGACGACGGATAATGTCCTCCGCGCGCTTGCGCCCCCGCTCGGACAGCTCCACAATGACGCTGCCGTCGCCGAGGGAAACGCCATGCGGCTTCAGCGCGTCATGGCAGGGATTCACGAATGGCTTGTGCTGATGCGGCTCCGGCGGATGTGGCGATGTGTTGACCAAACCCAGCGCGGCCATTTTTTCCACGGCGATGCTAACCGGCAACGCTCCATGAACCTCCATGTGCTCAAGTTCGGCAGTCTCCCCGCTTTCCGACAGCGCCCAAAGCTCTTCCAGCACCTCGTCAAACTGCTCCTCATCGGCCATGGCAAAAACTTCCTGGGCGGCAATCTTGCCATGATGCAGCTCAATCCGGCGGTCGGCCAGTCGAGCCACCACCGGGTCGTGGGTAACCATCACAATGGTCCGCCCCTGGCGGTGCAACTCACGCAACAGGCGCAGCACAATCTCCTCATTCACAGCGTCCAGGTTGCCGGTGGGTTCATCCGCCAGCACAATCTTGGGATCGTTGATCAACGCGCGGGCAATACAAACCCGCTGCTGCTCTCCGCCGGAAAGCTGCGAGGGAACATGGTTCGCCCGCTCTTTGAGGCCAACGCGTTGCAGGGCATCCAAAGCTTCCTGTTCATCGGTCATGCTGTGGAAGTATTGCGCCAGCATCACGTTTTCCAGCGCGGTGAGGTAGGGAATCAAATGAAACTGCTGAAAGACAAAGCCGATCTTCTCCGCGCGCACTCGGTTCAGTTCATTCGCCGACATGTGCGCCACATTCTGCCCGTCCAACCAGATTTCCCCCGAAGTCGGACGATCGAGGCAGCCAATCAGGTTCACCAGCGTGGACTTCCCAGAACCCGAGGGGCCCATCACCGCCACCCATTCTCCGGCCTGCATATGGAGAGAGAAGTCGTTCAGAGCACGAATCGTGTCACCCTTGCTCTCAAAGCGCGGCATGACCGGAGCGTTGAAGTTGGCACGTCCAATCCAGGCCGCGATGCCGATTCCTATGGCAAATCCGGCCAGTGCTCCAACCGCGCCCAGGGCTGCCGCCTCAGCCGCGAAAAATCCCATAAGCAGCCGTTCGGATGCACCCAGCGCCTTCATAATGGCAAAGTCCCGGCGCCGGTCCACAACCCATCCGATCAAGGTCGCCAGCACGCATAAAGATGACGTCAGCACGATCAGCAGCGCAGAACTCAAAAGCGTGGAGCGAGTCTTGCCCATGACTCGGGCTTCTCCCTCGACAATTCTGCGAACTGGGTGGACATCCGCGTAGGAAAGTGCAGTGGCCAGCTTGCGCAATGTATCTTCAGTCTCTTTGGCATCGCCGGAAGCCGCGATCTCGATTGTCGAAGGTTGCATTCCCGTCCAACTTTCGAAGTCTGCCAGCGAGATATAAATGCGGCTGTCTTCATCGGCGCCGGTTTGCAGGTTCCCATGGGGAATGATGCGGATGGCTCGCCCCTGAAATACGAGATCGAAGGGTTGGCCCGCAGAGCGAAGGGCAGCCTGGGCACGAACCCCAATGAGCGCCTGCCCGGCGGTTTGCGGCCATGCGCTGACCTGCCACCAGCGATTCAGCTTGAGTGCCCGTTCGAAATCAGTGCCCGCAACCACCACCGGCTGCCCCGAGGCAGTGCGTGCCACAACATAACCGAAGGGAACAGCCAAACCGCGTCCGGAAATTAACCCATTTACTACCATCAGTGCGTCAGGCGGTAAACTCTGCCCATCCTTGGCGATTACAACAATATTTGCTCCGTAGCTGCGGAATTCCCGCTGGAGCTTGTTCTGCACATCTCCATAGAGATTCAGCATGGCAGTTGCTACGGCGGCGGCAACGACCATGGCCAAAAGGGCAGACGCCGCCCGGCTCCGCCTGCGGACGGCAGCCCGCACCAACATGCGGACAAACATGGAAGTGTGCGGGCGGTTCGCGCGCTTTTCGGTTACGGCGCTCAGGCTTCACCTCGCAAGGCATATACCGGATCGAAGTTCATGGCCCGCACAATCGCTGCCGCGCTCCCGGCAAAGGTCACAATCACCGCCACCGCAAGAATCAGCGGCAGCAGCACTGGCTGGATCGCAATATTCGAACCGAAAATCGAGCGCCCAATTTCCCGGGCCAACAGTGCGCCACCGGTGAATCCGATGGCGCCTGCGAGCAACGCCAGTAAAGTTGCTTCAACGAAAAACAGCATGGCGATCGTGGCCCGGCTTGCGCCTAACGCTTTCATCAGCCCTACCTCGACCCGACGCTCGAAGATCGCCGTCGCCATAGCCGAAGACACTGCCAGTGCCGAGGCGAATAGCGCCGCCAGCGTGATGAGCACCATCAGTCCCTTGATCCGCGAGAGCACCGTGCCTTCGCTTTGCGCTACCTGCCGGATCATTTCCGCATGAGAGTTGGGAATGGCCTCCTGCAACTGGTATGCAATGGACTGGACGTAGGGAGAGCAATACCAGCGGTCGTACATCGCCGGACTCATGGTCTTCGGATCGCGACGCGCCAGTTCGTCTTCGGGCTTGGTGAGTGCGCTGACAAAGATTCGGCGCACCACTCGCTCCCGCCCCAAGATCTGCTGTGCCAGTGACAAAGGCGCGACAATCTGCTGATCTTCATTTCCTCCGGTGGAAACAATGCCGGCGATCTGGTGCGATTGACCGTTAATCTGCATGGCGTCGCCGGACTTGTACCCGAGTCTTGCCGCCAAAGCTTCTCCGACCAGGACATCCTGAGAATCATCTCCTGGCCATGCGCCCTGGACTCTCCACCAGGGATGCGTAGTTTCCACACCAGTCGAGAAGGTCTCTTTCCCAAGCGTGACCTGCTTGGAAAAATAGGTTCCTAACAGGGTGACTTGGCCGGTGTTTCCAATCTGTGCAGTCACCGGCAGCATGGGCGCGAAACCAACAATATTGTTCCGCCAGAACATGCCCTTGATCTTTGGCAAATCAACCTCATTCAGGTACGCCCCATCGCTTGCCGGCTTCAGGTTGACCCCGCCAATCACCACGTCCAGCGAGTCTTCCTGCGGAGTCACCACCAGGTTTGCGCCGTAGCTCCGCAGTTCGCGGCTGATTTTATCGCCAATATCGGTTGCAACCGCAATCATGGCGGTAGCCACGCCGACTCCGAGGGTGATGGCGGCTCCCGCCAGCAGCTTACGGCGTTTCTGTCGCCGGAATGATTCGTAAACCAGACGTACAAACATAGCTATTTCTCAAACAGCGCGGTCTTGGCGGCCAAATCGGATTCCTGAATGATGACCGCATCCGCAGTCACCTGCGCGGTCAATGGCACCGGATTGCATCCCCCGGGAGTCCCGACCGATTGCGGATTGATTGGCGCCGAGCAGTTCTTGCACACCACGCCGGTTGACGATTTATAAAATCCAACGGCGCCGCAGATCTCGCACGCATCCAGGACAGTGGCAATCTTCCCATCCGGTTTCTGATAGAGCCAGAAGCGGATTTCGATCCCGTTTTCAGTTGCAACAAAGCGGTGCAAGTCGCCGTCATAAACTTGTGTCAAAGGAATGCTGACTTTGCCATCGACAAATGTGACCTTGGTCGCAGGGGAAAGCCCACTGACGCTCTTGGCGTAAATGAATTGGGCAGTGACCAGCAGGATAAAGAGGAACGAGCTGCCATAGACCGAGGCCATCCAAAAGCGCTCGCGCCGAGCGCTCCAGGCGGCTTTGCGGCGCGCGGCAGGAGAGTCCTCAACCTCCGCAGGCTGCCGGCGCTTCATTTCAAACAGGATCATCAGGGCCGCCAGCGCGAAAATGGTGATGAAAAAGAACAGGTCGTTGCGCACAATTGGCCCAATCAACGCCATTTCCTGCTTGGAGGAGGGAAGCACTCCATTTTCAGAAAGCTCATGCAGTCCGGAAACCAGTAATTGGGCCGCAACAAAGAACAAAATGACCGTCGTCACCCGGAAGAATTTCTGTAGATTCACCCGCACGCTGCCTTTTACAAACATCACGCCAAACAAAATAGCGACGCCCACTCCGAGCAGTGTCCCCAGAAAGCTGAGCAGTTCTGAGCTGTTCAACGACACTGCGCCCAGAATCAAAACTGTTTCCACGCCTTCGCGCAGGACCATCAGGAAGATAAATGCGAATATGCCGAGGCGGGAGCTTTGCCCAGCCAGCGTCTCCAGCTTGCCTTCAATCTGCCCCTTGAGCTTGCGCCCGGTGCGCATCATGAAGATGACCATGGTCGTGACAAAGAAGGCCGCCGCCAGCATGATCCAGCCTTCAAACACATCCTGGTTCAAATGGGCGCGGGCAAGCAGCACCGCTGCCCCAATGCTTCCGAGAAAAGCAGCCACCAACGCAACATAGACGGACTTGCGCAGATCAGGCCTGCCAATCTTGGAGAGATAGGCCAGCGTAATGCCGACAATCAGGGCAGCTTCGACCCCCTCGCGGAGGGTGACAATGAATGCATCCAGCATAGGAAGACGGTTGTTGCATTTAGTTGCAACTGAGTTGCAACTATTGGCCTATGCTTAGGATAGTCTTTCCCCCGGTAGGCGTCAATCTACTCGGCAATTAGGTGGTGGCTCAATTTGGATCCCCGACGGAGCTGGCATAGCGTGGCAACGTCTGGTTTACTAGGAACGCCCGCACCACTGGCAGCCTAAAGGGGAGACATGTCTAGAGTCCTGCTCGGCGTCATCTGTGGTTTGGCGTTCGGGACCATCGACATCGCAATCATGTTGCCGATGAGCTTCCCCAATAAAAAGACCGCAATTACTGCGGCTTTTATTGCGCGGTTTGGGATTGGGTTCGTGATAGGTGCAGCCCGTTTGCCTTGGCCCGGCTGGGCGGTGGGCCTGCTCTTCGGTTTGCTGTTGAGCATCCCCGATGCCCTCATCACTAAGGCATATGCACCGATTATCGGCATGGGAGCGCTGGGTGGAACCGTTATCGGCGTGATCATCGCGCGATTTGGACGCTAGACTTCAAATTGAGCCACTACCGACAATTACTTCGAACGGCCCGTAGCGAATCGTTCCCAGGCTTTGACGATGAGTATTCCACAGACAATTACAAGAATGCCGTCTCCTATAACCCCAGACCAGATATAGCCACCACCTCCAGCAAATCCACCCTCGTTACAATATGCGAATGGTACGCCGTAGTGGAAAAAGCAGTCGTAACAATGAACCCCATTCTGAAAGTAAAAATAATTGACGATCATAAATGCCATGCAGGCCGCGATCATGCTCACTGCGTAACGCCGGATGGCAGTCGATTGATTCATAACCGTCGCAAGAACTTCTGTGCCTGGTCCAGGTGGGGAAACAGCCTTTCCTCCGCCTGAAACTCGGTCGAGTGTACGCACCTCCGGCTCCCCCGCAGCCTGACCGGATGTTTCAAGTGCAGCATCTCGTGGTACACGATATATTCCGTCACAAAGTGGGGGACTCGAGGATGATCGAATATCCGGCTGATGACGATGGCGTTATGCGCAGGATCATAATGTCCGAGCCGGTTGCGGGCCAACTCTCGGCTCCAGGTCAGGCGAGGGCGCGCCAGAAGCCCGTAAAAAAAACGCACGTTCAGCTCCTCGAAGATCTTATCCAGGTCATAAGTGTGTCCCTGAGGTGAATCGAACTGCTTGCGTCCGCGGATCTGCTGCACCAGGTTGGCCTTGCGGCTCAGGTCATGCCCGGAAATATGCCGCCGGTAGCGCGTGGAGTGCTCACGCTCGATCGGCTTGCGATACATTTTCGCCACGAGAATATGGGCGATTGCACGCAGGACTGGGTCCGGCGCGCCTTCCAACAGGTCCGACACTCGCACCAGCAGCCTGCCGTCACGCAGCCGGATGGTGTTGTTAATATTGGCGAAGGCATAGAACTCAACCTTGATTTCCGGCAAGGGCGCGCGGGGTCGAAGTTCCCGATAGGTTTCCTGAAACAGGTGGAGAAGGCGCTCGCTCACGTTAAACGTAGACTAGCATGCACAGGATCACTTCTTCTTTTTCTTCTTTTTCTTGGCTTCTTCTTCCAATTGCTTGAGCACCGCACGGTGGTTCTCAACTCCCTTGTCCAGCGACTCCAGCGCGCTGGTAAGCACAAACTCATATTGCTTGAATTCGCTACGGCTCACTCCCGCCGCATCGCGCAAGGCCAGCAGCTTGGACTGAAACTCCGTATCCGCCTCAATCACGGCCTGCATCGCTTTACGAAAGTCGTCCTTGCGCTCGACGTACATTTCCACGTTGTCATCCAGCTCGTCATAGATGTCGAGAAAATCGGTCAGCCAGTCATGGGTAACTTCTCCGCGGTTGGTCGTCTTGGGGTTGGCCCTGGCTTCTTCCATCGAAGTCAGCCGCGCGCGTGCGTACGCGACAAATAACTTCAACCGCTCGCCGGGTTCCTCGTGAGCCTCTCGCAGATCGTCAATCTCTTTCTGGTTGAGCGGATCGTAACGCTTTTGTGCCAGGCCCGGCAGCGCCATCAGCAATGCCAGCAGGAATATCTGTGGAATCCGGCGGAGCCCCCGATTCATTTCTTCTTATCCTTGGAAAACATGCGGTCCAGCAGCCGGGTGCGCAGAACTTCAAGATGTTCTACCGTCGCCTTCACCGGCGCCTGGTCGTCAAAACTTAAACCGTGCTGAATATTGCTCAAACGGGTCGCGATCTTGCGGATTTCGATTTCCGCCCTCTTCAATTTCTTCCCCGAATGCACGGCGCTATCGGTAGCCTTATCGGAATATTCGCTGAGCAGGCGCATCGCACTGGCCGCTTCCTCGGCATTGCCCTGGTTATAGAGCGCGTCCACGGTTTTAAGTTGCAGGTGCGCCGCCTTTACGTAGAGATCTGGCTGCTGGTCGAGCGCAGATGAATCGGCTTGGGCCGCCAGGTTGGCGGCAGTTTCATCTGCACTGAAGGCGGCCAGGGTGGCGGCGAGCAGCAGCAGGCAAATCGAAGGAATACGCATAGTCGTGTTCGTCCCGAATTCTTGTCCCGGCGAACGCTACTTCCTCTTCGGCTCAATCGTAATCAAGCGGTGGCGCGCCTGCCACTCCTGTTCCGGATATTTGCCGTTCGCAACTTCGAGAAAATGATGATAATTCTCCGCCGCAGGCTTGGAAAGATGCAAATAGTCGAGCGAAGTCGCCCGCAGAAAATAGCTCATGGGAGTCTCCGGCGCAACCTTCGCCCGGGCCTCAAGCGCCCGAATGGTCAGTGGATAGTTCTTGTTTTCATTGGCCGTTACCGCCAACTGCCAGTACGCCTCCCCTGAATCAGGTTTCAAGTCCGCCGCCGCCAGAAATTCCCGCTGCGCCTCGGGAAAGTTGCGCAGCAATAACAACGCTCGGCCGTAGGACATGCGCAAATCGAAATCCTTCGGCGTTACCTCCATCAGCGGCCTGAATTGCGCGGCGGCAAGGTCGTATTTCTTGGCTTCCATGTACAGGTCGCCAAGGTCGCGGCGTAGGGCGGTATCCTCGGGATGTCCCTGGGCCGCGCTCCGCAACTCCGCAATGGCATCGTCCGGTTTGCCCTCCGCAGCCAGGACTCGCCCTAACTGAAGATGTACGTTGGCGTCGTTCGGCCGTAAACCATCCAACTTGCGGAGAAGCGTCTCAGCTTCCGGAAACCGCTTGCCCCGCATGAACAGATTGACCAAACCGGCAGCCGCGTCCGCCGATTTCTCATCCAGCGTGAGGGCATGCTTATATTCCTGCTCGGCGAGCTCCGCATGACCCTGCTTTTCCAGTAACGACGCGGCGGCGAGGTGCGGCTCCGGATCGTTCGGTTGCAGCTTCGCGCCTTCCTGGTACGCGGCGATCGCTTCGCCAGGTTTAGTTAGCTCGATGACATGAGCGAGTGACAGCCATGCCCGCGCCTGCCCTTCCTGTGCGTGGGCCGTGGGCTTGAGTTGGGTGGCGGCGCGAAGGAACTGTTCCGCGTCCGCGTCTTTCCCGGTTTTTGCCAGCATCAAACCGAGATTGAGATTGGATTCGAAGACATCGGGCTTGGCGGCAACGGATTTCCGGTAGGCGGCAATCGAGTCATCCGGCTTGCCTTGAGCATTGTGGAGAAAGCCCAGGTCGAACCACGCCTGAAAATTCGCCGGATTCGCGGCCACGATTTTTTCCAAAAGCGGTTGTGCGGTCGAGAAGTCTCTCTTTTCCAGCGCATCTTCCGCCTGTATCAGTTCAGGCGGGAACATCGGATCATTCTCCACGACGCGATGATGTCGAACCGCCCTACCCGTGTTTTGCCCGAATAGCGAAATGCTCAGCAGGGTTAAGAGAATTGCCGCGGCGAAAACTCGCTTACATCCGCCCATGGCTGTGCGACGCTCCGTTCGCATGCAAAACCTTCGCCAGAAATTTTCCCGTGTAGGATTCCGGTAGTTGCGCAATGGCTTCCGGAGGCCCTGCTCCAACGATGCGCCCCCCGCGCTCTCCGCCTTCAGGGCCCAGGTCGATGACCCAATCCGCGGTCTTGATCACTTCCAGGTTGTGTTCGATCACCAGAATCGATCCCCCTGCTTCGATTAGACGGCGGAATGCTGCCAGTAGTTTGCTGATATCGTCAAAGTGCAATCCGGTGGTGGGTTCGTCGAAGATATAAAGCGTGCGGAATTTGCGCACCGGGCCGCTGCTGGACTTCATGCGCTCCTTGGCTGCCGGTTGCAAGTGCGCGGCCAACTTCATACGCTGTGCTTCTCCCCCCGACAACGTGGTCGCGGACTGGCCCAGCCGCAGATAGCCCAGGCCGACTTCTTCCATGATGCGCAACTTTTCCTGGACTTTGGGAACACCCTGGAAGAAGTGCAGCGCCTCTTTCACCGTCATGCCCAAAACTTCATGGATGTTCTTTCCGTGGTAGCGGATCTCCAGCACCTCCGGTTTGTAGCGCGCGCCCTTACATTCTTCACAAATCAGTTCCACGTCCGCCAGGAATTGCATCTCGACGGTCACGGTTCCATCGCCCTGGCAAGTCTCGCAGCGTCCACCTGGAATGTTGAAAGAAAAATGTCCGGAGGTCATCCCGCGCTTTTTTGCTTCGGGCAGGGACGCGAATCCCTCGCGGATGCCGTCAAAGGCCTTGGTGTAAGTGACTGGATTCGATCGCGGAGTGCGCCCAATCGGCGACTGGTCTACCAGCACTACATCATCGATGTAGTCTTCACCGTCGAGGGTAATGCCATCCGGCAGCGCAGTTAAAGTGCCATCGCCGTTGCTTTGCTGCTTCTTAGCCGCGGCGAGGGCTTTGTAGACTACATCGTGCAGCAGCGTCGATTTCCCGGAGCCGGAAACCCCGGTGATGGCGACGATCATGTTCAGCGGGATGCTTACCTCGACATTCTTGAGATTGTGGATTCGCGCCCCAGAGATTTTGATCTGCTGCTTACCCGGCTGCCGCCGCACGGGTGGCATTTGGATGTGCAGTTCATCGGCCAGGTAGCGGCCAGTCAACGACGCGGCATTTCTGCGAATCTCATCATAGGCGCCGGTTGCGATGATCTTGCCACCGTTTTCTCCCGCGCCCGGGCCGAGATCGAGAATGTGATCGGATGCCAGCATCACATCGGGGTCGTGCTCCACCACCAGGATCGTGTTGCCCAGATCACGCAGGTTATGCAGAATCTTAATCAGCCGATGCGTGTCCCGGCTATGCAGACCGATGGAAGGCTCATCCAGGACATATAGAGTGCCCACCAATCGCGATCCCAGAGAGGTCGCTAGTTGAATCCGCTGGGCTTCGCCGCCGGAAAGCGTAGAAGAAAGCCGGTCGAGGGTCAGATACTCCAGGCCCACTTCATTCAGGAACCGTAATCGTTCGCGAATTTCCAGCAGCAATTTCTCGGCAATGGCGGCCTGCTCCGCGCTCAGCTGCACTCCGGCAAAAAACTTGGCGACTTCTTCCACCGTCATGCTGCAAACTTGGCAAATGTTGTTGCAATTGATCTTGACCTGAAGCGCTTCTGGCCGCAGGCGCGCGCCATGGCAATTTGAGCAAACCGAATAGCCGCGATACCGGCTCAAGAATACACGCACATGCAGCTTATATTTTTTGCGCTCCAGATAGTTGAAAAAGCCGCGCACCCCGGCAAAGCGGCCTTCGCCTTCGATGATCTTCTCCTGTTGCTCTGGCTCCAGATCGGCCCAGGGAGTGTCCAGAGGAATGCCTGCCTGGCGCGCGAATTTTTTGAGGTCCGCGGCCAGCGGTTTGTACTTGGGCTTGGTCCAGGGCTCGATCACACCTTCATGGATGGTTTTCGTTTTGTCGGGTATGACCAGGTCAAGATCAAAATCAATGGTGTTTCCGAACCCCTGACAGCGCGGACACGCTCCATAAGGATTGTTGAACGAGAATAGCCGCGGCTCCGGCTCTTCGTATTTGAGATGGCATTGCTTGCACTCAAAGCGCTGCGAAAACCGCAGGCGCGGCGCAGCGCCGTCATCCCGTTGCACAGCCTGAAAGATGACTTCGTCCGCTTCCCGGTACCCGCTCTCGATCGCGTCGACGATACGGGCGCGTCCGTCGGGAGAAACCACAATCCGATCCACGAGTAAGAACACCGGCTCGGCGAAATTGATGTCGAGCAAAGACTCCGGCGTAGAAAACTCGAAAATCTGCCCATTTTGATATAGTCGCGAAAATCCCCGCTTGCGTAGATCAAAGAGCCGAGCCTTGAGAAGATCATTGACAGCGCCGGCTGTAGCGGCAAGGCCTGCCCTGAGCGAAGTCGAATGCCCCCTCCGTCTCGCCCGCGTGGCCTTTTTCCCCTTCGCGTCCTCGGGAGCGGCAACTTGGACATGCAGGGGAAACAGTACATTCAGCCGCGTCCCCTCCCCCAGCCCAAGGACAGTCTCGGCCACCTCATCCACGGTATCTTTCTTAACCTCGTTGCCGCACTGTAAACAATAAGTCCGCCCCACGCGCGCAAACAGCAAGCGCAGGTAATCGAATATCTCGGTAGCCGTAGCAACGGTTGACCGTGGATTGCGCGTGGAGTTCTTCTGCCGGATGGCGACCGCCGGCGCGATCCCGTCAATCAGGTCGGCGTCGGGCTTCTCGATGCGCTCCAGAAACTGCCGCGCATAGGCGGAAAGGGACTCCACATAACGGCGCTGGCCCTCGGCATAGATGGTGTCAAATGCAAGTGAAGACTTGCCCGATCCCGAAACTCCCGTTACCACCGTCATGGCGTTATGCGGGATCTCAAAGTCAATATTCTTGAGGTTATGGACGCGGGCCCCGCGGACAACAATGCTTTCGGTGGACATCGAAGGAGTTCCCCAGCGCCGCCGCCGGGCGTACAGGCACCCTCCGGGAGGCTGGGGAATCCTTCTATTATAAGGGAGGGAAGTTCAGCGCGGGGAACGCGCCCTGCTGAGCGATGGCCCGCGGTGTTGAAGATTCGGCAGCGGCTTGAGCGCACGTGGCTGCGAGTGATGCCGCAAGGTCGAAGCTATTCAAGTGATTGGCGTCCGCCCTCCCGTCGCCGAAAAGGCAATTTCTTCACAGCTTCCTGTCCCCTATTTGTTCCGCCTCCTCCAGAACAGCCAACTTTGGTAACTTGCCCAACTCCGGGGAGAGACCCGACCATCTATCTCGCACCGCGACCTGTCGCGGATGGAGAATCCATGAAGAAAACGATACTGGTGGTGGCCGCCGTAGCTGGACTGGCATTGACGGCGGTGGGGCAGTCGGAAAAGAAGCAGGAGCCGAAAAAGGCGAATGAAGTGACCAGTCCGCGGGATGCGGCCTCGGGGCAGGCATCAGGTAGGAAGGGCAACTGGAATATCAAGGAGTTGAAGGGCGCGGCACAGGACGATTCGCAGCAGGCCTCCCAGAAGAAGGGAAACTACGACGTAAAGAAGATGGAAGGCGCAGCGACGGACGATTCACAGGCCTCTGGCAACAAGGCCAAACCCTCGGCGGCGGATGACTGGCAGGCGCAGACTGCACGCGACGCCCAGTCCGGCAAAGCAACCGGAAAGATGGAGAACGTCTCAGCCCCGGCAGACAATTCAGTGAAGAGTCCGCGGGACGCGAGCACTGGAATGGCGACCGGGAAGCGGCAGCATCCGGCAGTCGCTCCCAACGACCCGCCAAAGAAGTAGATTGCAGCTGGAAATTAAGATCGGGAGCCCCATCCAAGCTCTGCTTGGGCGACACATTGGCCGATGCGCCGGGTGCCCCATTCAAGCCCGGTTTTGGCTTGAGTGGGGCAGTTCGACTGCCGGACAAAGTGTTCCCGCCGCTCGTTCCCGCTTTCGCGCCGTCCATTCCGACTCAACCTCCACGCGTCCCTCAATGCCGGTCGCATAGTGGCGGAAACTGCTCCACTTCCATTCCTCGGGACACTCGCACAGCCCACGCTTCACCGGGTTGCGATGAATATAACGCAGCTTCTCCACAAACTGCCTGTAATTGCGAATGTTGAAATCGTAGTAGCGCTTCTGCCAGAAATGTTCGGGTGCGCCATTCAAAGCTTGCCCTGAGCCTGTCGAATGGGCCCGATTTTGGCTTGAGTGGAAGATTTCCAATCAACCGCCGTGCGACTCCTTGCTTGAGCGACTTCAGCGCATCGGCCAATGTGTCGCGCTGCGGTTCACGGAGCAATAGGTGAATATGCTCCGACATGACCACGTATCCGTAAACCTGAAGTTTGTAGTTCCGGCGCATCCGTTCCAGAGCGGATTCGAAGGTGCTGCAACTCGTATCGGTAGTCAACAAACGGGGCGATGGTAACAGCAGAAAATAACAAAATGACTTTGTCCGCTGTGATGGAAACGCCTTAATCCCCACGGCATGGGGAGACTCTATTGGATTGCACGAGCGGATGTCTGTGACGTATGAACATTCATCAACAGGCCCACTCAAGCCAAAACCGGGCTTGAATGGGCCACGTCCAAAAGCGCTGCGGTTGAAGTCTGCGGAATCCCACCTTTCGCAAAAATTCGGCGAGAGGCGGGGCACCCCCAATACTGAGATTGGCCAGAGTGCGTCGCATCACGCGATTTTTAATGGCCTTGGTTTTCCGGGGCCATCGTCATTTTCGTCCTCCCAGAACTGTCATCTCGACCGGAGCTTAATGATCCGCGAAGCGGATCATTAATGCGGAGTGGAGAGACCTGTTGTGCCGGACGGGGAGAAGTGTCTGTGCTGGCTAAAACCACAAAACCAACAGCGGCTGCGGTTGAGGTCTGCGGAATCCCACCTTTCGCAAAAATTCGGCGAAAGGCGGGGCACCGGCTGCTGTTTGACGCCCGGCGCGTGACGACGATAGATTTCAGTGAAGGTCGAGTAACCCACAACAGTTGGCGGAGTGTCACGATGAATGATTCAACGACAAGAGAGCCGGCCAACGATCCCCAGGATTTGGAGCGATTGTTGGTAGCGAGAGAGAACGCGGGAGATGTTACTGGCATGACGGCATTGTTCGAGCCAGACGCGGTAGTCGACATTGGCGGTGGAACGTTCCTGCGTGGCAAAGAGGCCATTCACGAGTTTTTTACTAAACTCCAGGTTACGGGGTTTGGACCGGAAAAACGAAAGTTCGAGTTCGGAGAACAGCGACCAGCGCTCATTTGCGGTGATCTGGCCCTCACCTCGACGCGCAGCCGTAATGGTGGCGTGACCACGGAAGTTGCGCGGCGCCAGAAGGATGGAACGTGGCTATGGGTGATTGACAGGTATTCCGTCTCTTGGTGATTGGCAGGTATGCCGTCACCTAAGCGCTCTCTGGAATGGGGCCCATTCAAAGCTTGCCCTGAGCCTGTCGAATGGGCCTGGTTTTGGCTTGAGTGGGTGGGTGGCCCATTCAAGCCCGGTTTTGGCTTGAGTGCGTTTAAGAATGGGTCACCCGTCTACCTGTCCTGCGCCGGGTGCCAGATGTGCAGAATTTCCACCGCATCGTCCTTCACCCGGTAGACGATGATATGCGGCAAGCGCCGCTGCAATAATTCGCGGGTGCCTTCCTCACGTCCGTTGCGTCCACGCAGCGGAAACTTTCTTAGTGAGTGAGCAGACTTACGGATTTCAATGACGGTGGGTCGGGATAAATGAGGTTCGTGTTCTTTGAGGTAATCGTAGATGTTTTGCAAGTCCGCCGCGGCTGTGGGCGTCCAGCGAAATGCGCATCAGGAGTTAAGCATCCGCTCGATGCGTGCTTCCATCTCTTCTTCTTCGATAAACTCCCCCCGGTCGGCCTGCGCGATGCCCTCGCGCACGGCGCCGCGAAAGCGGGCGTCCTGCTCAAGCAGACGCAAGGCCGCATCCTTCACCAACTGCTCGGTATCCGTACCGGCATGACTGGCGATTTGAGCTAACTGCGCTTCTTCCTCGGGGGTGAAATGGACTTCCATACCTGCCAGTCTAGGAGCGCGAGTTTGTGCTGTCAACGAGGACTTGGCGAGTGGCCCATTCAAGCCCGGTCTTGGCTTGAGTGGGGAATTCAAGATAGATCGTATGGTACGAGACGGGAAAACAACTCCCAGTTCCCCACTCAACAAAAACCGCGTTGTGTGGGCCACCTTTCCGACGCGTTGACATGGTGCGTGGGTGCCCCACGGGGTTCGAAAGGTGGGATCTCGCTCGAAGAACAAATCTCTCGTCACGATTTCGAAAATGGTAATCGTGGCCGGTGTCCACATCTGGAAAAACGCAAGATGTGGGACACTCCGAAATAGAATCCCAAGAACTCTATTCGGTAAGACGCCCTTCCAAGAGCGACACTAACCGCTCCATTCTAAGAAACAGTTCGTCGAATGTAATCACGGTTACTCCTCGAGTTCGCTCGCGTTGCAATTCGAAGTTCTCTCTCATTGTCTGCGTGCTCAACTCAGATGATTGTCCACTTACCACTACACACCGGGTTTCACCGAGCGTCAGTCGGGTTAGGCTTTCTGCGTTCAAGCTGTCAAAACTGCGAGTAAAGGTTTGACGATAACGGAGTATCTGCGCAACGGCCGACGACAATTCACGAGAAAAAGGGAATACTCCTCCTCGATATTCAGGTCCCAGCAGTTTTGTTTGCGGCGTTTTGATTTCTACCAAAATGACGGCATCCGTTGACTCTGCAGCGAGTAAGAAGTCGGCTTCTTTACCCCCTGCTCTGTCAATTGCCTTGCCGCCGACATAGACCTTTGTGCCAATTATTACTACGGGATAAGCAAAAACCTGGCTAAGGACATAGGCCCGTTCAGAAAGAGTTTTTTGCCAGAATTCTTCGGATGCCTCCGTCTTATGTTCTTTCCAATACGCCAGTGCGCCCTTTATTGCTGCGAGTCCCAAGAGTGCCGTAAACGCTGGCATGTGCTCCGGCGTTACTGATGATAATCTTTCTACGATGTTTGTTCGAGACGAGGATGTAGAAACCCAGTTGATAAACTTAAGAAGTAGCTTAGTTGCGTCTTCTTGTTGTGAATGCACGAATGAAGTTAGTTCCTCGCCTCCTTCTGAAATAAATTTAGCTATACCTCGGTCAACCTCCACGAACGTTTTGCTGCTTCTAGGCACACCTTGCGCACGATGAAGACGATAAAGGGGCACGAGGCCTTCAAGCAGAGTGCGCAGTTCCTTTGCATGAAGTGTAAGTTTGAATTCCTCGCCTTCTTTTGTTGTTGAAAGTGATTTTGTGGCGATGGGAATCCATCTTTCGCTGCGCGCCTTTCGCTCATATACGAACTGGCCATCGATACATGAATTTGGATCCTCGAGATTATCGACAATCGTAGGCACGAATACGAGTCGCACTTGAGCGCCTTCCCGCAGAACTATCGGGTTGCAAATGGCCGTTCTTCGCGAAGTAGCCCTAGTCTCAATTTGTTTTGACAAATTTCTTCTCCAAAATGCATTGCAGGTCCCCAACCTTGAAAACGCAAGGTTGGGGTTGCCCATGTTATTCGCCAAACCCACCGATTTTTTGGTGGCTGCAGTTTGAACGTGCTATTTCTTTGAGGATTTTACCGGCACGTGCTGGCGCTCCGTTGTTGGCTTATGGGTTTCAGCGTAGCGTTGTGTGGTAAACTTCCCGTCCGTCGATTTGCGATAAACAATTTTCTTGTCTGCCATTTGTTTGACCTCTGTGTGGGCATCTCCGCCCACCGGCTTGAATGGTGGATAAGCCCCTCCGGTTCGGGTGGTGAAGACCTGTGTCGGAGGGTTTTGTTTTTGTTAAGGCAAATACTAAGTGCGTTTGCCGTTTGATAACTCCAGTGATCCAGCGACTCACTAAGTACCGCCAATGCAACTGATGCTAGCAAAGGCATTTAGGCGTTCAAGGGCAAAACTGTATTAGGTTGTGGAGAAACTGTGGAGAACCAAGAAATAATGTGAATTCAGAAGGAAATAACCGTGTACAGCAGTTGTCGAACAATGCAGCAACTAAAATTAGCATCTGGAATTCATGGCGCGTCCCCCATAAGCAACCCCTTTCTTTCCAACCACCTGCAATTTTCCTTTGACTTAGACCTCCGAAATCAGCCCTAATTGAACTGTAGTCATTCATCCGTCTCTCATACTCAGGACTCTCCATTAATTTCCATGCCCGAACTCCTAAAATCCGAACCTGTCTCTAACCCCGAACTCTTCGACTTCCAGGCCTGCGCCGTCGCCCACGAGCGTCAGGGAGAGGCCACCGAGGCCGCCTTTATGGCCAAAGCTTCCAATCTCGGATTCGCCGTCGCCAAGCCCTGGGGACGCGAACGCTACGACTTCATCCTCGACTCCGGCCACCACTTCTGGAGAGTTCAGGTGAAGTCCACCCGCTGCGGCCACTACCCTACTTACTGGCTCACTGTGGCTTCGTCCAAACTGCTTCCCTACACCAAGGACCAGATTGACTACCTCGCCGCCTACATTATTCCCGAAGACGTCTGGTACGTGATCCCCGTCGAGAAAATCGCCGGCCGCAAGAACCTCTATTTCAATCCCCGCCCGCGTAACCGCTCTCCGTGGGACAAATATCGCGAAGCCTGGTGCCAGATGGCCTGCCCGAACGAAGCAGGGCGCCCCAGCGAAATCGTAGCGGCTCGTTGCCAGGAGCAACAACCCGATCCTCTCAGGATCTGCCCGCTTAAGCCGCTCGTGTGAAACATGCCTAGTAGTGCAATTTGACTAAGAACGGGTTCGTATCAGGGCAGCGGCTTCAGCCCTGCCATCTTTCGTGTTTCAGACAAACGTGCCGAAGAGGCGCAACTGCCTGTCTCCTAACCTCTTGATGGTTGCGCCTGATTGGCGCGGACCCAAACTCTTCTTTGCTCATGCGGCACGGCCAAAGGCCATGCCCTGATACGAACCCTTCTATCAAACTTCACGAATACCGAAGCATGAGAAAATACTTGTTCTCCCATGGCTGAAAAAAGATCCATTGGCGTGTTCGACTCCGGCTTTGGCGGGCTCACCGTCCTTAAAGCTTTACTTGAAGTAGTTCCAGGAGCCGATTTTTATTACTTCGGCGATACTGCCCGGCTTCCCTATGGCTCCAAGTCCGTAGAGACAGTCGCCAAATACGCGGTTGAAGCCACTCATTTTCTCGAACATCAAGGCATCGAGATGCTGGTGGTGGCGTGCAACACGGCTACGGCCCTTGCTCTGGATCAGATCACAAAAGCGGCGCATGTCCCGGTGGTGGGCGTGGTGGAGCCGGGGGCGCAGCGCGCCGCATCGGCCAGCCATAACAAGAAAGTGGTCGTCGTGGGTACCGAGGCCACCGTCAACAGTCATGCCTACTTGAGGGCGTTGGAAGCGCGCGGAGTGCAAGCTCGGGAGAAGGCTTGCCCGCTGCTGGTGCCGCTGATCGAGGAAGGATGGATTGACCATCCGGTGACCGAGCAGGTCGCGCACATCTATCTGGATGAAGCTTTCCGCGACGGCTTTCAGGCAGCGGATGTCTTGGTGCTAGGTTGCACGCACTATCCGCTGATCAAAGATGTATTGCAGAAGATGGCGCCCTCGCACGTGACCATTGTGGATTCTGCTGAGTCCACGGCTCATGTGGTGGCGGAAAAGATTGGGGTTTCATCCAGCGAAAAAGCCATCTCCCAGTTGTGCTTCTTTGCTACTGATTCAGTGGAGAAGTTTCGGCGATTGGGGAGTAGGTTTCTGGGGCGTGACATTCGGGACGTGCAGCACGTCGACCTGAGGGAATAGAGCTTTACCGCAGAGAACGCAAGAGGCCGCGGAGAAAATCGTAAGACCAAGTAAAAACGGCCACTTTTCAGTGGCCGTTTGGATTTCGATTTTGCCATTCTCAGTACAGCCGGAACTCTACTTCCACGCTGATCTGCACTGCCACCGGCTTACCGTCCTTGAGGGCGGGTTCAAACTTCCAGGTCCTTACCGTTTCAATGGCTTTTTCATCCAGCCCCAGGCCCAGGCTTCTGGTCACGCGGACCTCGCGCGGTTTGCCGTCTGGCCCGACCACCAGCCACAGCACGCAGGTACCCTGATATTTTGCTTTACGCGCTTCTTCCGAGTATTCCGGCTCGGGAGCGAAAATGGCGCGAGGAGCACTCACTCCACCGCCGACTCGGAATACGCCGCCGCCGGTTCCCCCGCCGCGACCCGGTCCAACTCCAGCGCCTTCTCCCGACCCAATTCCCGTTCCCACACCGGAGCCAATTCCGCCACCGTAACCCACTCCGTTGGAAGGCGGGCCTTGCACGATATGCGAGGTTGGGTCGCCCAGGTTCGGCATCGAGCTGGCCATCTTCACCTGGGGCGGAACAATCACGGTCGGCTCGGCTGTAAGTTTTGGGTGCTCGTTGCGTACGATCACCGAGGGAGGCGTGATCTGCTCCATTGCGAACTTGGGAGGCTTCCCTTTTAACGCCTGCAACTTATCGCGATCACCGCCACCGCCACCGCCACCTACCTGAGTTTTCGCGGGAGCGATCGCCGGCGTTTCGTCAGGCGCAATCAGAGTTACCACTTGCTTCGGCGCAATGATGGTTTTGACCAGATTCCTGGCCAGAATCGTGCCCCCAATAATCAGTGTCAGGGCCACAACGTGCAGGACCGTGGAACCCAGGACGCCATTTTTCTTGTAGTCGTAAAAACCCCAGATGTCACGGACGGGAATCGGCTTCGACTGTAGATGCAGAGGAGGCAGCTTCTTGGGGAAAAAGTAATCGTCCAGATTCTGAAACAAGGACTGGAGCAAACTCCGCTCGCTGTCCTTCGGCATCAGAAGATTCAGTTCCGGTTCGTTTTTCACAGGAGTCCAATTCGCCGTGGCCATTTTTTTCCGAGGCTCAATCCTTACATAGACTTGATGTGTTTGATCGAAGCCAAGTTGCCTTTCTGGAGTGCCTTCCCCATCAACTCTAAGTGGAGGCCCATCCGGGAGTGAGCTGAATCTGGTCACCCCTTTTGGATGCGGATACTCCAAAAAGGTTCATCGTAAGAAAATTGTACACGTAATTAGAGGATTTCCAACATGGCTTTTCGAATGCCCTAACCACGGTAATCCAGGAAACTCGGGCAAGTCGATTGCCGTTCTCCAAGGACCAATGGACGGTTCCCGCTGCGCTCCCTATAATGAAAAAAATCAACTATTTGGGAGAGATTAGCCGCGTGCCGCTCGACCTGAAATCCACCATCAATCTGCCAAAAACTGACTTCCCCATGAAGGCCAACCTGCCCCAGAATGAGCCGAAAATTCTGGAGAAATGGGAGAAACTCGGTATCTACCAGCAGATTCGCCAAGCCCGTAAGGGCGCTCCCCTCTACACCTTGCACGATGGCCCTCCCTATGCTAATGGGCCGATTCACCTCGGAACGGCGCTGAACAAATGCCTTAAGGATTTCGTGGTTAAGTCCAAAACCATGGCGGGTTTCGATGCCCCCTACGTGCCGGGCTGGGATTGTCACGGCCTTCCCATCGAGATCAAGGTTGACAAGGAGTTGGGCGGCAAAAAGCTCCAGATGAAGGCCACCGAGGTGCGCCAGGTCTGCCGCAAATATGCAGAAAAGTACCTTGATCTACAGCGCGGCCAGTTTAAGCGCATAGGCGTTTTTGGCCGCTGGGAGCAGCCTTACTCAACTATGACGCCGCGATATGAGGCGAGCGTTCTGGACACTTTCTTTTCCTTCTACGAGAAAGGGTTCGTCTACAAGGGCCTCCGGGCGGTCTATTGGTGCATGCATGACAAGACGGCACTGGCCGAAGCCGAGGTTGAGTATGAGAACAAGACCAGTCCGACGATCTGGGTCCGGTATTCGTTGCTGGACGACCCGGCGACGCTCGATCCGGCGCTAAAGGGCAAAAAGGTCTACACCATCATCTACACGACCACACCATGGACCATGCCGGCGTCGATGGCGGTGGCGTTTCATCCCGGGGCGGAGTATGTGGCTCTGGCGGACGGGAATCGTCCGGATGAAGTTTATATTGTCGCGGAACGGCTGGCGCGGACGGTGCAGGCCGATATGCAAGGTACCGTGCAGTTAGATCCTTCCGCGGCTTTGGCCCGATTCCCGGGCGTCAAGTTGGAGCGCTTGAATTTTCAGCATCCATTTCTGGATCGCAAGATACTTGGCGTGTTAGCTGATTACGTCACCATGGATACGGGAACGGGTGTCGTTCACACTGCTCCTTCGCATGGCGCCGAAGACTTTGCCACGGGGACCCGATACGGCCTCGATGCTACAAGCAATGTGGACGAGCGTGGCATCCTGCGCAATGGATTACCAGAATATGACGGCCTCAAAGTCTGGGATGCGAACCCGGTCATCATCGAACTGCTAAAGAAGCGCGGCGCGTTGCTGGCCTCGGGGAAGCTGGAACACTCCTACCCCTGCTGCTGGCGTTGCCACAATCCCATCATCTTCCGGGCGACTGAGCAGTGGTTCATCTCCATGGAAGCCAAAATGGAAGGCGGCGGGACCCTGCGCAGCCGCACCCTCGAAGACATTCGAAAAGTGAAGTGGGACCCGTCCTGGGGCGAAGAGCGCATGAATAACATGATCGCCGGACGGCCGGATTGGTGCATCTCGCGGCAGCGGGTGTGGGGTGTGCCGATCGCGGTGTTCCTATGCGAGACCTGTGGCAAACCGCTCAATGATCGCTCGATCAACAGGAAAGTTTCTGAACTGTTTGCACGCGCGGGAGCCGATTCCTGGTATACCCCTGATACGGACGCAATTCTGGCTCCGGGAACACAGTGCCCACACTGTGCAGGCACGACGTTTAAGAAAGAAATGGACATCTTCGATGTCTGGCTGGAATCGGGGGCGAGTTACCTGGCATTGCGCACAGGGGAGCCTGAATATCCGTGGCCCTCGAGTTTATATCTCGAGGGTGCCGACCAGTTCCGCGGGTGGTTTCAGTCTGCCCTGCTTTGCGCCATGGGAACGCAAGGGACGCCTCCCTATGCGGGCGTTGTCACCCCAGGTTGGACGCTCGATGAAAAAGGCCAGGCCATGTCGAAGTCGCGGGGAAATGATGTCGATCCGGTGGACATTGCCAACCAAATGGGCGGGGAAATTGTGCGGCTGTGGGTAGCATCGGTTGATTTCCGGGAAGACATGGTAGGGTCCGACGCGTTGATGCGTCGTGCGGGAGAGAACTACCGAACCATCCGCAACAATTTATTCCGCAATGCTCTGGGGAACTTGTACGATTTCGATCCGGCGCGCGACTCGCAGCCTTTTGAACAACTGCACCGCATCGATCAATATATCCTGCGCGAAGCGGCGAGCTTGTGCATAGAGGTTACGCGCTGGTATGACGAGTTCGCCTTTCATAAGATTTACCAGCGCATCAACCATTTCTGCGTGGTGGAACTGAGCGCGTTCTACTTCGATATCGTCAAAGACCGGCTGTATACCTATGCTCCCAATTCTCATGGAAGAATGGCTGCGCAGACCGCGATCTGGCGCATCCTGGAGGCCTTGGTGCGCTTGTTGGCCCCCATCCTAAGTTTCACCAGCGAGGAAGTCTGGCAGTATCTGCCGGGTCCGCATTCGTCCAGCGTACATCTGGAAAAGTTTCCCACGGTATCCGACGTTCTTGGGGCCAACGTCCCCGCCACCGACTCGAATCAACAGGAGGAATGGAAGACGCTGCGGGGAGTTCGCGAGCAGGTGCTCAAAGCACTGGAGGAAGCCCGCAATCAGAGACTGATCGGCAAAGGATTGGAAGCCAAAGTGGCTTTGACCGCATCGGATCCTGCATATTCGGTGTTGGCAAAATATCAGGAAGAGTTGCGTTACATCTTCATCGTTTCGCAAGTCAATTTGCAGAAAGCGGCTTCAGGCAACGGGACGGGCGGAATCGGCGTCCAGGTAAGTAAGGCGGACGGACAGAAATGTGAGCGTTGTTGGAACTACTCGACCGAGGTCGGGAAAGACGCGGCGTATCCCACAATCTGTGAACGATGCAGCGCGGTGCTGAAGGAGATTGAGGGAAAATGATGGCCCGATTTTTTGGTCATTCCCGGCGAATTGCGCGGGGAAGCTGCGTCTCGCAGACAGCCGCGCAGGTGCTGCACTCGAGTAGCAGATTCCTCCGCGTCGCTCCGCTCCTTGTCGGAACGACAAAGGGCAGTTGGAAAACCACGAGTTTGCTCTATGATTTAAGTAAGTCGGTATGAATTTTCATCTCATGCGCCGTTATCACCTTCTGATTGCAGTAGCAGTGGTGTGCCTCGATCGGGTCACGAAATGGGTTGTGGCAAAGAACATTGCCCTGTATGACAGCATCCAGGTAATCCCCAGCTTTTTCCGTATCACTCATGTACAGAACACCGGGGCCGCATTTGGGCTGTTTGCGGATTCCCCGTCCCAGTGGAAGATTGCCGTGCTGGTGCTGTTTTCTATCATCGCTTTGGCGATTGTCTCAACCCTGCTGTGGAGGAACAGCCATTCCATGAACACAACCGGCATCGGCCTGTCATTGATTCTGGGCGGCGCGATGGGCAATCTCTGGGACCGGCTGATCAGCGGGCGAGTTGTGGATTTTCTGCTGTTCTATATCGGCGACCATCAATGGCCGGCGTTTAATGTAGCGGATAGCGCAATTGTTGTGGGAGCTGGGCTGTTAGTCATTGAAATTCTATTCAGCAAGTCACCTGCTGCGGAAAAATCAGCCTAGCTTCGAGCAAGCCCCTCTGGAGATACACCCATCCCTCTCGCCGTCGATCACCCAGCAGCGCAGTCTCCGTGCACCTTGGACTGAACGATGCGAGCAGAGGTCCTCCTGAAGCCGCAACGAAAAATAGCCATATGAGAAAATGGGATTCCAAACAGATCTTGGGTCAGCAGCATCGAAAGTCAGATTAGGTTTCTCATTCATGCCGTTCCGCGGGTCCAAGAAGGTGATCTATGCGGCGATTGCTGCCAACATCGCAATTGCCAGCTGCAAGTTTGTCGCCGCAGCCTTCACGAAGAGTTCAGCCATGATGGCGGAAGCCGTTCACTCTACGGTGGATACCGGGAATGAATTGCTGCTTCTGCTAGGCATGAAGCGCAGCACTCGCCCCGCAGATCCATTGCACCCATACGGACACGGCAAGGTGTTGTATTTCTATTCATTGTTGGTCGCGGTTTACATCTTTTCGCTTGGCGGAGGTTTGGCCATCTATCGGGGTATTTTGCACCTGCGCGAGCCGGCACTTCCTGAAAATGTGGGATGGAACTATGCGGTGCTTGCCTTGGCTGCCGTATTTGAAGGAAGTTCTCTACGAATTTCCTACCGTGAACTCAGACGGCGGAAAGATCCCGACGAGAGCGTCTTCGACGAGATCATTGGAAGCAAAGATCCAACAATTTTTACTGTCTTCCTCGAAGATTCGGCTGGCCTCGTCGGCACGATCTTGGCCTTTGGCGGAATTTTCTTAGGACACATCCTTCATAATGCCTATTTTGATCCCGTAGCCTCGATACTCATTGGGCTTTTGCTTGCCTCCGTGGCAGCGTTACTCGGGCGGGAAACAGGCGCGCTTCTGGTGGGAGAACGCACCAATCGCGCGAAGATACGGAAAATCAGGCAGGTCATTTCTCAAGAACTTGCAGTCGAGCGAATCGGCGAACTACTGACGATGCAATTGGGGCCCCAGCATGCGCTGCTCACGGTTGAAATAAGATTCCAACGTGCTCTCAATATTCAAGAACTGGAAGCCGCAATCGGCCGGATCAAAAAGCACATACGGAAACTGGAACCGACCATCGAGCACGTCTTCATCGAACCGGGGCCGCTTACCGGACGAACGAAGACATTTCGCGCCGCTTGATCCCATGTCTCAGATCTCGACAACGATGGGGCTGCTCAACAATCCGTTGGAGTGGGACAAAGATACCATGGCTCTGCGGGGTGGAATGCCTCTGTGACGATAAATGCAAATCGCTGGCCGAAAGTTGAGACAGATTTCGCTGGACTTCTCAAATAGGCTTTGCCACAGCTCTGGGAGGAGACTTCGACGTTCCCCTCACGCAAAATTCAGCATGACATAATCACCCGATTATTTACTGACGTGGCGATTCCGTTTTTGATAAAGAACTAGCGGACTTTGCAGCCAGAAGCTACGCCGCAAAGTCCACCAGAAACCAGCGAATACGGCATCAGGCAACTTTCTTCTGCTTCGCCATCTGTGCGTAGAAGTTCTGGGCCCGTTTTTCCATCTCTGCCGGCGCTACATCCTCTTTGTGAGTGGCAATGCTCCATACATGACCGAAGGGGTCGGTGAGACTTCCAAACCGATCGCCCCAGAACATATCGGCCAGGGGCTTGAACGATTTCCCCCCAGCATCGACTGCTTGCTGGAACGTCGTGTCTACATCGTCTACGTAGAGCATGACGCCTCCCGTGCATCCGCCCAGGGTTTGCGGGGACTTGGTCATACCCATCTCCGGGGATTCATCGGCCACGAAAATGACCGAATCTCCGATCTTGATCTCGGCGTGGCCGACCTTGCCGTCCGGCGTCGGCATACGCATCAGTTCCTGCGCGCCAAAAGCCTTCTTGTAGAACTCGATGGCCTGTGCCGCATTTCGAACCACCAGATGTGGAGTAGCGGTGTGATAACCCTCGGGAATTGCTTTGGTCGACATGAGAACTTCTCCTTCGAAAGAATTTAGAACAAAGTGGCAAGCCCGACGCAGGGGTCTATTTTAGCCCCGTGGGCGGGTGTGCAAAATGAAAATTCTTGTAAAAGTTGGGGATGACTAAGGTGTGCCGTACAGCTGCTTGTAAACGCTCTCATTGCGCAGGATCGCCTGCACATACTCGCGCGTTTCCGTAAATGGAATGGATTCGACAAACTCCTGCGGGTCGCGGTACTTGCCGTAGTTCATCCAGGTCTCGACGCGGTCGGCACCGGCGTTATAGGCAGCAAGGGCATATTCGAACGATCCGAATTTGTCTACCATGCTGCGGAAATACCGTGTGCCGAGTCGCAGGTTTACCTCTGGCGTGAACAGGGCTTGCGGGTTGAAGTGCTTGATCTTCTCCTGCTTGGCCACGCCCTTGCCAACTTTGGGGAGCAATTGCATCAGCCCGACTGCATTGGCGTGCGAAACAGCATTGGGGTTGAACTCAGATTCCTGGCGGATCAATGACGCCACCAGGAACGGATCGAGCGCGTTGCTGGATGAATATTTTTTTAATTCAGGCCAATACGGACGGGGAAACAATAATTCCCAATAGGGCCTTGGCAGGGACGGTAGATCCACCGCGAAATAAGCGGGCACAGCACGCTTGAGGGTACGTAGCGCCATATCCGGGCGACCGGCTTCCTGGTAGAGACGCGCAACTTCGCCAGCCAGCCAGTTCCCTTTCTCCTCAACGGAAGCTGCCTGGAGCTCGTTGATGGCCAGGTCAACCAGCGCGCCGTTGGCCAGCAGTTCGGCTTTTTGCACACGCAGGTTGTCGGTAGGGACTTCATCCAATGTGACTTTCGAATTCTCCGAGATCGGTGGCACACGATCAAGCAACGCGATTTGTGCGGGGGCATCCGGAGGCTTGATCTGCTTCAGCCTTTGCCGCGCCAGTTCACCGTAGTAGTAATTACGAAAGCGATCGGAAACCTTCTGATAATAGGCCGCGGCGGTGGCGAAGTCGCGGTCCTCCTCGGCGAGCCGCGCGCGCCAGTAGAGAGCCGCCGGAACTTGCGGCGAAGTTGGATACAAGGCAATCTGTTGTTCAAATTCCCGCTTGGCGTCGCTGTTCCGGCCCATGCGCAAACTCAGCCACGCCACTTTCCAGTGCGCGTAGTATACCTGCGAGCCGTTAGGAAAACGAGTGGCCATCTCGCGGTAGGCATCGATCGCGCGGTCATAGTCTGGCTTGACGAGGAACATGTTGGCGGTAAGCAGCAGAGCCTGCTCCAGCGAGGAACTCTGCGCAGAAGCGGCACGCGCCTGATCGGTGTATTTAACGACGGCGGCTTCGTCATCTTGCCCACGCGCGATGGTGGCCAGATTGTAATCGCGTTCGGCCTCCTGGTCCGGAATCAGATTTTGAATGGACTCGAGCACCCGCTTGGCATCGCGATCCCGGCCGGAGCGATTCAGAGCTACACCCAGGGCCAATTGAATCGCCGGGCGGGAGGAGGATTCAGCGAGGCCCAGCAACGCCTGATACTCGCCTGCGGCATCGGCATACTGCCTGCCACGGAAAAGCAAGTCGGCGCGAATTTTGAGCTCGCCGGGGGTTGGAGGTATGACTTTCACTCCGGCGGATTCAAGCCGCTTCAGCTCAGCCTGGGCTTGAGCTGCTTCAGGACTCACCGGCATGGTGAGATAGAGATTGCGCAGTGCAATGACTGCCTTGTCGTTGTGACCGTCGGCAGCATAAGCACGTCCCAAAGCAAGCTCGATGTCGGAGCGGGTGGGCAGGCGATACTTCTCCAGGATCGCAGCCGCCTCGCCTGGCCTGCCATCCGCCATTACTGCGTTGGCGTATTGCACATGAACATCCCGCAACAGAACGGACTCGGGATATTTAGCGTCAAAATCGGCGAGCAAGGCAATGGTTTCAGCCTTGCGCCCGCTCTGGAAATAGGCAGCCGCCAAGTAGGAATCGACGTAGTCTCCGAGATCTCCGGCCGATGGCTTGGCGCGATTCAGGGCATCAATCGCCTTCGCATAGTCATTGTCCTGCAAGCGTGAATATCCCAGGACGAGCCAGGCAAGAGCGCCTGCGTCTTCTCGAGTATGCCTCCGCGCATACGCTTCAACCCCTGCGTATGCGGGCGCGCTACGGTCCTGCAATAACTGGCGCGCCATGGGCTTGAGATCGGATGACTTGACAAACGCCTGGTGCATGCGGCGCAAGCGGGGAGAACTGCGCTTGCGAGTCTTGTGAACTACCGTCTTGCGATGCTGCGGAGTGGATTTTCTGCCGGGCGGTTTGGAAGCGGTCTGCGCGAATGACCAACTCCCGGTCAGCACAGACAACAACAGAAAAAGACGAAGGCACCGCTGGAGTATCCCGACCACGATGTTTATATTATCGCCGAAAATTCGCGCCCAGGATGGAAACATCATCTTCGGCCAGGCTGCGAACGACTTCAGTGGTGAAATAATCAACGCTGGCGGCAGCAGTGCTGCCGTAACGTTTTTGATACGTGGCCCGGCTTTTTTCGATATCTTCCTTCAGCCGGTCGTAGAGATCTTTGTTCTTGCGACCTTCGGAGACCTTTACCTGGTTGTAGAGCTTGATCTCATCCACCAGCAGGCGGGCGAAACGTTGCGCCTTGCGGTGGAGATCGGCGTCTTCAGGCGACATCCCGGCAAAGGGATCGGTGGCAGGCGCCGAAGCCGCCCCTCCAGCAGATGAATCTGCCATCACAGGTTGGGCTACGGACGCAGGAGCCGGCGCAGTATGCCTGGGCGCGTGCGCAGCAAAAGGATCATTGAAGGCCGGAGCGGCTGACGCTGCCGGGGCTGGTTCGGCATGTTCGGAGGCACTGGCTTCGGGCTCGCGCTGCGAGACTTTCCGGAGCGAGGCCACTTCCAGCCACGCGCTGGTGCTAAGTACCAGAACCGCGAGCGCAGCCGAGTCCAATAAGCCGTCGGGCCCGCCGTCGGCGTATACCAGGGCGGCAATCTTATCCTTGAGCAACAGAGGCAGCACGATGACTTGATCGTTCGCGGGCGCGCCCAATTGGGAAACAAAGGCATTGCCCATCTCGGACGATGTTGCCGTGATCACAGAGCGGGACTGCAAAGCTTTGGCAGCCGCGCCGTCATGCGTGTCCAATTGCAGATCTTTTACTCCGTCGTTATTGGAGAACCCACGCCCCTGCCATCCTGTAGCCGCGCCGCCTTTGACTACAAACAGGGCGGACCTTCCACTGTACTGGGCCATGCTGTCAAGCAGGCTGCGCAGGATTTCGCGCTGAGTAGTGCCGGTTTGAATGGCCGTGACAGAGGCCAGCATGTCGTTGGCGCTGGCGCCAACCGGAGCTTCGCCGCCGGAGCCAAGGTAGGGCTGGATTTCCGCCAGCACACGGTCAACCAGTTCCTGCCGCGCAGCCGCCATATGGCTTTCCATCACCTGCGCGACCACTTTTTCGACGATCTTTTCTATCTTCGCTGCCATTTTGTTTTGCGTTGCGCGCTGACCGCAGGGAACGCCAGACTTCACGCTCTCTGGATGGGGGCTTAAGTTCTGATTATATGGCACTTGGAGCCGCGCGAGCCAGGTCACCAGTAACTTTGGTCACAAGTTCCCAAACCATGGGGCCACATGGATTTGCGTGGTTATTTCGGGAAAACCGCGATTTTAGCCCAAAACGAAACGCCCCAGACTCGAATTTGAGTCCTGGGACGTTGTTGAGCAGCCCTCCCCCGAAGTCCACTCACAGACAATGTAGCCTGCCAGGCAGCGCGCGTGAATGGCTCTGATGGGGGATAGGGGAATCTTAAAGGGACGGTGGGCCACTGAAGCCCGGGTTTGGCTTGTTCTGTCTTCCCGACCGGAGCGGATCATCGCAAAGCGATGATCTGCGGAGTGGAGGGACCTGCTTTTGGGTTGTGAGAGAGGATGAGATTGAGTCGAAATGGACGGCGCGAAAACACGAACGAGCGGCGGGAAGACTTTGTGCAGCGGTGGAACTGCCCCACTCAAGCCAAAACCGGGCTTGAATGGGCCACGGGCCGTGTATTTGTTTCAAACGGACTTACGAGTTTTGCTTTCGGGATCCACCCATGTTCTTTCAGGGGAAAATGGTTCCCTTGCAAAACTGAGTCGTTCTGGAATACAAGCTGCCCGCCCGAATTAGAATAATTCTTTTGGATCATCATTGATTTTTCTGCCAAAAATCTGTTTCAAGATATTTGTCAGATGATATGCAAAGTTTGGCCATACAAGAAAAGCCATTCCGACACAACCAACAATCACTCGAAACGTAGCAAGTTTAGGACCCGGAATTTGTACTAGGAAAAGTGCAAGGACGACAATTGCCCACCGAACGATTTTGCCCATCAAATCCAGCTCATAATCAAACTCCCCTCTTCTGCGAATCGCCCAAAATGCCATCCAGATCGTGAAACTCCTTACTGCCCAAAAAAGAGTATGCGTAGCGAAATTTGAAATATAGTCATGGAGCAACATGCGGCTGCCTCATCTTCCAACCCCACACACGATACCCACGAAACTCGATGCGCTCAAGTCCCAAGGAGGCTTTACAACGAATGTAAACCAGTCGAGCCCCTCCGTAAGGGCTTCCGCGGCGCCATGAGCAATGTGTTTGGTCGCTAACTTAACGCTTAAGCGCGCCGAGGCATCTGCGGCAATGCGAGTTGTTGGTGTCGCTACCCTGAACGAGCGGCGGGAAGACTCAGTGCAGCGGTGGAACTGCCCCATTCAAGCCAAAACCGGGCTTGAATGGGCCACGCATTATAAAAGGGCGCCCCTTTCGAAGTAGGATTTGGTTGCTGTGCTTAAGCAGAAACCAAACCTAACGAAAGGAACACCCGATGGATAGCATCAAGTATATCGGCCTCGATGTCCACCAGAGCACCATC
>WNFY01002330.1_pt1 | contig 35887 bp, 30 predicted proteins | sample 5400091 | NCBI WGS metagenome assembly WNFY01 (sample SAMN13153364, study PRJNA577476) | soil metagenome | isolation source: 60 cm soil or saprolite under grassland replicate 1 | place: USA:California | collected 2016-06-15 | reverse complement strand
CGGCGAGCCGAGCTGGGCCTGGAACACACCCAGACCCGCTTTCGGCAAGTGCTCGCGTCGAGCACGGCGGTCATCTATGCAAACGCGGTCGCCGGCGCGACGTTCTCGCCCAGCTGGGTGAGCGAGAACGTCACGCGCATTACCGGCTACGAGCCGGACGAGGCGCTCCGGCCGACGTGGTGGCTCGATAACATCCATCCCGACGATCGCGCCCGTGTACTCGCCGAAATGCCCGCCCTGTTCGCCACCGATCAACTCACCACTGAGTACCGATTTCGCAGCAAGCACGGCGTGTACCGCTGGGTTCACGACGAGTCGCGGCTGCTGCGCGACGCCGCCGGCCGTCCGACCGAGGTCGTCGGTGCGTGGGCCGACATCACCGACCGCCGGCAGACCGAGGCGTCGCTGCGCGCCAGCGAGGAGCGGTTCCGCATCCTTGCCGTAACCGCGAACGATGGTGTGCTCTCCGCCGACACCGCGGGGAACATCACATATTTCAACCCGGGCGCCGAGCGGATCTTCGGCCTCACGGCAGAGGAGGTAGCCGGCCAGCCCTTGACCGTCCTGATGCCCGACCGCTTCCACGACGCGCACCGTGCGGGACTGGCGCGTTACGTGGCCACCAGGGAACCGCGCGTGATCGGGAAGACGGTAGAGCTGGCTGGGCGGAGAAAGGACGGGACGGAGTTCCCGCTCGAACTGTCCTTGGCGAGCTGGCACGAGGGCACGGAGACCGCCTTCACGGCCATCATCCGCGACATCACGAGCCGCAAAGAGGGAGAGGAGCAGCTGCGCCGCTACGCGACGCAGCTCGAGGCGGCCAACAAGGAGCTCGAAGCATTTTCCTATTCGGTGTCGCACGACCTGCGGGCACCGCTCCGCAGCCTCGACGGCTTCAGCCAGGCGTTGCTCGAAGACTATCACGATCGGCTCGACGACACGGGCCGCGATTTCCTGCAGCGGGTGCGGGCGGCGAGCCAACGGATGGCGACGCTCATCGACGACCTGCTGAGCCTGTCGCGCGTCACGCGCGGTGAGTTGCAGGTGCGAGAGGTGGACCTGAGCGCGCTCGCCGCCGCGGCGGCCGCCGACCTGCAGAAAAGCGATCCGGCGCGCGAGGTCGCGTTCACCATCTCCCCCGATCTGGTCGTCCGGGCGGACCCGGGGCTCCTGCGCATCGTGCTGCAGAACCTGCTCGCCAACGCCTGGAAGTTCACGGGCAAGCGCCCCCGCGCGCGTGTGGAGGTGGGGGCGATGGCGCACGACGGGCGGCGGGCGTTCTTCGTGCGCGACGACGGCGCCGGCTTCGATATGGCGCACGCCGCCAAGCTGTTCGGCGCGTTTCAGCGGCTGCATGCGAGCGACGAGTTCCCCGGCTCGGGGATCGGGCTCGCCACGGTGCAGCGGATCATCCACCGCCACGGCGGCGAGGTCTGGGCCGAGGGGACCCCCGGCCGCGGCGCGACCTTCTACTTCACGCTTTGAGCTGGAGCCATCATGCACGACCGTTCGATCCTGTTGGTAGAGGACAACCCCGACGACGAGGCGTTGACGCGTCGCGCGCTCGCGAAGAACAACATCCAGAACGAGATCATCCTGGCCCGCGACGGGGCCGAGGCCCTCGACTGGCTGTTCGGCACCGGCTCGCACGCCGGGCGCCCCGCCGCGCCCGAGCTCGTGCTGCTCGACCTCAAGCTGCCCAAGGTCGACGGCCTCGAGGTGCTGCGGCGCATCCGCGCCAACCCGGGCACGCGGCTCCTCCCCGTGGTGATCCTCACCTCGTCGCGGGAGGAAAAGGACGTGGTCAGCGGGTACGGCCTGGGCGCGAACAGCTACATCCGCAAGCCCGTCGACTTCGGGCAGTTCGTGGAGGCCGTGCGCCAGCTGGGGCTCTACTGGCTCGTCCTGAACGAGCCGCCCCCGCACCCGGATGCGGCGTGACGGGACTGCCATGAGCACCGCCAAGCCCGCCACCCCTGCGCCGCCCGGCGGCGAGGCAGCGGAGGCGCTCCGCGCGAGCGAGCAGCGGTTCCGCGCGCTGTTCGAGCACTCGAGCGAGGTCATTACACTGCTCGCCGCGGACGGCACGGTGCTCTATGCCAGCCAGCCCGCCTCCCCCGTGCTCGGCTACGGTCCTACCGAGAACGTGGGCCGCAACGTGTTCGAGCTCATCCACCCCGACGACCGTTCCGGTGCGCTGGAGCTATTCGCCGAGCTGATGGAGGAGCCAGGGCACGTCGTTCGGAGCGAGCTGCGCGCGCAGCACAAGGACGGCACGTGGCGCCGCCTCGAGGTGGTCGGCGTGAACCGGCTCAGCGAGCCGGCCATCGGCGCCGTCGTGGTAAACTACCGGGACATCACCGACCGAGAACGGACCGAGCGGGACCTGCGCGAGACCCTGTCGCTCCTGAACGCCACGTTCGAGTCCACGGCGGACGGGCTCCTGGTCGTGGACCTCGCGGGTCACATCGTCAGCTTCAACCGCAAATTCGCCGAGCTGTGGCGCATTCCCGACTCGATCCTCGAGACCAAGGACGCCCCCCGGACGATCGCATTTGTGCTGGAGCAGCTGGCGGATCCTCAGGGGTTCATCACCAAGGTGCGCGACCTGTACGCCCGGCCCGACGCGTCGAGCTTCGATGTCCTGGTCTTCAAAGACGGGCGCATCTTCGAGCGCTTGTCCCAGCCGCAGCGCATCGGCGGCAAGAGCGTGGGCCGGGTCTGGAGCTTCCGCGACGTCACCGAGGCCAAGCGCGCAGAGCGGATCCAGCTCGCCACCTATCGCATCTCCGAAGCCGCCCACGCCGCGGGCAGCCTGCAGGAGCTGTTCCGCGCGATCCACGCGATTGTGGGCGAGCTGATGCCGGCCAAGAACTTCTACATCGCGCTGTACGACGCGGCGTCCGACCTGCTGACCTTCCCGTATTACGTGGACGAGTACGACAGCGACTTCCCCGCCAAGCGGCCCGGCAAGGGGCTGACCGAATACGTGCTGCGCACGGGCGAGCCCCTGCTGGTGACCCCCGAGGTGCAAGCCGAGCTCGAGCGCCGGGGCCAGGTCGAGCTGATCGGGGCGCCGTCCATCGACTGGGTGGGCGTGCCCCTGAAGATCGGTGACCGACCCATCGGCGTGCTCGTCGCCCAGACGTACGCACCGGGCGTGCGCTACGGGGAGACGGAGCGCCACATCCTGCAGTTCGTGTCGACCCAGGTCGCCATGGCCATCGAGCGCAAGCGCACCGAGGAGCAGCTGCACGAGAGCGAGCGCAAGTATCGGCTGCTGTTCGAAACCAACCCCGAGCCGATGTTCGTGTACGACTTCGAGACGCTGCGCATTCTGGCGGTGAACGGGGCGGCCATCACGCGCTACGGGTATTCCGAAGCCGAGTTTCTGGCCCTCACCATCCGCGACATCCGGCCCGTGGAGGAGCAGGGTCGGCTCGAGCAGGAGCTGGCGCGCCGCCCCGACGAGGGCGCCATCCGCACGGGCGTGCGCCACCGCGCCAAGGACGGCCGGCTGTTCGAGGTGGACCTCGTCGCCCGGCCGCTCGAGTTCGCGGGCCGCCGCGCGCGCCTGGTGCTGGCGCGCGACGTGACCGCCCAGCGCCACCTGGAGGACCAGCTGCGCCAGTCACAAAAGATGGAGGCCGTCGGCCAGCTGGCCGGAGGGATCGCCCACGACTTCAACAACCTGCTCACGGCCATCCTGGGGTCGACCCAGCTGCTGTTGCAGGTCACGCCGCCGGGCGACGTGCGCCGCGAGGACGTCGACGAGATCCGCAACGCCGGCCTGCGCGCCGCGGAACTCACCCGGCAGCTGCTCGCCTTCAGCCGCCGCCAGGTGCTCGCCCCCAAGGTGCTCGAGCTCAACGGCGTCGTGGCGAACATGGACAAGATGCTGCGCCGCCTGATCGGCGAGGACGTCGAGCTGGCCACCACCCTCCACGCCGAGGCGGGCGCCGTGAACGCCGACCCGGGCCAGCTCGAGCAGGTGCTCCTGAACCTCGTCGTCAACGCGCGTGATGCCATGCCGGGGGGCGGACGGGTGCTCATCGAGACCACCCGCGTGCTGCTGCGCGACGAGCTGGTCGAGCGGCGCCATCGCCTTCCCCCCGGCGACTACGCGTGCCTCGCCGTCACGGACTCAGGTGCCGGGATGGACGAGTCCACCCAGGCGCACCTGTTCGAGCCGTTCTTCACGACCAAAGAGGTGGGCAAGGGCACGGGGCTCGGTCTCGCCACGGTGTACGGCATCGTGAAGCAGAGCGGCGGCTACATCTGGGTGTACAGCGAGCCCGGCCGGGGCACCACGGTCAGGGTCTATCTCCCGCGCGTGCCCGGGGCCGCGGAGCCGCCGCTGCCCGCGCCCGAGCTGCCCGCGCTCCGGGGCGGGCACGAGACGGTCCTCCTGGTCGAAGACGCCGCGCCCGTCCGCACGCTGGCGCGCCGCAGTCTCGAGGCCTGCGGCTACACCGTGCTCGACGCGGCCGACGGACCCAGCGCGATCGAGCTGTCCGCGCGGCACGCCGGCGCCATCGCCGTCCTCGTCACCGACGTCGTGATGCCGGGGATGAGCGGTCGCGAGCTGGCGGAGCGGCTCGCCCCGACGCGGCCGGAGATGAAGGTGCTCTATACGTCGGGATACACCGACGACGCGATGGTCCGCCAGGGCGTGCTCAACGCGGGTGTCGCCTTCCTGCAAAAGCCGTTCGTGCCGGATTCGCTGGCGCGCAAAGTGAGGGACGTGCTGGACAGCTAGTTACTTCCGATTTTCCGATCAAGCATCTCGCGAATCCGACCCAGGAGATCCGGCGCCATCCACGGCTTGTGGAGCAGCGGCAGCGCGGGGTCGAGGGTCGCCGCGCGACCCAGATCCGAGTAGCCGCTCGCGAACAGGAAGGGGACGGTCACGCCCTCGCGCCGGGCCGCGTCATACAGGGCACGCCCTCCCAACCGCGGCATCACGAGGTCGGAAAACACGAGCCGCACGCCCGCGGTCTGCCGCAGCGCTTCGAGCGCCTCGAGCCCATCCGCTGCCGTGACGACCTGGTAGCCCGCCTCCTCGAGAATCCGCTTGGCCGAGCGCCGTAACTGATGGTCGTCTTCGACCACGAGCACCGTTTCGGAGCCGCCCCGGGCCTCGGGCTCCCCGGAGCGTGGTGGGGCCGGGACGGCCGCCACCTCGGCGAGCGGGAAGTAGATCCGGAAGCGCGTACCCTTGCCCGGCTCGCTGTCGACCTCGATACCACCGCCGTGCTGCTTCACCAGGCCGTACACGGTGGCGAGCCCGAGGCCAGTGCCTTTCCCGAGCGCCTTGGTGGTGAAGAACGGCTCGAACATGCGCGCTCGCGTCGCGGCGTCCATGCCGACCCCCGTGTCCTCCACGGCGAGGCAGACGTGCGCCCCCGCCCGCACCGCCCCGCAGGCCTGGCGCTGCTCCTCGGCCAGGTGCACCAGGCTCGTTTCGAGCCGCAGCACCCCGCCGTCGGGCATCGCATCACGCGCATTGGTCGCGAGATTGAACAGGATCTGTTCCGCGGCATGCGCGTCGGCCTGCACGTCGGGAAGGTCTTCCCGGTCGTGCGACACGATTTCCACGTCGGCGGGCAGGATGCGGCGCAGGAACCCGGACAGGTCCCGGACCAGGCCGCACAGCGAGATGGGCTGCAGCTCGAGACGCGAGCGCCGGGCGAATCCGAGCAGCTCCTTCACCATCACCCGCCCGCGCAGGGCCGCCGACATCACGTCGCGCAGGTCGGCGTGCGCGGGCTCGAGCGTCTGGGGGATCGCCTTGGCGAGCAGCTGTGCGTTGGCCAGGATGATCGTGAGCAGGTTGTTGAAGTCGTGGGCGATGCCGCCCGTGAGCTGGCCGATCGCCTCGAGCTTCTGCGATTGCCGCAGCTGCTCCTCCAGCGCCCGCCGCTCGGTCACGTCCTCGGCGATCGTCTCGAAGCATTCAATAGAGCCGTCGGCGCGACGAACCGCCCGCCCGGCGAGCCGCACCAGGATGGACTGGCCGTTGCGCCGCTTCCATGTCACCTCGACTCCGTCGAGTGCGTCTCCCGACTTCTCGAACCGCGCCAGGATGCGGGCCCGCTCCGTGGGGTCCGCGTACACATCGGTCGCGAGATCCACGCCGAGCAGCTGCTCCGCGGACTCGTATCCCAGCATGGCGACGAGTGCGGGGTTGACCGTGAGGAAGCGCCCATCGGGGGTGGAGCGGTAGATCGCGTAGGACGCGTGCTGCACCAACGCCCGGTGGCTCTCCTCGGAGCGGCGCAGCGCTTCCTCCGCCCGGCGGCGCTCGGTGATGTCCGTGCCGACGCCGATCACGCCCGCCACCGGCCCGTCGCCGTCGCGCACCGGGGAGTACCACGTCTCGAACACGACGCCGAACACGTCGACGACGGACGAGAAGGTCTCCCCCGCCAGGGCGCGTCGCACGTCGGCGAGCGCGTGCGGCAGGTCGGCGTACAGCTCGAACGCGGAGCGGCCGACGAGGAGCGCGGGCCGCAGACCCACGGCATCGAGCCCGCGCCCTTCGACCATCGTGAACACGCCATGGCGATCGAGCGCGAACAGCACGAGCGGCGCGCCGGCGATCACCGTGCGCAGCCGCTCCTTGTTCTCGCGCAGCGCCCGCTCCTGCCGCTGCCGCTCGGTCACGTCGCGCGCGTTGACGATCAAGTGGGCCGAGCCGCCGCGCTCCGCCCGGGCCTGCCCCACGGCATCGAGCAGCCGCCACGAGCCGTCCCGCGCCCGGAAGCGGAACTGCGCGGCCTGAGGGCTCCCAGGACGCTGGATCGCGCGGGCCAGCGCCTCCGTCACCAGCGCGATGTCGTCGGGGTGCACGTAGTCGAAGGCGCTGCGCTCCAGCAGGTCGCTGGGCCCGTAGCCCAGCACGCGCTCCACCGAGGGACTCGCGTAGCGGAACACGCCGTTCTCGCCCACCACGGTGACGATGTCCGAGGCGTTCTCGATGAGCGAGCGGAAGTGCTCCTCGCTCGAGCGCAGGGCCGCCTCGGTGCGGGCCCGATCGATGGCGGTCGCGAGCACGTTCGCGATCGCCTGCAGGAAGTGCGCGTCGTGGATGGTGAACTCCCGGCGACGCGTGGTGTGCGCCCCGAGGATGCCGAACGGCCGCTCCTTGCCGTGCACCAGCACGCTGAGGCTCGATACCACGCCGTGCGACGAGAGCAGTGGCGAGCTCCCGAACCGCCGCTCGCTGGTGAGGTCCTCCACCACCACCTGGCCCGTGGAGCGGAGCACGTATCCGGCGTGCGAATCGGCGTCGGCCGGCAGAATCGTCCGCCCCACCGCACCGGCCCGCCACCCCACCCCCGCGCGCAGCAGCAGCGTGCGACTCTCGGGCCGCAGCTCGAGCAGGCTGGCGAGCTCCACCTCGAGGGCGCGCGCCGCGAGCGCCACGGCCGCATCGGTCAGCTCGGCCACCGGCGCGCCCGCGAGGGCCTGCTGCCCCAGGTGTGCCACCGCCTCCTGCTGCCGCGCCGCGCGCAGCCGCTCCTCCGACAGCGTCAGCCGTGCGTCGCGGGCCGAGTCGTCCTCGCGCAGCAGTCTGAACCGGTTGGTGCGCAAACCAGCCATGGCACTCCGTGACGTGGTCCGGAAATGATGCGCGAGGGCGTATCGCGGTAATGCTCGAGCGTACTGCGCAGCTGTGAAGCTTGCATCCCACGCTGCCGCTTTCCATTATGGGCTTCACACAAACCGGGTGCGCGCCGTCACATGTGTGCCCAAGTGAGCCCTGGACAATGACCTACCACCAGGCGCCCTGATGCAATTCCTGTTGCTGCGCGACCTGGCGATCATCTTTGCCGGCTCGCTCCTCGTCATTCTCGTCTTCCACCGTCTCAAGCTGCCGGCGCTTCCCGGATTCATCGTGGCCGGTGTGCTGCTCGGCCCGAACGCGCTCGGCCTCGTGTCCGACGTCCATCAGGTGGAAAGCCTGGCCGAAGTGGGCGTGATCCTGCTGTTGTTCACGATCGGGATCGAATTCTCGCTCAGCCGGCTGCGGGAAATGGGTCGCCAGGTGGTGATCGGTGGCGGCGCGCAGGTGCTGCTCACCGTGGGGTTGAGCGCCGCCCTCGCGGTCGGGCTCGGCCTCGCGTGGCCGGTCGCCGTGCTCGTGGGGTTTCTCGTCGCGCTGTCGAGCACCGCCATCGTGCTGAAGGGACTCGCCGACAAGGGCGAGATCGACACGCCGCACGGTCGCCTGGCGACGGGCATGCTCATCTTCCAGGACCTGTGCGTCGTGCCGATGATGCTCGTCCTGCCCTATCTGGCCGGCGGTTCCGGCGGCGGCGCGGGCGTGGCATGGGCCCTCACCAAAGCCGGTCTCGTGGTCGCGGGCGTGCTCGTGCTGGCGCGCACCGTCGTGCCGCGGGCGCTGAGCGAGATCGTCAAGACACGCAGCCGGGAGTTGTTCCTGATCGCGGTCATCCTCGTGGGCACGCTCACCGCGCTCGGCACCGCGGCGGCGGGGGCGTCGCTCGCCCTCGGCGCGTTCCTCGCGGGACTGGTGATCTCGGAGTCCGACTACGGGCACCAGGCCATGGCCGAGCTGCTGCCGTTCCGCGACGTCTTCATCTCCTTATTCTTCGTCACGGTGGGAATGCTGGTACAGGTGAGCTTCCTGCGCGACCACCCTGCCCTGGCCGTGGTAGGCGTGGCGGCGATCATGGGCGGGAAGAGCGCGCTCGCCGCACTGGGCCCGGCCGTCCTGGGATACTCGGGACGCGTGGCCCTGCTCGCCGGCCTCGCCGTCTCCCAGATCGGCGAGTTCTCGTTCGTGCTGGCGCGCCAGGGCCGGGGCACGGGACTCCTGCCCGAGGGGCTATACCAGACGTTCCTGGCCGTGGCGGTGCTTACCATGCTGGTGACCCCGTTCGCGCTGCAGAGCGGCCCCGCCCTGCTGGACGGCCTGGAGCGCCTGATTCCGCTCGACCGGCTGCTGCCGGGTTTCCGGCCGCAGGCGCTCACGCCGGTGGGGGAGCCGCTCACCGACCACGTGATCGTCGCCGGGTACGGGCTGAACGGGCGCAACCTGGCGGCGGCGCTGCGCTCTATCCGCGCCCCCTACCTGATCGTCGAGCTGAACGCCCAGACCGTGCGACAGGCGCGTGCCCGCGGTGAGCCCGCTTTCTATGGCGACGCCACTCGCGAAGAGATCCTGCGCGGGCTCGGCGCCGAGCGCGCGCGCATGCTGGTGGTGGCCATCTCCGATCCGGCCGCGACGCGCCGCATGGTGCGGGTCGCGCGGGCGCTCAACCCCCGCATCCACATCATCGCGCGCACCCGCTACGTCGTGGAGATGCCGGAGCTGACCCGGCTCGGCGCCGACGTCGTGATCCCCGAGGAATTCGAGACGTCGATCGAAATCTTCGCCCGCGTGCTCGCCCACTACGGCGTCCCGCGTGGGGACATCGAGCGGCTGGTGGAGGAGATCCGCGGCTCGCACTACGCGGTGCTGCGCAGCGACGCCGCGGGCCGTTTGAGCCTCGACGCCGTCGCCGGCGTCCCGCAGATGGCGATCGAGCGGATGCGGCTCGCTCCCGAGTCGCCCCTGGCCGGCAAGCGCCTCGCGGCCACGGGGCTGCGCAGCCAGACGGGTGCGCTGGTGCTGTCGGTGGTGCGAGGAGACGAAGAGGTCGCCACCCCGGGCCCCCAGTTCCGGCTCGCTGCCGGCGATGTACTCGTGGTTGTTGGCCAGCCGCATCAGCTGCATGCGGCCGCCCGGCTGGTTGCAGGGAATAGTGTTGTGGCGCCGCAACCACAGAAGTGATTACTGTTGCGTCAGAGCCCCGAATAGATGGCGAAAACATAGGTAAAATGGGCATTATCTTGCGAGTGTGTGCTCACTCTAGGAAGTAATTCAAATAGCGACAACATCTTACACTAGCACAAGACCCGGTAAAGTGGCACAAGTATTTGTAAATTATATTCTTACGTTTTCCACATCCCCCCGATTTTCTGCCCCTGGCTAGATTCTGGCCATGCCAATACCCCCCCTGTACGGCCATGAGGGGACCCGAAACCGGCTGGTAGGCGCCATCGCCTCCGGCCGGTTGCCGCAAGCGCTCCTATTTGAGGGTCCCCGGGGAGTCGGAAAGCAGCGGCTGGCGTTATGGCTGGCACAGGCCCTCGTGTGTGAACGAGCCGGGGGAAAGGCCGGGGGTGAGGTCCGGGAAGGGTGTGGCGAGTGCCAGCAATGCAAGCTGGTCCTGAACCTCTCGCACCCGGACGTGCATTGGTTCGTGCCGCTCGAGCCCTCGAAAAAGAGCGGAGATGCGGACAAGCAGGTCGATGTGGCGGAGGAAGCGCTCGCGGCGGAGATGGCGGCACGGCGGGAGCAGCCGTTGTACGAGCCGGCGTCCGGTCTGGCGATCCATGGGATCGCGGCCATCCGCCTGCTGTTACGGCGGCTGGCGCTAAAGCCGGCTCTAGGCCAGCGCAACGTGTTCGTGATCGGCGATGCGGAACGGCTGGTCCCCCAGGTAGGGACCGAAGCGGCTGCGAATGCGCTGCTCAAGGCGCTCGAGGAGCCGCCGCCGAATACGGTGTTCGTGCTGACGGCGGCCGAGCCGGAGGCCCTGTTGCCGACGATTCTGTCTCGCGTAGTGCGGGTTCGGGTGGCAAGACTTGCCGACAGCATCGTGGCAGCGTTCGCTCAGCGGGAGCTCGGCGTGACGGGACAACGCGCTGTTGCGCAACGGGTTGCAGCTGCCGACGGGTGCATCGGCAGGGTCCTTGCAGAAGGGGAGCGACAGGACCGGGGTGGGGAAGCAGCGGAGCGGTTTGCCGCAGCCGTGAAAGCCGGACCGGTGCGCCGGTACGCGTTCGCGCTCGGACAGCAGCCGTTCCAGGCGCGCGGCGGATTCACCGAGATGCTCGACGGCCTGCTCGAGCGACTGCGCGAGCAAGCCCGGTCGGGCGAGGAGACCGGCAGGGTAGTTCGGGCGATCGCGCAGGTGCTCGAGGCCCGGACGCTCGCCCAGGGTAACCTGAACCCGCAGCTGGTCGCGGCCGTACTGGGGAGCGACTTGGGGACGGTGGGATGAAGCTCTCGCATGTGGACGAAGCGGGCCGGGCCCGCATGGTGGACGTGGGCGAGAAGCCGGTCACGGTGCGCACCGCGGTCGCCGAGGGAGCGATCCGGATGTCGCGGGAAGCGTTTCGGCTCGTCGCCGAGCAGCAGGTGGCCAAGGGCGACGTGCTGGGGGTGAGCGAGGTGGCGGGGACGCTCGCGGCGAAGCGCACGGCGGAGCTGATTCCGCTGTGCCATCCCGTCGGCCTCGACCACGTGGAGGTCGAGGCGACGCTGGAGGAAGGCCTGCCAGGGGTGCGGGTCCGGGCCGCCGCCAAGGCGGTGGGCCGGACCGGGGTGGAGATGGAAGCCCTGACGGCGGTGTCGGTTGCGTTGCTGACGGTCTACGACATGGTGAAGGCCGCCGACCGCGGCATGGTGATCGAAAAGGTGCGGTTGCTGGAGAAGACCGGCGGCACGCACGGCGACTGGCGGCGCGATGCGGCCGATTGATGGGTGCTTGACGAGGCGGGGCCAGTTTTGCGACCGCCTGGACTTACAAGAGAGGTCTATGTACACGAAGACCCAGAAGTTGATGTTGCAGGGGGGGTTGATTCTGCTCGGCGCGCTGCTCGTGAGCAGCGTGGGCGGGTGGGCTCGACGGGCCACCGCCGACGACCAGCCGACGCCGTTGACGGCGCCCGCGATCGTGGGCGAGCTGCGCTCACTCGAGCAGTCGCTCGAAGCGACCCGCGGCGAGTTGGCGGTCGCGCGGCTGCAGCTCGAGCGCGCCAATGCGATCATCGACTTTTCCACCCACTACAGCATCGCGGCCGACCTCGCCGCGGCCATCTACGACGTGTCGCTGGCGGAGGGGGTGGATCCCGCCCTGGCGTTCCGCCTGGTGCGGGTGGAGTCGGGCTTCAAGGCCAACGCGAAGAGCAAGGTGGGCGCGATTGGCTACACCCAGGTCCTGCCCAGCACGGCGCGACTGTACGAGCCGGGCCTCACCACGACCCAGCTCTACGAGCGTAACACGAATCTGCGCTTGGGCTTCCGGTACCTGCGCGACCTGCTGGAGCGGTACGAGGGAAACCCCGACGCGAAGCTGCGGCTGGCGCTGCTCGCGTATAACCGTGGGCCGGGTCGAGTGCAGGAGTTGCTGGACGCCGGCAAGGATCCGCAGAACGGATATGCGACTGCTCTCATGAAGGGATATCGTAGAAAAAGCTAGACGTCGTCACGGAAAGACGTTGCAGAGAGGCGTAGGGTTCCCCCCTACGCCTTTCTGCTGCGCCTCTCCGTGACGCCTCTCCGTGACGTCTTATTGCTTCTGAGGAATCTTCAGCAGGTCCCCGACTCTCAGCAGCGATCCCATCGTCAGCCCGTTGTAGTTGAGGAGCGCCGTGAGCGACACGCCAAAGCGGCGCGCGATTTCGCTGGCCGTCTCCCCGGGCCGCACGCGGTGCGCGCCGGCGCTCGCCTCGGTGCTCGACACGCGGCGGTAGTGCGGCTCCGGCGGCACCGACCAGGCTGACGCGGGCACCACGCGCCCGCTCATCGGGACGATGATCCGCTGGCCCACCCGCAGCGCATGCGCCCGGATCCGGGGGTTGGCGCTCTCGATCAGGGAAACGTTGACGCGATAGTGCTTCGCGATGTCGGACAGCGTCTGGCCCCGCGACACGTAGTGGTCCACGAACGTGATCCGCTCGGTCACCGGGAGGCTGTCGTAGCGCTCCGCCACCTGGGTCCCGTGCCCGCGCGGCACCCGCACCACCACGCTCCGCCCCGGCGGGGTCACGCCGCGCACGAACTGCGGGTTCAGGTCCAGCAGGGCCGCCACGGTCGTGTCGGCGAGCCGGGCGATGACGTCGAGGCCGGTGGCGTCGGGCACGGTGATCTCGTCGAACACGAGCGCCGGCAGCGGCTCGGGCTGGAAACCGTAGCGCTGCGGCTGCTTCGCGATCAACGACGCGGCGATGAGCTTCGGTACGTAGTCGCGGGTCTCGCGCCGCAGGTAGCGGCGGTCGGAGAGCTGGAAAAACGTGCGGTCGTCCACCGAATCTTGCTCACCCGGCAGGCGACCGATGCCGCGCTCGATCCGCCCCACGCCGGCGTTGTACGCCGCGGCCGCGAGGTACACGCTGCCCAGGCGCTCCCGCAGGTCGGCCAGGTAGTTCGCCGCCGCCTCCGTGGCCCGGAACGGGTCGCGGCGCTCGTCCACCCACGGGTCCACCGTGAGCCCGTACAGCCGCGCCGTGCTCGCCATGAATTGCCACATGCCGACGGCCTTCGCCCGACTCACCGCTGTGTTCGAGAAGCCGCTCTCGATCAGGCAGAGGTACAAGAGGTCCTCCGGCAGCCGCTTGGCGCGGAGCCGCTCGCGGATCATCCCTTCATAGCGGCCCAGCCGGGCGAGCCAGATCTCGAACCGGTCGCGCGAGTCCACCTGGAAGAACTCGAGGTACTCGAGCACCCGCCGGTTGGTGGCGAAGCTCGAGACGTCGATGTCGAAGGTGGGGGCGGCAGTAGGAGCCGCCCCGATAGCCGTGCGACCCTCCGGACCGAACAGCCGCACCGCTTCCCGCTCCACGTCCTCGCCCTTGAGCGGCGGGGTCGGAGCCGCGTGCTGCTTTAGGCTGTCGGCGGGGGGACGCGCCCCGTGCAGGCTGTCCAGCACCTGCTGATCGGCCGCGGAGTCGCGCGCCTGCCGGGCGGCCAGTGCCGCGAGCGAATCGACGCCGGGCGACGGCGCCGTCGAATCGCGGGCGGGGGCGATCAGGGCCGCACGGCCCGCATGACCGCCCCCGCAGGCGACGCCGAGCGCGCCGCCGAGGGCCGCGCTCAGCAGCGCGACCAGGGGAGTCCGCCAGATCCTGCTCATCGGGTGGCGAAGAAGTTGCCGAGAATACGGTTCGTGGCGTTCAGGACCGCAAGGGCCGCGCCGCGGGGGGCATCAGTCTCGGTCAGGCAGGCGCCCACCAGTCGGGAGGCGCGCGACTCCTGCCGCACCGACAGCGACACGATTATCACCGTCGCGTCGAACGCCCGCACGGCCTTCACGCCCAGCAGCTCGAAGCCCATGCGCGGCTGGACCACCCGCTCCAGCGCCCGCACGGTCGCCTCGGCACAGCACCGCAGCTCGCCCGCCTGTGAAATCACGCCGTCCGACTCCCCCGTGAACTGCCGCCCGTCGGCCCACGTCAGCACCACCCTGGCGCGGCACCGCCCGTTCGCCAACTTGTCAAACTGGAAGTCCTGGAAGCGGAGCCGTTCTCCCGCCGCCCCTACCCCGCCGGACCCCGCCGCCCCTGGCGCCGTCACGGTCGGGCCGCTACTCCAACCGGACTTCGAGCTGCTGACGAACGCCCAGCTCTCTCGGGCCTTCCACCACGTCCACCTCCAAGCGCGGGCGCCCCTGGTCGTCCCGCTCCGCCGATACCACCAGGATCAGCCCACTCTCGAGCTCGACCTTCAGCTGGCGCAGGTCGGACCGCACGGTCGCGTCGCGGACGGCCTCCCCGCGCAGCCGCGCCACCGCCCCTGCCACGCGGCGCAGCTGTTGGAGCTCGAGCGAGCTCACGCCAGCCGCTCAGCGAGGAGCTGCGAGATGGCTGTGTCGGGGATCCGCTCGGCCTGAATGAAGAGTGACGACTTCGAGGTCGCCTCGAGCGGGTACAGCGTCCAGAACGAGCGTCCGGAGCCTTCGGACGCCGATCGGAATGACAGTACCAACTGCCATGCCTCAGTATTGGCCGGGCGCTCCGCCAAAGCGTCCACATGCCAAACTTGATCACCATGGGCGATCACGCGCCACGGCATGGATCACCTCGCAAACCAGGGCGCGAGAATATGTGGCCTAACCCTAAGTCCTGTCAATAGTTGTGGTAATCAGTCGCCGCGGATTGCGAGCGCCTTGAAGCGTTTGGCGAGCTCCTTGGTGATGGGGCCGGGTTGGCCGTGGCCGATCACGCGGCCGTCGAGCTTGGTCACGGACACCACTTCGGCGGCCGTGCCGGTCAGGAACATCTCGTCCGCCGTGTAGAGGTCGTAGCGGTTGAGGGGCAGTTCCTCGACGCCATAGGTCGCTTCGCGCGCCAGCTCGATCACCGCGTCGCGCGTCACGCCGCGCAGGATGCCGGCATAGGCGGGCGGCGTCTTGAGCGTGCCGTTGGTGACGGCGAACAGGTTCATGCCGCTGGCCTCGGCCACGTAGCCCTGCGCGTCGAGCATGATCACTTCGTCCACGCCGGCGGCGATGCCTTCGACCTTGGCGAGGATGTGCGACAGGTAGTTGAGCGACTTGATGCGCGGCGAAAGACTCTCGCGGTGGTGGATCGGTGTCGCGGCGGTGAGCGCCACCAGCCCCTTGTCGTAGCGGTCCTGCGGCCACAGCTGAATCGTGTCGACGATGCAGATGACGGACGGCTTGGGGCACTTGCGCGGATCGAGCCCCAGGTCGCCCACGCCGCGCGTGACCACCAGGCGAATGTAGGCCTCATCGAGCCCGCTCTTCGTGACCGCTTCTTCCACCAGCCGGTGCAGCGCCGGCTTGGCGAGCGGGACCTCGAGCCACACACCCTTGGCCGAGGCGTACAGCCGGTCCAGGTGCTGCGCCAGCCGGAACACGCGGCGGTTGTAGACGCGGATGCCTTCGAACACGCCGTCGCCGTACAGCAGGCCGTGGTCGAACACCGAGACCTTAGCCGAGGCGCGATCGTGATACGTCCCGTCGATCCAGATGATGGGCGGCATAGTCCTCTTTAGCGCGAGTAGACGACGATCTTGTCCAGAATCTGCCTGGCAAAGTCCTTGTCCCAGGCGACGGCGGTTGCGCATCCGCCGTGCCATCGTGAAACCATTCCTCCGCTCGAGCGTCCACCAGCGTGCGGCGGCGCCGCTTAGGCGAATATACCCGTCCGGCAGAGCCCCCGGCTACCACGCTCGGGCACCCGGAATGTTACCCAGATCACGGAACGGCGGGCCGAAAATGACAATCAGTAGGTGCATGGGCGACCAATCGCTGGGCTGGGCGCGCGTGTGGTACGCGCTCAAGCGCGAGGAAGACGAGGGCCTGCTGCGTCAGGGCGCGTGGTATCCGATCGTGAGCAGCGGCGTCACGCGGGCCGTGCTGGAGGTGTCGGGACAGCGGGTGACCGTGCCGCAGGAGGCACTGGAAGTCCGGGACAAGCGGCCCGACAGGTTCACGGTGGTATACCGCACGCGCGAGGACGCCAACCCCGCACGCGGCACGCGCGCCGACGTGGGGCGCCGCTACGGCGTGTGTCCCCGGTGCGCCACGCGCCTGCCGTTCCGCAACAACGTGATTCCCGCGGTTGCCTCGTGCAACCAGTGCGGGCACCAGGGGATCGTGGCGTGGTGGGAGACGGGGTGAGGCGGACGGAGTGACCCGGCTGGGAATCGAACCCAGGACCTACGGATTAAAAGTCAAGAAGGCTCGGAGCCGGTCCACGGAATCTAGCGGAAAGACAGGGACTTCCCTGCCGACCGAGGGGAACGAGGAGGTCTGAAGCTACCCGATGACGAAGTCGGCAAACACATTGCCACTGCTCTTGATGATCTTCATAGCTCCTCCACCTCGCCGCGCGCGTCGCGCTGGGCCCATTGCCGGCGCGCTTTGATCAGATCGAGTTCGTGCTTCGGCGTCGCGATCCCTCGCGTGGCTTTCTTTTGGAAGACGTGGAGCACGTAGACCGCGTTGGCCAGCTTCGCCGTGTAGACCGCGCGATAGGTCCCGCTCACATGATCAGCGACGACCTCCACGAGGCCGTGCATGCGCCAGGCGCTGTGGGGAGTCGCACTACCGCCGTCAGAACGCGACTGAGAGCTCGAGACCGCGACCGCCCGGGGCGACGGACACTCCCCAGCGCTCCTTCTTGACGGTGTAGCCGAGCGCCGCGCCGATGGCGCCGCCGACCGCGGCGCCAATCATGCCTCCCCGGGCCGCCCGCTCGTACCATTCCATGGAACACACGTCGATGAGATGCGGCGTGCGGCAAGACTGCAACTTGCTCGCCGTCACTCCGCCCCAGACGGCTCCCGCGATCGCTCCGAGGCCCGCGCCGATGCCGGCACCGCGAATCGTCTCGCGATCCCAACCGCGACTGACTTGGAGCTGTGCCGCGGTGCGGCGGGCGACCGCGAGCGGCGCCGCGCGCCCCGGGAGCTCGACCCAGAGCGAGTCCCGATTCTGACTCACCAGGCTGCCGATGAGTTGGTGTGACGCGCCCGGCTCGAGCGTGAGCCGGACGCGGTCGCCCGTCTCCTGGGCAGCAGCCTGACGGACCAGCGTGAGCACCGCCGCGATCACGAGAAGGGATACCGGGCGCATGGGAAGCTCCGTGAAGGACCGGGCTACGATGCGTCGGCGGGGTCAAGGTGTGGTCAAGCAGAGCTACTTGCCCGTCCCTTGACCGCTCCCCCGCAGCATTCCACCGGATCAAGTCTACTTCAGGAGAGCACCATGGTCGGTCATGTCAGCAGCGCGTATGGGCTCGCTGTGGCGGCAGCGATCGCGGCCGCGTGCGCAAGCACCGCCGGATTACGCTCCGAGCCGCTCGACGCGGGGGAGACGAAGTTCTACGCCGCGCCGCTCGCCGTCGTCGGGCCGGCGGCGCGTCAGGCGGTGCTGTCCGCCGGTCTCAACGTGGATACGGTGTCCACCCTCGATTCCCTGACCTGGATGATCATCGCCAAGAAGGGGATGTCGCTCCTCAGTTATGGCGAGCTGGTGCGCGTCGTCGTCGCGCAGACTCCCGATCGAGCGGTGGCCGTCCGCGTGTACACGAAACGCCGCCTCTCGACGAACCTCACGGCCAAGGGCGACTGGTCGGGACCGATCTTCCAGCAATTGGACCTCATTCTCGCGGCCAGGAGAACTCATGTTCGCTCGGGCACCTTTGTACCTCGCGCTCGTGCTGTCGCTGTCGCCCGCGGGGCGCGCCGGCGGGCAGGCGCCGGCTCCGGATCTGCGGGCGCTGTCGCTGCGCAGTCTCCAGGCCGGCCGAGCCATCCGGATCAGCGCGCGGGAGATCGGCACCCTCACGGGCCCGGTCGCGGGCGTGCGCGACGGCGCCCTCTGGCTCGGCGCCGAGCCGGCAGCCCGCAAGGTACCGCTCGCCGGAATCGACTCGGTGTGGGTGAGCCAGGGTCATGCGGGAACGGGTGCCCTCGTAGGTCTGCTGATCGGTGCCGTCGTGGCATCAGCCGTCATGTCCGGCAAGTCTTGCGAGTGGGGCGACTCGGGCTGCATCACCGACCGGTTGCTCGCGGGAACGGGCATCATGCTCGGCGGCACGCTCGTGGGCGTCGCGATCGGCAGCGGCGCCAAGAGCTGGCAGCTGCGCTATCCTTAGAGACGACTCGATCAGGAGCTCACATGCTCGGCGACCGTCCGATGTCCGATTGGATCGCGCGCTACACCCAGAGTCACCAGAATCCGGTGAACCGCGTCTGCCACACGATCGGTATTCCCCTGATCGCGGCGTCCATCCTGTTATTCGCGGTCGCGCTGTTCGTGCACGGCTTCTGGCCGGTGCCACTCGGCCTGTTCGTCGTCGGGTGGGCGTTTCAGTTCATCGGCCATGCGTTCGAGGGCAAGCCGCCGGAGTTTTTCAAGGACTGGCGCTTCTTGTTCGTGGGCCTGCGGTGGTGGCTGGCGAAGCTCCGGGGACGGGCCTAGGCGGCGGGAGACCGTCCGGCCGCCTCGAGGATCCGCTGGCGCTGGCCCGGCACTACCATGTCGCGGTCCACGACGTCGCGTACGATCCGGGCAACGAAGCCATAGCCGCGCGGCTCGGCGACGAGCCAGCGCTGCCACTCCAGCTCGTCGAGCGCCGCGGCGAGCGCGTCGCCGCCCACGCCCGCCGCCCGCGCCAGCAGCGCCGCCGGCACACGCCCGTCCAACACGGCCGCGGCGACGAGTACGCCCTGAGCATCGCTCGAGAGCCGGTGGAAATTCACACGGACGGCGGCCGTGATGGCGTCGGGAAGGTCGCCGGGAAACGTCTGTTGCAGGGTGCGAAGCGGCTGCGGCCACACCCCCGGCACCTGCTGCAGGTCCAACCCCACCGCCACGGCATTCAGGAGCTCGACCGCGAGCAGCGGAATGCCGGCGGAGTCCGCGACGATGCGGCGGGCCAGTCGCTCGAGCTGCACCGCGTCGTACGATGGGGCACCCCAGCGCGCCAGCGCGTGCAGCGCGTCGCCCGTGAGCGGGCCGAGCGTGACGGCCGTGCCGGCCAGCTCGCGTCCCAGGTGGGCCCGGATTTCATCGAGCTCCTCCCGCCGGCGGTGCGGCGCCGCGGTGAGGAGCAGCAACACGCGTGAGCGGGCGAGGTCTCGCGCCGCCGCCCCCAGCGCCAGGAGCGACTCGCGATCGAGCCAATGCGCGTCGTCCACGACGATCAGGACGGGCTGCTCGTCCGCGACGACGCGCAGCGCCTCGGAAAACGCCCGCGCCGGCGCGTCGAGCGGGGCACTCCCCCGCAGCCCGGCGAGGCTCGCCGGCGACGCGGCGGCGATCCCGGGCGCGTCGAGCAGCCCGGCCCGGGCGATGCCCAGTACGCCGCTCCACGGATCGCTCCCATCCGCTTCGACCGCGCGCACCGCCGCGATCACGGCGCCGTCGAGCCGGGCACGACCCGTGACCTCCTCGGCGAGTCGGGTCTTGCCCGTGCCCCCATCCCCCTCGACGATCGCGACGCCGATACGCCCATCTCGACAGGCCGCCCAGGTCGCCACGAGGCGCTCGATCTCCCCGCTCCGCCCGACCAGCGGGGCGCGGCGCGATTCGGGCCCCGTGGGCGCCGCGCGCACTGTTTCGGGGAGGCGCCACGCCCGCCCCTGGCGGATGCGATCGGCCAAGGCTCGCGTCTCCGCGTCCGGCTCCGCGCCCAAGTCGCGCTTGAGCCGTGCCGCGAACGCGGTGAACGCCGCCAGCGCCTGCCCCCGATCGCCGGCGAGCGCGAGGGCGCGCAGCCGGGCCCGGACCGCGACGTCGGAGTGCTCGTCGAGCTGCTCGGCGCGGCGCGCCGCGTCCTCGGCGCCGACCAGCTCGCCCCGCGCCAACCTCTGCGTCGACAGGCGTTCGAGTACCGCGACCGAGCGACGCTGCCAGCGGGTCCGCTCCGCGGTCATCCAGTCGTCGAACGCAGAGGCTCCCGAGATGCTGAACCCGTCAAGGAACAGGCCGACGATGAGGCGAGCCGCAGCCTCGTAGTCACCAGCGGCGGCGCATGCCTCGAGCTGCTCCACATCCAGCCGCACCGCTCGGTCGGTCAATCCGACGTGCGCCTGGTCCGTCTCGAGGCTGTCCCCGGCGTAGGTCCGCAGGGTCAACACCGCCTGGTTGAGTGAGCGCCGGGCCTTCTCTTGGGGCTGATCGCCCCACAAGAGACCGATTAGGTGGTCGCGGGCCCGCCGGCGCTTCGGCGACTGGGCGAGGTAGACGAGCAGGGCGAGATTCTTGCGCCACTGCAGGTCGGCGGGCACACTGCCGTCGTCGAGCCGCACCACGGGCGGGCCCAGCGTCTCGCAGACGATCATACGACGGCGCGGCAGTGAAGCGCCGTGGCGCGAGCCCCCGCGCTGTCGGCGCGGGCGCGGTAGCGGGCGTCGCCGCGGGCCCAGGCGCCGGCGACCCTTCGATAGAGCGCACAGGCACGCTCATCGCCCGCTGCGTCCAGCAGGCCGGCGAGCCGGGATCGGGCGAGCGTGCCGAAGCCCCAGTCCAGGTCGCCGACCTGCGGCGGTCCGCTCGGCCGCCCGGCGACGTCGTTGTTCTCGTACCACTCGAGCTCCCGCTCCGCACCGTCCACGTCGTGGCGTGCCTCGGCCCAATCGGCGCGGAACAGATGCAGCACCGTGCGGAAGAAGGGATCCACCAGTTCGGGGTCGCCAAGGCTGTCGGCCTGCAACGGCGTCAGCGAGTCCGTCAGCCGGAGCGCCGCCGCTGCCCCGCCCCGGCGCGCCAGTGCATCGGCCTCGAGCAGGCTCGCCAAGGGACGCCGTCCCGGCTCGCCCTGGAGCACTCGCATGTACGTATCGGAATCGGGCAGCGCGCCCCAGTGCCGGCCGAGCAGGAGCAGCATCCACGCGGCCCGACGTCGCGTCGCGGCCGTGCTGACGCCGGAGCGGGTGTGCGCGACGAGGCCGCGAGCGACGTCCGCCCAGCGCGCCGGCCCAGCGACCTGCCTGGGCTCGAGCAACAGCAGCGCCGCGTCGAGCTCAGCGGGGAGGACCGTGAGCTCGGCCCCTCCCAGTCCGTGCAGCGCCCGTGCGGCGGCTCGCGCCGAGTCGACCAGCCCCAACGCCAGATAGCCGGAAAGCTCGGCCACGAGTCCGGACTCGACGAGCGCGGGCGCGTCGTCGCGCGCCGCAAAACGCCGCCCGAATGCGACGGCACCCGCTGGCGCGTCGAAGGTCATCAGGTAGCGGGGCCCGGCCGCGAGATCAGGGTACTGGCTGGCGCCGGTCTGCGCGAGTGCGACATCCAGCGCGTGACCGCAGGCGATGCTGCCGTCGAAGCGGCACGTCAACCCGAGCCACAGGAGCGCCCGGACTTCCTGGGAGAAGGCGTCGTGGGGTGGACCGGACCGCTCGAGCCGCTGGTACGCCGCCCGGGCGCCGGTCTCCCTGCCGTCGGCCGTCAGGGCCCAGGTCAAATGCTCCCACGCCGGCAGGAAGTCCGGTCGCACGCGCACGACGGCGTCGAAGGCCTCGATCCCGTCCCGCAACCCGTGCCCGATCAACGGGCCGCGATGATACGTCTCGTCGGCCAGCATGAAGAGCGCAGGGAGGAAACCGGGCCGTTCCCGCACAACCCGCTTGAGGGTCGCGAGCGACTGCACCAGCGGCTGGCGCGACGCGCGGATCAGGTCCTGATAGTGGGGCGGGAAGGAATCGATGTGACTCAAGTAGCGTGCCGCCCGGGCTTCGTCCGCCGGACGCCCGAGCCACTTGTCCACCTGGGCGTGGCGCCACGGGCAGAGCCAGCACGTCGAGTCGATCGCCTCGGCGACGTCGTACGCCCGGTCCGCCTCTCCCCACCGTGCCTGGGCGAGGAGCCGCTCCGCGGCAAGCCACGCGGCGAGCCCCCGGGCGGTCCGAGGGAGTGCCTTGATCGGCAGCACCGCATCGAACGGGTTCTCGCGATTCCAGATCTCGCGCACGATGCCGTACGCCAGCGTGTCGGCCAGGAGGTCCAGATGGCCCGTGTCGCCGCGGGCGAAGATTGCCGGGTCCGAACCGCCCACCGCCGCCCCTACGTCGACCTCGGCGCGAACCGAATCCCCGCGCGCGCACACCGATCCCCGCACCAGCACGGTCGAGCGCGTGGTAAGCCAGGGCGGCTCCGCCGGACCGGCCACCGAGAAGTCCACGTATCCCTGCAGGTCGCGCACGAGGCCCCGCGCCACGCGATCGCCCGCACGCCCGGCGACCGTGCACACGTTCTCGAACGGCGAAACGACGAGTCGCAAGCCGCCGGCGCGGTGAAACGGCCAGGCCTCGTTGATCACACGGCTGGTGACGCCCGCGCCCGCGACCAGCGTGGCCGCCGCGAGCCCCAGGGTGCGGAGCGGGTATTGCCGGACGCGCGTGCTCCAGAACCTCCGCTTGAACGTCGCCGCGTCGGGCCAGCGGTCTTCGGGTTTCCAGGCGAGGGCGCGTCGCAGCACGCGGCGGACGAGCCACGGCACCCCCGCCCACAGCCGCCGCCCCGCACTCTGCGCCTCGAGCCAGTGACGCGCCGTGTAGGCTTCGTAGATGACCAGCGCCGCCGCGTACAGATCGCTGGCGGGAGACGCTTCAGCGCCGGAGAGCTGCTCCGGGGACATGTAGGCCCGCGTGCCCGCGCGCGCGCCCGGCTCGGTGAGGGATTCTTCCGACCCCTGGCCGGCGAGGGGCACGCGCTTCGCGATCCCGAAGTCCACGAGTACGGCGCCCTCGCCGTCCCAGAACACGTTGGCGGGCTTCACATCGCGATGCACGACGCCATGCGCGTGCGCATGCTCGAGCGCATCGAGCAGATCCCGCCCGAGCTTGAGCACTTGTTTGCGCGGCATGGGACCGGCAGGCAGCCGGTCGGCCAAGGTTTCACCGTCGAGGTACTGCATGGTGTAGTATGGAAGCCCATCGGCCTGGTCCGCTTCGTGGACCTGGACGATGTGCGCGTGGGCGAAACGGGCGAGCGTCTGGGCCTCCCCGGTAAACCTCAGGGTGGCCGCGGCCGTGTGCAGCTCGGGCCGGATCACCTTCACCGCCACGAGGCGCTCGAGGCTGGTCTGGTGGGCGAGAACGACGATGCCCATGCCTCCGCTCCCCAGCACGCGGTCGACCTGGTAGCCCTTCTGCGCAAGAGCGGCACGCACCCGCTCGAAGAACGTGGACATGGGCCGTCGGGTGAGAACTTCCGGGCTGACGGCCGGAAAGTCAAACGCCGTCAGGCGGAAGCGCAGGGGTTGACCGGGCTCCCTGGCTCGAGCGTCTGATTCGAGGAATGTTTGCCGGCGGCGGCCCGCGTCGAATCGCCGGCCGGGTGGGCGACCTCGAGGGACACATCTGTGGCGGCTGCGTCCGGTTCTCGGCGTCGCTTCCGCGAGGATCGCGCGGCGCGCCCGCGGCCGGTGTCGCAGCCCGCCGTGAGCCGCTGTCGACTGGTCACGACCCGCTGCTCGGTGATCCTGCCGTCCGCGTGCCCCACACACAGCTGGCTCTGGCACTTGTGCTGATCAAGCCCTATCGTATCCGTTGGTAGCTGGCCTCCCGGTATGCGCCCCGTCGCGTGGAGGTCCAGGTATCGCTTCATACCAATTCATAACCACTAAGCGCGATCAGTCAGACGGCCCGCGACACCTTCCATGGGGCTCCGAGTCAACCCGTCGACACCGCTATGGACCGCAGTATTGCTCATGGCCGCCAGCGTGCCCGCTCCGGCCCAGTTTGGCCCACCTCGCGTGGCGGGCGCGTTGGGCGTCCTCGCGTTTGAAGGCACGCGGGGCGAGTCCGGCGTGGGGCTGATGGGCGCGGCCCAGATTACGCTCGCCACGACGCCCACTCGCCAGCTGGCGGTCGAGTTCGGCTTCCACACGGTAACGCCCGTTGATCAAGCCTGTCTGCTGGGGGTCTCGGCCGCCTGCTCTCCCGCGTCCCCTGCGTCCCCGGTCTGGCACGCCCGGGTGCTCGGCAGCAGCCGCTTCAACCGCGCGGTGCCGCTCTACGTCACCCTCGGGCTCGGCGCTTATGGTCCGGTTGGGCCTGCGGACCAGCCCCACTCCCGGGTCCTCGGCCTGGACGCGGGACTCGGACTCCGGCTGTCGTCGCACGCAGCTCTGGAAGCCCGCTACCTCAACCTTCGAACCACTCGCTTCGTGGGTTGGGCGGTTCCGATCTCGGTCGTGGTCGGGCTCTGACCCGACCTGGTCTCTGCGCATGCCGTTTGATATCAACCTTGAAGTGCAACACTGGCACTCGCGGCCCCTACGACGCCGTGCGCCCTCTTGCGCTTGGACCACCGTGCAGTCTCCGCTTCGCATCCTGGAAGGCGTGAGCGCACCGGCTCCCCGGACGCGCACTCTCTGGCACGCGTGCGCCAAGTGCTGCACAGCCGGCGACTTGACGGGGTCTTGACTCCGTCGGGCTAACGTCTACCCAATGTCAACGCCGAGGCTTTCATGTCACGCTTCCCCTTGTGGATGTGGCTCTTGGTCACTTTCGGGACGAACGTCGCCCAGGCACAGACGCCAGGGACGCCCGTGGAGGGGCAACGCGTTCGCGTCGCGCATGGGTGCGAGATCGCACGCGATCAGCCAATTGAGTGTCGCGAGCGCCGTTCCCTGAGAGTCGAGACAGGACAGTTTCGCGCACTCGACGGCGACACCCTCCGGATGCGCGCCCAGTCGACCGACGCCGAGGTGGCTATTCCCACGGCTTACGTCACCCAAGTGTGGGTCGCAGATGGCAGCAGGACACACTTCTGGGCAGGCGCCGGGATAGGGTCGCTCGCAGGTGCGCTCATTGGAGGCGTAATCGGCTGGGGGCAACATTCCGCCGATGGGGGTTGGGGTTGGTCTTTGACGTGCAATACTGCATGCGGCGTTGCACTCGGCGCCGCGGATGGGTTCCTCCTCGGCGGCGTCGTCGGTGCGCTGATCAAGTCCGACCGGTGGCGTCCAGTGCCGGTCAGTCATCTCCGCCTGAGCCTGGAACCGCAACTGGATGCCCTAGGACTAAAGGTCTCGGTCGCCTTCTAGGTCCCAACAGCGCTTCGATCTGGTCAGCGTCGAACACACTTGCGCCGGCAGGCGGGCCGCCCGCAAGTTAAGCGCGGTCGGTTAGGCCGGGACAGGATCTCCGTCATGACGACGTACACCTCGGGGAAACGGATTTTCTTCGGCATCCTGGCGCCGATGCTCTTCCTTTCCGCGGCCATCCTCATCGGAGATCTCAGTAAGAATCAAGCATTAGAGGACTCACTCGACTCGGTGATCTACGCTGTAGGTGCCTGCGTCCTAGCAATCGTTGCCTTCAAGATCGCGATTACTGGCACCTCTTGAGGCTGGTGCGAGGAGTAGGAGGACTTGCACGGGCTAAGCGACTCGCCTTCGGGATTCCACTAGTGTTGGCGAGCTTTGCGCTCGCGTGGTACGCGAGCCGGCACCGGTGCCAAGCGTTTGATATCAACCTTGAAGTGCAACACTGGCACTCGCATGCATGATGGTACGTGATGACCAGCCGCGTGACCGAGGCTGTGAAGCTGTACACGCCCCGGCAAGTGGGAATGGCTGCCTTCCTAGGTACGCCCCTCGGGGGCGCGGTCCTCATCGCCCTAAACTACGTGCGCCTCGGCAATCGGAAGGGTGCCCGCATGGCGATCGTCCTCGGGTTTGCTGCGACCGCTGCGCTCATCGGTCTAGCGCTCTGGCTCCCCATCCCAAAATCGTTCCCGCATGCCGTAATACCGATGCTCGCAGCGTGGGCCATATGGGGGATCACCGAGTGGTTGCAGGGTGCTGCCCTTGCGGCCCGACGGGCGGAGGGGGCGACCACGCCGTCGACCTGGGCCGCCGCCGCGACTGGGCTCCTCTGTGGCGTCCTCATCGCTGGGATCGTGGTTGTCTCCGCTTTGTCAGGGTGGCTCGCAGGGCCTGCGGAGCGTTATTACGATCGCGCCGTCGAGCTTCAGAGCCGCGGCGACGTTGACCGCGCGATCAGTTATTACGACTCAGCAATCGCACGAAAGGGAACGTTCGTCGAGGCGTACTACAACCGGGCCTTGGCCTACGAGGCGAAGGGGCTCGTAGACCGCGAGATTGCGGACGACGACTCGGCACTGGCGCACGACCCCACGCTCGTCCTCGCGTACATCAACCGCGGAATTGCGTACCGGAAGAAAGGGCTTATCGATCGGGCCATTGCGGACTACGACTCTGCCATTGCCCGTCAGCCCGACCTGGCTATGGCTTACTACAATCGCGCAATCGCCTTGGGAGCGAAGGGCCTAATCGAGCGAGAGATCGCCGACTACGGCTTGGCGATAGCTCACCGGCCGGGATACCCGGACGCCTACTACAACAGGGGCCATGTTTACGCGGAAGAGGGGCAATGGGATCGAGCCATCGCGGATTATGACACCCTCATCGCCCACAACTCCAAGGACGCCGGGGCTTATTACAATAGAGGACTTGCCCACGAGCAACAGGGTGACACCGCCCGTGCGATCGCTGACTTCAAAACGGTACTAAGTATCGCGAGGCTCGCGCCGGGGAGCCTGTCGGACCTAGCGCAACGCGCGGAGCAGCAACTGCGTGCGCTCAACGCCGTCAGCCCGTTCCCATAGCTACTTGGCACGGAGCTGTCGAAACATGGTTAGGCCGCTGCTGCCGTTAGATTATTCGACATCCTCGTTCCCTCTTAGCGTTGTCGTCCACCTCGGAGCCGCTCATGCCCAACGCGGTCCACTTCGCGCTATACCTCTCGGCAGCAACGCTTCTTGCGGTTTCCCCTGGTCCGGGCATGCTCTATGTGCTGGCACGCACGCTCCGAGGCGGCCGCAAGGAAGGACTCGACTCCGCACTCGGCACAGCGGTCGGCGGTCTCGTTCATGTCGTGGCAGCGGGGCTTGGTCTCTCCGTCGTCCTCATGCATTCAGCCAACGCGTTCCTCGTCGTCAAGTACCTCGGCGCGGCATATCTAATCGTCCTTGGGCTCCGGACCCTGCGGACTGCTTACGAGACTGAGGTCGACCTTCCCCGCGCCCGGCGAGCTGCTCACCCTTACTGGCAGGGTGTCTTCACGGAGGTCTTGAATCCGAAGACCGCTCTATTCTTTCTCGCGTTCATCCCACAGTTCGTGGATCCGGCAGCGCCGCTCATCCCCCAGTTTCTTCTCCTCGGCGCGATCTCTGTGGGGCTAAACACGACGGCTGATGTAGCTGTCGTGTTCGCCGCGACGCCTCTGCAGCGGAAGCTCCGCGCCAATCCGCGCTGGCGCCAGCGCCAGCAACAGGCGTCTGGCGCAGTCTTGATCGGCTTAGGGGCTTACGTTGCGGTGAGCCGATCGTCCTGAGAATGTGGCAGCGGCGCTAACAAGCGCGTTAGGCGCCACACATCGATGCGTTACGTCTCTGGTCTCCTAGACACCAGAACGTGAGGGTCGCTATAAAGACCCGGACACTGGGCAAAAGCAATCTCGCGGTTTCTGCCATCGGCTACGGTTGCATGGGCCTTGAAGGTGTGTACGGACCTGCGACTGGCCCGATGACCACGTTCTCGTGATCCGCCGGATTCACGTGCGGCTGCGCCTCATAGCGCCGGCCGCGCAGCGTGACACCGCGGAGCGCGTGCACGGAATGTTCGCGATCACGACGGAGCTGGTCTTCACCGCATCCTGACTCGTTCGGTTGCCATCCCCTTACCGGTGCGCCATGCTATTGGCCATTGGCATCAGTCCCCGCCTTCGACGGAGGCATCATGGCCGCCCCTGTTGCCCCACGAGACAGCGATCTGGAAAGCCGTTCTGAAATCTTCAAAGTCGCCGCCGCGAGCCTCATCGGCACATCGATCGAGTGGTACGACTTCTTTCTCTACGGCACGGCCGCCGCGCTCGTCTTCAACAAGCTCTTCTTTCCGACCTTCGCGCCGCTCGCCGGCACCATGGCCGCGTTTGCGACCTACGCGGTGGGTTTCGCGGCGCGGCCCATCGGTGGCATCGTGTTCGGCCATTACGGCGACAAGCTCGGCCGCAAGACGATGCTGTACCTGACGCTCCTGATCATGGGGCTGGCGACGACGGCGATCGGGCTGTTGCCCACCTACGCGAAAATCGGGATCTGGGCGCCGATCGCGCTCGTGGCCCTGCGGCTCTTCCAGGGGCTCGGGATCGGCGGGGAATGGGGCGGGGCGGTGCTGCTGACGGTCGAGCACGCGCCGGCCCACGCTCGCGGCTTCTACGGCAGCTGGCCCCAGATGGGTGTGGCGATCGGCTTGTTGCTCTCGACGCTGGCGTTTCGCCACTTCTCGGGCGCCCCGGAGGCGACGTTCCTGGCGTGGGGGTGGCGGGTGCCGTTCCTCTTGAGCTTCATCCTCCTGGCCGTCGGGCTGTGGATCCGCCTCCGCGTGGCCGAGTCGCCGGTGTTCGAGCGGCTGAAGCGCCGCAAGGCCGAGGCGGGCATGCCCGTGATCGAAGTGCTCCGCCGGCACGCGAGGCCCATGCTGCTCGCCACGGGCGCGCGCCTCGCCGAGAACGGACTGTTCTACATCTTCACGACGTTCTCGTTGACCTATGTCGCGACCCAGCTGAAGCTGGACAGAAACATCGCCCTGAACGGCCTGCTCGTCGCCTCGGCATGCAGTCTGTTCACCGTACCGGCGTGGGGCGCCGTCTCGGATCGCCTCGGCCGGCGGCCCGTTTATCTCCTGGGTGCGGTGGCAGGTGGCCTCCTCGCGTTTCCGTTCTTCTGGCTGCTCGAAACCGGACGGCCGGCGCTGATGTGGGTCGCGCTCGTCCTCGCGGTCACGCTCGGGCACGACGCGATGTACGCGACGCAGTCGAGCTTCTTCGCGGAGCTGTTCCCCACACGGGTGCGCTATAGCGGGGCCTCGCTCGCCTCGCAGCTCGGATCGGTCTTCTCGGGGGGGCTGTCGCCGCTCATCGCGACCGCGCTGCTGGCCCGCACCGGCGGCAAGTCCTGGCCCGTGTCGCTGTACATGGTGGCACTCGTCCTCATCACAGTCGTGTCGGTCTGGCTGACGCGCGAGACGCACCAGCAGGCCATCGACGACTGACCAGCGGAGTCCGTGTTCGTCGCCCGCGCGTACAGCCACGCCGAACGCACCGCGCTCACGGCGGCGGAGGGCAGCTTCACCTATCGGGATCTGCTCGATGCGTCCGCCCGCGTCGCGGCATGTCTGCTCGGTCCGCGTGACGATCTGCGTGAGGCGCGGGTCGCGTTCCTCGTGTCGCCGGGCTGGCACTATGTGGCGACGCAGTGGGGGATCTGGCGCGCGGGCGGGGTGGCCGTTCCCCTCGCCACATCACACCCGCCACCAGAGCTCGAGTACGTGATCCAGGATGCCGACGTCGAGATCCTCGTCGCCGACGCCGAGCTCGCGCCGCGCCTCGAGACCGTACGGGCGCCCGCCGCTGTCCGCCGCCTGACCACCACGGAGGCGCTCGCCGCCCACGGCCGCTCGGCGCTCCCAGAGGTTGGTGCGGCACGCCGGGCCATGATCCTGTACACGAGCGGGACCACGGGCAAGCCAAAAGGTGTCGTGACCACCCACGCCAACCTGTGTGCCCAGGTGACGTCGCTCGTGGCCGCGTGGGAGTGGCGGGCGGACGACCGCATTCTCCTTGTCCTGCCGCTCCATCACGTGCACGGCATCGTGAACGTGCTCAGCTGCGCGCTGTGGAGCGGAGCCCGTTGCGACATGCTCCCGAAGTTCGACGCGGGTGAGACGTGGCAGCGCATCGCGCGCGGCGACCTGACGCTGTTCATGGCGGTCCCGACCATCTACCACAAGTTGATAGCCGCGTGGGACGCGGCCCCGCCCGAGCGGCGACGCGAGTGGTCGGCGGGGTGCGGCCCGATGCGCCTCATGGTCTCGGGGTCGGCCGCCCTGCCCGTACGGACGCTCGAGCGGTGGCGGGAGATCAGCGGCCACACGCTGCTCGAGCGCTACGGTATGACCGAATTCGCCATGGCGCTTTCGAACCCGCTCATCGGCGAGCGTCGGCCAGGGTTCGTGGGCACGTCGCTGCCGGGTGTCGAGGTGCGGTTGGTGGATACGGACGGGACGCCCGTCGGTCCGGGCACTCCGGGGGAGCTCGAAGTCCGCGGGTCCGGCGTGTTCCTCGAGTATTGGCGGCGCCCTGACGCGACGGCCACCGCGTTCCGGAGCGGCTGGTTCCGCACCGGGGACGTGGCGGTGCTCGAGAACGGCTCGTACCGCATCCTGGGCCGCTCGAGCGTGGACATCATCAAGACGGGCGGCTACAAGATCTCGGCGCTCGAGATCGAAGAAGTGCTGCGCACGCACGCCGCCGTGGCCGATTGCGCCGTCGTGGGGGTCGAGGACGTGGAGTGGGGCGAGCGCGTGTGCGTCGCGGTGGAGCTCGTGCCCGCGTCGCAGCTCACCCTGCCCGAGCTCCAGGCGTGGGCGAAGCAGCGCCTCGCGCCGTACAAGGTGCCGCGCGCTCTTTCAGTCGTGGACGCCCTCCCCCGGAACGCGCTCGGCAAGGTCGTGAAGCCGGAGGTGGGGAAGCTGTTTCGGGGCGTGTCTGGAGTCAGCCCCTAACCCGCCGCTCCCTCCCGCTTTGCCACGATGGCGTCGAGATGCGACCGCAGAGCGCCTCGATTGAGCCGGATCCGACCCTTGCGGTGATAGCTCACGAGGCCTAGGCTGCTGCGGAAGACGACGAACGTCAGTCATGCGGCTAACGTCTAGCTTCCGCTCCGGAGGCGGCAGCGCCTAGCCTGAGGTGCCGCCGACATTCCCGGCCGCGATGGCCTCCAAACGCTTCTTCAGTCGGCCCAGGTAAATGGCTGGAGGCTCCAAGAGCGGAATTGCCGGCTGAACACGGGGCTTGACCTGAGCGAGCAGGTCCAGCGCCACTCGCACCGATAGGGCGTGCGGCAGGTCGAAGTCTTTAAGACGGTACGAAACCGGAAGGCTGTTCTGCCAATTGCTGTGGTTTTCAATGAAGCGGAGGACTCGCCCCAGCGCGCCCCTCGTCTTCTCGTCGGCAACGAAACCAGCGTATTGGTCGATCAAGCGCTCCGGCGTCAGCTCAGCCGAGCGACACATCTGTCCGAATGCGTAGATGTTGAGGGACTCAGCCTCCCGAAAGATCGCATTGGCGACCAGACCGTCCAGGCCGAGCCTGAGACCGCAATCGACGAGAGCCCGGATGTAGCGCGTCTCGCAGGAGGATTGCCCACCGGATTCCTGGTTGTTGGGCTTCACGAAGCCGTCGTCGGCTTCGTCCACCAGGAAATACGGCCAGCCAAGCAGTGGGCCGACTCCTCGCTTTCGCAGCGTCTCAATATCTTGTGCAGCGGGATAGAGCTCTGGCTTCAGCCCCGCTCGCGCGTAACGGCTCAGGGCAAGCGACCGGTAGTAGTTATGGAGAGGGAAAGACACGCCACTCCTGGGCCCAAGCAGCCCGGGTGCCGCCACGGCAGCGCGCGACAGTTTGACCTCCTGCTCCCAAAAGCGCAGGCTTGATGGCGATGGAAAGCCTTCCCACTGGGCTATGCTCCAGAGATTCACGATGAACGTTGCTGCAGACGCTTCCTGCTTTACGATTTCCTGCACCTGGCGACAGAACGACACGCAGTCTTCCAGCGTGCTGTTGCCTTCGGGGTCTCCACCCGGATCTCCGGGAAGGAAGACAAATACGTCGGCGCCGCGCAGTTGGGACACGGCGTGCCGCAGATGCGCGAAACGCTCGGTCAGTTTGGTCTTGTCGCGCGGGCTGAAAACCCCGGGAAAGTTAGCGCCCAACGTACTGTCAGGCCCCGTCCACTGCTCCATACCGGCGAGCAGGACGATCCCCACGCGGAACCCCTTGTCATGCGCCAACGTGATCGCGCTTGACATGTCTTTGTAGTATTCTGGCAGCAGGTCAGGGCGAGAGCGAAATCCGCCTTCGCAGAATTCCAGGTAGTTATAGCCGCAGGCTTTGAAGAAGTCATAGACTCTGGGGTCCTTCGGCGGCGGATCGGTCGGAAGGGAGGCGTACAGCCCAACAGTCTCGAAACCGCCTGCGTGCTCCGCCGAGCGACTTGCTTCCCGCTCGACCATCGAGGAATTCTGAAACAGAAAAGGTCCGGCGGACGTTGCAAGGACGGCCCGGACAAACCCTCTGCGATCCATGCTCTCCCGCATACGCTACTCCAGCTCACGCTCACAAGTTGGGCAATGCTGTGAGGCTCCTCATCGTCCAATCTTATCTCCGCGACCATCGAAAGAGCGGCCTGGCACGGTGTCAGGGCGCGAACACGTTCACGCGCACCGGGAGGGTGACGGGACTCGCGTCCGCGTGTCCCGTGCCCAACTCCCCGAACGTGTTGCCACCCCAACAATAGGCCTCGCCCGTGGGCGTCGCGCCGCAGCTGTGCGCGCCCCCCGCCGAGATCATTTGGAAGTGGAGGCCCGGCGCCGCTGCCGTTGGGTCGGCGCGCGCCGTCGTGGTGCCGTCCCCGAGCTGCCCCTCGGTATTGTCCCCCCAGCAGAACGCGGCCCCGTCGGGGGCCAGAGCGCAGGCATGGTACTGGAATCCGAAGCCACCGATCCGCGGGGTACTAAACGCGATCCCCGCGGGTGGCACCACTGCGACCGGCTGAGGAGGCCCGAGCATGAAGGTCCCCCAGCAAGAGAGCGCGCCGGCCCCGTTCAGTCCACAAGTGTGATCCCGCCCACCCGACGGCCCTCCCGTTTCCAAGGTAGCAAACCCCTGTCCCGAGAGGACGAGGACCGGCGCCGCACCGGGGCCGCTCGTGTCGCTGCCACCCCAGCAGTAGACGTCGCCATTCGGGGCGAGCCCGCACGTCCACTCGGCTCCGAGACTCAAGGCACTGAACGAGGGATTGCCCGCGGCGGGCGTCGGGGTCTGCCGCCTCCCCCAGAGAATGCCCCCGAACACACCAATACCGAGTTGGCCGCGAAAGTTGTCGCCCCAACAGTAGGCAAAGCCGCCGGCGTCGAGCCCGCACACGTGCCGGCCGCCGACGCGCAGCGCTCGGAATCGCGGGTCGTCCGGGACGCTGGCCGGGAGGGGATCGCCCACCCGGCCGTCGGGGACCTGGGTCGAAGCCGAGAGTGCCCAGCACCGCGCCTCGTCTTCGTAGGTCAGCCCACAGGCGAACCCATCGCCCACGCCGATCGAGCGCCAGCGAAAGTCTCCGCGCACCGGCGTGGGCTCAGCCGTCGCCAAGGAGTCGGCTTGCAGCGACGACGTCGGGATCCCGCCCCAGCAGTAGGCGCGAGCGGAGTCGGTGAGCGCGCACGTATGTCTGGGACCAGCCTCGACGGCAACGACCAGTTTGGGGATGCGCGGCGCGCTCGGGTGGCTGCAGGCGGCCAAGAGGATCGGCGCAGCGGACACGGGCACCGAGCGCCACGCGCTCCAGCGCGACAGAGAGGCTGCCGAACTCACCGCACCACCAGCACGGGGACGTCGCTCGTGACTTTGGTCCCGTTGCCGAGCTGCGCGTACTGGTTCGAGCCCCAGCAGTAGACCGTGCCGGCGGCCGAGAGTCCGCACGAGTGCCGGTCCCCGGCGCTCACCGTCCCGAACACGAGGCGACCGGCCACCGCGGCGGGGGTCATGCTGCAGGGAGCAGGCCCACAGCTCTCCGGACCCGTCATGCTCCCGTCCCCGAGCTGCCCGTCGCCATTCTGGCCCCAACAGTACGCCGTACCGGCGCTCGTAACGCCGCAGCTGTGCTGCCCTCCGGCGCTGAAGGCCGCGAACGCGAGTCCCCGCGCCGCCACCACCGGGGTCGGCAGATACCCATCGGCAATCGTTCCGATACCGAGCTCACCCACGGCGTTGACGCCCCAGCAGTACGCTACCCCTGCGCTCGTAACAGCGCAGGCATGGTCGTAACCGGTACTCAGCGAGGCAAAGGACAGCCCGCCCGACACCGCGACCGGCGCCCATCGGTTCGTGGTCGTCCCGTCGCCGACCTCACCGTACAAATTGAAGCCCCAGCAGTACGCCGCACCGGCAGTCGTGAGGGCGCAGGTGTACAACCCCCCGGCGGACAGCGTCGTGAAGATGAGTCCGCCCGTTACCGCGACCGGGGCCGACCGGTCGGCCGACGTCCCGTCACCGAGGGCGCCGTAGACGTTCTGCCCCCAGCAGTAGGCCGCGCCGGTGGCGGCGAGACCACACGTGTGCGTCAGTCCGGCGCTCAGCGCGACGAACGTCAACCCGCCCGACACGGGAGCCGGCGTCGTCCGGTCGGTCGCCGTCCCATCACCCAGTGCTTGGAAGTTGTTATGGCCCCAGCAGTAGGCCGCCCCCGACCGCGTCAGACCGCAGGTGTGCTCGGCTCCAACGCTCAGAGCGGTGAAGGTGGGCGCGCCGGCCACGGGGACCGGCGTTCCGCTGCTCGTCGTCGTACCATCGCCCAGACCGCCGTAGGCGTCGGATCCCCAACAGTATGCCGTGCCACTCGCAGTCAGCCCGCACGTGTGGTCGCTGCCTGCGCTCACGCTCGCGAACGTGATCGGGGTCGTCCCGGCCACCTTCTCCCCCCCGCACGCGACGAGCGCCCCGCTTGCCGTCACGAAAACAAGCGAAGCCGCGAACGCGACGTCGGACTCAGCGAGAAGCCAACGGGTCATCGGTCATCGCACGAAATTCGAGGAAGCTACGGGCTGCAGACTGGATGCCACAGGGTTCACGAACAAGGCCATCGCCTGGTCCGCAGGCTGATGATGTGAGGGATAGTTTTTTTCATGGAACTCCTGGTAGGCTGCGCGATCACCCCGATCGAAAAGCTCCAGACACGCCGCAAACTTCCGTTCGGCAGGGTATCCGGTACCGTCACTTGGGCGAGGCACTGCACAGAAACGGCCAAGAGCAACAGAACAAGGACGAGATTGACCGGCATGACCACCAGACCCATAGGGCATTCCTTTCTAACGGTGAATTTACCTCGCCGCAACGCCACTGGATATGCGATTGCGAGGCCAGCGTTCGGTGACTAATTCAGTGGTTTGTTGCACAGAGCGGCTCCTACAAGGCGGCGCCGCTCCCGTTGTCGATCCAGGCAGGTCTTGTTCGTCGCCATGTTGGAGCGGCATGGGGCGCTCGACAGCCCCCTTCCTTGGCAACTTCAACAGGGACGAGGAGCAATGACCGACAGTACGACGGCAAGCGTTGTTTCCAAGGACGGCACCCAGATCACCTACGACCGCCTCGGGTTCGGGCCGCCCCTGGTTGTGGTCGCCGGCGCGCTGGGGCTGCGAAAGTCGTCGTTCGTCCGGCCGTGGGTGAAGGCCCTGGCCCAGCACTTCACCGTGTACAACTACGACCGGCGTGGTCGCGGGGATAGTGGCGACTCGACGCCGTACACCGTGCAGCGCGAAATCGATGATCTGGCGGCCCTGGCCAAGGAGGCGGGCGGAGCGCCGTTCGTCTGGGGCATCTCATCGGGTGCCGCCCTGGCCCTCGAGGCGGCCGCGGCGGGCGTTCCCATGGCGAAGTTGGCCGCGTACGAGCCTCCTTACATGGTCGGCGATGTCGCGGGCCGTCCCGATCCGGACTACGAGGAGCGCGTGCGGACCTTGATCGCCCAAGGGCGGC
>WNFY01002682.1_pt1 | contig 35895 bp, 32 predicted proteins | sample 5400091 | NCBI WGS metagenome assembly WNFY01 (sample SAMN13153364, study PRJNA577476) | soil metagenome | isolation source: 60 cm soil or saprolite under grassland replicate 1 | place: USA:California | collected 2016-06-15 | reverse complement strand
CTAGCAAGACTCGGTAGGCCTATGAAGCTAAAGCGTGTTTTAAAGTGGAGTGTCGCCACGATGTTGTTCGCCTTGGTATTGTCGATCTTGGTGGGATTCATCGCCTACTTCCGGTCGACGAATGAGTGTGATGTCAGAAGCGCTCCTCCGACTCATCCGATGAGAGCTATTCGTTTTTGCGAGTATGGTTCAACTGACGTTCTCAAGTTTGAAGATGTTGAAAAGCCTGTTCCGAACGACGATCAAGTCTTGATCAGAGTTCGCGCGGCTTCCCTCAATTTTATTGATCCGGGCTTGATGCGAGGGCCCTGGCCGCTTCGCCTGATGACCGGGTTGCGCAAACCCGAGAGGACACGGCTAGGCACCGATGTGGCCGGTCAGGTTGAAGCGGTTGGCAAAAACGTAACGCTGTTCAAGGCGGGCGACGAAGTTTTTGGCGTGACTCGTTCTTCTATTGCGGAGTATGCGTGTGCTCGCGAGCGAGCATTGGTTATTAAGCCAGCTGATGTGACGTTTGAACAAGCGGGCTCTGTAGCTTGGGCGGGATTCACCGCCTTGCAGGGTCTTCGCCAAGCTAACATTCAGCCCGGGCAAAAGGTCCTGATCAACGGCGCAACGGGAGGCGTAGGCACTTTCGCTGTCCAGATAGCAAAGTCATTCGGCGCGGAAGTAACGGGCGTATGCAGTACGGGAAAAGTGGATCTTGTCCGATCCATCGGCGCAGATCACGTCATTGACTACACCAAAGAGGATTTCACCAAAGGTGACCAGCGTTACGACGTGATTTTTGATAACGTTGGCAACCACTCCTTCTCAGATCGTCGCCGGGCCTTAACTCCTAATGGCATCTGCGTCCTTGCCGGAATCGGAGGAGCAGGACTACACCCGGAAACGTGGGGGCGTATAGTTGGGAATTTCAAAGCGGATTTGTTGTCGCGGTTCGTCCGTCAGAAGTTCTTCAGCTATGTCACGAAACTGGACAAAGAGGATCTGAAGTTGTTGAGCGACCTCATGCAAACGGGGAAGGTGACACCCGTCATCGACCGGACTTACAAGTTGAGCGGGACCGCGGAGGCGATGCGGTATTTCGAAGAAGGCCACGCGCGAGGGAAAGTAGTAGTAACTGTGGAGTAGATCGCGACCTCACTACGGAAGCGGCAGAACGATGAACTCACGCAAGAAACAATCCAGGATCGCGGCCGCCCTCTACGTGAACAAACAACGATGGAAGGAGCAAGCTTTGTTAGGAATATGAAAATAAAACGAATACTAAAGTGGAGCGCACGCGGGATTTTGCTCGCGTTGGTTTTGGGCTTCCTGGCGGGGTTCGTCGCCTACTGGCGGTCGACTAACGAGTGCGATCGCAAGACCGCTCCGGCCAATCCCATGAAAGCTATCGTTCATTGTGAGTATGGCGGGCCCGACGTTCTCGAACTGGCAAACGTTGAAAAGCCGGCTCCGGCAGACAGCCAAGTCCTGGTCCGCGTTCGCGCAGCTTCCGTAAACCCACTCGACCTCACCATCCGCGGCGCGCTCGTCCTGCGGCCACTGTTTGGCCTACGCAAACCAAAAGACACCCGCTTGGGTGTCGATTACTCCGGAACCGTCGAGGCAGTTGGCAAGAACGTCACCAACTTCAAACCGGGCGACGAAGTATTTGGCGGAAAGACCGGGGCCCTCGCCGAGTACGTCTGTGTATTGGCAGATCGCTCAGTCGTACTGAAACCGGCGAACATGACATTTGAGCAAGCCGCTTCAGTGCCAGTGGCGGCAATCACCGCCCTCCAGGGTTTGCGCGACAAAGGCAAAATTCAGGCGGGACAGAAAGTCCTGATTAACGGGGCCTCCGGAGGTGTCGGCACTTTCGCCGTGCAAATCGCGAAATCATTCGGAACCGAAGTCACCGGCGTCTGCCGCACACGCAATGTCGATCTTGTCCGATCAATCGGCGCCGATCACGTCATTGATTACACGAAAGAAGATTTCAGCAAAGGCGATCAACGCTATGACCTGATCTTCGACCTGGTAGGAAACCATTCGTTTTCCGAGCGCCGGCGCATTTTGAATCCGAACGGAATCTGTGTGATGGCCGGGATCGGAGGAGCAGGATGGCACGATGGCTTCGCGACGCGTTTGCTTGGAGAGCTCAATGCGTATGTGCGGTCACGATTCGTTAGCCAGAAGTTCATCGCCTACATCGCGGAATTCAACAAAAAGGACATGATGGTCCTGGCCGACCTCATGCAGTCCGGAAAGGTGACTCCGGTCATCGACCAGACTTACAAATTGAACGAGACCGCGGACGCTCTTCGATACCTGGAACAAGGACACGCTCGAGGCAAGGTCGTAATCAATTTGGAGCAATAACAAGGGCTGACCAAGCGGAGAAATGAGATGACAAACATCAGCTCGTGCCGCCCAAACTTTTCGCCAATGATGAACCGACTGCCGCTAACCTCAAGCATTCGTCACTCTTGATGAAACTAAAACGTATTTTGAAACGCATTCTGAAGTGGACTGCGTACGCAATTTTGCTCGCGTTAATCGTGGGAATAATTTTGCTTTGTGTCGGCTACTGGAGGTCGACAAATGAATGCGATCACAAGACCGCTGCTTTGAATATTCCTATGAGAGCAATTCGTTACTGTGACTACGGCTCACCCGATGTCGTAAAGCTTGATTACGTTGAGAAGCCAGTGCCGACCGACAACCAGGTCCTGATTAAAGTTCGGGCGGCTTCACTCAACGCGCTAGACGTCTACTTGATCCGCGATTCGTGGCTTACTCGTTTGATATTCGGGTTCCGCAAACCAAAAGACACGCGGCTGGGCCGCGATGTCGCCGGACAGGTGGAAGCGGTTGGTAAAAATGTCACCCAATTCAAACCTGGCGACGAAGTGTTCGGCATCTGTCGCGGCGCTCTGGCCGAGTATGCATGTCCTTCGGAACGAGGCCTCGTCATGAAGCCGCCGAACGTCACGTTTGAGCAAGCCGCCTCTCTTCCGATCGCCGGACTTACTGCGCTGCAGGGTTTGCGCGATCAGGGAAAGATTCAGCCCGGGCAGAAAGTTTTGATCAACGGCGCGACTGGAGGTGTAGGAACCTTCGCCGTGCAAATCGCCAAGTCTTTTGGCGCAGAGGTCACGGCTGTTTGCAGCACACGCAATGTCGAACTTGTCCGATCAATTGGCGCCGATCACGTCATCGATTACACCAAAGAGGATTTCACCAAGACCGACCAGCGTTACGACCTGATCTTCGATAACGTTGGCAACCATTCCTTCTCCGAACGCCGTCGCGTCTTAAATCCCAAAGGCATCTGCGTTTTGGCCGGCATGGGCGGAGCTGGGGTAAGAGGCGAGGCCATCGGACGCATAGTTGGTGGTTTCACAGCGCGCGGATTGTCATCATTCACCGATCAAAAGTTCGCCCAGTACATGACCAAGATGAGCAAAGAGGATCTCACTACGCTGGGCGACCTCATACAAGTGGGAAAGCTCAAACCGGTGATCGAGCGGACCTATAAACTAGATGACGCGCCTGAAGCTCTCCGCCATCTCGATGAAGGACACGCCCGAGGAAAAATCGTAATCACGTCGAATAAAGGAGCATCAAATGAACACAAACCCAACTGAATCGACTGTAGAAATATCGCCGCGTCGCAAAGGCAGGATTCGACGCATCTTTCTTTGGACCTTTGGCCTGATCATCCTGCTGATCGGGGGACTCTTCCTCTACGCTTTGGCTACCGAGAAACAAGAACCCATCGAGACAGGAGAACCGCACATGAAAGCCGTCGTCTATACCAGATTCGGGTCACCCGATGTTCTCGAAATCAGGGACATCAAGAAGCCTGTGCCTAATGACGATCAGGTCCTGATCAAAGTGCGCGCGGCTGCCGTCAATCCACTTGACTGGCACTTCATCAGAGGCACGCCCTACATCATGCGGGCCATGATGGTGGGGCTGCGCAAACCAAAGGACCCACGACTAGGCGTTGACTACGCGGGGACGGTTGAAGCGGTTGGCAAGAACGTAACGCAGTTTAAACCGGGTGATGAAGTGTTCGGCAATAAAAGCGGTGCATTTGCCGAGTATTTGTGCGCTCGCGCGGATCGGGCAATTGCGCTGAAGCCGGCCAACATGACATTTGAGCAGGCGGCTGGCGTACCGGTGGCGGGACTCACCGCGTTGCAGGGCCTTCGCGACAAGGGACACGTTCAGGCGGGGCAGAAAGTCCTGATAAACGGCGCGTCCGGAGGTGTCGGCACGTTTGCTGTGCAGATCGCGAAAACTTTCGGCGCGGATGTGACCGGCGTATGTAGTGGAAAGAATGCGGACATGGTTCGATCGCTCGGCGCAGATCACGTCATTGATTACACGAAAGAGGATTTTACTAAAGGCGACGAGCGTTACGACGTGATTCTCGACAACGTTGGCACGCAGCCGTTGTCAGGATTCAGGCGCGTCCTAAAACCGAATGGGATCTGCGTCATGATCGGAGGCGGCGGACCAAACGAAGGTCGCTGGATCGGTCCGATGGCTCGCCCGATCAAAGCGCTCCTGATGTCGCCATTCATCAGCCAGAAGATGGGCATGATGATGGCCCAAGGGAACAAGGATGACCTAAACGTTCTGGCCGATCTTATGCAGTCCGGAAAGGTGACGCCGGTCATCGACCGAACGTATTCGTTGGGTCAGATCCGTGAAGCTATGAAGTATCTGGAACAAGGGCACGCTCGCGGAAAAGTTGTTATAACGGTCGCGCAGGACTGATCTGGGGCACTAAGGTGGAGGTCTTCGCGACAAGGAACGATTCAATTGAACTGATTCAAAGACATGCGAACGCCACTGGCCGCCGAGCGCGTGACACAAGCGCCGCTACAATTGTTTTAAGAATTCGAGCGCTTTGTCGTAGCTGCGGCGCTGGAGGTAGTGGGCAAGTCGCGGATCGATCGGACGCGGCAACGCGGCTGCCAACTTGTCGATCTTTTCTGAGACCCCGCGCAGTCGTGCGACGTGTTTCGCCTCATCCCGGCGGCTTTTTTCGTCTTGAATCACTGCGAGGCGTTCTCGTAACGCATCTCTAAGATCGGCAATCGCGTTTTCCATGCCTTCAACCACGAATGAACACAAATGAACACGAATTCACAGAACAACTCTCCACTGAAAACACAGTCACATTCGTGTCAATTCGTGTCGATTGGCGGTTAAATATCACTCGGTTCAACGGCGATCGGCCTCAGAAAGAAGTTGTCGCCTGGCTTCGAGCCAATCCGAATCCGCGTCGCCCGGCAGTGCAAACCTGCGGCGGCGTTCGGAAATGAAATAGGCCCGCAGGCGAATTTCCTCATCGGACGGTCGCGCCGTTGTTCCCGCCTCGGGCATCTTGACCATGGCTTTTTGCGCTGGCGCACTTTTCTTGCGACGCGGTGGGGTGCTTTTTCGACTCGTCGCTGGCCGCGCGCGGGGCGCTTTGCCGGGCTTCAGTTCAGATGGCGATTCACTGGCTTCCCGTGGAGCTTGATTTTTATTTTGGACAATTTTGTTCTTTTTCGGCACAGATTGGTTGATGTTGATAATTCCAATCCGTTTACTGCGCATCGGCCGGTTCGCAAGCGGTTTCTCGCACATATCCAGAGGAGTGATAAATTACAAAAACTACCCAAGATGAAGCATTTTGTTTTCCGTTGGGCCATTACGACGATTGCAGTGATGGTCGCCTCGTCGATAATCCACGGGATCCGTTACGATACGGTCGCTGCCCTGATCGGTGCAGCCCTCCTGCTTGGCATTCTCAATGCATTCGTTCGTCCGATTCTCTTAATCCTTAGTGTGCCACTAATCCTGCTGACGCTGGGCTTTTTCATTCTCATCCTGAATGCCCTGATGCTGTTCTTCGTGCCCAGTATCGTGATCGGATTCCACGTGGATAGTTTTTGGAGTGCTTTCTGGGGCGCGATCGTCGTCAGTATCGTCAGCTGGATTTTGAGCGCATTTTTTCGTGGAAGCGACGGGCGCGTCCATGTCCTCACGCATCATACACAAATTCGGCGTGTCCGGGGACGGGTGATTGAGCACGAGAAATGACGAAGCACGAATGCCGAAGCACGAAGGAATGACAAAACCCGAATGACGACGGCGCAGGAATTCGCCTTATAACCGATGTTTGGCTCATTCGAGCTTTGTCATTGTTTCGACATTCGGCATTTTGTTATTTCGGTGCGAGGTTAATGAATCGACGGAACATGAGACGTGCATCATCAATTCTGAAGGCGTTCTAGCCCAGATATTTGCTCAGGCGCGAGCGCAGTTCTGTTCGTGCACGAAAGAGAACGCTTTTTACCGCGGGCACCGAGAGATCGAGAACCTCTGCAATTTCCTCGTAGCTAAGTTGCTCATATCTCCGCAACACCAGAGCCATGCGCTGACTCTCTGGAAGTTGCATGATAGCCTCCTCGATTGCCCGTTGCAGTTCATCTTCCAAGAGTGAAGCGTCCGGAGCCGGATTCGTTTCATCCTTCAGAGGAATTTCCTCTGCACCGGGCTCTGATTGAAGGGGAACGTGCGCGTGCCGTTTGGAACGGCGCATCTCGTTAAAGACCAGGTTGCGCGTAATTTTTAGCAACCAGGTAGTGAACTTCGCGCGCGGAACATATCGGCGAGCGCTTTTCCAGACTCGAATAAAGACCTGTTGCGCGATGTCCTCCACATCCGAGTTGCTGCCCAACATGCGCGCGGCCGTGCCGGCTACGAGCGCTTGATGCCGCTCGATGACTTCCTCGAATGCGCTGGTGTCACCGCCGGCCACCAGCCGCATCAGTCGCACGTCTTCCGCGTCTTCCTCCGATCTCCTCTGATCTTCTCGATCTTTGCCAGACATCGGTCACTTAGACGTTTGCATCGGGCGGAATTTGCTAGAAAAATGGGAAGTGGCGAAAAACTGGCTCTCTGCCACATTCGTCGCCATGGTTTTTGTTGCAAGCTGGAAGCGCCCTGTGCATTCTTGATTGCCGAGGGCATTGCCAGGCCTATGAATCACCCGCTTATCTCAAAAGAGCTTAGACCGATCGCTGAAAAAGTTGAGGCGCGGCAGCGCATTTCAGAAACGGACGCTCTTACTCTTTATAGTTCAAGCGATCTTAATGCGCTCGGGATGATTGCCAACGTTGTCCGTGAACGAAAGAACGGCAATTACGCGACTTATATTCACAATCGCTACATCAATTACTCCAACATTTGCATTCTATCCTGCCAGTTCTGCGCTTTTGCCGCTAAGAAACGCGATGCACACGCCTTTGAATACGCGATTGACGAAATTATCCGCGTCGTGAGTGATGCGCTTCACCTGGGGGTCACCGAGGTGCACATGGTTGGCGGGTTGCACCCGACCTTGAAGAAAGATTGGTATCTTCAGCTTTTGCGCGAACTGCGGGCGCTGGATCCCGAGCTTCACATCAAAGCATTCACTGCTATCGAAGTGCGTCATCTTGCGCAACGGATCTTCCGCATGCCGATCCGGGACACGCTCGAAACCCTGCGCGAAGCTGGTCTCGGTTCAATTACTGGTGGGGGCGCGGAGATTTTCGATGCGGCCGTTCGTGACACAATTTGCCATGGAAAAGAAACCGCCGCTGAATGGCTCGACGTCCATCGCACGTGGCACGAAATGGGCGGCCGCAGCACTTGCACCATGCTCTACGGGCACATCGAAACGCCGGCTCATCGCGTCGATCATTTGCGCCAGCTCCGCCAATTGCAGGACGAGACAGGCGGCTTTGCCGGATTTGTTCCTTTTGCCTTCGAGCCGCAGACTACAGTGCTCTCGCACATAAAACGCGTTTCCGCGTTTGAGCAGCTTCGCAATCTCGCCGTCAGCCGCATTTATCTGGATAACATCGACCATCTGACGGCTTACTGGGTCAGCCTTGGTTTGCCGTTGGCGCAGGTCTCGCTTAGCTACGGCGTGGATGATCTGCACGGCACAATTTTGGAGGAAAAAATTTTCCATATGGCGGGAGCAACGACGCCACAGCAACAAACCGTGGCGGCGCTCGAACACGCCATTCGCGAAGCTGGCCGCGATCCGGTCCAGCGCGACAGCTTTTATCGTCATTTGTCCGCCTCAGCGCGAACGCGAAACGGAGAAAAATCGGCAGCGGATTCCGCGGAACTTGTCTGCGCGTGAGGCGAAGATGTGAACAGTGATCCGTGATCAGTGAACGGAGCGCCGCCTTACCTGCACTCGCCCATTTTCATTTCACCGATCACTGATCACCGATCACTTTGGAATCTCCGCGCATCGGCTGCGTCAAATATCTCAACGCGCGGCCGCTGATTCGGGGGTGGGCGGGTGCGGTGGACTTCGACCATCCTTCAGCGTTGTGTCAGCGACTCGCGACTGGCGAACTGGATATCGCCCTTGTTTCGAGCTTCGAATTTTTGCGCAATCCAATCTACCGGATCGTCGATGACGTTTCGATTTCGTCTAATGGACCGGTTTACAGCGTCGTTGTCGCCCACCGGGGCGAAATCTCCGAGATCGAAGAAATCGAACTCGATCCTGCCTCGGAGAGTTCGGTAAATCTCCTGCGTTGCTTACTCGCGGAGCTCGCATTGAATCCGCGTTTAGTTTTAAACGGTCAATTTAGAAAGAGCGTGCAGCGCGACGTTCCGGGGAGCGCCCCGACGCCTAACGCGCGCCTTCTAATCGGTGATCAAGCCATCCGCTTCCGGCAAAGACATGCCGGGGAATTTCGCTTCTGGGACCTGGGCGAGCAATGGAACAGACTCGTCGATCTTCCATTCGTGTATGCACTCTGGTTGATTCGGCCTGAGGTTCGCGACTCCGAGTCACTCGCGGAACACTTGCGCAAGCTACGCGATGAAAATCTAGCCGACATCGAGAGGATCGTCGCCGAAGAGAAAGAATTCGAGCACGATTTTTGTCGCCGCTATTACCGGGAAAACTTGCGCTTCAACTTTGGGAAAGAAGAAAAACAAGGGTTGACCGAGTTCCATAAACGCTGCCGGAACCTGCAGCTTGTCCCGGGCGGTGGTTTGGGATTTGGACCTTGGGATTTGGAGCTTGCTCGCTGCTGTGTATGAAGCGCGGTGGCGAGTTGCGTGTCGGTATTTCTGGTTGGCGCTATTCCGGGTGGCGGGGGAAGTTTTATCCGAAAGGTTTGCCGCAGCGGCGCGAACTCGAGTACGCGAGCCGGATCCTGAATTCAGTCGAGATCAACGGCTCGTTTTATTCGCTGCAACTGCCATCGAGTTATCAACGCTGGTATTCAGAAACACCAGATGATTTTGTCTTCGCGATGAAAGGCTCGCGTTTCATCACGCACATGAAACGATTGCGCGATGTTAAGGTGCCACTCGCAAACTTTTTCGCTTCCGGCCTGCTCGCTCTTCGGGAGAAACTTGGACCGATTCTGTGGCAGCTCCCGCCGAACCTAAGTTGGAATAGAGAGCGTCTGGAAGAATTTTGTGAGTTATTGCCGCGCGATACGCGTAGCGCGGCGAAGCTTGCCAAGAGGCACGATAACAAATTGAAAGGGCGCGCATGGGTGAAGGTCGATGTCTCCCGCCCACTGCGCTACGCTCTCGAAATTCGGCACAAAAGCTTTCTGACGCCCGACTTTTTCAACCTGTTGCGCGAGCACAACATCGCCTTTGTCTTTGCCGACACCGCCAAAAAATTTCCGTATGCTGAAGATTTGACCGGCGATTTAGTTTACATCCGATTGCACGGCGCGGAAAAACTTTACGTAAGCGGTTACAGCGAAAAAGCGCTCGACTGGTGGGCTAAGCGCATCGAGCTGTGGAGGACAAGCAAACAGCCACGCGATGCCAAAGTGGTTACGCATGCCAAAGCTCAGGCCAAACATCTCGATGTCTTCGTTTACTTCGACAATGACGCCAAGGTCCACGCGCCCTTCGATGCGCAGCGACTGGCAGCGCGGCTCGGAGTGAAGTGAATCGTGGTTGGCGGCCGACAACGTGTTGCTGCAGGTGCTGCGGCTGCGGCAGGTGAAGCCGCAAGGACGATCAATGGGACGGCACCGGACCGATCTTCTTCCAATATTGAAGAATCCGTTTGCTTCCCGGAAGCGACTCGAATTCTGTCGGACGTGGTCCGCCAAGGGGTCCCCAGCAGGCACGTTTGTGGTTCGCGTCGAGGATCTCGTATATGCCGGGTGTCATTTCGCCGGCGTTCGGTCCACCTTCTGCGATCGAATCCACTTGTTTGGGTCTCGTATCCGGATTGACGGTGAAGTGGCCAGCGGGATGCGTCCCGATACCGCTCACCTTTGGAAAACGGAACGTGTTTCGATCAGTAATCAGGAGTGTATTTCGCAACACGCTTGCGGGCACTGGTCGACCATTCACGACGCCGCGAGTCAATTGCCACGTTCCCGACAGTCGTTCGTAATCCTTCTCAGCGGAAGCAGATTGCGCGGTTGTGCCGCCAGGTCTGCCGTTTGCGCAACCAGCGGTGATCGCTACCACAGCACTAAGAGTTAGGATCGGTATTACTTTGATCATCGGAGCGTTTAGCAGCGAAAATCGCCGTTTGTCGAGTCCAGTTTGATCGCGGGGCAGACGCGGGCAAACTCCCGAATGTTGTCAGGAGATTGTCCGCGAATAAGCTGATTGGTGCAGAGCCGCGTTGAAGGCAATCCAATTCAGCCGCCAGCAACGTTTACGCGGCAGAGCCGATGGATCATTGCGCCTTCCGAGGAACTGAATAGTGGGCCGATTTCGTGGACTGAAATCTGCGGATCGGAGTGCATCGCGCGGCTGCTGATGCGCAAGGGTTTCGCCAGCGCCGAAGACGTTGAAAATTTTCTGCGGCCGCGTCTCAAGTCGTTAAGCGATCCATTTTTGCTGCCGAATATGGAAGCGGCTGTGACACGAATTCTAGCTGCGTTCGATCGACGGGAACGCATCGTCATTTTCGGAGATTATGATGTCGATGGGGTGACTTCGCTCGCGCTGCTTGCGGAAGCGTGTCGCGCTTATGGCTGCGCCCCAGAGGTGTTTTTGCCGCTGCGGCTGGAGGAAGGCTACGGATTGAGCCGTGAAAGTGTGGATCGCTGCGTTGAACAACATCATCCGCAACTTCTGATCGCAGTCGATTGCGGCACGTCGTCCGTCGTTGAGATCGCCGATCTCGATGAGCGCGGTGTGGATGTGATCGTACTAGATCACCACGAACCAAAATCGGAGCTGCCTGATTGCGTGGCGATCGTGAATCCGAAGATCGATCCACAGTCGCCGTTCCATTATCTTTGCAGCGCTGGAATCGTTTTCAAATTGTGTCACGCGCTTCTTAAAAGGCGTCCGATCGAGTTCGATTTGAAATCGAAACTCGATCTCGTCGCGCTTGGCACCGTAGCCGATATCGTCCCGTTGCAAGGTGAGAACCGGACTCTTGTTCAGCGCGGCGCCATCGAAATTGCAAGATCGACAAGGCCGGGCTTGAAAAGGTTGATCGCGGTCAGCGGTGTGCGGCCGCCGATTTCACCAGAGCACATCGGCTTCCGCCTCGGTCCTCGACTTAATGCATCCGGGCGACTGAGCAATGCTCAAAGGTCGCTCCAAGTTCTGCTAACGCAGGACGAAGCCGAGGCAGCGTCGCTGGCCGATTTTCTCGACAGCCAAAATCGCGAGCGGCAGGAGATCGAAAAGCAAGTGTTCCTCGCAGCGGAGAAGCAAATCGGTCGTGACTTTGATCCGACTCGAGACGCGGCGATCGTCGTCGCGGCAAACGGCTGGCATCCAGGGGTACTGGGAATTGTCGCCTCGCGAATTTCGCGCAAATATCATCGGCCAACGATTGTGATCGGGTTTGACTCGAATGGCATCGGAAAGGCGAGTGGGCGCAGCATTGAAGGGCTAAATCTCGTTGAAACACTGAAGCGTTGCAGCGGGACTCTGCAGAAATTTGGGGGGCACGAAATGGCGGCGGGTCTGACGATACAAGAGAAAGATGTCGATCGTTTCTCCGAAGCTTTCCGTCGAGCGGCGCGCGAGCTTTTATCGGAGGAATGTTTGCAGCCTTGTTTGCGGCTAGACCACGAACTCGCGTTTTCAGACCTTAATGGCGATTTTCTCCGGTGGCACGAAATGCTCCAGCCGTTCGGCAACGGAAATCCGGCGCCTCTTTTTCTCGCACGCGAAGTGGAGCCTGCCGCGCCGTCGCGGATGGTGAACGACAAACATCGCATTCTGCGGCTGCGTCAGGGCAATTATCATCGTCGCGCAGTTTACTTCGATTCGGCAGATGTACTGTTGCCCCCGGCGCCTTGGGACATCGCGTTTCGGATTCGGGCAGATGAATACGAAGGCGAAACCGTGCTTGGCATACAGATTCAGGCAGTGCGACAAACCGTGCCGATGCAATGAGCGAGGTCCGCAAAGCAAAAGTTCGCGAAGGTGAGGGCGCCGCCACCAAGTCGCCGGGGCGACCGCTCCCCAACGGCATCGAAACCTCGCAGTCGCTCGGTGAACTCGATTGGATCCCGCGCCCGAAACTTCTCGCGCTGCGCCGTCTCGGCATCGAAACGGTGGAGGATTTGCTCACGCATTTTCCGCGCCGTCACGAAGATCGACATCAGTTTCCCCATTTTCCGCGCGAAGAGAGCGACATTCCGATTTGCCTTTGCGGTGAGGTAGTTAAAACGTCGGTGCGCAGGTTTGGCGGATGGAAAAAAATCTTTGAAGCGACATTGGAGGAGTCGAGCCCGAACGCGTTGAGCGAACCGCTCGTGTGCCGCTGGTTCAACTTGCATTACGTGCAAAAGATGATCGCGACCGGGCAGCGCCTGGTCGTCTTTGGCAAACCGCGGTTGCGCGGGAAGAGGATTTGCATGGATCACCCCGAGTTCGAGGTCATCGAGAATGACGAGGAGATCTCAATTCATTTTCGGCGCATCACGCCGATTTATCCTGGGACGGAAGGTCTTTCCCAGCGCGTCTTGCGCAGCATCATCTACCGCTTGTTGAATGAAATCTTCAGCGCGCCGCTGGAAACACTACTGCCGGCAGACCTCGCGACTGGCGAACGAGGTGATGCAATTCGCGCGATCCATTTTCCGGAAACCTGGGAAGCGCGTGATGCCGCTCGCGAGCATCTGGTGCTCTCCGAGTTCTTCGCGATGCAAATGCTCATCGCATCGCGACGCTCCGACTCATCGATTCGTATGGGCGACGCGCACTGCGGACTTGGCGCGCTGCTCGACAAATTTTTAGAAAATCCGGCGCGATCTGGCGGCGCGTCACCCGATGAACCGTTTGCTACAGGGGGATGTGGGCTCGGGCAAAACCGTTGTTGCCATCGCGGCAATGTTGCTTGCGGTCGAAGCGGGGTATCAGGCCGCATTCATGGCGCCGACGCAAATTCTGGCTGAGCAACATTATGATGTTTTGCGGCGCTGGCTGGAACCGCTCGGCGTGCACCTGGCTCTTCGGACCGCGGCGCGACAGGAGGAAAGCGCGTCGCTGCCGCTATTTGCAAGCGCGCAGGGATCGGGTAGCGCACGCGTCTCGCGTGTTGGCGACGGCGTCGCCCCGTCGCGGACTTTTCTTGATGCTGAGTTACCTGACGGCGCTCACTATTCTCGCCGCAGACTTCCGCATTTCGAAAAGCCGTGGGTAATTTATGCGGTAACAATTGGCACAAGGTCGCGGCGTTGCTTATCCCCGAATGCGCGCACGATCGTTCTCGACGCCTTGCGGCATTTTCATCAGAAGCGCTATGAGCTATTTGCAGTCTCCGTGATGCCCGATAACGTGCATTTCCTTATTCAACCGTGGCCGAAAGGGAATGAGACCAAAGGAAACGTGGTCTTCTGGCCATTGGACGAGTTGTTGCACTCGATCAAATCCTATTCAGCACATCAGATCAATAAACTCGAAGGCAAAACCAGCGCCGTGTGGGAGAAGGAAAGATTTGATCGTTACGTTCGATCAGATCGCGATCTGGAGGAGAAGTTCCACTATATTCTCCGCAACCCGTGGGAGACGGGCGTGGCTGGACAGAACGAGGATTATCCGTGGGTCTGGACTCAGGACGATGAGGCGCGCAAGGAAAGTTCGTTTCGGTGCGACGCCGAAACCAGCACGCGAGACGCGCGCGCTACCCAGACGCTCCCGGACGTGCCACACATTCTCGTCGGGACGCATGCGCTGCTTTATGAAAACGTTTCGTTTTCGAATCTCGGAGTCGTTGTGATCGACGAGCAGCATAAGTTTGGGGTTGCGCAACGCGGTCGATTGACCGCGCGCGAACCGGCTCCCGACGTTCTGGTGATGACGGCCACGCCGATCCCGCGCACCCTGACGATGACAGTTTACGGCGACCTCGATGTTTCAATTATTGATGAGATGCCACGAAACCGCGGAAAGGTAATCACTGCCGTGCGCGACGTATCGAAGCTCGGCGAAGTTCTCAGCTTCTTGCGGACGCAATTGGAAGCGGGGCGACAACTCTACGTGATTTACCCGCTGATCGATGAAAGTGAGAAGTTGGAGGTCAAGGCGGCGTCGGTGGAGTACGAGCTGTGGCATGAACGGCTGCATCCCTATCGCTGTGAATTACTTCATGGCCGTATTCCGGCGGCGGAGAAACAGGATACCATGGAACGATTTCGTCGCGGCGAGACCAAGGCATTAATCAGCACAACGGTGATTGAAGTTGGTGTCGATGTTTCGAACGCGACCGTGATGCTGGTCGAAAATGCGGAGCGCTTCGGACTAGCACAGCTTCACCAGCTTCGCGGGCGGATCGGCCGTGGAGAGCACAAATCGTATTGTATCTTGCTAACGTCGGACGAGTCCAAGGAAACGTCGGCTAAGCTCGCTGTTTTGGAACGAACAAATAACGGCTTTGAAGTGGCAGAAGCGGACTGGGATCTGCGCGGCCCGGGCGATTTGCTCGGCACAGCGCAAAGCGGCTTACCCGCGCTCAAGATCGGCAACTTGAAGACGGATGCAGGCTTGATGCGACGCGCACGCGCGGCGGCAATGTCGATCTTCGAGGCTGATCGGCGCCTCGAATTGCCCGAAAATCAACGTTTCCGGCGTTTGATTGTCGAACAACAGGGACGCACTTTTTCGAACGTCAGCTGATGAAAAATTTCGCAAAATTTCTACTCTTTGTCCTGCTTATCAGTGCGGGAATTTCTCTGCTCTACGATTACCGCCTCAAACATGGAGGGCTAAATCTGCCTTCCGTCGGAAAACCGGAAAAATACACGTTGGCCTCGACTCCCAGCGTGGATTCAAAGCAAGTCGCCTCGCTTGAGGCGTTGAACCGGGAGCGGCGCACGCTCGTCAACAGCGTGATCCCGTCTGTTGTCGCTGTAAAAACATCGAAGAAAATCAGCATCCAGCGGGGGTACGGGATGGATCCTTTCGAGTTTTTCTTTCCTAATCAGCGGCGGTTCCGGAATCCGAACGACGAAGCGCTGGTGCAAAATGCGCTTGGCTCCGGTGTAATCGTGACGAATGAAGGCCATATCATCACAAACAATCATGTCGTCGATCAGGTAGACGAGATTGAAGTGCAGCTGAGCGATGGCCGGACGAAAAAGGCGCGGTTAGTAGGCGCAGATTCTCAGGTGGATCTGGCGGTGCTCAAGATTGACGATCCCGGAGTCAAGCCGCTCAAACTGGCTGATTCGGACACGGTGCAGGCCGGAGACTTTGTCCTGGCTATTGGTAATCCATTTGGATTCGAGGAAACGGTCACGGATGGAATCATTAGTTCGAAGGGACGACCCAATCGCACGGACGCTTTCGGCGAGCTTCTGCAAACCAATGCGGCGATCAATCCGGGAAACAGCGGCGGCCCCCTAATCAATCTGCGCGGTGAAGTTATCGGCATTAACACGGCAATTATTTCGCGCAGTGGCGGTTCACAGGGGATCGGTTTCGCGATTCCCTCGAATACAGTTCGCACCGCGCTTGAGAGTTTATTGAAGCAGGGCCGGATCATCCGCGGTTATCTCGGGATCCAGACACGTGGGTCACAGCCGGGCCAAAGCAGCGCGGACAGCGAAGGCGTAGTCATCGAGGAAGTGGTGCCGGGATCGCCCGCGGCGCAGGCGCAACTGCAACGAGGCGACGTTATCCACAAATTCAATGGTCGCGACGTAAAGAATATCTATGCGCTGAGAAGCGTGTTGGCGCAGACCGAATTGAATAAGAACGTTGAGCTCGAAATTGTGCGTGCCGGCAAGCCATTGAAGGTGACAACTCAGATCAAAGAGCAGCCGGTTGATTACGAAACGTCCGGCGTTCTGCCTCGGCGAAGCCAGCCCCAGCCACAGATCCCGACGCAGCCGAACGATCAAGGCGCAATCAGCAACCCTCTCGCGGCAATTCACGTGGGCGAGCTAACTCCAGAGATGACGCGTCAGCTCGATCTGCCAAACAATGCGCGCGGTGTTGTGGTCACCAGCGTCGACCCTGATAGTGGCGTGGCCGAATTGCAAAAAGGCGACGTGATCGAGGAAATCAATCAGCAACCAGTGACGTCGGTCTCGGATTACAACAAGATCGCCGCTTCGCTTGATCCCAGCCAACCGCAGATCTTGTCCGTTTGCCGTCATCGGATGCGTTCGTTTCTGGTCTTGCGGCCGCGCTAGGTTTGGCAGCGTGTAGCGGTGCTTGTGTCAAGCACCGGAGCTAGACTTCAAATTCAGCACGCAATCGCGTGACGGCGGCAAACCCCGGAGAGCATTTGCCAGAGCGCGTCGAGAACGCGATTTACCGATTCTTTCACTGATTCAAAATTGTGATTGTCGATGTACGCCCCGAGCATTTTGCGCTCGGCCGCGGAATGTTCGCGATCCGCTTCAATGTGGGCGCTGAAGTATTCGTAATGTTTCGGATCGGTGAAGCCGTAATGTTTTTTCAGTCCGTCGATCTTTGATTCGCAGATCGCCGGAATTTGACTCTCGTAGGCGTAAAGCGCGGCGAGACCTTCCGCGGTCGATTCGTCGCCGCAAATCGATCGAAATGTGTGGATCAAATTTCTCGTTTCCGGTTGTTCTTCCGTATTTCGCACATCGATATCGGAAACACCGAGACCTTCGGCGAATCTGAGCCAAAGGTCAGGATGATTCAGCGAGCCGGCTTCTTCATCGATCAAGTTACCGAGCAATTGTTTTCGGGTCGCCTGATCGTTGCACTTCGCGTGGACTGCCGAAAGATAAGTCGGAAACGCGGCGACATGGTGATAATACTGCCGCGCATAATCCGTCAGCGCCTCTCTGCTCAGTTCCCCGCGCGTCCACGCGAGATAAAACGGATGCTTCAACAGATGTTTTTCCGCGATGTCATTGTCAATCTTGTCGAGATATTGGTTCATAAATTTCCTCTACGAATTTGAAATGTAGTTATAAACGTGGATTCGCAAGCCGCCAAATCGCGAATGCGTTTAGATTGTTTCGTCGATGATAGGACTTGTTTCTGGTTCGATCACGTTCAAAACGCAGGCGCGCTGTGCTGTTTCCCAGTGCACGTGGTATTATTCTGAGATGACAATAGCCCAGTGTTTCAACGCTTGAGAAGCGGCTGATCCACTATGTGTTCGCGGTGCTGCGGTTAATGGCACCGTTCATGGCAATTGTCCGCATGCTTGTTGCATCTGTCTATGCAGGGGCCACGATTGCAGGAATTCACGCAGTGGCTGCGATTACATTCGCACTGCTGATGACAGTCCTTTACGTCGGAACAATCGCGCGGCCAATCGGCCGAAAATACTGCTGCGACTCCAAGCATACCACCTGCAAGCAAAACAATTGCGCTCCATGTTGTTATGATATTTCTCATAGTTTTTCCTTCCTTGTTAACGCACGTCGTCAAATAAGGTCTAGCCGCTAATCCGGGCAAGACACCGGCTATCCCTTGCGAAATTTAATACTCCGCAGATATCGGCGCTTCTACGATTACGGCTCAGCGATGCTTGGTGGCAAGACAAATTGCCGTGGGCCAGACACGCGCTAAGCCGATTTCAAAATGTGTTTGATGCCGCGGATGGGAATGACGACCCAGTCGGGGCGGTTGTTTAGTTCGTAACCGATTTCGTAGACGGCTTTATCGAGCAGATAGGCTTCGAGCATGATCTGGAGGTCGTCACTGTTTTGCGGGATGAAAATCGCGTTGGCGGTTGTTTTCAAATAACTTTGTAAAAAGACGCTGCTGATCTGGCGATACCAAAGATCGGCCCAGCGCTCCAAAAAGGGCACGTCTTCGCTGCGCATGGCCGGCTGCCAGAGCGCGCTGTAGGCGGCGTACTGAAACGAGCGCATCATCCCGGCGACATCACGCAGGGCGGAGCGCTTCAGCTTTCGCTCGCTAAGTGCGCGCGCGGGTTCGCCTTCAAAATCAAGAATGACGAAGTCTTTTCCGGTATAAAGCAACTGGCCGAGATGATAGTCGCCGTGAATCCGGATTTTTGCGGCATTGGTGCGACGATCGAGAAGCCGTTTTTCGCGCCCGAGTATTTCTTGTTCCGCAGCGAGCACTTCTTTGGCTTCGTCTCGAAATGTTTTGGGCAGGTCGGGCAATTTCTTTTCGAGAAACGTGAACGCGCGTCGCAGCGATGCGCGCATGGTTTGATAAACAGAGCGCTGCGCCATGGCGTTGAACGGCTCGGGCGCAAAGGCGGGATCTTCCGTGCTGGAGGCGAGCGCAAGGTGCAGCTCACCTGTTCGTTGTCCCATCTGCGCTGCCTTGTCAGGATAAATGCCTCCGATTAGCTCATCGAGGAGGACACCTGGCGGCGCGGTTTCATTCTGAAGATCGGCTTTTCGTCCCAGCACCCGTTCGTAGTAGCGGCCCATGGCATCCAAAGTGAGCGTCCAAACGTCGCCTTCGTTTACGGCAGCGCTTTGCAAGAGACAAACAACCGTCGGATCGGCCTTAGGCCGGCGATATTCGATTGCCCCGAGGAACGCTGGCACATTTGGAAAATCGGCGCGTTCGGTGAGAAAGCAGTTTATTTCCACGTCGGGATTCACGCCGTCCTCCAGTTTGCGATATAGCTTAAGGAAGAATTTGTTATCAAAGAGCCGTCCCAGATCGCGTCCATCAGGATGGTTTCCTCAGTGCTCGCAAAACGCGCGATGATCGCTTCCGGCGTGCTCTGGAAAACAGCCCGCGCAGCGTCACCGGATGCAATCTTTACCGGGAGGGCATACGTTTCCGTCGGTCCATCGAGATAGCTCACTTCAACGAACCAAAGTCGTCCAGCATCAGCGTCCGACGAGATGGCAGGCTGCTCGATCACCCTAAGATGGCGCAAGGTCCGCGCTTTGGAACCAAACCAGCGGCGGGTCTGGATGTAATTGGGAAGGATTTCATTCTCCAGCTGCTCGCGCTGGCCATCGTTAAGCAACGTTTGCAATTCTGCATGCGCATGGATCGTTGATACCAGGGGCTTCTTTGACGTCCGGCGGCCTTCGGTCGGCGCTTGCAGGGCGAACCAGTAGTAGGCATGTGGGCCTAGCGTAATGACGTAGCGCGATTTCTTAATCGGGCGAAACAGATTGCGGCTGAAGACTTCCATCGGGACACAGCCGGTGAAGCGTGAAAGATCGAGCTCCGCCGACTGCGCGAAGCGCGAAAGGTTCACTACGACCAGAATTGTTTGATTTTCGTACCGGCGAAGGAAGGCCAGAACCTTCGCATTATCTGGATAGAGAAACTCAAGGGAACCGCGCGAAAACGCCTTAAAGTTTTTCCGCATCGCAATGACGCGCCGCATCCACCACAGCAGTGAGGAGAGATTTTTCTGCTGATTCTCAACGTTGACCGCTTCGTAGTGATATTCCGGGTCGATCGTGACCGGCAGATAGAGCTGCTGCGGATTGGCTCTGGAAAATCCGGCGTTGCGGTCTGGACTCCACTGCATGGGAGTGCGGCAACCGTTGCGATCGCCAAGATAGAAGTTGTCCCCCATGCCTATTTCATCTCCGTAGTAAATGATCGGGGTGCCCGGCATGGAAAACAGGAGCGTGTTAAGCAACTCGATTTTGCGGCGACTGTTTGCGAGCAGCGGCGCGAGCCGACGGCGGATGCCAAGATTGATGCGTGCGTGAGGGTCGCTGGCGTAAACGCGATACATGTAATCGCGCTCTTCGTCGGTCACCATCTCGAGCGTTAGCTCATCATGATTCCGCAGGAACATTGCCCACTGGCAAGTGCCGGGAATCGACGGAGTTTGCTCGAGGATATCAATGATCGGAAAGCGATCCTCCATTTGCAGCGCCATGAACATGCGCGGCATGAGCGGAAAGTGAAAATTCATGTGGGATTCGTCGCCTTTGCCGAAGTAAGCGGCCGCGTCCTCCGGCCATTGATTAGCCTCTGCGAGCAACATTCGGTTTGGAAATTTTGCCTCCACATGAGCGCGCAGCTTGCGAAGATAGTCATGGGTCTCTGGCAGATTTTCGCAGATAGTGCCCTCGCGCTCGTAAAGGTACGGGACCGCGTCGAGGCGGAGGCCGTCAACGCCAAGCCCGAGCCAAAAATCGCAAACCTTCTCGACTGCTTCGTGCACGGCCGGGTTATCGAAATTCAAGTCCGGCTGATGCGAATAAAAACGATGCCAATAGTAAGCTTTTGCGACCGGATCCCACGCCCAGTTTGAGGTCTCGAAATCCTTAAAGATGATCCGCGCATCCTTGTATTTCTCCGGTGTCTCGCTCCAGACATAGAAGTCGCGTTCCGGTGAACCAGAAGGAGCGCGGCGAGACTTTTGGAACCACGGATTTTGGTCGGATGTATGATTGATCACCAGTTCAGTGATGACCCGCAAATTGCGCTCATGCGCCGCATCAAGAAACGCGCGGAAATCATCGAGTGTGCCAAAGTTCGGGTTGACGTCGAAATAATCGGCGATGTCATAGCCGTCGTCACGGAGCGGCGATGGATAGAACGGCAGGAGCCAGACGGCGGTAATGCCGAGTTCCTGGAAATAATCCAGCTTTTCGATCAGGCCACGGAAATCACCCATCCCGTCGCCGCCGCTGTCGCAGAAGGTCTTGACGTGCAGCTCGTAGATGACCGCGTCCTTGTACCACAGCGCATCGACAATGGTTTCGCGATCGTTTCCTGCCATGTGGCTAATCTTGGCCGCACAAATCGCGCCACGCAATCGCAGGATTTCCCGAGAGAATCGATAGCGGCCAAATTGCCCCCGCCTCCATCAACTCAAATCTAAACCGCCGAGTTCGGGATCAGGAATCTCTAGCGCTGCCCTACGAGCGTGACCTGGCTGGCGATGCATTGCCAGTTGCCGCCTCGATCCATCCAGGTGTCGGTAAAGCGATACGTGCGATCAAATGCCTTGCCATCTTTCCCCGTGCCTTTTTCGTTGGCCATCCCCACGACAACTGCAACGCCGGCGCCGTACATGTGCACATCGAGTTGCTCGGCCTTCGTCGAGGTATAGGTGTCCTTATCACTCTTCACCTCAGCCAGCATTGCACGGCGATTCTGAACTTTGCCCTTGGAATTTACACCAATGAAATCAGTGGCCACCATCGATTCGATGGTTGCGGTGTCATGTTTGGCGATAGCGGCTGACCAGCGGCTTTCGTTGTCCTTCAACATCGCGCTCACGCTCGTTTTCTGTCCCCGAGCAGAAGGCGCGGTCTTTACGGAAGCAGGCGTCGTGGTGGCTTGTTCTTTTTTCTGAGCCTCTGGTTCTCTTGTGGGGCTGCTAGCGGCCTTGGTTTCGGGCGTTGGCGCAGGAGTTTGCTGGATGGTCGTGGATGGTGTCTCTTCCGATGCCGGAGTAGCCGTTCCCTCGTCTTGCGCAAGCGCGGAGGTGACAAAGCTTAGAGCAGCAATGCTAGCAATTGACGCAATTAATTTCATATGACTTTCCTTCCTGAATGTCCTTCGAACGCAGGATCCCGCAGAATCTATTCTTCGGTTCTGGCGGCCAGGGACTCCGACAGCTTTTCGGGGCAAACCCGCGTTATTTTAAAAGTCTATTAGCGGTATCGTAATTGAGTCAAGATACGAAAAGTGGTCTGCTTCTCATTCACCCGGGGGTCTTTGCAATTTGACACCGAAAGCTTTCGAGGTTGACGATCTGCCCTTGGCCAATCCAACCTGATTCCCTTTCATGCACCGCAAAGCCAAGAAACCTGCCTGGGCCGCAAAATCGAAAGCCGGGAGAGGTATGCGGCCTGCAACACCGAGGACAAAGAAACGAGGGCCTGCCGGAAAATCGAAAGCGCGATACCTCTCGGTTTCAGCACCACTTGAGCCAGGAGCACCAAGTGATCTCGATTTAATGCAGGCAATCCAGGCCGAGGACCCAGATGCGCTTGCCCAACTCTACGATCGATACAATGGAATTTTGAAAGCGCTTATTCTGCGCGTGGTCCACAACGAAGCCGAGGCCGACGATCTTTTGCAGGAAATCTTCATGGAGATTTGGAACCAGGCGAAGAATTTTTCTGCCCAAAAAGGCAAGCCTCTCGGCTGGATGGTTACCCTGGCGCGGCGGCGGGCGATTGATGGTTTGCGCAAGAAGCAGGCTTATACTCGCGCGGAGGAGCGGCTGCAAAACGAAACGGAACAGCAACCGGATGCCTGGGTGCATAACGCAACTGAAGAGGCAATCGTATTGAGCGACACGCGGGTTCTGATACGCAAGGTGATCAACGGACTTCCGCCAGCCCAGCAGCAGGCAATCGATCTCGCATTTTTTAACGGCATGAGCCAGCGCGAAATCGCCGCAAAAACGAATACACCGTTGGGCACAGTGAAAACCCGGCTTGAATTGGGACTAAAAAAAATCTATGACGGCCTCAAGGAGTTGAAAGATGAGCTTTGAGGAGTTCAAGAACCAATCGCGGCTCTATGTCATCGGCGCGCTGGAGCCGGAAGAGCAGGAAGAATTCGAGAGAGCGCGTGCAAAATTCGGTAAGAAAGCCGAAGACTTCATCACGGAATGTTATGGTTTGCATGAAGCGTTTGCCTTGAGCTTGCGGCCGGCGAAGTCTTCAACCGCAATCAAGGAGCGGCTCATGGCGATGGTGCGGGCACGGAAGGAAACCTAACCGCCCGATCCGGGCCCTTGTTCCCAACCGCCCAATTCGCGCAGGATAAATTCCTGCAGAAAGCCATAGAAGTTTACCTGAAATAAGCTCAAGTCTCGGCGCGATCCGATCGGTGAACGAAACTGATCGCTCAACTCGCCATCGGTGAAGTGATATTTTGCGGCAATGACCAGCCGCGCCTGATTAAGTGCACTCAACCAGGCGTCCGCATGTTTCGAGGGAATGCGCAAGGTCCGATTGGCGAATTTGTTTTCGTTACCATTTAGCGGTTCCAGGTCCGCTGCCACTGTTTGCGTTGCTGTCTGAAAGAGCCGCCGCAACTCAGGTTCGACATAAAGTTTCCATTCCGCGCAAATCTCCATTTCCTTCCCGTTCGTTGGCGGGCTAAAGATGCGTTCTTCGGCGGCTGGCACACCCTCTGGATTTGCGCTTGCTGGGATTTGCCGGAGAAGTTCGGCGAGAAATGGATCCAGCTCGGAGATTTCGATCTCGTCGTTGCGTCGGCAAATTTCCATATCAACCAGCCTTTTCGAGCGTGGCGAGCAGGAGGTAGCCGTGCAACTGCTGCACATAAAGTTCGCCGCGCTCACGCATGCCGCTCCACAATATCGAGCGCCCTTTATGATGCACCTCCAACATGTGTCTCTCCGCTTTCTCACGCGGATAGCCGAAGACGCGCTGGAAAACCATGGTCACATAGCTCATCAGATTCACGGGATCGTTGTGCACGACCACTTGCCATGGGAGGTCAAATTCTTCTTCCGCCCGAGCCTCTTTCTCGATGGTGGGCTTATCAATTGTCGAAGGTCCCGCATTTTTCCAAATATGGAACGTGGTGATCGCTGCGCGTTTATTCATCGCCACCTCCTCGCCAAAGTGGCTCCGCACTCATATTCAAAAAGGCTAACATACGTCACCTTCAGTTCAAACGTGTGGATGCGATTGAGATCGAGCATCTCTACCTCTTTGCATACGCGGCTGTGAGAATTCGCTTTTGCATCCTCTCTATCTCACGAGCGTCAACGCGGTTGCGATCGTCGAAACCATGCAGATGCAAAAGGCCATGCACGATGTACAATCGAAGTTCGCGTACGAGCGAATTTCCGAAGACACGAGCGTGACGCCGCGCTGTTTCAACGCTGATAAAGATTTCACCATGTTGAAACGTCAGCACGTCCGTAGGTCCCGTTTGATTGAGGAATTGCCGATGCAACGACGCCATTCGACGATCCGAGACAAGCCAAACGAAAATCTCGCTCAGCTTGGTTAGGTCCGTCGGTTCGCGCTTGCGCAGTCGCAGACAGGCACGCAACGCTTTCGCCGCGAACTTTTCGAGATCGCCAATGTTAACAGGAACAGTTCGTTGCAGATTGCGAACGGTGATCTGCGGAAGTGCTGCAGGGTTTGGATCGCTCCTCATCGAATTTGCCAACTGTAGGGGAGGCTGACAGCTTCCCCTACAGAACATTTCCGTCGTTCGCGTTCATCGGGAGGTTTCCTTCTCTGGCTGCGCCCGCTTTGCATCAAGAGTTTTGAGGAGCGCATAGACCATTTCAAGTTTCGGCGTGTTTGCGCCGGCATCAGCAGCGCGGCGCAATGGCTCACCCCAAATCGCTTCGATCTCGAGTGGCTTGCCCGCCCTCCAGTCAAGCAATGTGGAGGGTTTGTACGCGCTCATGTTTTCCGTGCGTTTGATTTGCTCAAGAGCCGCGGCGCTCTCCAGCGCATGACCGCATTTGTTTGCCGCATCAATAACCTCATTCATCAGGCCCAGGGTCACACGATGTAAAGCTTCATCGGCAAGAATGGCAGCCGTATCGAGTCCGCCGGCGAGGATCGACAATCCGTTAAAAGGAATATTCCAGACAAGCTTGCGCCAGCGCTCGAGCGAAAGGTCCTCGGCGATGCCGCACTTGATTCCGCAGGAGGAAAACTGCGAAGCGACCACATGCGTGCGTTCGCTTGGTTTGCGACCGTACTCGCCGATCACGATGTGCCCGTAATCGTAACACTCGATTTCCGTGCGCGAAACGCGACTCAAACAGATGAAACAAAGACCACCCAGCACGCGTTCCGCTCCAAAATGCTCGGCGAGAAATTCTTCATTGCCCAGGCCGTTCTGCAAGGTGAGGAGCATCGTGCGCTCATGCAAAAGCGGCGGGATAAGATCGATGAGATCGGCATTGGAGATCGCCTTGACGGCGATCAGAATCAAATCACACGGGCCGATTTCCTTCGTTAACTTGTAACAGTTTACTTTTGCGACTCGGAAATTCTCACCTCTGCCGCGGACGTATAAACCCTTCTCTCGCACCTCGCTTAAATCCCCGCGCATCAAGAAATGCACGTCACTGCCGCCGTAGGCGAGTCTTGCTCCATACTAGCCACCGATTGCTCCCGAACCGACTACTGCGATACGCAGGCCCATTTAACGAGTTAACGATTTAGTGATTTAGCGATTACGCTTCGCCGTAGCCAGCGATGTTAAAAAAATTCTTCAACAGCTCCTCACATTCTTTCATCAGCGAGTCGAGCACCTTCATTTTGACCAATTCAGCTTCAAACAGCAACTCGAACCAAAAAGCGTTTCGTCGGCCTCTTCAGTCACGACGCTGACCTTCGAAATGAAATCAGCCGCGGAGCGGGCCCGGCAAGCGGCCCTATAATTCGCAGCCAGAGACGTCCCGGATCGGAGAAACTGATGGCCAATTATCCGCGCAGCTTCGCCCTTCGGAAGCCTGGCAAATGCCCCGATGCTACGAACAGCGAACGCCTTTGTTCTGGTCTGCAATTGTTTAGCTCGATTGAGTGTGTTCATCCTCAATCGTTAAACTATTTCACGCCGGTGGGCGCGTTTCGGATTGAAAATTCCGCGTGATCAAGCGCGCGCCTTTGTTGAACGTAAAATACGCCCACGCCCATTGGAAAAGCACTGCGAGGCGGTTCCGAAAGCCGACCAGAAAAAGAACGTGCACAAAGAGCCAGACGATCCAGGCCGGAAGCCCGCTCAGATGCACGATATTTAAGTCCGCGACCGCTTTGTTCCGTCCAATCGTGGCCATGCTTCCTTTGTCCCAATAGCGGAAACGCTGCGGTTTGCCGCCTTTGATCATCGCCAGGACGTTGCGCGCGGCATGACGCCCCTGTTGCATCGCGACCGCCGAAACTCCCGGCAATGGCTTGCCAGTTTGGTGCGAAAAATTTGCCAGGTCGCCAATCACCTGGACCTCAGGATGCGCGGGAATCGTAAGATCCTCGTTAACGATGACGCGACCGACCCGATCAACAGCTCCGCCAAGCGTTTTTCCGACGAATGACGCGTTGTTGCCCGCCGCCCAGATTTTCACGCGGCACGGAATGAATTCGTCGCCCACTTGCAATCCGCTATCGGTAAGATTGGTCGCATGGACGCCGGTGCAGACCTCTACGCCAAGAGCGACGAGTTGTTTCAACGCGCTCGCCGATAAATCTTCCGGAAAGGCAGCCAACAGGCGCGGTTCGCCCTCGACAAGAATCACGCGCGTCTGGGATGGGTCGATATGGCGAAAATCCTTGGCCAACGTGTAGCGCGCGATCTCTGCGATTGCGCCTGCCATTTCCACCCCGGTCGGTCCGCCGCCAATGATTACGAAAGTCATCGCCGCCTTCCGCGCTGCTTCGTCGGTGATTTTCTCCGCGTATTCGTATGCCATGAGAAGGCGACGCCGCAGCTCGATTGCGTCCTCGAGACTTTTCAGTCCAGGCGCCAATTTTTCCCATTCGTTATGCCCGAAATAGGAATGCCGCGCGCCGGTGGCAAGGATCAGGAAGTCATAACCGATTTCCATATCGATCGTCTTAATTTTTTTGGCATCGACATCAACCGATTCCACCTCGGCAAGGATTACCTCCACATTCTTGCATTTGCTCAACACAGCGCGCACTGGCGCAGCAATGTCGGCCGGCGACAGCGCGGCTGTCGCAACTTGATAGAGTAGGGGCTGAAAAAGATGGTAATTCGTACGGTCGATCACGGTGACGCGCACATCTTCGCAAGCCAGCTTCTTCGCTGCCTCCAGTCCACCAAATCCCGCTCCAACTATCACCGCGTGCGGCTTTTCCGTTGGCGTGTTCTCCATCGGCAACAATTGTAGGGCGTTTCTGCGAAACGCCAATCTTCTGGCTAGCACAGGCGCCCACAAATCGATCCTTGTCAGCACTGCAATTTCCTCTATCTTTCGCCGCTCATGCCGAAATCGATCGCTCGCAGCAAGACACGCAAAGCAGTGGCAAAACGCTTCAAGATCACCGCACGCGGGAAGGTTCTGAGAGCGCACTCTTCGCGCCGGCATTTGCTTTCATCCAAGAATGCAAAACGCAGACGCCACCTCGGTAAGGCGGCCCGGGTCCACGATACGGATGTTGCCCGTATCAAGGCAAATCTGCCCTTCGGCTAGCTGGCGGCTTCGGCGCGCCGCCAAGTCGCAAGTTACGGTGTGATCTCTCAGAGAGAGAATACCGCTTAGTACCCGGCAGGCGCGATTGCTTCGCGGCGCATCATCGTGGTAGTAGTCGTTACGGTCGTCATTTGGCGCATGGCTTCCAGCGAGTTAGGCGCCGGCTCCGGGCTATATAGATCGCGGCGATTAACCAGCGTAGTGCACGAGTTCGCCGCGGCGAAAAGAACCAAGAACAAAACCAGCGCCAGCCATTTCACAGCGTCGATGCAAACAGAAGCATCATGGCTTGTCAATGCCCGGGTCCTTTTTTGAAAAACGCGATTGCATGAAGGCGATGTTGCGGGAAAATTCCCTTTCCGCCAGGGGCTATGGATTGAGGACTTACGAACCCCGCCAGGGCAGGAATGCAGCAACGGTAGTCTGATCCTCCTTGCCGTAGTTCTCTGGCGGGCTTTTTGGTAGGGCGCGACCGCCGGGCGCGCTGCGGGCAGTTGGAATATGAAACTCCTTAAGGTGACAACGGCGCGCTTTTCCCAAGTGATAGAAGGATCTGGGAAACCGGAGGTTTACACGCTTTGGCAAAAACCGGCCGCCGATCGGCATTTACAATCGCAGATTAACAATAACCGCGTCATGACGATTCAAAAGAGCGATGGCGGGACAGATTTTGGAATGGCTGGTTTCAAAGAAAGGAAAGGCGCAACTTATCTCCTGTTTCCCAAATCGCTGAAACGCTTTGCGAACAAGCGCATCGTCGGAATCGACTGGGCGCTTCTTCGTGAGTAGGGAACGTTCTGGTCCCTTCGCCACCTCGCCGATGCTGCAGTCCTCAGCGGATTTAGTGCGGTACTCCCTTAGAGCCAATGCGCTGAGGACAGCGCACGCTACAGCAGGTCGCTCTAGCCCGGTGGCCAGGCGAGTGCGCGTTTGCCAAGCAGATGCACATGCAAATGCGGCACGCTCTCACCTGCGTCGGGTCCGCTGTTGATTACGACGCGGTAACCACTGGAAAGGTCGAGTTTCTTAGCGAGATCGCGTGCCACGAGAAGTAATTTCCCGAGTAACGCGCGGTCGTTTTCGGTCGCATCCGCCAGACGCGGCACCACCCTTTTGGGGACGATTAGCACATGCACCGGGGCTTGCGGATTCACGTCGTGAAAGGCGACCGCTTCGTTATCTTCCCAGATGATTTCCGCCGGAATTTGGCGCGCGATGATTTTTTCAAAAATCGTCATGGCATTTTTACGTACCTTCGCCACGCGTGGTCCGAAGGGGATTCCCGAGCAGGCGGGGCGGCAGGGATAAGTGAATTTCGGAATGAGCCAGCATTAGCGCAAGGAACAATTAAACAGCGTGACGCTCCCATTCGCCGTTAGTTTTTCGCGCACGAAACAGACGATTTCCTCACGCAGGGCGTCGCAGGCGCGCGTCCATGCTTTCACGCCGCGAAGATGTTTCACGCAAGATTGCAGCGAGCAGAGTTGCAGGTCGTCCACGCCGGTCTCAATGAGCGTGTTGATCCGCTTTTCCAAGAGATCAAAAAACGCGAGTTCGTAGCCGGTGCCCGCTTCGTAAGCGATGTCCAGCAACGAGATGGATATCGGCGGCGGGGAAGGCGCAAAATGCGGCACGATTTCCTTGTAACCGATCACTTTCAGGACGTAGCGCACGGTCTGCGAGAGCTGGCTGAAGGCGACTACGTTTTCGTCATTCCGCAGGTGCAGATAAAACGCAATGCTCTCGGTGACGTGATCGGTTAGCCACCAGCGCGGATAGCCGGCTTCATCAGCCGCCCGCGTGATCGCAGCGTGCAGCCAATCGCGATTGAACTCGAACAGTTGCCCCGAGTCCGTGCGGAGATATGGAAATTCTTCCTTAAACGCGACCATGATTCTTGTTAATCGCAATATCGCGCGATCGAGCAGGAACGGTAGCCGACTCGCCCTGCGCTGTCTCAGGCGGAAACAATTCCCGCTGGAGCGCATTCGTCTTTACCCGGCGACCAAGCGTATGGATTGCGTCCACAAATTGATCGACATCCTGAAAGCGCTGGTACACGGAGGCGTAACGCAAATACGCCACTTCATCGATGCCGCGTAATTTTTCGAGCACTTTGGCTCCGATGGCCGAAGAAGGAACTTCGCGTCCGGTCGTTTCGAGTTCGTGGACAATTTCGTCCACCATGTCTTCCAGTGTGAGAAGGCTGGTCGAACGTTTTTCAAAAGCTTTGGCGACGCTGCCGGCCAGTTTGCGCCGATCGAACGGCTCATGTGTCCTGTCACGTTTCACCACACGCAGATCGGAACGTTCGATCTCCTCATAGGTGGTAAAGCGATATTTGCATTTCAGACATTCGCGGCGACGGCGAATGCTCGAACTATCCCGCGACTGACGGGAATCGATGACTTTGTCATCACGAGACCCGCACTTGGGGCAACGCATAGTGTCAGAGCGCTAATTAGCACACCATAAGTTGTGGCGTCAATGCTTCTTTCGGTTCTTTCTTGCTCTTCTTCAAATCGCGTTTCGAACCCCATATCTCGTAATGAAAATCGGAGCGAGCTGGTAGGGCGCGATCACCGGGCGCGCCGCGTCGGACGGAGGGCTGGGCGGTCCGGCCCTACCATTTGTGAGATGCTGCCAGCGCTTCAGCACCCGCATTGACGTCGCATGTCGCCGACGGTACACGCTTCGGAATGGAGAAGCGCAGCTCAACCAGCGCAACCTACGGTCCCTGGCTTGTGGGTCTTGGCGCCTCGCTTTGGGGCACGGAGAGCGCGTGGCGGATCCCGCTCAACGAATTGTTCGATGCGAAGGTGATCGTTTTCTGGGAACACGTGCTCATCCTGATCATGTTCCTGCCGATTCTAATCGCGCGTTTTGACGAGATCCCGAAAATCCATGCGCGCACTTGGGGATACCTAGTTTTCTCCGGTTTCGCTGGCTCGGCTGTCGGCACAATCTTCTTCACGTTAGCGTTAAAATACGGAAACCCGACCGTGGTAAACGTGATCCTGAATATCCAGCCCGTTATTTCAACAATGGCTGCATTCCTGGTCTTCGGCGATCGGCTTGCCCCTCGCTTTTTCCTTTACGCCAGCATTGCGATTCTTGCGGGAATCTTCGTCTCGGTAGCGCATCCAGCGCTGATCGGCGTCTCATTTGAGCGCGCCGGCCTGAGCCAGGGCACCGGGTTCGCACTCATTTGCGCGCTTTTCTGGGGTCTCTCGACCGTTGCCGGACGCGGCGTCATGATTGGCATGTCGCTTCGACTCGCCGCAAGTTTGCGCATTGTCGTCGGGCTCACCTGCATGACGCTGATCCTTCTCACGTATGGCAAACTCCATGGCACCGCGCTCTGGCCGATGGCGGCGCAGACACACGCCGCAAAGGCGATCGTTCTACTGGTTCTTCTCGCTTCGGTCTCAGGCGGAATTCCGCTCCTGATTTATTTTGAAGGGCTTCGTCTCACGCGCGCATCAACGGCGGGCTATTTCGAAATGATGCAGACGCTGGCCGCCGTTTGCATCACTTGGGGCTTCTTTCACGCGAGTCTTTACCCGCACCAGGTCGTTGCGGCGCTCGTTCTCATCGCAGCGGTCGCCATGGTGCACCACGTTCAACTACAGGTCGAAGCACACAATTGATCGCTGGTGGCTTGTGGCGACTGCCCCAATCACAGGGGCGGCGCTACGGTCTTCCAACAGAGCAAATCACAAAGCACAATCGCGCCATTTGCTCTTTGTTAGGGTGGAAATAGACTCGCTCTAGTGGCCGAAGACCGTCAGGCAGCGGGAAAGACATACCGGCGCGGGTGGCATCGCGTAGCGACGGCGTTTGTTATAGGCGCGGCCCTCGTCGTGCTCTTTCATCGTCCACTGCTGTTAGCCCTCGGGCGGCAAATCGCGCTGCATTACGCTGCGAGAGAAAATTTGAAGGCTAATTTTCGCCTTGAAGGCAATGTCTTCACGAATCTAACGGTGCGGAATCTCCACGCCGTTCCGACCGGGCCGAGCGATGTGGAATCGATCGATATCGATCTTGCGCGCGCCGATTACGGTTTGTTCGCGCCGTTGCGGCATGGGCTCAGTTCAATCAAGAACCTGGAGGTGCGTTCAGCGCGCATTGTCTTGAATCCGGCCAAGGCCCCGCTTAGGCCCCGCCCGCCGAACCCGAAAAAGAAAATTACGTTGCCCGATGTCTTTCCGGAACAAGTGCATTTAGTCGATGCAACTGTCATCGTACGAAATCGTCCGCATGATTTCGTGATGGAACATGTCGATCTTGATTTGGACCCGCGGAATCCCGGGGAATTAAAGATCGAGAAGTTACAACTGGTCGGTGGCCAGACGTGGTTGAATGTTGCCGCGCAGACAACCTATGCGAATAGAATCCTGATCTTGCGCGAAGTGGCCCTCTCGAATGACGAGCGTATTCGCGAGCTGCGCGTTGATGCATCGCGTATCGACGAAAGGAAGCTCGCTATTAATCTGGATTATTCTGTCGGAGGCGGAGAGCTTTCCGGTTCTTTTGCGCTCAATGAAGCGCAATCATCGCTCAATACCGATCTCCATTTGCACGCCGAGAACGTTCCCCTTGGTGTCATCAATAAATATGCGGCGCTTCCGGAAGACTTCATTCGCGGGCAAATAGAAAAGTTGGATGTCGATCTTAGTGGTTTGATCAGTTCTCCGCGCACCTGGCAGGGAAAACTGATTGCGCAAATCAGCAATTTCCAGCAGCGAGGAACCACGTTCGACCGCGGTATCTTTCAGATTTCCGCGGCAAACGGCACGGCGGTTCTGCAAACGGGCGACATCCTTCAGGGCGAGAATGAGTCTCATCTTCGCGGAACTGTCGAATTGCCCGCTACGTTCAAAGACTTTGGTCGCACTCCGACAACTCTGGAAGTTGCAGGCACGGCAGCGGACCTCCAGCAGCTGACTGCGGGAACGCCTCTCCGATTGACCGGCTCGGCTCAATTCACTGGAAAGATCGACATCGTCAACGCAAAGATCGAAGCAAATCTTGGTGTGACCGCAAGTTCCGTCGGGTTTCCGGAGGGAACCATAGACAAGATGAGCGCCACGCTTCGCGCGTCCAAGATTGTGCCGCCCGCCGATAGTAAAAAGCCGTGGTTTGCAGATCTTCGCACTGCAATGGAAATCAATTTAACCAACGTCCATTACCGGGATTACGTGATTGACTCAGTGAGCGGATCGCTCAGCGGGCTTGATGATCTGCTGGGCCTGGACCGGGTAAATGTGCGTCGAAATCAAAACGAACTAAATGTTCGCGGCCGATACTGGCTTCCAGAAGATCCCGGCAAAGCTTCGTCACAACCAGCGGAGCTGGAGGTTGCCTTGAACGCGCCTGAGGTCGGCGATTTTTGGGCCGTAGATTCGTCAAACAGAGTGAGCGGGCCATTGCAAATGACAGCGCAGCTCGAATGGAAACAAGAGGTTGCCAACGGAAACGTCTCGGTCTCCGGCTCGAACCTCAGGATACGGGACTTGGTTTTTCGGCAACTCAGCACGCAATGCTCGGTTTCCAACAATGTGATCTACCTAAAGGATTGCAGCGCGATTCTGAACGACAGCGATTTCATCAACGCAACCGGGAGTCTCAACCTGCGACCGCCCTATCATTACAATGGGAAGGTTGCCGCCCGCGTCGCGAACTTATCCACGCTTCAGCCATTGCTTCGCGCTTCCGGTAACGAGAATCAACTCGCGGGCTCATTTGCGTTGGATTGGGAGGGAAACGGCAACGCCCAAACAGTTAAGAATTCGGGCAAGCTAAAGCTCGTTCTTGGCCAGGGCCATTACGGCGATTTGCGATCGATTCAGGCGAATATTGATGCGTCTTACTCGCCCGAGGGTCTCGATGTTCCGATTATCTTTTTCGCGACCAACAACATGGATTTTCAGGCAATCGCCCAGGCAAAGGGCGAGACGCTGGAAATTAGCAAGATTCAACTCGACCAAGGCCACGCTAAATTTGCAGCGGGCTACATCTCGATCCCATTCGTGTGGGGAAATCTCGGGACGAGCGCGCCAGTCGTGCCGTCCAGCGGAAAAGTCACCGCCACGTTTCAATCCGAGAATCTGGACATACGCAAAGTTTTCGAGGACATCGGCGTCAAACCAATGGCATCAGGGACTTTGAATGCAAAGCTCGATGCCAAAGGGACGGTCTCAGACTTAAACGCGCGACTCGACGTGCAAATGCGCGATTTACGAAGCGAGGGATGGCCGCATCTCGAGCCGGCAACATTTGACGTTACCGCGGAAGTCGTCCACGATCGGCTCGCGATCGCAGGGAAGCTCCAACAAACGCGTATTCAGCCGTTGGAACTCACTGCGAGCATGCCGTTTGATATTCCGAAAATCGCTCGCGCCAGAAAATTGCCCGACGAAACACCGATCACGGCAAAAGCTCGTCTCCCACGAAGCCCGGTGAATTTCGTCCGCCAATTTTTTCCGGACCTCGAGGCATTGGATGGGGAGGCTGGGTTGGATGTCGATGTAAGCGGAACGATCGGCAATCCGGTCTTGAGCGGGGCGGGGGACATGCGAATCAATGTCGCCCGATTCACAAACGCGACTCTTCCCGCGCTCCACAATTTGAATGCCCGGTTAAACTTCGCGGGCAATACCGTTACGCTGGAAGGCTTCGAGGGAAGTCTCGCTGGTGGCCCTTTTAAGATGAGCGGACGAGTCACATTCCCTAGGCTGATCGAGCCGACTCTTGATTTGCAATTGAAGGCCGAGAGCGTGCTCGTCGCCCGGAACGATACGCTCACCGCGCGCGCGGACGCGGACATCAAGGTGACGGGACCATTCCTCACGGCCACGGTCACCGGCAACGTCGCGATGACGAACAGTCATTTCTTGAAAAATATCGATCTAATTCCGATCGGTCTGCCGGGCAGACCCGCGCCCGAGCCGCCGTCGTCGCGCCCGGAATATTCCCTGCCAGACCCGCCATTTCGCAATTGGAAATTCGATGTTGCAATTAAAACAAAAGATCCCGTCCTCATCCGCGGGAACCTGGCCACGGGCGGTGCGATCGCCGACCTCAAGTTGACCGGCACCGGGCTGCATCCGGAGTTGCAGGGCGTGGTGCGAATGGAGAATGTCGAAGCCACATTGCCCTTCAGCCGGCTCGAAGTTTCCTACGGCTTCCTCTATTTTGATCCGAGCGATTCCTTCAATCCGCGGATCGATCTTCAGGGCACGTCCGTCATCCGCGATTACACAGTACGGGTTTATGTTTATGGGACTTTGCTCGAGCCCGAGGCCATTTTCACGAGCGAGCCGCCCCTGCCGCAGGAGGAGATCATTTCTTTAATTGCCACCGGCGTCACTAGAGCGGAGCTGTCAGGGAACAATAATGTTCTGGCCGGTCGGGCGGCAATGTTATTGGTGCAGCAACTTTACCGGAAAATTTTCAAAAAAGGCGAGCCGACCCAAAGCAACGCATTTTTCAATCGTCTCAATCTGGACGTAGGCACTGTCGATCCTCGAACCGGTCAACAGCAAGTTAGCGCACGCTTCAAGATCAACGATCAATTTGTCCTCGTTGGCGACGTCGGAGTTGGGGGCGACTATCGCGGGATGTTAAAGTATCTGATCCGGTTCCGCTAAGATGCGCCACAGGGTCCTCTTTTGTCTCGCAAATGTGGCCCTGGCATTGAAAGTCGCGGCGCAGAGCGCAGTGGACGTCACACGACCTGAAGACCGGCAAAAAGCCCGGCAGGCCGTCGTAAAGCAACAGGAGAAACGCGCGCAACGGACAAGCATCATCGAATTTCGCGGCCAGCAGGCTTTCGGCGAAAAAGAACTACGCTCGGCTTTAAAAGAAGAGATCACGACGATCGACGATTTTGGGTTAAGTCCGGCGCGAGCAGATGACGTCGCATTCTTCCTCGAGGTTTTTTACCGGAAACATGGCTACGCGGACGTGAACGTGCATTACGCCATTGAATCGCAGGATCGGCTTCGTCTCGATATTACCGAAGGCCCGCGCTTAATAGTTGGGACGGTGCTCTTTGATGGAAATGCGCGGGAGCCGGCCGACAAGCTCTTCGAATACATGGTTGGGCCGACACGCGAGCGCTATTCAAAGCTTGAAAAAAAGTTGCCCTTTGTTGCCGCTGATATGCAGGAGGGAGCGAATCTGGTCCGCCGCTTGTATGTCGCGGAAGGTTTTTTGGATGTGGTGGCCGATCCGCCGCGTTATACCTTTCATCGGGAAACGAATCAGGTGGACGTGGTTCTTCCAATTCATGAGGGACGGCAGTATTTCTTCGGCAGCGTCTCGTTTAGCGGGCAAACGATTTACGATGCCGTGACACT
>WNFY01002254.1_pt1 | contig 35935 bp, 33 predicted proteins | sample 5400091 | NCBI WGS metagenome assembly WNFY01 (sample SAMN13153364, study PRJNA577476) | soil metagenome | isolation source: 60 cm soil or saprolite under grassland replicate 1 | place: USA:California | collected 2016-06-15 | reverse complement strand
CCGCCCTGGCGCAGCACGGTGATCTCCACCGACTCGCCGGGCTTCTTGAACGCCACCTTCTGCTGCAGCTGGGGGGTGTTGTCAATCGGCTGGCCGTCGAGCGCCACGATCACGTCGCCCAGCTCGATGCCGGCCTTCTTGGCTGGAGAGTTGTCGTCGGTGTAGCTCCTCACCCCGACGCCGGTGATCTGCTTCAAGCCCACGGCCGCCGCGTCGTTCTCGTCCGCGTCGGTGATGCCGATGCCCATCACGGCACGCTCCACGTGGCCGGTCTTGACGAGCTGGTCCATCACGGTGCGCGCCAGATTGATCGGGATGGCGAAGCCGTAGCCCGCGGACAAGCCGGTCTCACTCGCGATGGCCGAGTTGATGCCGATCACCTGACCGCGGATGTTCACGAGCGGCCCGCCCGAGTTGCCGGGGTTGATAGCGGCGTCGGTCTGGATGAAATCCTGAATGGCGTACCGGGACTGTTGCAGGCCCTGGAGCAGCCGGCCCTTGGCGCTGACGATGCCGGCCGTCACGGTGAAGGCGAACGCCTCGCCCAGCGGGTTTCCGATCGCCAGCGCCCACTCACCCACCCGGGTCGAGTCGGAATTGCCGAACTGGACCGTGGGGAGGCCACGCGTATCGATCCTGATGACGGCGACGTCGGTGTTGGGATCGGTGCCGACCACCTTGGCCGTGAACTCGCGCTTGTCGTACAGCTTCACGGTGACCTTGTCGGCGCCGGCGACGACATGGTTGTTCGTGAGGATAAAGCCGTCGGCCGAGACGATGAACCCCGAGCCGGAGCCCTGCTCGACCTGCGGCCGCCGGCGGAGGTTCGGGAAGAAGTCCTCGAACCCCGGCGGCAGCCGCTGGTCCTGGGCGCGCTCGACGTGCTGCGACCGGATGAACACAACCGCCGGCTTCACGTGCTCCGCGACGCTCACGAACGCGTCGCCCAGATCCGCCGTCGATTTGAGCGCGGGCGCCGGCAGCCGCGGCGCCGCCGCCTGAGCGGCGGCGATCGACTCCGTCGCGTCGCTCCGGTTGGGCAGACTGAGCGTGGACGCGAACGCCAACCCGAACACGAACGCTATCGCCACCAGCGTTCCGAACTTCAGCCAATCCCGCGTACGTACCGACATCGCCGTTCTTTCTCAGGTAGAGGTTACTTTTTCTTGTCGTCGTCCACGATCTCGTAGTCCGCGTCGACGACGTTGTCTTTCTTCTCGGCCGTGGGGCCTTCCGCGCCGCCGCTCGGCGGCTCGGCGCCCGGAGCACCGGCTCCCGCCCCCCCCGCGCCTCGCTGCGCCGCATACAGCGACGCCCCCGCGGCGGAGTACGCCTGCTGCAACTCCTCCAGGGCGCGGGAGATCTCGTCGCCGTTGCCGGAGCGGAGGGCCTGCTTGGCACCCTCGAGGCCCTTGTCGAGGCGGCCCTTGAGGGACGCGTCCAGCTTGTCGACCCACTCTTTCGTGTTCTTCTCCACCTCGTACACCAGCGAGTCGAGCCGGTTGCGCCGCTCGATGTCGTCGCGGCGCCGCTTGTCCTCGGTGGCGTGGGCCTCCGCGTCCTTGACCATCTTGTCGATGTCCTTGTCCGCGAGCCCGGACGAGGCCTCGATCCGGATCTTCTGCTCCTTGCCGGTCGCCTTGTCCTTCGCCGAGACGTGCAGGATGCCGTTCGCGTCGATGTCGAACGTCACCTCGATCTGCGGCACGCCGCGCGGAGCCGGTGGAATCCCGGTGAGCTGGAACTTGCCGATGGTGCGGTTGTCGGCCGCCATCTGGCGCTCGCCCTGGAGCACGTGGATCTCGACCGTGGTCTGGGTGTCCTCGGCGGTCGAGAAGATCTCCGACTTCTTGGTCGGGATGGTCGTATTACGCGTGATGAGCACGGTGGTGACGCCACCCAGCGTCTCGATGCCGAGCGACAGCGGCGTGACGTCGAGCAGCAGCACGTCTTTCACCTCGCCCGCGAGCACCCCGCCCTGGATCGCAGCGCCGATCGCCACGACCTCGTCCGGGTTAACGCCCTTGTGGGGCTCCTTGCCGAAGAAGCTCTTGACGATCTCCTGGACCTTGGGCATACGGGTCTGGCCGCCCACCAGGATCACTTCGTCGATCTCCGTGGGCTTGAGCCCCGCATCCTTCAGCGCCTGTTCCATCGGAGGCATGGTCCGCTTCACCAGATCGTCCACCAGCTGTTCGAGCTTGGCCCGGGTGAGCGTCAGGTTCAGGTGCTTCGGCCCCGACTGGTCGGCCGTGATGAACGGCAGGTTGATCTCCGTCTGCATCACGGTCGACAGCTCCATCTTGGCCTTTTCGGCGGCCTCCTTGAGGCGCTGCAGCGCCATGGGATCCTTGGAGAGGTCGATCCCCTGGTCGCGCTTGAACTCCCCCACCAGCCACTCCATGATGCGCGCGTCGAAGTCATCGCCGCCCAGGTGGGTGTCGCCGTTGGTCGACTTCACCTCGAACACGCCCTCGGCGAGCTCGAGGACGGAAATGTCGTACGTGCCGCCGCCCAGGTCATACACGGCGACCTTCTCTTCCTTCTTCTTGTCGAGCCCGTAGGCGAGCGCCGACGCCGTCGGCTCGTTGATAATCCGCACCACGTCGAGTCCGGCGATCTTGCCGGCGTCCTTGGTGGCCTGGCGCTGCGAATCGTTGAAATACGCCGGGACAGTGATGACCGCCTTCTCGACCTTGTGGCCGAGGTAGTCCTCGGCGGTCTGCTTCATCTTCTGGAGGATCATCGCCGAGATCTCGGGGGGCGTGTAACGCTTGCCCTGGATCTCGACCGAGGCGAGGCCGTTCGGCCCTTCCACGACCTTGTAGGGGACGCGCTTCGTCTCCTCCACCACCTCGCCCATGCGCCGCCCCATGAAGCGCTTGATCGAAAAGATCGTGTTCTGGGGGTTGGTAACCGCCTGCCGTTTCGCCACCTGGCCGACGAGCCGCTCCCCGTCCTTCGTGAACGCCACGACGGACGGCGTGACGCGACCGCCTTCGGCATTGGGAATGACGACGGGATCCCCACCCTCCATCACTGCCACCACCGAGTTGGTGGTGCCCAGGTCGATCCCGATGATTTTCTCAGCCATGACGAGTGCTCCTCATCCAAAGGTCGATGCGCGAAAGTAGTCGCTCGTCGCAGAGGCAAAGCCCGTGCCCGAGAAAGATGCCAAAAAGGCAGCGCGAGGGAAGCTCCCGCGTTAGATTCCCCACGTGATCCCGTACAAGGACGAGAATCCTACCGATCTGACACCCGTCATCACCATCGGCATCATCGCCGTTAACGCGCTGGTCTGGCTGTTGGTTCAGGGGGCCGGTGTCAGCGGCGAGCAGCTGGTCCGATCGGTGTGCGAGCTCGGCTTGATCCCCGGCGAGGTGCTGCGGACGGTGCCGCCGGGCACGGGGGTGCCCGTGGGGCCGGGCATGCGCTGCGTGATCACGGCGCAGCCGCACTGGTGGACCGTGTTGACCTCGATGTTCCTGCACTCGGGGTGGCTGCACATCATCGGCAACATGTGGTTCCTGTGGGTGTTCGGGAACAACATCGAGGACTCGATGGGGCACGCGCGGTTCGTCGTGTTCTTTCTGTTGTGCGGGGCGGCGGCGGCGGCGGCGCAGATCGTGAGCGACCCGGCATCGCCGATCCCGATGGTGGGCGCGTCCGGGGCGATCAGCGGCGTGATGGGCGCCTACATTCTCCTGTACCCGCGCGTGCGGGTGCACACGATCGTGTGGCTGGGCTTCTTCGTGACGACGGTAGCCCTGCCGGCGTATGTGATGCTGGGCTACTGGTTCGTGCTGCAGTTGCTGCTCGGGGCTGCGGGCGCGCTGTCCCGCGCGCAAGGGGGCGTGGCGGTATGGGCCCACGTGGGCGGTTTCCTGGCGGGCATGGCGCTGATCAAGCTGTTCGTGAACCCGGAGTACCTGGAGCGCCGGCGCTCCGGGGTGATCATCCTTCCGCGTGGTGCTTGATCGTCTTTCCTTCCACCACGAATACGACGTCTTCCGCGATGTTGGTCGCCAGGTCGGCGACGCGCTCGAGGTTGCGGCTCACGAGGAACAGGTCCATCGCCGCACCGATGATGTGCGGATCTTCCATCATGTGGGTGAGCAGAATCCGGAACACGGAGCGGTTCAGGGCGTCGACCGAGTCGTCGCGGCGGCAGATCTCGCGGCCCAGGGCGGCGTCGCCGCGCACGAACGCGTCGAGCGCCCCCGAGAGCATGGCGCGGGCCTGGCGCGCCATTTCCAGCAGCTCAGGCTCGGGCGCGACCATGCGGGCCCCCAGCAGCCGCTCGGCCGACTGCGCGATGTTCACGGCATGGTCGCCCACGCGCTCGAGATCGTTGGCGATCTTGGTGGCGGCGACGAGCAGCCGCAGGTCCCGGGCCATGGGCTGCTGCGTGGCGAGCAGGTCGATCACCGTCTCTTCGATCTCGAGCTCGAGGGCGTCGATGGCGCGGTCGCCCGCGATCACCCGGGCCGCGTATTCGGCGTCGCGCTTGAGCAGCGCGTCGAGCGCGTGACCCAGGGCCTCCTGGGCCTCGCCCGACATGGTGAGCAGCTTGGCCTTGAGCTCGGCCAGCTCGTCGTGAAAGTGGCGGTGAGCCCCGGGGCGTGGCCCCGGGGTCGGCTTGCTGGCGCCTGTGTGCCCACTCATCCGAACCGTCCCGTGATGTAGGCCTCGGTACGCTCGTCCGCGGGCCTCGTGAACAGCTGTTTGGTATCGCCGAACTCGATCAAGTGGCCGAGATAGAAGAATCCCGTGAAGTCCGACACGCGCGACGCCTGCTGCATGTTGTGTGTGACAATCACGATCGAATAGCTCTGCTTCAGCTCCACCATCAGCTCTTCGATGCGCTGCGTGGCGGCGGGATCGAGTGCGGAGCAGGGTTCGTCCATCAGGAGCACCTCGGGCTCGTTGGCGAGCGCGCGCGCGATGCAGAGGCGCTGCTGCTGGCCGCCCGACAGGCTGGTCCCGGGCGCCTCGAGCCGGTCCTTCACCTCGTCCCACAGCGCCGCCTGCCGCAGGGCCCGCTCCACGCGCTCGGGGATGTCGCGCTCGGGCGCGAGGGCGTTGAGGCGCGGCCCGTACGCCACGTTGTCGAAGATGCTCTTGGGGAAGGGGTTCGGCCGCTGGAACACCATGCCGACCTCGCGGCGCAGCGCCACCGCGTCCATGCCGCGTGAGAATACGGAAACTCCCTCGAGCAGGATGTCGCCGCTGTGGCGCGTGCCTGGAATCAGCTCGTTCAGCCGGTTGATGGAGCGCAGGAACGTGCTCTTGCCGCATCCCGACGGCCCGATCAGGGCCGTGACGGCCCGACGCGGGATCGTGAACGTCAGATCGAAGAGCGCCTGCGTCCCGCCGTACCAGAACGCATACCGCCGGACGTCGATCACCGGGGTGGCGGTCTGCGTCGGGTGGTGCACGAGGCGCGGCGTGCTGGCCGCCTCCTGGGGGACGAATTCGACCGCTGCCGTCATCCGAACCTCCCCGTAATGTAGGCTTCCGTCTGCTCCTTCGCCGGTTTGGTGAACAGCTGCTCGGTGCGGCCCACCTCGACCAGATCGCCGACGTAGAAGAACGCGGTGTAGTCCGAGACGCGCCCGGCCTGCTGCAGGTTGTGCGTGACGATGACGATGGTGTAGCGACGCTTGAGCTCGTGGCACAGTTCCTCGATCCGCTGCGTGCCGGCGGGATCGAGCGAGGCCGTCGGCTCGTCGAGCAGCAGGACTTCGGGCTCGGGGGCGAGCGCGCGCGCGATGCAGAGGCGCTGCTGCTGGCCGCCCGACAGGTCGAGCGCGCTCTTTTTCAGCCGGTCTTTCACCTCGTCCCACAGCGCGGCCTGGTGCAGGGCCCGTTCCACGGCCGCGTCCAAGTCGCCGCGCGACCGCCGACCGTTCACGCGCAGGCCCGCCGCTACGTTGTCGTAGATGGTCATGGTGGGGAACGGGGTGGGGCGCTGGAACACCATGCCGATGCGGCGGCGCAGCTGGACGGGATCGACGCCCGCGTCGTACACGTCGGCCCCGTCGAGCAGCACGGAGCCCGTGACCCAGCCGCCCTCGGACAGCTCGTGCATGCGATTGAGACAACGCAGGAACGTGCTCTTGCCGCACCCCGACGGCCCGATCACCGCGGTAACGGTGTGCGCCGGGAACAGGATCGACACGTCCTTCACCACGGCCCGCCGGCCGTACAGGGCCGTGAGCCGCACGGCCTCGAGCTGGAGCCGGGCGTCAACGGGCTGCGCCATGTCGTTGCCGGACGGCTGCGCGCGCGGCCAGGGCCAGCAGCAACACCAGGCCCATCAGGACGAGCGCCGCCGCCCACGCCAGGCGGTGCCATTCGTCGAAGGGACCGGTGCCGTACACGAAGATCTGCAGGGACAAGGTCTGCATCGGCTGCAGGATGCTCGTAGTGAAGTTCAGGTTGCCGAGCGCCGTGAAGAGCAGCGGCGCGGTCTCGCCCGCGATGCGCGCCACGCCCACGAGACAGCCGGTGAGGATCCCCGCCAGCGCGGTGCGGGCGATGATCCGTAACGAGGTGCGCCAGCGCGGGTAGCCAAGGGCGAGCGCCGCCTCGCGCAGGGAGTGGGGAACCAGGCGCACCATCTCTTCGGTGGTGCGCGCCAGCATCGGCACCATCAGCACCGCGAGAGCCACGCTCCCGGCGAGGGCGGAGAAGTGCCCCATCGGCCGGACCAGCCAGGTCCAGGCGAAAATGCCGACGACGATCGACGGTGTGCCGTTCAGGACATCCGCCACGAACCGTACGGTCCAGCCGAGGCGGCCCGATCCGTACTCGGCGAGGTACAGTCCCGTGCCGATGCCGATCGGCAGGCCGATGAGCGCCGCGAGTCCGACGATGATCACGGTCCCGACGATCGCGTTCGCGACGCCGCCCCCTGACTGGCCGGCCGGGACCGGATTCTTGACGAAGAAGCTCCAGTCGAGGGACGACGCGCCTTTGGCGACCAGATACCCGAGAATGAGGACGAGCGCGAGCACCGCCACGAACGACAGCACGGCCACCAGGGCGGTCATGGCCCCGCTCACGATGCGACGGCGCAGGCGACGCGCGCTCACAGCGCGCGGCTCCCCACCGCGGTGCCGCGGGCGACGCGCCAGATCATGAGTCGCGCCAACGCGTTCACCGCCACGGTGATCACGAACAGAATGAGGCCGACTTCGAATAGCGCGGAGAGATAGAGGTCGGTGGTCGCTTCACTGAACTCGTTGGCGATCGCCGCGGCCATGGTGTAGGCGGGCTGCAGCACCGAGACGCCGATGTCATGCCGGTTGCCGATCAGCATCGTCACCGCCATGGTCTCGCCCAGCGCCCGTCCCAGCCCCAGGATCACCGCGCCGATGAGACCGGCCCGGCCGTAGGGCACGACGGCCGTCCACACCGCCTCCCACCGGGTGGCGCCCATGCCGAGCGCCGCTTCCCGCTGGCTCGGCGGCACGGCGAGCAGCACCTCGCGCGACACGGCGGCGATGTAGGGCACGATCATGATCGCGAGGATCACGCCACCCGCGAGCAGCGAGTTGCCGTAGAACACACCCTGCAGGAACGGCGTCCAGCCGAGCAGCGCCCGCAGCGGGGGCACGACGTAGGAGCGCAGGAACGGAATGAGGACGTAGATCCCCCACACGCCGTACACCACGCTCGGGATCGCGGCCAGGAGCTCGACCAGGAACGCCACCGGTTGGCGCAGCCACTTGGGGGAAAACTCGGTCAGATAGATCGCGACGCCGAGCGCCAACGGCACCGCGAACAGCAGCGCCAGGAGCGACGAGGCGATGGTGCCGAAGATCATGGGCGCGGCGCCGAACACGCCGGCCACCGGGTCCCACACCGACGTCCAGACGAAGCGGAACCCGAATCGCGTGATCGCGGGCCAGGCGCTCGCGCCCAGCTCCAAGACGAGCGCCAGCAGGAGCAGCGGCAGCGACAGCGCCAGGCCGGTGAGCGCGGCACGGTACAGCCGATCGCCCGTGTTGCGTCCCAGGAGCAGGGGACGGGCGTGGGTCTGGGAGTGCGACGGCTGCGTCGCGGGCGGCTCGATGGGGAGCGTCGTCATCGGGCGGAAACGTCTCCCCGGTGGCTACCGGGCTGCCGTCGTCCACACCGACTTGCCGCCGGCCGTGATGCTCTTCAAGCGTGTCTCGATCCAGGGGCTGAGCTGCCTGGGCAGCGGCGCGTAGCCGAGCGGCGCGGCGCGCGACTGGCCTTGCGTCTCCGCCCACCACACGAACTTCACGAGGGCGCTGGCTTTCGCGACATCGTCGTATTGCTTGTGCAGCAGGAACCAGGTGAAGCTCGCGACCGGGTACGCCGCGTCGCCGTCGGGATTGGTGATCGACACGCGGAAATCCGTGTTCGCTCCCATCTGCTTCATGGCGCCGGCCGCGGCCGCCGTGATGCTCTCGAGCGAGGCGGCCACGAACTTCCCGGCCTTGTTGCGGACGCTGCCGGCGGGGAGCTGGTTGGCGATGGCGTAGCCCAGCTCGACGTAGCCGATGGCGCCGGGGGTCTGCTTCACGGTCGCGGTGACGCCCTCATTGCCCTTGCCGCCTAGTCCCACGGGCCAGTTGACCGACGGGCCGCGCCCCACCTTCTGCTCCCACTCGGGGCTGACCTTGGACAGATAGTCGGTCCAGATGAACGTCGTGCCCGAGCCGTCGGAGCGGTGGACGACCACGATGTCGGCGTCCGGCAGCTTCACACCGGCGTTGGCCGACGCAATCCGCGCGTCGCTCCACTTCGTGATCTTCCCGAGGAAGATGTCGGCGAGCACGTCGGGCGTGAACTTGAGCGTCGCCTTCACGTCGGGGAGGTTGTAGGTCGGGACGTCGCCGCCCAGCACCGTGGGGATGTGCAGCACGTTGCCGTTGATGGCGGCGATGGCGGAGTCTTTCATCGGCGCGTCGGTCGCCCCGAAATCGACGGTGCCATCCGAGAACTGGCGGATGCCGCCGCCCGACCCGATCGACTGGTAGTTGAGCTGCACGTCGGGATGCGACTGGTTGTAGGTCAGCATCCAGTCCTGATAGATGATGTTGGGGAACGTCGCGCCGGCGCCGTTGAGCTTCACCTGCGCGACGGCAGGGGCGGCGGTGGCGGCGAGGGCGGCAAGCGCGACGACAAGCAGGGGAGTCTTCTTCATACAGGATACCTCGTCCGTTAGAACGCGATTTGGGTTTGGAACAGGGCTTGCGAGCGCGTCGCGAAGTTGGCCGCGTTCAGGGCGGGGGTCTGGTAGTTCGCGTAGTCCCAGTCGCCCAGCAGCCGCCAGTTGGCCGAGAGCTGATAGGATAGGCCCCCGATGAAGCGCGTCTGCTTGTCCACGGCACCGGCCTGCCGGTGCGTGATGTCCACGCGCGCGATGACCCCGACCTTGGACTGCGGGACCTTGTAGACGCCGAACGCACTGTAGACGTGCCCGTTGAGCGCGCTCAGCTGGCCGTCCTGCGTGATCGCGGCTTCGCCCGCGAGCGTGATCTGCTTGGACCGGTAGGAAACCATTCCGATGAAGCGGTTCCGGTCCCCCGTGGGAGCCCGGCCGTACCCGGCGTAGCCCGTGATGCGCAGGCCGCCCACCCGGCTCGAATCGTTGGTGTCGAGCACGCGGACCGAAGCCCGCGCCTCCGCGTCCTTGCCCTGGCCTGCCGACGTGTTCGAATAGAACGTCCCGTTGACGACGGTGAACTGGAAGTTGACCTTGTCGGCCATCCACTTGCCGTCCACGCCCACGCCGTAGTCCGACGCCGACATGTAGCCGGCGCGGTCCATCGCCATCGTACCCTGCACGCGGTAGTCCCACAGCGCCTCTTCCCAGTCGAGCCAGGGCGTGTGGATCAGGCCAGCCTTGTACGTGAGGGGGCTCCCCTGCGGCGTGTACGTCGCGAAGGCGTACTTGAGGCGGAGCCGCAGGGAGTTGTCTGTCGCCTGAGGCGTGGTGCCGGGGATAGCGCCGAAGCGTTGGACATCGACGGTGACGCGCGTCGTGACGCCGCCTGCGAACCGGCCCAGCACGTTCACGTACGCGCGCGTGATGTCGAAGTTGTTGAAGTGGTTGACCGAATCTTTCAGCTGATACACGTACTGCGTGTAGACCAGGGCGCCGGCGGTTACCTGGGGCGCCGCGGGAGCTGCCTGCTGGGCTGCGAGCGGGGCCGCGCCCGCGGCGGCCGCGATGGCCGCTCCGAGCGCTCGACGCATAAAGGACGGCATTGGGTGTCTCTCCTCGGGGGAATGGGTTGTGGTGCGCGTGCGACGTCGGGGGATAACGAAGCCTCGGCGCGTCACGGACGAGCGCGCGGAGTGTAACAAGTTCGTAACGGGGGCGGGACCGCGCGCCTTGCCGCCTCCCGGGCGGCCTCCTAGCGTACAGCCCTCGTGGTAAGCGAACGGTCGGACCTCACCGTCGTCAAGGGGACTTGTTATCCCCTGTTCGCCTACGACATTGCGCAGGCGATCGACCTGGACGGCGCCGAGCAGCGCATCTTGGCGGGGACCGAGCGGCAGACGGTCAAGCAGAAGCGCCGGGCGCCGGCGTTCTTCGAGTATCGGCCGGCGCCGTTGCGGGTGTCGCTGCCCGCCCAGCCGATCTCGCTGGGATCGTTCAGCACCGGCCCGACCGTCGAGGTGGTGCTGTACGATTTCGGCGCGGTCTCCCTGAGCTACGCGATACCGCTCGAGGGCCCGCTCGGGGCGCTGGCGTCGCTCTCGAGCGAGCTGTGGGGCAACGAGCGCCTGCTCGCGGACTCGCGCGGTCACGTGGAGCGGCTCGTCGCGACGCTGGGTGAGGCGGCCGTGCGGCCCCACATCGCCCACTTCGTCGAGGACTACGCGGTTTTCGAGGTGGAGCGATTCACGCCACCGTGCGACGCGGCCACGCTCGCGACCCAGCACGCGCACACGATCGCGCAGATCCTGCGGGCCGAGCGACATCGCCTGTCGCAGCAGGAGATCGCCGACGCCACCTCGTCCCGGCTGTCGTTCGGTCCCGACGACGCCACGTTCATCGACACCGACGTGACCCTGCTGTTCGATCCGGAGGGCGAGGACGTGCGCGCCGTGATCGAGTTCGCGAACACGCAGCTCCTGGAGATGCGCTATCTCGATCAGCAGCTGGACGACGCGCTGGAGCGGGCCTACGGCCTCTTGTCCAAGCGTCGCTGGTCGGCGTTGCGGGTCCCCAGCCTGTACGGGTCGGATCTGCGCGAGCTGGCGCAGCTGCAGCTGGACGCGGCCATTCTGTTCGAGCAGGTGACCAACGCCCTGAAGTTGATCGGCGAGCAGTACCTCACGCGCGTGTACGGCCTCGCGTCGCGCCGGTTCCACCTCGCGGAATGGGACGTCAGCATCACCCGCAAGCTGCAGACGATCGACAGCATCTACAGCCGGATGGCCGATCGCGCCGCCACCCGCCGCCTCGAGATGCTGGAGTGGATCATCATCGTGCTGTTCACCATCTCGATCGTGGTGTCGCTCGGGCCGGCCCTGCTGCCGCACTGAGGGCACCCCGGCAGAAGCGGTACCCCACGCCGCGCACCGTCTCGATCCAGGCACCCATGGGCCCGAGCTTCCGACGCAGGCGCTGTAGGTGCATGTCCACGGTGCGCGTGCGGATGTCGGGCTGTGCGTGCCATACCGTCTCGAGCAGCTGGGCGCGGCTCTGCACGCGGCCTTCCCGCTCGAGCAGCGTGCGCAGCAGCTTGAATTCGGTGGCGGTGAGCACGACCTCGACACCGTCGAGCGTCAGACGGTGGGCGGCAGTGTCGAGCACGATCGGCCCGGCGCTCAATCGGCCGCCCACGGCCCCGGCCGGCGCCCGCAGCCGTCGCAGCACGGCCCCCACGCGCAACACGAGTTCCGGCGGCGAGAACGGCTTGGGCAGGTAGTCATCGGCCCCGAGCGAGAGGCCGCGGATGCGGTCGGCCTCTTCCCGGCGGGCGGTGAGCAGCAGGACGCCGATCTGGCGGGTCTCCTGGCGGCGCCGCAACTCCGCGAGTACGTCGTATCCCGACACATCCGGCAGCATGAGGTCCAGGACCACCGCATCGGGCCGCTCTTCGCGCGCTGCGTCGAGCGCCTCCCGGCCTCCGATCGCCGTCGTGACCCGGTAGCCCGCCTTGGCGAGGTGGTACGCGACGAGGGCCGTGATGTCGGCCTCGTCGTCGACCACGAGAATCCGCTGCGCGGATGCAATATCCTGGGGCACTACCGGAGCAGCGACGATGCCGCGACCGCGCCGCCCAGTCCGAGGGCAATTCCGGCAACCACGTCGCTCACGTGATGCACCCGCAGGGCAACTCGAGAGTAAGCGACCAGGCCGGCCAGCGGCAGCGCGACCGGCGCGGTCATCGGATGGGCGAGTGCGACGGTCGCGGCCACCGCGGTCGCCGCCGCCGCGTGGCCCGAGGGAAAGGAATGCGGATCGGGCAGGTCCACCAGCGCGAGCGGCGTGCCGCTCGCGTCGCACGGGCGCGCCCGCGCGACGGCGCGCTTCAGGATCTGCACCACCAGATGCGATCCCGTGTTGGCGAGCAGCGCCGCGAGACCGAGCCGCGGTTGTCCCACGGCCACCAACGCCAGCCCGACGCCGAGCGTGAAGCGCGCGCCGCCGAGGTGGGTGAGCCAGCGCATCAGGCCGCGACCGGAGCGGCCCGGGGGGCGGGGACGGGCACGAACGCGTCCAGCAAGGGGCGGCCTTCGTAGCCGTCGGGCAGCGGGGCACCGAACCACCACAGCACGGTCGCGGGGATGTCCAGCAGGGAGATGGCGCGGGTCAGCTGATGGCGGCGTGTGACGCCGGGCCCAGCCACCACCAGCGGGATGTGATCGTTGACGGGGTGGGGCTCGTCGTGCTCGTTGGCCCGGACGCCACCGCCCCCATGGTCCGCCGTCACGATGAACACGGCCTCGTCGGTCCAGCGGGCGAGCGAGCCCACGGCGGCATCGACCTCCGCGGCGGCCGCGAGGTACGGATCCGACATCCATCCACAGGCGTGACCGGCCCGATCGCAATCGGGCAGGTAGAGAAACAGCAGCCGCTCTTCCGCCTCCGAGAGCAGCCGGTGGGCCGCCCCCGCGGTGTCGCGCGCGCGGGTGCCCTTGGCCACGAGCCGGCGAACGCCGGCGGTGGCCGCGAGCGACCAGGCGATGGGCAGGGCGGCGGGACCGAGCTCGCCCGTTACGACGTCGGTCGGGATGCCGACTCGAGCCAGCTCCCGCGCGACCGGCCGCAGCGATCGCAAACCGGACAGGAAGGCCAGCCCGGGCTCGGTGAGGCGGTGGGTCTGGGGCGCGACGCCGGTGGCGAGCGAGGCAAGGGCGGCCACCGTGGCGCTGGGGCGGACCGTGCGGGCCTGGCGGGCGAGAGTGAAGGCGCCGCCCAGCGCATCGAGCGACGGCATGATGCCGGGAGCGACCGCATCGGGCCGCAGCCCGTCGGCCAGGACGATCACTAGGCGGCGCACGTCGCGGTCCTCCGCGCGGTGACCCCGATCAACCCGGCGTAGCGCGTGAGCAGCTCCGCGTTCTCCGGCTCCACGTCGCGGGTGAGCGCCTGCTCGCGCGCGGCCGCGCCGAGCAGGAAGCGGCGGGCGGGATCGACCGCCAGCTCGATGATCGCGTGGGCGTAGCGCTGCACGTCGCTCGGCGGCACGAGCACACCCGTGACGTCGTGCCGGATGCTCTCCCGAAAGCCGCCGGCGTCCGCCGCGACCACGGGCACGCCGGAGGACATCGCTTCGAGCGCGACCAGCCCGCAGGTTTCGGTGTGCGAGGGGAAGACGCACAGGTCCGCGCTGGCGTACAGCGTGGCGAGATGCTGCCGTGGCAGAAACCCCAACATGCGAACAAAGGGGAGATCGGCCTCGATGTCCCGCGCGACCGGCCCCTCGCCCGCGGCGACGAAAGTGGCGCGCTGGCCGAGGGCGTCGCGCGCCGTGTACCAGGCCGCGATCAGCACCTCGAGGTTCTTTTCGCGGGCGAGGCGGCCCACGTGGAGCACGACCGCCGTGTCGTCCCCGCCGGCGAGCCAGCGCCGCCAGCCCGGGTCGCGCCGCCCGGGGTGGAACAAGCGCGTGTCGACGCCGCGCCCCCACACCGCGGCGTGCGTGATGCCGCGCCGCACCAGCTCGTCGCGCACGCCCTCTCCCGGCGTCAGCGTCACCGCCGCGGGGCCGTGGAACCGCACGAGCCAGCGCCAGACCGCCGGCTCGAGGAAGCCCACCCCGTAGTGCCGGCTGTACTGCGGGAAATTGGTGTGAAACGACGTGACGAGGGGCAGCTTGCGCGCCAGCGCGTAGCGCCGGCCGGCGACGCCGAGCGCGCCTTCCGTATGGACGTGGAGCAGGTCCGGCTGGAACTCGTCGAAGAATTCGGCGACGCGGCGAAAGCTGGGCCAGGACAATCGGATGTCCGGGTACAGCGGGAACGGCAGGGAGCCGATTCGCAGCTCGCGCTCGCCGGCGGCTCCGGCGAAGTCCGGATAGCGCGGTGCCACGACGGCCACCTCGTGGCCCTGCCCGCGCAGCAGCGCGACGATGCGGCGGACCACCGTCGTCACCCCGTTGACCTGGGGGAGGTACGTGTCGGAGACGAGTCCTATGCGCACGCGGGCACGATGCCCCGCGGCGGTCAAGCTGCGGTGACGAGAGTGTGACGGACGTGTAACAGGGAAGAGGGACGGGGGACGAGGGAAGGGTGACTACGATGCCGCAGCTCGGTCCGGGAAGAATATGCTCACGGTGGTGCCCTTGGCGACGGTACTGCGGGCCTCGACGCGCCCGCCATGCGCCTCGACGAGGTGCTTGACGATCGCCAGGCCCAGCCCGGTGCCCCCCTCCTCGCGCGAGCGGCCGGGGTCGGCGCGGTAAAAGCGCTCGAAAATGCGGGGCAGGTGCTCGGGCCCGATCCCCGAGCCCGTGTCCGCCACGGCGACGTTGACGCCCCCTCCCTTGAGCCGGTCCACCGACACCTTGATGCGGCCGCCCGGGGGTGTGTGGCGCAGCGCGTTGTCGAACAGATTCGTGAAAACCTGGCGCAGCGCATCGGGATCGGCGGTCACGCCACCGCCGGCGGTGGCGGCGACCGTGAATTCGACCCGGGCGTCGCGCGCGCGGTCGGCGAACGCGGCCCATGCCTCGGCCGCGATCGCGGCCGCGTCGGCGTGCTCGAGGCTGGGCTGCCAGTATCCCGACTCGATGCGCGACAGGTCCAGCAGGTCGTCCACCAGGCGCTGCATGCGGTGCGCGTTGTTCAGAATGGTGCGGGCGAAGGGCTCGGTTTCCTTGCCCGCGTCTTCCGTGGCGAGCGTTTCGGCGTACCCGGCGATGGAGGTGAGGGGCGTCTTGAGTTCGTGGGACACATTGGCGACGAAGTCCCTGCGGACGGCTTCCAGCCGCCGTAGCTCGGTGACGTCGCGGATCACGAGCAGCGCGCCGCCGTTCGGCACGGCGCGGCCGGTCACGAGCAGCGCGCGCCCGCCCCGCTCGAGCTCGTGCGGCTCGGCGTCGCCCCCGGCGAGGAGCGTCTCGACGAGGTCGCGCGCCGCTTTTTCGTGGAACAGCCCGGCCAGGGCGGGGAGGGGATCGTCCGCCCCGTACCCCAGCAGCCACCGCGCCGCGCGATTGAGGGTGACGATCGCGCCGCGCGTATCCGCCGCGAGCACCCCATCGGTCATGGTTTCGATCAGCGCGGCGGTCTCCTCGCGCTCGCGCACCAGCTCCGCGAACCGCCCGTCGAGCTGCTCGTGCATGGCGCGCAGCGCGACGACGTGCTGGGCGACCTCGGGCACGCGCGCGTCGGGGAACTCGGGCCGGCGTCCGTCCGCGATGGCGCGGGCGGCGGATCCCAGCTGCACCAGCGGCCGGGCGACCTCGCGCGAGACGATCCACGCGAGCATGCCCGCGCCCAGCACGGCCGCGAGTCCCGCGAGGGCCACAGCGCTCTGCACGGCGCCCACCTGCGCATCCACCGCCGCCAGGGTCGTCGAGACCCGCACGACGGCGAGCCCCGGCGGCCCGCCGCGTCGCGCCACGTACATGCGGCGCTCGTTGGTGGACGCGCTCAGCCGCCTTCCCCGTCCCTCGCCGCTCGCCAGCGCCTGCTGGACCTCGGGGCGCATGAGGTGGTTCTCGAGCCCGCCGAGCGAGGCGCGGTCGAACTCGGTGTCGCCGCGCACTCGCCCGGTGGGGTCGATCAGCGTGACGCGGTGCCCGACGCTCTCGCCCAGCTGGCGCGCGAACTCGGACCAGCGCAGCGAATCCGCCGGCAGCAGGGTGGAGATGAGCAGGGCCTCGCGCTCGAGCCCGTGGGCGATTTCGTCCTCGAGGTAGCGCCGCAGCAGCCGGTCGGCGGCGACGGCGAGGCCCGCCACGGCGAGCGCGGCCAGCAGGCTGCTCGTGACGAACAGCCGGGTGGCGAGCTTCACGCGCGCGTGCGGGGCCGCGCGTCGGGGCGCCGGAAGCGATACCCCGCGCCGCGCACGGTCTCGATATGATCGCCCGCCCTTCCGAGTTTCTGGCGCAGGCGCTGCACGTGCATGTCCACCGTACGCGTCTGGATGTCGGGCTGGGCCTGCCACACCGTCTCGAGCAGCTGGGCGCGGCTCTGCACGCGTCCTTCGCGCTCGATCAGGGTCGTGAGCAGCTTGAACTCGGTCGCGGTGAGCTCGACCTCCGCCCCGTTCACGGTGACGCGATGCGCGTGGCGGTCGACCGCGATCGGACCGGCCGTGACCAGCCCGCCGGCGGCGACGGCCGGGGCGGCGAGGCGGCGCAGCACCGCCGCGACGCGCAGCACCAGCTCCTGGGGCGAGAACGGCTTGGGCAGGTAATCGTCCGCGCCGAGCGAGAGACCCTTGATGCGATCGGACTCGTCCTTGCGGGCGGTGAGCACGATCACGCCGAGCTCCTTCGTCTCCTCCCGGCGCCGCAGGTCCGTGAGGACGTCGTATCCCGACGCGCCCGGGAGCATCAGGTCGAGCACGACGAGATCGGGTCGCTCCTCACGGGCGGCCCGCAGCGCGTCGCGCCCGCTCGCGGCCGTGGTGACCCGATACCCCTCCTTGGCCAGGTGGTAGGCGACGAGCGCGGTGATGTCGGGCTCGTCGTCCACGACGAGGATGCGGTGGCTGGCGGGTTTGGTCGGCACTAGGTCCTTCGGCTCGGCGCGCTGCAAGGTAGCGCAACCCACTCGCGCTTGGCAATTTTCAGCGCACCATGTACGTGCCCCTGGTGCTCCTCACCGTCGCCCAACCCTCCGTCCCCCGTCTGTCGCCATGATCCGGGTGTTCGTGAACGAGCGCCCGGTGAGCGTGGCGCCGGGCGCGCGCGTGCGCGACGCCGTCGAGCAGCTGGACCACGAGCTCGCGGAGCTGGTCGGCAGCGGCGCAGCGTACGTGACCGACGGTGTGGGCCGGCCGGTGGACGGGGGCGATCCGGTGGGGGAGGGCGGGGCGATCTTCCGCGTGGTGGTGAGCGCGCGCCAGGGGCCGCCGCGCCTCTCGAAGGAGCTGCTGCGGCGCTGGCCCAAGGCCGAGCTGCACGTGCATCTCGACGGCTGCCTCCGGCCCGAGACCATGCTCGAGCTGGGGCGGGTCCAGGGCATCCGGCTTCCGGCGGACACCCCCGAAGGTCTGGCGCGGGCGCTGTCGGTGAAACACGCGAAGAGTCTCGAGGAGTACCTGACCAAGTACGAGATCACGCTGTCGGTGATGCAGACGGCCGCGGCGCTGGAGCGCGTCGCCTACGAGTTCGTGCTCGACGTGGCCGCCGACGGCGTGCGCTACGTGGAGGTGCGGTATTCGCCGCTCCTGCACCGGCCCGCGCTCACGCTGGCGCAGGCGATCGAGGCGCCGCTCGCCGGCATCAAGCGCGGCGAAGCGGAAACCGGCAGCAAGGTTGGGGTGATCGTGTGCGGAATCCGCACCCGGCCGCCGGCCGAGTCGCTCGAGCTGGCGCGTGCCGCGGTGGAGTACCGCTCCGCGGGCGTCGTCGGGTTCGACCTCGCTGGAGCCGAGCGGGGCTTCCCGGCGCGTGACCATGCAGGGGCGTTCGCCTACGCGGCGCAGCACGACATGGCGTGCACCTGTCACGCGGGCGAAGGAGACGGCCCTGACTCGATCCGGCAGGCCCTGCACGATTGTGGCGCCCGGCGGATCGGGCACGGCACGCGCCTGGGGGAGGACGGCCCGCTGCTCGAGTACGTGGTCGAGCACCGCGTGCCGCTCGAGATGTGCCTCACGTCGAATCTCCACACTCATACCGTGTCATCGCTCGCGAATCTCCACACTCATACCGTGTCATCGCTCGCGGAGCACCCCTTTAAGCGCTACCTCGATCGGGGCGTGGTCGTGACCCTCAATACCGACGGTCGGCTGGTGGACGGGGTGTCGCTCAGCGACGAGTATTTCCTCGCGCACGCACAGGGCGGTCTGACGCAGGAGGACCTCGCCCGGATGGTGTTGAACGCCTGCGAGAGCGCGTTTCTCCCGGAGTTCGAAAAGGTGGCGTTGGTCTCGCGGGTGCAGAGCGAACTGGAGGCTCTCTAGATGCGGCGGACCGTGCTGGCCTTCGTGGTGAGCTTGGTGTGCGCGCTGGCCGTGTTCACGCTGCCGCGGTTCGCGTGGAATACCATCCAGGCGGCGGGTCGGCAGCAGCCGGCCGCGCCGCCCACCACGGCGCAGAGCCCGCCCCCGCCGGCGGCGCCGCCCGCGGGGGCGTCGCGCACCGCCGCCCAGCGCCTTACGGGCGTCCTGGGGATCGCGTTCATCCTGGGCCTCGGGATCGCGCTGTCACGCAACCGGCGGGCGATCAGCCGACGCGTCGTCGCGTGGGGCCTCGGGCTCCAGCTCGTGTTCGCGATCTTCGTGCTGCGGGTCCCGTTCGGGCAGAGGATTTTTTCCGCGCTGGGCGAGATCGTGAAGCAGATCCTGAGCTTTTCGTACGCGGGGTCGGCGTTCGTCTTCGGAGAGATCGGGAAGCAGCAGTCCAGTCTCGGTGTCGTTTTCGCGTTCCAGGTGCTTCCCGCCATCATCTTCGTGTCGGCCCTGTTCGCGATCCTCTATTATCTGGGCGTCATGCAGCTGGTGGTGAAGGCGTTCGCCGTCGTGATGAACAAGGTGATGGGCGCGAGCGGGGCGGAGAGTCTCAACGTGGCCGCGTCGATCTTCATGGGGCAGACCGAGGCGCCGCTCACCATCCGGCCGTTCCTGGCGGGGATGACGCAATCCGAGCTGATGACGGTGATGACCGCCGGGATGGCGCACGTGTCCGGCTCCATCATGGCCGCCTACATCGCGTTCGGCATCGAGGCGCGCCATCTGCTGACCGCCGTGATCATGACCGCGCCGGGAACGATCATGATGGCCAAGATTCTCGAGCCCGAGACCGGCACGCCGCAGACGCTGGGCGGCATCAAAGTGGACATCCCGCGCACCGACGTGAACGTGGTGGACGCCGCCGCGCGCGGCACCACCGACGGCCTGTACCTGATGCTGAACGTGATCGCGATGCTGGTGTCGTTCATCGCCCTCGTCGCGCTCGTCAACGGGCTCTTCGGCTGGATCCACGGGCTGCATTTCTGGCGGATCGACTTCTCCTGGTTCCCGCCGACGCTGCAGACCGTGCTCGGCTGGATCTTCCGGCCCATCGCCTTCGCGATGGGGGTGCCCTGGCACGACAGCGGCACGATCGGCACCCTCCTCGGCGAACGCATGGTCCTAAACGAGTTCATCGCGTACAAGGATCTCGGGCCCCTCAAGGGATCGCTCGATCCGGTGTCGTTTACGATCGCCACGTTCGCGCTGTGCGGGTTCGCGAACATCAGCTCGGTCGGGATCCAGATCGGGGGCATCGGCGCGCTGGTGCCGGACCGCAAGCACGACCTCGCGCGACTCGGGTTCCGGGCCATGATCGCGGGGACGCTGGCGAACTTCCTGTCGGCGACACTGGCGGGGATCCTGTTGTGACCGGGAAACGGGACACGGGAAACGGGAAACGGGTCATCGAGGAGGCGGCGAACGCCGTCGCGGGGCGGCTCGGCAAGCTCAAGCCGCGTGTGGCGATCGTGCTCGGCTCAGGCCTCGGCGCGGTGGCGGACGCCGTGCGCGACGCGGTGCGCGTGCCGTACCGCGAGATCCCCGGCTTCCCCGAGCCCGGCGCGCCGGGCCACAAAGGCGAGCTGGTCGTCGGCACGCTCGAGGGCGTGCCGCTCCTGGTGCAGAGCGGCCGCTTTCATTTGTACGAGGGCCACGCGCCCGACGTCGCAGCGCTCCCCACCCGCGTGTTCGCGCGGCTCGGCGTCGAGACGCTGATCGTGACCAACGCGGCCGGGGGGATACGCCACACGTTCCGGCCGCCCACCCTGATGCTGATCGCGGACCACATCAACCTGATGTTCCGCAATCCGCTGGTCGGGCCGGTCGTGGAGGGCGATCAGCGCTTTCCCGACATGAGCGATCCCTACGATTCCGGGCTGCGCGCCAGCGCGCGCGCCGTGGCGCGCGCCGAGGGGATCCCGCTGGAAGAAGGTGTCTATGCCGCCCTGCTCGGACCCTCTTTCGAGACGCCGGCGGAGATCCGCATGCTGGAGCGGCTCGGGGCCGATGCCGTGGGGATGTCCACCGTGCCGGAGGTGATCGCGGCCCGGGCGCGGGGGATGCGCTGCCTCGGGTTCTCGAGCGTCACGAACGTCGCGGCAGGACTGTCGGCACAGAAACTGTCGCACGTCGAGGTGCTCGAGGCCGGCGCGCGGGTGGCGGGCCAGCTGGAGCGCCTGATCCGTGGAGTGTTGACGAGACTCTGACGCCCTCGGTTGCAACTCTCGTTTCGTCCCATCTGTCATAGTTCACGTCGCTTGAGAGCCTCGGACGCCGTCGCCGGGGGAACACCGACCACTTCCGAGAGCGAGGTGAGCCATGGTGGAATCCCTGAGAGCGGTGCTCGTATGCGGCTTCGTGTGCGGATGCTTCGTTCCGGGGCCGTCGCCCGTCGTGGGGGAGGTCGTGGTGGGGCGGCTGGCATGGCTCGACCCGAACCAGGTGCCATGGGAGTACCGTCACGTAGCCACGACTCCGCTCCTCGGCCCGTATTACGTCCTCGTCAGCCTGTCGGGGCATTACTGCGTCGTGCCGGACGTCGTGTACGTCGCCGTGCAGGACAACGAGCGCTGGGCCTGTGACTGGCGACCACTGCGGCCGGCCGGCGTCAGGAGCGGGCCGCAGGCTGCGGCGGATACACGGTCACCTCGGATCCCGGAATGAAGATCGCCGATACGGGCCTCGCATCGTTGAGGAACCGCCAGTCGGCGCCATACAGGAATCCGAAGTCCACCCGGTAGTCGACCGCGCTCACCTCCCGCACGGCCCACGGCGGGTGCTCCACGCGAAACACGCCGAGCCCGCCGTCCCGGCGCGCCCGGCACGCCAGCACGCGCTCCTTGAAGTAATGCTCCGCGCTATCGGCCGGCGGGACGTGGGTGGCGCGCGATCCCGCGATCGTCAGGTGCCACCCGAGCTCCGGCCGTCCCAGCTGGTAGGAGGCCCGCACGCCCGACTCGTGCTCGTCCAACCGGACGCGGATCGGCGCCGTCCCGAACGGCTCTCCGAACTTGAGCCACGCCACCGCGGCCAGCAGCCGACTGGGCACGAACTCGCGGATGAACCACACCCCCGGTTCGCCACGATATCGGATATAGGTGCGGAAGTTCACCTGCAGGTGCGCGGAGAACCCGGGCACCGGCCAGCCGCGCACCCGCACCTGTCGCATGCCGAGGGCGACGAGGCTCACGTGGGTACGCCCGTGCCAGCGGTCCGGCTCGACTCCCGCGGGCACCAGGCGGCCGATCAGGTCTGCCGGCGCTTCGAAGGTGAGCAGCAGCACGTCCGCCCAGCGCGCCGTGAGAAACGGGCGGGGCACTTACAACCCCTCGGTGGGTGGACGCGGCGGGGCGGGCACGAAATGGTTGAGCGGCCCGTGCCCGCGCTCGCCGCCCAGTCCCGGAGCGGCGGCTATGGCGCGGTGTACGAAGTCGAGCCCCTCGGCGACCGCCTGCTCGAGCGGGCGGCCGAGCGCCAGGCCCGCCGTCACGGCCGCCGAGAGCGTGCAGCCGGTGCCGTGCGTCGATGTCGTGTCGAGCCGCGGCCGGGTGAACCGGCGGGCGGCTCCGGCGGTGACGAGCACGTCCACCACGTGGTCGCCCGAGAGGTGTCCACCCTTCACGAGCGCCGCCTTGGCTCCGCGCCGCACCAGCGCGCGGCCGGCGCGCTCCATCGCGTCCGGAGTCGCGACGGGCTCGCCCACGAGGATCGTCGCCTCGTCCAGGTTGGGTGTGACGAGCGTTGCGAGCGGGAGGAGTCGCCGCGCGACGAGCTGCTCGGCATCTTGGTCCAGCAGGCGATCGCCCGACGTCGCGACCATCACGGGATCGAGCACGTAGTTCGGGAGGCGGTGCCGGGCGATCCCGTCGGCGACCGTCTCCACCAGGACGGCGGACGCGAGCATCCCGGACTTCACGGCGACCGGAGGGAGATCCACCGCGAGCGCGTCGAGCTGGCGCATGACGAGCGCGGCGGAAACGGGCTCCCACGCGAGCACCCCCACCGTGTTCTGCGCGGTGACCGCCGTGATCACGCTGGTCCCGAACACGCCGAACTGGTGGAAGGTCTTCACGTCGGCCTGGATCCCGGCGCCGCCGCCCGAATCCGACCCTGCGATCGTGAGGGCAATCTTCACGTAGCGCCCGTCCGCCGCTTCTCGACATATTGAAAGCCCGTGAGGAGACCCATCGCCAGTAATCTGCCATCGACGATCCGCGATCTCCAACGCCGCAAGGCACGCGGCCGGCGCGGGCTCGCCCTGATCGAGGGCGTGCGACTGGTGGAGGAGGCGCTCGCGGCGGGCCTGCCGTTCCAGGGAGCCCTGGTCGCTCCCGACCTGGCGCGCACGGCGCGGGGCGTGGAGCTCGTGGCCGAGCTGGAGCGGCACGCGGTCCCCGTGGAGGAGATCGGTGCCCGCACGTTCGCGCAGCTCGCGGACACGGAGACGCCGCAGGGTATCATCGCCGTGATCGAGCCGCGACGCTGGGCGGCGGCCGAGTTCGCTCCGCGGCCGGGCGCCGTGGCGCTCGTGATCGACGGGGTGCAGGACCCCGGGAACGTCGGCACGCTGATTCGTACGGCGCACGCGCTGGGCGCCGCGGGCACAGTGGTGTTGCGCGGCACCGCCGACCCCACGAGCCCCAAGGCGCTGCGGGCCGCGATGGGGGCGACCTTCCGCCACCCGGTCGTGCCGCTCGACGACGCGGGCTTCATTGCCTGGGCGCGGAAGCTTACGGTCACGCTGTGGGCGGCGGCGGCGGACGGTGTCCCGCTCCACCGGGCGATGGGGAAAGAGGAAGGGGGACGAGGGGACGGTCCCATTGCGGTGATCGTCGGCAACGAAGGAGCCGGGATCCGGCCGCAGCTCAACGCCCTCGCCGCGCAGCGCGTGGCGATTCCCCTGGCGCAGGGCGCGGAGTCGCTCAACGTCGCGGTGGCGGCGGGCATTCTGCTCTACGAGGTGACGCGTGGCCGTTGACCCGATTCTGCTCGTCGCCGTGGCGATCCTGGGGCTCTGTCTCGGGAGCTTTCTGAACGTGTGCATCGTGCGACTCCCGGTCGACATGTCGCTCGTGAAGCCCCCCTCCACCTGCCCGCGTTGCAAGCAGCCTATCGCCTGGCGCGACAACATTCCGGTCGTTTCCTGGCTGCTCTTGAAGGGCCGCTGCCGTCGCTGCGGCGAGCCGATCTCGCGGCAGTACCCCATCATCGAGGCGGCCGTGGGCGCCATCTGGGTGGCGGCGGCGCTCCTGTACGGGGTCACCCTCCACGCACTCGCCGCGGCGCTGTTCGGTACGATCCTGCTCGGCATCGGCGTCACCGACGCACGGCATTACCTGATTCCCAACGAATACACCTGGGGTGGTTTAGTGCTGGGACTCGCCCTGTCGCTCGCGGGCGGCGCCGACGGCTTTCTCAACGCCGTGCTCGGCGCGGCGGTGGGCTTCGCGCTGCTGTTGGCGGTGGCGCAGGTGGGGCAGTGGGCGTTCAAAGAAGAGGCGATGGGCGGCGGCGACATCAAGATGATGGCGATGGTGGGCTCGTTCGTCGGGTGGAAGGGCGTGCTGCTGACCGTGTTCCTCGGCGCCCTGCTCGGCAGCCTGATTTTCGTCCCGCTGTCGCTCAAGAAGAAGCGTCTGGTGCCGTTCGGGGTATTCCTCGCCCTGGGGGCGGCGGTGACGTTCGTGATGGGAGACGCCATCATCGCCTGGTATCAGCACTTCCTGCACGGCGAGTGACCGATGGGTGAGGCGTTCGAGGGACTGTTCGACTCCGGCAACGTACTCGAGCGCGTCGGAGTGGAGCTGACCGCGCTGGCCCGTCGCGGCGACCTCGAGCCGGTGCGCTGCCGCGACGCCGAGGTGGCGCGGGTGGTGGACATCCTGCTGCGCCAGAGCAAGAACAATCCGGCGCTCATCGGCAAGGCGGGCGTAGGCAAGACGGCCATCGTGGAGGGGCTGGCGCAGCGCATCGCGGCGGGCGACGTCCCGCCCGCGCTCAAGGACGCCCGCATCCTCGCGCTCGACCACGTGGCGCTGCTCGCGGGCACGGCGTTCCGCGGCCAGTACGAGGAGCGCATCCGTCGCCTGGTGCGCGACCTCTCGGCCGATCCCGACCTCATCCTGTTCGTGGACGAGCTGCACAACCTGATCGGGCAGGGGACGGCGCTCGGGGCGGCTATGGACGCGGCGAACATGCTCAAGCCGGCGCTGGTGCGCGGCGACATCCGCGTGGTGGGCGCGACCACCGGCAGCGAGTACGACAAGTGGATCCGCGGCGACCCCGCCCTCGAGCGCCGCTTCCAGCCCGTGCTGGTCGAGGAGCTCGACGCCATCCAGACGTGGGAAGTGCTGGTCGCGCGGCGACCGCGGCTCGAGCGCCACCACGCCGTCGCCATCACGGACGACGCCCTCAAGGCCGCGATCGTTCTCACCGATCGCTTCGTGCCCGAGCGCGCGCGCCCCGACAAGGCGATCGACGTGCTGGACGAAGCGTGCTCTCACGCGCAGGCCACGGCCGCCGTGTCACCGGAGCTCGACCGATTGATCCGCGAGCGCCGCAAGGTGGACGCGATGATCCGGCGCGGGCTGACGCATGAAACGCCGCAGCACGAGCCGGCAGAGGATCTGGTGGCCGAGATCTTCCCGATGCTGGAGCGGATCGGGGCGGAGATAGAAAAGATGCTGGGCGGCACAGGGCGGCAGAAGGCGGCAGCGGGCGGCAAAAGCCCCAGCGCCACGGACACTGTGCCGCCCGTTGCCGCCCATTCCCGCCCGTTGCCGCCCCTCGCGGAGCGCCGTGCCGAGTTGGACCAATTGCTGCGCGCGGAGCTCGAGCACCAGGGGATCGTCGTGCGCGGTCAGGACGTCGCCCGCGTGGTCGGGACCGCTGTGGGCAAGGGGATCGAGTGGCAGGCATGAAGCGCCGCTGGCTCGTCGCCGGGGCGCTGCTGGGGTCGGTGGGAGCGGGCAGCACGGGATGCGAAAAGCGGGCGCAGGAGGTCCGCGGCGAAGCCGAGCTGCGGCAGTCGGTGCAACAGATGATGCCCGCCGTGGAGCGCGCGACGCACCTGCGCTTCAAGCAGCGCCCCGTGGTGCTGCGCCGTACCCGCGCCCAGGTCCGGGACTATGTGATCCACAAGTTCGACGACGATCTGCCGCCGGCCGAGCTCGCCGGGGCGCAGGCCGCCTACCGCCTGTTCGGCCTCATCCCGGATTCGCTCGACCTGCGGCGCAGCATGGTCGATCTGCTCACGGAGCAGGTGGCGGGCTACTTCGACCCCGACTCGAACGCCCTGTACATTCCCACCGACATCGATCCCAGCCAGGCGCGAGTCGTGATCTCGCACGAGCTGGTGCACGCGCTGCAGCATCAGTACCTGAACCTCGACTCGCTGGTCGAGCTCAAGCGACAGAACGACCGCCGCACTGCCGCCCAGTCCATCCTCGAGGGCCAGGCGTCGCTGGCCCAGATCCTGGTGCTGATGCCGGAGCAGCGGATCGAGAGCCTGCCCAACTTCTGGGACCTGCGCACCGCACTCGGCGCGCAGCAGCAGGGCATGAAGGTGTTCGGCAGCGCGCCGCTCTGGCTGCGCGAGAGCATCATCTTTCCGTACCTCGGGGGTGCGGAGTTCGTGCGCTGGTTCGAGCGGGAGTACCCCGGCAAGCAGCCGTACGGGGCGCTGATGCCGATCTCGACCGAGCAGATTCTCCACCCGGCCCGCTACGCCGCGGGCGATCGGCCCGACCGGCTGGCGTTCGTGTCTCCCAGTCCCGACACCGTGCGGTACGAGGATGGCCTCGGCGAGTTCGAGATCCGTCTGCTGCTCGAGCAGTACCTGGGCGACGACAGCACCGCCGCGCTGGTCGCGACCGGGTGGAACGGGGACCGCTATCGCGTGCTCGGGAGAGGCGCCGACGTCCTCGTTTGGTACACCCTGTGGGACGACGCCGCCTCGGGAGCGCGGTTTTTCCGTGGGCTCGAGCGCGCCTGGGCGAAGCGGCGCTCCGGTGGAGCGGCGGTCCGGCGGTCCGAGATCAAGCAGTTGGTGCTGAGCGGCGTGCCCGTGGTGCGGCTGGTGGATGCGCCGGCGCGGTGGTCCGGTTGGCGCCACGTGCCGGCGATCCGCGTCGGCCGGGCAGCAGGCAAACCAGCGGGCAAATCCCCCCCACTTGGAATCCACCAACGCGCTAAGTAGTTTTGTGGGCTTATGTTTACGGCCCTCGCGTCGCAGCTCGCCGCCGTTCTGAAGCGCGTCACGGGACGCGGCGTGCTGTCGGAGCAGGACGTCAGCGAGGCGCTGCGCGAGATCCGGCGCCACCTGCTCGAGGCGGACGTGAGCTTCGAGGTCACGCAAGGGTTCGTCGAGCGCGTGCGGGAGCGCGCGGTCGCGGCGATCGCCCTGAAGACCGTGAGCCCGGGCCAGCAGGTGGTGAAGCTGGTGCGCGACGAGATCGCGCGGATGTTGGGGGCAACGGACGAGGACCTGGCGCGGAAAGTAGGGGCGCAGCATGCTGCGCCCCTACAGTTCGCCTCGGTCGGTCCGACAGTGATTCTGCTGGTGGGGCTGCAGGGCTCCGGCAAGACCACTACCGCCGCCAAGCTGGCGCGACGGCTCAAGCTCGAGCAGAAGGCGCCGGGGTTGGTCGCGGCCGATCCGTATCGCCCGGCGGCTGGGGAGCAACTGCGGCAGCTCGGTGAGCAGGTTGGCGTGCCCGTGTTCGGGATGGGGGATGAGGGACGTGGGACGGGTGTGGTCGAGTTCGTCCAACGGGCGGTGCGCGCGGCCGAGAAGGCGCGCTGCCGGACCGTCATCGTCGACACGGCGGGGCGACTGCAGATCGACGCGGCGTTGATGGGCGAGCTGAAGGACATGCGCGCGGCGGTGAGCCCGCGCGAAGTGCTGCTGGTGGCGGACGGGATGACGGGGCAGGATGCGGTGCGGATCGCGCGCGGGTTTCAGGAGGGGGTCGGGCTCACGGGCGTGATCCTGACGAAGCTCGACGGCGACGCGCGGGGCGGCGCCGCGCTCTCGATCCACGGCGTGACCGGCCTGCCGATCAAGTTCATCGGCACGGGGGAAAACGTAGGGGCGCAGCATGCTGCGCCCCTACTCGAGCCCTTCGACCCGGTGCGCATGGCGGGGCGCATCCTGGGCCAGGGAGACGTGGTGGCGCTGGTCGAGCAGGCGGCGGCCACCGTGGACGCGGAGGCAGCGCAGCGGCTCGGGCAGAAAGCGCGCTCGAAGGCACGGGATGGACCTGGCGGATTTCCTGGTCGCGCTGAAGCAGATGCAGGCGATGGGGCCGCTCAAGCAGGTGCTGGGCCTCTTGCCCGGGGTGAACGCCAAGGCGCTGGCCGCCGTACCGGCCGACGACAAGCGCCTGAAGCACGTGGAGGCGATCGTGCTGTCGATGACGCCGGCGGAGCGGGCCGACCCGTCGATCCTCAACGGCTCGCGCCGGCTGCGGATCGCCAAGGGCGCGGGTCGCTCGGTGCAGGACGTGAACCGGCTGCTGGAGCAGTTCCAGCAGATGCGGAAGCTCTTGAAAAGGATCTAGGCAATGGCAACTCGCATTCGGCTGCGGCGTGAGGGGCGCAAGGGGCAGAGCTACTTCCGGATCGTGGTGGCGGACTCGCGCTCGCCGCGCGACGGGCGGTTCGTCGCGCTGCTCGGCCACTACAATCCGCGCACCAATCCGGCCGACATCAAGGTGGACGCGGAGCGGGCGCGGGCGTGGCTCGAGAAGGGCGCCCTTCCCACCGACACGGTGCGCTCGCTCCTGAAGAAAGCGGGAGTGCTGGGCCAACGCCCCGCGTAGTCGGGCGGCTGCGGAAGCCGCACGGGCAACGGGGGGAGGTGGCGGTGGTGCCCCTCGTCGAGAATCCGGGCGCCGTGTTCACGCCCAAAGCCCGGCTACTCGTCGTGAACGAGGAGCGTCGCGTCGTGGCGGGCCCGCTGGTGGTGGCGCGACGCCGCGCCTACCACCGGGAGTGGTTGCTCGGATTCGTGGGGGTCACGTCCCGCGCGGTGGTGGAGTCCTGGCGCGACCATCTCGTGGCCGTGGAAGAGACCGATGCTGCGGATTAACGTGGTGACGCTCTTCCCCGAGGTGTTCGAAGCAGCTCTGTCCGCGAGCATCCTGGGCCGGGCGGCGGAGCAACAGCTGGTGCGGTACCGGGTCGTGCAGCTGCGCGGCTACACGCACGATCGTCACAACACGGTGGACGACTATCCCTACGGGGGCGGCGCGGGGATGGTCCTCAAGCCCGAGCCGTTCTTCGAGGCGGTCGAGGACCTGCGGGCGGGGCCGCCGATCGTGCTGTTGTCGGCGCGCGGGCGGCCGTTGACGCACCGGGACGCCGTGCGGTTCGCGGTCGGGGCCGAGCTGACGCTCTTGTGCGGCCACTACAAGGACGTGGACCAGCGGGTGGCCGATGGTCTGGGTGCCGAAGAGCTGTCGGTCGGTGATTTCGTGTTGTCGGGTGGCGAGCCGGCGGCGTTGTGCGTACTCGATGCGGTGGTGCGCCTGCTGCCGGGCGCGCTCGGCGACCACGAGTCCGCCGCGACGGACTCGCACTACGACGGGCTCCTCTCGCCGCCCAGCTACACGCGGCCGCCGAGCTATCGCGGAATGGATGTACCGGCGGTATTGTTGAGCGGAGATCACCAAAAGATCGCGGCCTGGCGTGCGGCAGAAGCCGAGCGCCTGACGCGTGAGCGGCGCCCGGATCTGTGGGAACAGGCTAGACGCACAGACGCCTAGGCGCACTGACGCAGAGGGGGATTGCGGGGAAGCGTATGGATCGACTGCGAGCAATCGAGCGGGAAGGCCTGAAGACCGGGTATCCCGCCTTCGCGCCCGGCGACACGGTACGGGTGATGGTCCGCGTGAAGGAAGGCGACAAGGAGCGGCTGCAGGCGTTCGAGGGCGTGTGCATCGCCCGTCGGGGCGCCGGCATCAACCAGACCTTCACGGTGCGGAAGATTTCCGCCGGCGTGGGAGTGGAGCGGATTTTCCCGCTGCATTCGCCGTCGATCGCGGAGATCGGGCTGCTCCGCAAAGGACGCGTGCGGCGCGCCAAGCTGTACTTCCTGCGCCGCCTCGCCGGCAAAGCGGCGCGGATCCGCGAGAAGCGCGGCGTCGTCGTCCCCGAAACGGCGGAGAAGCAAGAGGCGTGAGAGGCCCCCGCCCCACGCTCCAGCGCGAGATCGCGCTCTGGCAAGCGGGGGGCGGACTCGTCGCCGGTGTCGATGAAGCCGGCCGCGGTCCCCTCGCCGGTCCGGTGGTGGCCGCGGCCGTGGTGTTTCCACCCCATTGCAAGATCATCCGCGGCCTGCGTGACTCGAAGCTGCTCCCGCCGGCGAAGCGGAGCCGGCTCGCACTGGTGGTACGGGCCCGGGCGCTCGCGATCGGGGTCGGGGCGGCGAGCGTGCGCGAGATCGACCGGCTCAACATCCGGCGCGCGAGCATCCTCGCGATGCGGCGTGCCATCGCCCGCCTCGCTCTCACACCCGACGTCGTACTGGTGGATGGGTTACCCTGTCCCGAGCTCGGCCGTCAGCACGAGGCCATCATCGACGGGGACGCGCACTGCCATTCGATCGCCGCGGCCTCGGTGATCGCCAAGACCGTGCGTGACCGACTGATGCAGTTGCTGAGCGGACACCACCCGAGGTACTGCTGGGCGAGTAACAAGGGTTACGCCACACCCGAGCACCTCGCCGCTCTCGCCACCTTCGGCTTCACCCCCCATCACCGCAAGAGTTTCGCCCCGGTGGTGCAACTCGAGCTCATCGCTTCGAGCGCTTCAATTCCTTCCTGAAGTCGGCGAGCGGCCGAGTGTTCAGAATGTCTCCGGCCTCGAGTCCCGCGCGCCGTGCCAGGTCCACGGCGTACTTCATGAACGGCAGATTGCCGGGCTGGTGGCTGTCGGTCGAGAGCACGAACCGCGCGCCATGCTGCTTGGCGGCGGCGGCCAGCGTGTCCGGCAGATCCATGCGCTCGGGATGCCCGTCCAGCTCGAGCGCGCATCCGTGGGCCACGCAGGCGCGTACCAGGGCATCGAAGTCGAACCGGTAAGGCTCGCGCTTGCCGAGCATGCGTCCCGTGGGGTGCCCGATCGCGTCCACCCAGGGGTGCTCGGCCGCGTGCACCAGTCGCCTGGTCAACTCCTTCTCCGTCTGGGTGAGGCCGTAGTGGATGGTCGCCACGACGTAGTCCGCTTCGGCGAGCACGTCGTCGGGGAGATCGAGCTTGCCGTTCTCGAGGATGTCGAGCTCGATGCTCTTCAGGATGGTGAAGCCGCGACTCGTGGCGTTCCGCTCGTCGATGGTCTGCCACTGCTCGCGCAGCCGCTTGGCGTCGAACCCCAACGCCATCGTGACCCGCTTCGAGTGATCGGTGATCGCGATGTACTGGTAGCCGAGCGCACGCGCGGCGTGCGCCATCTCGTCGATGGTGCCTTTGCCGTCGGTGGCCGAGGTGTGCATCTGGAGATCGCCGCGGATGGCGGTGAGCTCCACGAGGCGCGGCAGGCGATGCTCGCGGGCCAGGGTGATTTCTCCGCGCGCTTCGCGCAGCTCCGGCGGTATCCAGTCGAGGCCGAGCTTGGCGTAGATCTCTTCCTCGGTCTGCCCGGCCACGCGCCGCGTCCCCTTGAACAAGCCGTACTCGTTGAGCTTGTAGCCGTGCTCCTGGGCGATCTTGCGGAGCTCGACGTTGTGCGCTTTGGAGCCGGTGAAGTACTGCAGCGCCGCGCCGTACGCGGCGGGCTCGACCGCGCGCAGGTCCACCTGCAGCCCGCCGCGCAGCTTGACCGTGGATCGGGTGTCGCCTTTCGAGACCACGTCCGCCACGTCGCCGTAGGCGACGAAGCGGTCCATGACCCGGGCGCTGTCGTCCGACGTGACGAGGATGTCCAAGTCGCCGATCGTCTCGCGTCGGCGACGGTAGCTCCCGGCGACCTCGATCTGCCGGACGTGGCCACCCGCCGTCAGGTGCGCGACCAAGGCGAGCGCCTGGGTCTCGGCCTCGTTCAGGAGCATGCGCCGCTCGGTCACCTCCGCCTGACCGAGGCCGGCGCGCATCTTCTCCTCTATCTTGGGCCCGAAGCCTTTGAGCTTCTGGATCTTGCCTTGATCGAGCGCCTTCGAGAGGTCGCTGGCGGATTTCACCTTCAACTTCTTGTAGAGCAGCTTCACGCGCTTGGGGCCGAGCCCAGGAATGCGCAACAGGTCGAGCAGGCCGGCCGGGAGCTTGGCGGCGAGCTGCTTGCGGAGCGCCAGTTCGCCTTTGGTGACGATCTCGGTGATCTTCTCCGCCAGGTCGTCGCCTATCCCTGCGATGTCGGTCAGGTCCTTCGTCCCGGCCCGCACGAGCTCCTGCAGCGGCTCCGGAAAGTCCCGGATCGTGCGAGCGGCGTTGCGGTAGGCGCGCACCCGGAACGGGTTGGCGTCCTGGATCTCGAGGAGGTCGGCCACCTCGTCGAACAGGCGGGCGATGTCGGGATTCTGCATCGGTACTAAGATGGGGGCTCCGTGATGGGGCGGCAGAGGGCGGCAGGGGCGGCAATGGCCGGGATCTGCCGCCTTCTGCCGCCCGATGCCGCCTTGTGCCGCTCGGCCGCCTCTTGCCGCCCGTCCGTCCCGGTGCTAATTCACCCCCGCCCTTGCTTACCACCTCCCGGAGACCCTAGGCCATGACGTGCGGCATCCGCTCCCTCGCGCGCCGGCTAGCCGTGCTGGTCGGCGCGGTGCTCGCCCTGCTCGGTACTCCCGCGGTGCTCGGCGCCCAGTCGCAGGCCACCACCGGCATCATCCGCGGCGTGGTCGCGGATCCGAGCGGCCGTTCTGTGAACGGCGCGACCGTGACGGTGCGGGACGTGCAGACCAACTTCACGCGCACGCTCACCACGGACGAAAAGGGGGTGTTCGTCGCCCCGCTGCTCCCGCTCGGCACCTACGACGTGGTGGCGAAGGCCGTGGGGTTCAGCCAGGCAACCGCCAAGGGCGTCCCTGTGCGCGTGGGAGAAACGGTCGATCTGAAGCTGGCGCTCGCGGCGGTCGAGCTCGCACCTGTGGTCGTCGAAGCGAGAGAAACCCCAGTCGAGGCGTCGAGGGTCGCGACGTCCGACCGGCTCTCCGCGGCGGCGGTGACCAACCTTCCCAACAACGGTCGCAATTTTCTCAACCTTACTCTGCTCACGCCGGACGTGGGGATCGTGCAGGGGCCCGATGGCGACGAGCTCAGCGTCGCCGGGCAGCGGGGCATTCACAACAACATCTCGGTCGACGGTGCCGACTTCAACAATCCGTTCTTCGGTGAGCAGCGCGGTGGCCAGCGGCCTCCCTTCACGTTCAACCTCGACGCCGTGCAGGAGATCGTGGTCACCGCGAGCGGTGCGACCGCGGAGTTCGGGCGCTCGTCGAGCGGCTTCGTCAACGTGATCACCAAGTCCGGCACCAACGAGCTCAAGGGCTCGCTGCACTACTTCGGCAAGTACGACTGGCTCTCGGCGGACTTGGCGCACAATACGGAGACGCTCACACCGGATTTCCGACAGCACCAGTTCGGGTTCACGCTGGGAGGCCCGCTCAAGAGGGACAAGGCGTTCTTCTTCGTCGCCTACGATCAGCAGGTCTACGACGACGTCAAGCAGAAGATCCGCCCAACGGGTGCGGCGTTCGACTCCCTGATCAGCTTTACCGACACCGCATTCGGCGGTGCCCTTCGAAACGACTTTGGGTCGATCGCCCGCACCAATGACGCCCGCGCGGCGCTCGCCAAGATCGACTGGCGGCTGTCGGACCGGACCAACCTCTCACTCAAGTACAATTATACGTGGTCGCAGCAGCAGAACGGCACGTTCGACGTGGACACGTGGGGACGGAGCGCCAACGGCCTGGAGAAGGACTGGTCGAACGCGGTGAACGGGAGTCTGGTGTCATATCTGTCCTCGCGCCTCTCGAACGAGCTTCGCTTTCAGTGGTCGCGCGAAGACCGGCCGCGTCCGTATGACGGTCCCATCAACCCCGTGACGGGCCGGCCGTTCCCCGATACCGGTATGGATTTCGGCAGCGCGTTCCGGTTCGGAATGCCCTTCTTTCTGCCGATCCAAGACCATGACACCCGGTTGCAGGCGCTCGACAACCTCTCGTTCGCCAAGGGCGACCACTTCTTCAAGGCGGGCGCCGAGTGGAACCGCACCGAGACGGATCAGACGTTTATCGGTTTTGCGAACGGGCGGTTCATCTTCGGCAGTGTGACGTCGTTCATCAATTACGTCGAGAATGGCACGGGCGGCCCGCTGCTCTACTTGCAACAGGCCGGTGTGGGGGGGCTCTCGGTCGAGCAGGCGGGCACCCAGGCGATCGTGCAGAACGAGCTGGCGTTGTTCCTGCAGGATACCTGGAAACCGTCGGCGAAACTGACCGTCGATTATGGGCTCAGGTGGGAGGCGCAGATCGAGCCGGACCCGATCACTCCGCCGAGTCAGGTGTTCTTCGCACCCTTCATCGGCAAGACCAAGACGACGGCTGCGGGACCACAGGTCTTCCCATCGGACGGCACCATTCCGTCTGACTGGAAGATGTTCCAACCGCGCTTCGGTTTCGCGTATGACCCCGATGCCTCGGGCAAGCAGGTGATCCGGGGGAGCGCGGGCGTCCATTACGCGCGCATTCCAGGCTTGAACCTCGCCAGCGTCCGGAGCACCAACGGCTCGATCGGGCAGACGCTCACCGGCCCTGTCCCGCCGTATGGTCAGTTGATCTCCTCCGCGGGCCCGCCGAATCACCCCGATGTCTATGTGTACGACAAGGACTTCGAGAACCCGCGCACGATCAGTGCGACCATCGGGTACGAGCGCCAGCTGACGAGCGATCTCTCGGCGTCGATCAGCTACACCCACGCGAGCACCGACCACTTGACCCGCTTTTTCAACAGCAATGACGGCGCGTTCGCCAGTCCCTGGAGCACCGGGCTGCCCGACACGGCCGGCGGGTCGACGAACGGCATTGGCACACTGTGGACGGAAAAGAGCAACGCGAAGTCGCGTTACAACGGCGTGACCGTAGGGATCAAACGGTTGCTCGATCCCAACTTCCAGTTCGAGCTCAACTACACGTTGGGGTTCGACAAATCGGACGACGACAACGAGCGCGACCCCTTCACGCTGCGCTACGCCCTCGCCAACAATCTCGCACCCGAGTACAACTGGAGCGATCGGGACCAGCGACACCGCTTCAACGGTTGGGCGCTCGTGCGCCTGCCCGGCGACATCCATCTGGACAACCGCGTGAGCTACTATTCGGCTCAGCCGACGTCGGCCAGCTGTGGGCCGAGTCCCGGCAATCCGTTTGCACCGCCGGCGGGGCAGCGAGCCACGGTGCCGGCCGACCGTATTTGCGCCGATGGCTCCGTCTTGGTGCGCAATACGCTGCGCAAGGACAACGCATTCTTCTCCTGGGATCTGAGCGTGTCGCGGCCGTTCAGTTTCGGGCGCCAGGGCCAGGCACAGGTGATCGTGGAAGTGTTCAACCTGTTCAACACCGACAATTTCCGTGACCCGTCCTACGGCAACCTGTTGTTCAACTTCGACGGGACCATCCGCTCGGGCCTGGGCGACCCGCGGCAGCTCCAAGCGGGAGTGCGGTGGGTGTTCTGAACTGAAGAGCAGGTTGGGGAGGCGAGAGGAAGCTCGGGAGGTTGGAGGAGGTTGCACCTCCCCGATCAACCTCCCCTAACCTCCCGAACCTCTACAACCTCCACAACCTAGCCTACTCTGATCTCCTTCCCCATCCCATGCATGATGTGCGGCTTGCCGTCCTTGGCATCCGGCCAGAAGCACAACAGGAGATAGCTCCCCGGCGCGAGCGTCGTCGCGAACTGGGAATGCCCGCCGGCGTCGAGCGTGGTCACGCCGCCGAGCCATTGTCCCGTCGGCAGCGGCCCCTTCTCCCCCCCCTGCTCCCAGGCGATGAAGTCGTGGAGCGTCTTTCCCGGGGCCAGGGCGGCGATCACGACCTCGTGCCCCTGCGCGCCGGCGTTTTCGACGCGCACCACGTGATGTCCCGCGGTGAGCGGCTGGGAGAGCTGGAAGTCGTAATCGGTGAGCGTGATCGTGACATCGGCCGCCGGCGCGGGCGCGACGGGCGGCGGGGACGCGCTGACCACCAGCGAGTGCAGCATCCCCTTCAGCACGTGCGGCGTACCGTCGAGGCTCGGAATCCAGCACACGAACACGTACGACCCGGGCTCGACCACCTGCGTGGCGGTCGCCGTGTCACCGACCGTGACGGCGTTG